>Ga0325401_1000023_pt1 | contig 90225 bp, 93 predicted proteins | sample PopdelMetagenome_FD_205666 | JGI IMG/M metagenome (GOLD analysis project Ga0325401, IMG submission 205666) | Populus deltoides microbial communities from Bellville, Georgia, United States - Xylem-PdKOR-R2 | ecosystem: Host-associated > Plants > Phyllosphere > Stem > Wood/Secondary xylem | place...
CCAGGCGATGGTGGAGCTGCCGAGCGCCGATGCCGAGCCGGGCACGGTCGTGCAGGAGATGCAGGTCGGGTACACGATCAAGGACCGGCTGCTGCGCCCGGCGCTGGTGGCGGTGGCGAAGAAGCCGGACTGAGGGGTTCGTCCTCGGGGGGCCGGGGGTGGGTTGGCGCGTACTGGATGAGCAGTGCGGGTGCCTTCCCCGTCATGCCGGACCTGTTCCGGCATCCACCGTGCCGCCAAGGCACCGGTCGATCGGCGCGCGGAACAGTGGACCCCGGCACAAGGCCGGGATGACGGTCGGATAGGGTAGGCGTCACCCCAGCGCACGCTGGGGTCGCTCACGATCGAAGCGCGACGCCTGCCGCAAGCGATCCCAGCCTGCGCTGAGATGACGGTTTTCGTTGAAAGCGCCCCCTCAGCCTGAGCTGGGATGACGGCAGGAGGACGTCAGGCCGGCTGGCCGTTGCCCCCGGTCGCGCCGAAGATCTGGCCGGTGGAATAGCTGAGCGCGGGGTCGGCGGCGGCGACATAGGCGGCGGCGATCTCGGCCGGCTGGCCGGGGCGGCCCATCGGCGAGGTCTCGCCGAAGCTCTGCTGCTTTTCGGGCGTCGCGCCGCCCGACACCTGGAGCGGGGTCCAGAACGGGCCGGGGGCGACCGCGTTGACCCGGATGCCGCGCGGGGCGAGCTGCTTGGCCATCGACTTGGTGAAGTTGAGCACCGCCGCGCGCGTCATCGCATAGTCGACCAGGTCCTTGGACGGGTCGCCCGCCTGTTCGGACGAGGTATTGACGATCACCGAACCCGCACCCATCCGCTCCACGGCAGCGCGCGTCAGCCAGAAGGGCGCATAGACGTTGGTCTTGATCGTCGCGTCGAAATCCTCCGACGAGATGTCGGCGATCGTCGGGCGGGTCTGCTGGCGCGCGGCGTTGTTGACCAGGATGTCGAGCCCACCGAGCTGCTGCGTCGCCTGCGCCACCAGCTTGCGGCAGAACGCCTCGTCGCGCAGGTCGCCGGGGATCGCCACCGCCTTGCGTCCCGCGGCGCGGATCAGCGCCACGACCTCCTTCGCGTCGGGCTCCTCGGCGGGGAGGTAGTTGATCGCGACGTCCGCGCCCTCGCGCGCATAGGCGATCGCGGCGGCGCGACCGATGCCGCTGTCGCCGCCGGTGATAAGCGCCTTCTTGCCGGAAAGCTTGCCCGAACCCTTGTAGCTCTGCTCGCCATGGTCGGGGCGCGGGTTCATCCTGGACGCGAGGCCGGGCCAGGGCTGGCGCTGTACGGGGAAGGGCGGCTTGGGATAGGCGGCGGCGGCGGGCGTGGTCGGCGCGCCCGGCGCGGTCTTCTCCTGCGCGCCCGCGGCAGCGGCGGCAGCGCCCGCGGCGATCGCGGCGCCCGCGACAAAGGTGCGGCGGCTGGTGTCGGTCATGGCGGTGTTCCCGATGGTTCGGGCGAAAAACCGGCCGCTACGGCCGCTGTTCCGTAACTTTGATTGTCCGGCGGCGAATTGATAGGCGGGCGTGCATGAACCCGAACATCACCACCGACCGGCCGACCTTCACCACCCATCTCGAATGTTCGCTCACCGGCGAGCGTTACGAGGCGGACACCCTGCAGGGGCTGTCGCGCGCGGGGCGGCCGCTGCTGGTCCGCTACGACCTCGACGCGGTGCGCGCGAACCTGAGCCGGCGGATGCTGGAGGCGCGGCCCACCGACATGTGGCGGTGGCGCGAGCTTTTGCCGGTGCGGGGGACCGAGAACATCGTGTCGCTTGGCGAGATCGAGACGCCGCTGGTGCCAATCCCGCGTTCGGGAGGAGCGAACGTGTGGGTCAAGGACGAAGGACGGCTGCCGACCGGGAGCTTCAAGGCGCGCGGCCTCGTCATGGCGGTGGCGATGGCGAAGGAGCTGGGGGTCACCCGGATCGCGATGCCGACCAACGGCAATGCCGGCGCGGCGCTGGCGGCCTATTGCAGCCGCGTCGGGATCGAGACGATCGTCTTCTGCCCCGAGGACACGCCGGAGGTGAACGTCCGCGAGATCGCGATGCAGGGCGCCCGCGTGTGGCGGGTCAATGGCCTGATCGACGATTGCGGGGCGATCGTGGGCGCAGGCGCGAAGGAGGGGCGCTGGTTCGATTTCTCGACGCTCAAGGAACCCTACCGGATCGAGGGCAAGAAGACGATGGGGCTGGAGCTGGCGGCGCAGCTCGGGTGGAAGCTGCCCGATGCGATCTTCTATCCCACGGGCGGCGGCACCGGGCTGATCGGGATGTGGAAGGCGTTCGACGAGCTGGAGCGGCTCGGCTGGATTGGCTCCGAACGGCCGCGGATGTACGCGGTGCAGGCGAGCGGATGCGCGCCAATCGTCCGCGCGTTCGAGGCAGGGGAGGAGCACGCCGAGCGCTGGGAGGACGCGCACACGGTCGCGGCGGGGATCCGGGTGCCGCGCGCGGTGGGCGACTTCCTGATCCTGCGCGCGGTGCGGGAGAGCGGCGGCAAGGCGCTGGGGGTCGGCGATCCCGCGATCCTCAAGGCGGTGGACGAGTGTGCGAAGGGGGACGGATTGCTGATGTGTCCCGAAGGCGGCGCGACGCTGGCCGCGTATCGCGAGGCGCTGCGCACGGGCGACGTCGAGGAGGACGAGCAGGTGGTGCTGTTCAATTGCGCCACCGGGCTCAAATATCCGATGCCGGCGGCACCTCGGACGCTCGACCGGCACGGGCCGATCGACTTCGACGCGCTGTGATCCACGTTGCAGCCTTGTACCGGTTCGCGGCGGTGCCCGATCGGGCGGTGCTGCGTGCGCGGCTACTTTCAGTGGCGCAAGCGGAGGGGATCAAGGGGACGCTGCTGGTCGCCGACGAGGGTTTGAACGGGACGGTGGCGGGGCCGCGCGAGGGGCTCGACCGGCTGGTCGCGGCGTTGCGCGCGGAGCCGGGGTTCGCGGACACCGAGGTCAAGTGGTCGACCGCCGCGGCGATGCCGTTCCATCGGCTCAAGCTGCGGCTGAAGCGCGAGATCGTGACGATGGGGGAGCCCCAGGTCGATCCCGCCGACCCCGGTACGTACGTCGCGCCTGCCGAGTGGAACGCGCTGGTCGACGATCCCGACACGGTGGTGATCGACACCCGCAACGCGTACGAGGTCGCGGTCGGCAGCTTCGCCGGCGCGGTCGATCCGGGGACGGAGAGCTTCAGCGACTTCCCCGCCTGGTTCCGCGCGCATCGCGACGCGATCGCGGGCAAGCGGGTGGCGATGTTCTGCACCGGCGGCATCCGCTGCGAAAAGGCGACCGCGCTGTTGAAGCGGGAGGGGGTCGCCGACGTGTTCCACCTCCATGGCGGCATCCTGCGCTACCTGGAGGAGGTGCCCGAGGCGGAGAGCCGCTGGCGGGGCGAGTGCTTCGTGTTCGACGAGCGGGTTGCGGTGGGGCATGGCCTCGTCGAGGGCACGCATACGCTGTGCCGCGGCTGCCGCATGCCCGTCTCCCCCGCCGACCGTTCGTCGCCGCTCCATCGCGAAGGGGTGGCGTGCCCCCGCTGCCATGACCTACGCAGCGACGTGCAGCGGGCGGGTGCGGCCGAGCGGCACCGGCAGGTCGCGCTCGCCGCAGCGCGGGGCGGGCGGCATGTCGGCGACCAGGCGGGCGGGCGCTCCGGCTGAACCGCCGCTGCCGGCTCCGTTCAGCCGCTCGCAAGTGCCGCCCGATCAGAACGGGCAGGTAACGACCGGGAGGTGGGACGATGCGGGGCGGGGCGATCAGTGGCTGGGCATTGCCGGTGGCGAGCGTGCTGACCGGGCTGGCGGCGATGCTGCTGGCGGGATGCACGCTGGTCCGGATGCAGGGGTTCGACGCGGTCGCGGCCGGGGGCGACCGGGTCGACATCCAGGGCATCCCGCTGTGGATGAACGGCGACTTCCGCGTCGGCGTGGACGGCACGCGCGGGCATGTCAGGCGGACGGCGTTCGGCCGGTCGGAGATGAGCGGCGCGGGCGAACGCGACCGCCCGGACTACGAGGCCGGGCGGGTGGCGCGGTACGGCCGGGTGCGGTTCGAGGTGGCGGGGCCCTCGATCGAGGGGCGGCTGGCGGGGCAGTGCCGCTACGACCGCGAGGAGGCGAAGGAGCGGGTGGGCTCGGTCACCACCGCCGCGCCGACGCTGCCGCTGGCGTTCACCTGCGCCTTCACCCGCGACGGGCAGCCGGCGGGCGAGCTGGAGCTGGGGGCGATCCCGTCGGATACGATGGCGGAGCCGCGCAGCGGGCGGATACGGATGGGCGCGGCCGACCTGACGCTGCGCTCGATCCATCGGGGCGAGGATGGCAGCGAGGGGAGTCGCTGGCTCAACGAGGGCGCGCTCGGCTACATCGTCGAGGACCCGAGCGGCGCGGCGGTGGCGGCGATCGAGGTCAACGGCGTCACCCGCCGCCGGCTGGCGCTGCCCCGCGATCCTTCGCTGCGGCAGGCGACCCTGGCGGCGGGGATCGCGCTGGCGCTGTTTCGGGACCCGGGGGATGTGGACGATTGAGGTTTGTGCTCCCGCGAAGGCGGGAGCCCAGACTGGGCCCCCGCCTTCGCGGGGGCACAAAGGAAGTCAGGTGGTCACTCGCCCCGGAACGGCAGCAGCGTCTCGTATTGGGACAGGTTCGGCGCGCCCGGAACTCGGCCGCCGCGGCGGAGCAGGAAGGCGTGGCGGACGATCTCGCCCTGTTGTTCGAGCCCGTAGCGGGTGAAGGCCCGCCCCGGCTTCAGCGCGTAGTCGTAGCGGCAGAAGGGGTGGCGGCGGATCGGCAGGCACAGGCCCCGCTGGTGCTGCCAGACATGGACCAGTTCGTGGATGAACAGCCCCTGGAGGTCGAGCCCCGCCGCGCCGTAATCCTCGCGCCACAGGTCGCCGCGGGGATGGAAATGCAGCACCCCGCACGGCGTCATTGCGACGGCGCGCGGCTGGAAGAACACCCATTTGCGGTTGGACAGCCGCACCGGGGCATAATCGATCGCGTCGCCGAAGACGCTGCGGGCCAGCGCCTCCTCGGACGCGGTGAGCGGGCGACTCATCCGGGTACGGGAGCGCCCGCCGCGACCGCGGTTGCTTTTCGCACCAGCCGGGTGCCGTCGGCAAAGGTCAGGGTCAGCTCGATCAGCCGGCCGGGCTTCACGCCGGGGTTGATGTCGAACAGCATGACGTGGCGGCCGCCGGGCGCGAAGGCGGTGTCCTGGCCGGCAGGGATGGCGACGCGCGCGATCGGGCGCATCCCGGTCGCCAACGTTTCGTGCATCTCGGTCTGGATGGCGATGTCGGTGCGGACCGAGATGAGCGTCGCAGGACTCGGCCCGCCATGGATGGTGAAATAGGCCGCGCCCGGCCGACCGGGAACCGCGGGCAGCCGCACCCACGCCCGGTCCACCGACAGCGCGTCCGGCGTCGCATGGCATCCGGCCAGCGCCACCGTCAACACCATTGCGATCCTGTTGCGCACCCGCCTCGCCTTTCGTCCACGAACCCGTTGCCGCGCTTAGGTTCCCGCCCGTCTTGCGGCAAGCGGGACGGCCCCTATATCCCCGCCAGCAACATGCCCGTTGCGTCGCCGTAACGGGGCGTGGCGGTCGTCAACCTTTTAGTGAAACGAGGGGCTGGAACACACTCATGGCAAAAGTCATCGGCATCGATCTCGGCACCACCAATTCGTGCGTTTCGGTGATGGAGGGCGGCAAGCCCAAGGTGATCGAGAATGCGGAAGGCGCGCGCACTACGCCGTCGATCGTCGCGTTCGCCAAGGACGGCGAGCGGCTGGTCGGCCAGCCGGCCAAGCGCCAGGCGGTGACCAACGGCGACAACACCATTTTCGCGGTGAAGCGCCTGATCGGCCGCCGCTTCGACGACCCGGTGACCAGGAAGGACACCGAGCTGGTCCCGTACAAGATCACCCGCGGCCAGAACGGCGATGCGTGGGTCTCGGCCGGCGGCAAGGATTATTCGCCGTCGCAGATCAGCGCCTTCACGCTCCAGAAGATGAAGGAGACCGCCGAGTCGTACCTGGGCGAGACGGTGACCCAGGCGGTCATCACCGTGCCGGCCTACTTCAACGACGCGCAGCGTCAGGCGACCAAGGACGCCGGCCAGATCGCAGGGCTGGAGGTGCTGCGCATCATCAACGAGCCGACCGCGGCGGCGCTCGCCTATGGCCTCGAGAAGCAGGACGGCAAGACGATCGCGGTCTATGACCTGGGCGGCGGCACCTTCGACGTCTCGATCCTCGAGATCGGCGACGGCGTGTTCGAGGTGAAGGCGACCAATGGCGACACCTTCCTGGGCGGCGAGGATTTCGACAACAAGATCGTCGACTATCTGGCCGAGGGCTTCCGCAAGGACGAGGGCATCGACCTCACCAAGGACAAGCTGGCGCTTCAGCGACTGAAGGAAGCCGCCGAGAAGGCGAAGATCGAGCTGTCGTCGGCCGCCTCGACCGAGGTCAACCTGCCCTTCATCACCGCCGACCAGAACGGGCCCAAGCACCTCGTCCGCTCGATCACCCGCGCGGACCTCGAGCGGCTGGTCGAGGACCTCATCAAGCGGACGCTGGAGCCGTGCCGCAAGGCGATCGCGGATGCGGGCGTCAAGTCCGAGGACATCAGCGAGGTCGTGCTGGTCGGCGGCATGACCCGGATGCCGCGGGTGCGCGAGGTCGTGAAGGGCTTTTTCGGCAAGGACCCGCACACCGGCGTCAACCCGGACGAGGTCGTCGCGATGGGCGCGGCGATCCAGGCGGGCGTGCTCCAGGGCGACGTCAAGGACGTGCTGCTGCTCGACGTTACCCCGCTGTCGCTGGGCATCGAGACGCTGGGCGGCGTGTTCACCCGGATGATCGACCGCAACACGACGATCCCGACCAAGAAGTCGCAGACCTACTCCACCGCCGACGACAACCAGGGTGCGGTGACGATCCGCGTGTTCCAGGGCGAGCGCGAGATGGCGGCGGACAACAAGCTGCTCGGCCAGTTCGACCTGGTCGGCATCCCGCCCGCGCCGCGCGGCGTGCCGCAGATCGAGGTCACCTTTGACATCGACGCAAACGGCATCGTCAACGTCAGCGCCAAGGACAAGGGCACCGGCAAGGAGCAGCAGATCCGCATCCAGGCGTCGGGTGGTTTGAGCGATGCCGATATCGACCAGATGGTCCGCGACGCGGAGAAGTTCGCCGAGGACGACAAGAAGCGCCGGGCGGGTGCGGAGGCGAAGAACAACGCCGAATCGCTGATCCACACCACCGAGCGCCAGCTGGCCGACAACGGCGACAAGGTCGACGAGTCGCTCAAGGGCGAGATCCAGTCCGCGATCGACGAGGCCAAGAAGGCGGTCGAGGGCGGCGATCCCGACACCATGAACGAGAAGGCGCAGGCGCTGGCGCAGGTCGCGATGAAGCTGGGCCAGGCGATCTACGAGAAGCAGGCGCAGGCCGATGCGTCGCCGTCCTCAAGCGGCGATGAGGGTCCCAAGGAGGACGTGGTCGACGCCGAGTTCTCCGAGGTCGACGACGAGCGCAAGGCGTAATCCAGTGAACCAACCTCGTCATGCCAGCGCGGGCTGGCATCTTGCTCCACGGGCGACACGCCCGCGGCGTGAGACCCCGGCCTTCGCTGGGGTGACGGGTTGGGCACGTCGGGGGCGGGCATGACCACCACGATCGACTATTACGAGCTGCTCGGCTGCGAGCGCACCGCGGACGACGCGACGATCAAGGCGTCGTACCGCAAGCTCGCGATGAAGCATCACCCGGACCGCAACGCCGGGTGCAAGGACAACGAGGCGCAGTTCAAGGCGGTTTCCGAAGCCTATGAGGTGCTCAAGGATCCGCAGAAGCGCGCCGCCTATGACCGCTTCGGCCATGCCGCGTTCCAGCAGGGCGGCGGGGGCGGCGCGCAGGACTTCGGCGGGTTCTCCGACATCTTCGAATCCGTGTTCGGCGAGTTCATGGGCGGCAGCGGTAGCCGTGGCGGCCAACGCGGGCGGGCGCGGGGCGCGGACCTGCGCTACGACATGGAGATCACGCTGGAGGAGGCCTACTTCGGCAAGGCCAGCGAGATCACCGTCGACGTGTCCGCCCAGTGCGACACCTGCCACGGAACGGGTGCGAAGCCCGGCACCCATGCCAGCACCTGCCGCCATTGCCAGGGCCATGGCAAGGTGCGCGCGCAACAGGGCTTCTTCGTGGTCGAGCGCGCCTGCCCGGTCTGCCAGGGATCGGGGCAGGTCATCGCCGAGCCGTGCGCCGATTGCCGCGGCGAGGGCCGGGTCGAGAAGACCAAGACGCTGACCGTCAACGTGCCGCCGGGCGTCGACGAGGGCACCCGAGTCCGCCTGACCGGCGAGGGTGAAGCGGGGCCGCGCGGCGCGCCGGCGGGCGACCTGTACATCTTCCTCCACGTTAAGCGTCACGCGCTGTTCGAGCGCGAGGGCACCACTCTGTTCGCGCGCGCGCCGGTGAGCTTCACCACCGCTGCGCTGGGCGGCACGATGACCATCCCCGGCCCCGATGGCCGCGCGCACGAGATCAAGATCCCGGCGGGCATCCAGTCGGGTAAGCAGCTGCGCCAGCGCGGCGCGGGGATGCCCGTCCTTCAGGGCCGCGGGCATGGCGACCTCGTCATCCAGATCGAGGTGGAGACCCCGACCAAGCTGTCCACCCGCCAGCGCGAGCTGCTGGAGCTGTTCCGTGAGACCGAGACGGGGGACGAGTGCCCCGAGTCGAAGGGGTTCTTCGCCAAGCTGAAGAGCGCGGTGGTGGGCGAATGACGGTCGCCTGACCGTCATCCCAGCGCAGGCTGGGATCGCTGGCCGCGGGAGTGGCGCTCCGATCGCGAGCGACCCCAGCCTTCGCTGGGGTGACGGCTCAGTTCAGGCCCGCCAGCGCGCCCAGATCGCGGTCGGCAGGACCAGACCGCGCGCTTCCTCGCGGACGCCCAGTTCGCCCGCCTCGACCGTCCCGGGCAGGTCGGCGAACTGCTGTCGCAGCATCTCGCCGATCGCCAGCGCGGACATGCGCACCGCGTACACCGTCAGGAACAGGAAGCGCGACTCGGCGTCGAGCAGCCGGCGGCAGTCGGCGATCAGCGCGGGGAGATGCTCCTCCAGCCGCCATATCTCGCCCTCGGGACCGCGGCCGTATTTGGGGGGATCGAGCAGGATGCCGTCGTAGCGGCGGGCGCGGCGGACCTCGCGCGCGGTGAACTTGGCGGCATCGTCGACGATCCAGCGCACCGGCGCGTCGCCAAGTCCCGACGCCCGCGCGTTGGCGCGAGCGGCCTCGACCGACTTCTTGGACGCATCGACATGGACGACGCGCGCGCCGGCGGAGGCCAGCGCGAGGCTGCCGACGCCGGTATAGCCGAACAGGTTCATCACCTCAGGGCTGTCCACCCCCGCCAGCCGCTCGCGCATCCAGCCCCAGACCGGGGCCATGTCGGGGAAGAAGCCGAGGTGGCGGAAGGGGGTGCATTGCGCGGTGAAGCGGACCTGCTCCCATGCCAGCGGCCAGCCGTCGCGGGGCACGGGTTCGGCATAGCGCCCCCCCTCAAACACCCAGCGCCCGCCGCCGTCCTCGTCCGATCCGGGGACGAACTCGCCCTGCGCGCGCCAGTCGGCGGTTGCGGGCGCCCAGAGCGCCTGCGGCTCGGGGCGGATGAAGCGATAGCGGCCATAGCGTTCGAGCTTGCGCCCGTGCCCGCTGTCGACCAGCCCGTAATCCGCCCAGGGCTCCCCGACGAGCGTGTCGAGCCTCATTGCGTGCGGTGCTCCGCGACATAGCCGCTGACCGCGGCATAGTCGGCGGGCAGGGTGACGCAGCGTTCCTCGCGGTCGTGGAGGTCGCCGACGCGCGCGGGCAGCGGCGGGCGGACGCCGGTGGCACGCTCGACCGCGTCGCCGAACTTGGCGGGATGCGCGGTGGCGAGCGTCACAACGGGCACGTCCACATCGAGCGCGCGCGCGGCGGACAGCGCGACCGCGGTGTGCGGGTCGATCACCTGCCCGGCGCTCTCGCACGCCCAGCGCATCGCCATCGCCATCCCGTCCGCATCGACTCGGGTCGCGCAGAGCAGCGGGGCGATGCCGGCGCGCTGGCTGTTGGTCAGCTGCATCGCGCCGGATGCCTCGAACCCCGCCATCTGTCCGGCCAGCGCGCGCCCGTCGCGGTCGCCCGCATCGAACAGCAGCCGTTCGAAGTTGGAGGAGACCTGGATGTCCATCGACGGGGTCGCGGTCTGCTGCACCGGACCCTTGGAGTAATCCCCGGCGTTGATCGCGCGCGCGAGGATGTCGTTGACGTTGGTCGCGACCACCAGCTGCCGCACCGGCAGCCCCATCCGGCTCGCGACATAGCCCGCGAACACGTCACCGAAATTGCCGGTCGGGACGCAGAAGGCGACCTCGCGATCGGGCGCGCCCAGGCGGACGGCGGCGTGGAAATAATACACCACCTGCGCCATCAGCCGCGCCCAGTTGATCGAGTTCACCGCCGACAGCCCGTGCTTCTCGGCGAAGGGCCGGTCGTTGAACATCGCCTTCACCAGCGCCTGCGCGTCGTCGAAGCTGGCGTCAGACAGTGCGATGTTGTGGACGTTGGGGGCGAGCACGGTGGTCATCTGACGCCGCTGGACGTCCGATACGCGGCCCTGCGGATGCAGCATGAAGATGTCGATGCCGGCGCGCCCCGCCACCGCATCGATCGCCGCCGAACCGGTGTCGCCGCTGGTCGCGCCGACGATCGTCAGCCGCCGGTCGGTGCCGGTCAGGAAGCGCTCGAACAACAGCCCGAGCAGCTGAAGCGCGACGTCCTTGAACGCCAGCGTCGGCCCGTGGAACAGTTCGAGCAGCCACTGGTCGTGGTCGAGCTGGACCAGCGGGGTGACCGCGGCGTGGCTGAAGCGGCCGTATGCGGCCTCGCACAGGTCGCCGAGCTCGTCCTCGGTCAGCGCGTCGCCGATAAAGGGGAGCATGACCCGGACCGCGGTTTCGGCATAGGAGAGCCCGGCGAGCGCGGCGATCTGATCGCGGGTGAACGAGGGCCACGCCTGGGGCACGTAGAGCCCGCCATCGGGAGCGAGCCCGGCGAGCGTGACCTCGCGAAAGCCGATCGCGGGCGCGGCCCCGCGGGTGCTGATGTAGCGCATGGCGTGACCTATCGCTGCCGGTGACGGATCGCCAGGATATAGATGATGCTCGCGACCGCGGCGAAGAAGAACCATTGGCCGGCATAGGCGAGGTGGTTGTTGGGGATCGAGTCGATGCTGGGCCGGCGGTTGGGCGCGAGGCCGGCGGCCGGGCGATCTAGCACCAGCATCAGCGGCACCCGCCGGCCGTCGAAGGACAGGAGCGGCCGACTGTCGGGCTGGTGCGCTATCAGCCCGCTGACGACGCCGCCGTTCCAGCGGGGGCGTGCCATGGGATCGCGCGTGGTGCCGAGCTGGACCGTGAGGCCGGGCTGAGGGCCGGCGATCGCACAGCGGGCGATCGCACGATAGCCGGCAGCTCCGGCGCCGAAGAGCTTGACGTCGACAGGCGGAGCGCAGGTCCCGTGCGACTGGCGGAACAGCAGCCGGTCGTCCACTGTGTCAGGGAAAGTAACCGGCGGGCGCGAGGGGTTGGCGGCGACCTGCGCGAGGAATGCCTCCTTGCGGGGCAGGCGGTCGAGCAGCTGCCACAGGCCGAGCGCGACCATGCCTGTGGCCGCGAGCGCGACGACGAGGGTGGCGAGGACGGGCCAGCGTTTCGGGAGCATGGCTATCCTCAACCGTCACCCCGGACTTGTTCCGGGGTCCACCTTGCGGCGAGGGTTGCGGTGAGCGGGTCATGCGCCACGCTTGCGGCCCGCTGGACGCCGGCACGGGGCCGGGGTGACGGATGGGAATAGGCGAAGTTGCAGTACGCCATCACGGCGCGACCCGCCCTTCGCGCGCAGCGTTGCGGTACTCGGCGGCGATCAGCGCGGCCTTGGCGAGGCGGAGCGAGCCCAGCACGCCTGCGACGATCAGCGGCACCCAGAGAAGGACATGCACCCACCAGGGCGGGCCGAAGCGGAGCTCGACGATCACCGCCAACGCGGTGACGGCGGCACCCAGGATCAGGGTCAGGAACGCCGCGGGTCCGTCACCGACGTTGAACTGACCGAAATCAAGGTCGCAGGCAGCGCAGCGCGGGGCGAAGCGCGCGACCCCGGCGAACAGCGTCGGCGAGCCGCAGCGGGGGCAGAGGCCGCGCAGCGCGACCCGGGCGATGGGAGGAGGGGGTGCCTGGTCAGCCATGGAGATGTCCGACCCCCCTTCGTCATGCTGAACTCGTTTCAGCATCCATGGTGCCACGGCTGCCGTGCTTGGGGCGACTGTCGGACCATGGACCTTGAAACGAGTTCAGGGTGACGAAGCGAGATGTGCCGGCGAGCCTCAGCCCCCGTGGACCGGCGCGCCCCAGCCGCCCCAGACGTACACGGTGACGAACAGGAACAGCCACACCACGTCGACGAAGTGCCAGTACCACGCCGCCGCCTCGAACCCGAAATGCTGGCGCGGGGTAAAGTCGCCGCGATAGGCGCGGATCAGGCAGACGATCAGGAAGATCGTGCCCACCAGGACGTGGAAGCCGTGGAACCCCGTCGCCATGAAGAACGACGCGCCATAGTTGATGCCCTTGAACGGGAAGGGCGCGTGGGCGTACTCATATGCCTGGATCGAGGTGAACAGCACGCCGAGCAGCACCGTCAGCCACAGCCCCTTGAGCACGCCGTCGCGATCGCCGACACCGAGCAGGCCCCAGGCGCCCCGCTTCACGCCGCCACGCTGGTTGTGGATCAGCGCGTGGTGAGCCCAGGTGACGGTGGTGCCGCTGGTCAGCAGGATCAGCGTATTGAGCAGCGGCAGCTCGAACGCGTTGATGACGGTCAGCCCCTTGGGCGGCCAGGTCGCGGCGACCGCGGCGGCCCCTTCGGCGGCGCGTTCGACCTGCCCGTCGACGAAGCTCATCGCGGTCGGAAACAGCGAGAAGTCGAAGAACGCCCAGAACCAGCCGACGAAGAACATCACCTCCGACGCGATGAACAGGATCATCCCGTAGCGGAAATGGAGCTGGACCACGGGGGTGTGGTCGCCGTGATGCGCCTCGCGCACCACCTGCGCCCACCACGAATACATGCCGAACAGGACGGCCGCGAACCCGATCAGCAGGATCCAGCCGCCGCCCGCGGCCTCGTGCATGTACATGATGCCGCCCGCCGCCATCACCAGCGCCGCCATCGACGTGTAGAGCGGCATGATGCTGGGCGGCAGGATGTGGTAGTCGTGGTTCTTGGCGCCGGCCATTGCGGTCTGGTCCCCTGTAAGCCTTTGGTCGTGCTCTAGCCCGCGGTGTTCGCGGAATCCACCGGGTAAAACGTGTAGGACAGCGTGATCGTTTCCACGTTCGCCGCGTCGGGGTCCTTCAGCATCTTGGGGTCGACGTAGAAGATGACGGGCATCCGCACCGTCTCGTGGGGCCCCAGCGTCTGCTGGGTGAAGCAGAAGCACTGGATCTTGGTGAAGTACTTCCCCGCCTGCGACGGAGTGACGTTGAAAGTGGCGGTGCCGGTCAGCGGCTTGTCGGACAGGTTGGTCGCCTTGAAAAACACCATGTCGCGCGCGCCGACCGCGATCGTCTCCGACCGGTTCTCAGGCGTGAAGCGCCAGGGCAGCTTGGCGTTGACGTTGGCGTCGAAATCGACCTGGACCTCGGCATCCACCGCGCCCGGCGCCTTGAGCCCGCGCTGGGTGGTGCCGTTCAGCCCCGTGACCTGGCAGAACAGGCGGTACAACGGCACGCTGGCCCAGGCGAGCCCGGTCATGAAACAGATGCCGAGCACCGCGAACAGCGCCGTCCGGGTGGTCCGCGCAACGCTCATCCGTGCATCTCCAGCCGGATCTTGGACAGGGTGATCGCGAAGATCAGCACGACGAGCCCGCCCAGCAGCAGCCCCATCACGATCGCGCGCCCCTTCTGGCGGCGGCGAATCAAGTCGAGGTCGTCAGGCTTCATGGCAGCACCCAGCGGTCGGCGACCAGCGCGCCGAACAGGACGAAGAGATAGAGGATCGAATAGGAGAACAGCCGCTTTTCCTGGCGCATCGGATCGTCGGTGCGCTGCGTCCGGATCGCGACCAGCAATGCCAGCACCGCAAAGGCGGCGGTGAGCGCGATGGAGGCGACGCCATAGATCCAGCCGGTCAGCCCGAGCGGCCAGGGCGCGATCGCGACCACGCTCATGTACGCGGTGTACAGCCCGATCTGCCGCCGGGTCGCGCGCTCGCCCGCGACGACGGGAAGCATCGGCACGCCGGCGGCGGCGTAGTCGGTCTTCACGAACAGCGCCAAGGCCCAGAAATGCGGCGGCGTCCACAGGAACACGAGCGCGAACAGCAGGAACGGCAGCCACGCCACGTCGCCGGTCGCCGCCGCCCAGCCGATCAGCGGCGGGAAGGCCCCCGCCGCGCCGCCAATCACGATGTTCTGCGGGGTCCGGCGCTTGAGCCACACGGTATAGATCAGGACATAAAACAGGATGGAGACGGTCAGGATCGCGGCGGCGACAAGGTTCACCGCCAGCCCCATCAGGATCACCGAGAATGCCGCGAGCCCCACCCCGAAGTGGAGCGCCGCCTGCCGGTCCATCCGCCCGTCGGGCAGCGGCCGCTTCTGGGTCCGGCGCATCGCGGCGTCGAGGTCCGCCTCGTACCACTGGTTGAGCGCGCCGGCCGCGCCCGCGCCCAGCGCGATGCACAGGATCGCGGTGAACCCCAGCACCGGATCGACGTGCACGGGCGCGGCGAGCATCCCGCACAGCCCGGTGAAGACGACCAGCGTCATCACCCGGGGCTTGGTCAACGCCAGGAAGTCGCGCCAGTCGGCGGGCGGCAGCAGGGGGGCGGCGGTGTCCATGAAGGTGCCCGCCTATACCCGTGCGGGCCCGCACGGGGAAGCCGGTGCCGCCGCCCTCAGCCACACTTTGTAAAACATGGAAAAGTCGCGATCGGGCAAGGGGCCGGGATGCGTTTACTCCCCGCCCTATGCGCCGTGCTGCTGCCCGGCGTCGCCGCAGCCCAGACCGACCATGACGGTCAGGCGTGGATCAATGTGACCGTCCAGGGCCCGGTCCGCGACCGGCTGATCTACTTTGCGGAGGTGCAGCCGCGTTTCGGGGGCGACCTGTCGAGGCTCGACACGCTGCTGCTCCGGCCCGCGATCGGGTGGCAGTTGTCGAAACGCGTCGCGGTGTACCAGGGCTACGCGCGGGTCATCAGCCCGATCGTTGACGGGCGCGACCGGGCGGAGCACCGCCCCTTCCAGCAGCTGACCTGGACGTTGCCGCAGGGCCTGCGCGCGGAGTTCCAGTCGCGCACCCGGCTGGAGCAGCGCTGGCGCAACGACGGACGCCAGATGGGGCTGCGCCTGCGCGAGTTCGTGCGCGGCGAGGCGGCCTTCGCGCGCGACGGCAGCGGGGTGCGGGCGCTGGTGTCGGCGGAGCTGTTCTGGGCGCTGAAGGACACCGACTGGGGCAACCGCGCCGGGTTCGACCAGCTGCGCACCTTCGCAGGGATCGAAGTGCCCGTCTTCGGACGTTCGACCGCAGAGATCGGCTACCTCAACCAGCTGATCGACCAGCCCGGCCCCGCGCGGCGGATGAACCATGCCGCGGTGCTCAACATCTTCATCCGGCATCGATAGGGGAAGAAGCCCTTGCCGCCCCTCTTGCGAGGGGCGGGGGCCGATGGATCACAGGGTGGTGAAGATCACCCCGACCACCAGCGCCTGGGCCGCGACTGCCAGCAGCGAGCTGGCCGCGGTCTCGAACATGCGCATAGGTTGGTCTCCGATGCCGGGTCACATACCGGCTGGAAGCGAGGTGCACTTTGTTGCTCGGACGCGCAACATTGTTGCTCGCAATCGCGATTGCGTTTTATGCAATCAGGACGCGCCGCGGCAAAGCCGCGTCGTCGATCGTCGCAAGGGCGACGTCGGCCGGGCTTGCGTTGCGCTGGCGCGCATCGGCGGCGTTTGCCGCCTACACTTCGCCAAAAACCCGCGCGAAGATCGTGTCCACCTGCGCGAGATGGTAGTCGAGGTCGAACCGCGCCTCGATCTCCTCTGCGGACAGCGCCGCGGTCACCTCCGCGTCCGCCTTGAGCAGGTCGAGCAGCGACAGCGCGCCGTCCGACTCCCACACTTGCATCGCATTACGCTGGACCAGCCGGTACGCGTCCTCGCGGCTCGCCCCGGCCTGGGTCAGCGCGAGCAGCACGCGCTGCGAATGGACCAGGCCGCCCATCCGGTGCAGGTTCCTCGCCATCCGCTCGGGGTAGACGACCAGCCGGTCCATCACCCCGGTCAACCGGGCGAGCGCGAAGTCGAGGGTGATCGTGGCATCGGGGCCGATATAGCGCTCCACCGACGAGTGGCTGATGTCGCGCTCGTGCCACAGCGCGACGTTCTCCAGCGCGGGGGTCACATAGCCTCGGACCATGCGGGCCAAGCCCGTCAGGTTCTCGGTCAGCACCGGGTTGCGCTTGTGCGGCATCGCCGACGAGCCCTTCTGGCCCGGCGCGAAATACTCCTCCGCCTCCAGCACCTCCGTTCGCTGGAGATGGCGGACCTCGGTCGCGAGCCGCTCGATCGAGCCGGCGATCACCCCCAGCGTCGCGAAGAACATTGCATGCCGGTCGCGCGGGATGACCTGGGTCGAGACCGGCTCGGGGGTCAGCCCCAGCTTGGCGGCGACATATTCCTCCACCTGCGGGGCGATGTTGGCGAAGGTGCCGACCGCGCCCGAGATCGCGCAGGTCGCCACATCCTCGCGCGCGTGGCGCAGGCGCGTGCGGCAGCGGTCGAACTCGGCATAGGCCTGGGCGAGCTTCAACCCGAAGGTGGTCGGTTCGGCATGGATGCCGTGGCTGCGCCCGATCGTGGGGGTCAGCTTGTGCTCGCGCGCCCGGCGTTCGAGCACGGCGAGCAGCTGGTCCAGATCATCCAGCAGGATATCGGCGGCACGCGCCAGCTGCACCGCCAGCGCAGTGTCGAGCACGTCCGACGAGGTCATCCCCTGATGCAGGAAGCGCGCCTCCGGCCCGGTCCGCTCGGCGACATGGGTCAGGAAGGCAATGACGTCGTGCTTCGTTTCCGCCTCGATCGCATCGATCCGGTCGATGTCGAAGTCGCCCGCGGCGGCGTCCGCCTCCCAGATGCGCGCCGCCGCCTCGCGCGGGACGACGCCGAGTTCGGCCAGCGCGTCCGTTGCGTGCGCCTCGATCTCGAACCAGATGCGAAAGCGCATCTGCGGCGCCCAGATCGCGGCCATGGGCTCACGGGAATAGCGGGGAACCATCGATGATCCTTGTTACCGGAGGGCGTCGCGCGCTGTTAGCACCCGGCGCGAACCCCTTCAAATCGGCGCGGGGAACCCCATCTTTGAACAGAACGTTGTTTGCCTTGAGTTTTAGCGATGGCATGCGCAGCAAGCGATCAACAGCGCGGGCGCAAGCAAAAGAGGAGATGAAGATGTTCAAGCAAGTTCTTCTCGCGACCAGCATGATGGTTGCTGCCCCCGCCCTGGCCCAGACCGCGTCAGCCCCGGCGCAGAGCACGCCGGGACGCACTCCCATGACTGCCGCATCGGACGCGCAGTCCGCCGCTGCTACGCCGGCCCAGCAGGCTCCTGCCGCGACTGCGCAGGCGGCTCCCGCCCAGACCGCGCCAGCGCAGCCCTCCACCGCGACGGCGCAGGCCGATGCGCAGCCGGCAGCCGATGCCGCATCCGCGCAGGCGGCTCCGGCCGCCGGCACCGCGACGGCTCAGGCGGCACCCGCAGCCGGTGCGGCGACGGCCGCCGCCGATCCGGCTGCGAAGCCGACCAACGAACCGACCCAGGTCGCGAGCATCGTCGACCAGGAGTTCGGCTCCTACGACAAGGACGGCGACGGCAAGCTGAGCCAGGCCGAGTTCGGTGCCTGGATGGTGGCACTCAAGACCAAGAGCGATCCCGCGACCAAGGCCGATAGTCCCGAGACGAAGAAGTGGGTCGGTGCCGCGTTCGCCCAGGCGGACACGGACAAGAACAGCGGGCTGACCCGGACCGAGCTGACCGGCTTCCTGTCGCAGGGCCAGTCGTAACGCTTTCCGCTATCCCGGCTGGATGGAAGGGCCGTCGGAGCGATCCGGCGGCCCTTTTCCATTGGATTCTCCCCTTGTAGGGCAGGATTGCGTCAGATCAGCCCCTGCGCCTTCAACGACACGTGCCCCCGCGTGCCGACGATCAGATGGTCGTGGAGCCCGATCCCCAGTCCCTTGGCGGTCGCGGCGATGCTGCGGGTGATCTCGATGTCGGCGCGACTGGGGGAGGGGTCGCCGCTGGGATGGTTGTGGACCAGGATCAGCGCCGCCGAATGGAGCTGGAGCGCGCGCGCCACCACCTCGCGCACATAGACCGCCGCCTCGTCGATCGTGCCGCGGCTCATCACCTCGTCGCGGATCAGCACGTTGCGGGTGTCGAGATGAAGGACGCGGAACCGCTCGATGCCATGGTGCGCCATGTCGGCATGGAGGTAGTCGAGCAGCGCCTGCCAGTTGGCGAGCACCGGCCGTTTCGCGACCTCGCCCCTGAGCAACCGGATCGCGGCGGCGTGGGCGATCTTGACCGCGGCGGTGGCGGTGTCTCCCATGCCCTTGACCCGGGTCAGCGCGCCGGCGTCGGCGGTCAGCACCCCGCCCAGCGTCCCGAACTCGGCGATCAGTGCGTGCGCGAGGCCCTTGGTGTCCCGCCGCGGGATCGCCAGCGCGAGCAGGTATTCGAGCAGCTCGTGGTCGAGCAGTCCCTCGCCATCCGCGAGCAGCCGCGCGCGCAGCCGTTCGCGGTGCCCGTGGTGGGAGGGAGCGGGAGCGTCGGCGTCGGCAGGGGAGGGGGCCATCGCGCGTCAGCCTAGCGGCACAGAGGCGGCGCGAACAACCGTCCTTGGCTTGTTTCGGTCGCGTCCACCGGGCTAGGCAGCGGGGGTGGAAGCGCCCCCGCCCGACGACCTGCCCCGCCGACGACGCCGTCGAGGGCTGCGGATCGTCGCGGCGCTGGCGGTCGGGCTGGCGCTGGTCGTCGTTGGCGTGTGGCTGGCGCGGGTGCCGGTCGCGACCCGCTTCGTAGACCGCGAACTGGCGCGCCGGGGGGTGCCGGCGCGCTATCAGGTCACGTCGCTAGGGGCCCGGGGCCAGCGGCTGGAGGGGGTGGTGATCGGCGATCCCGCCCGCCCCGACCTCGTCGCGGACTGGGTCGAGACGCGGACCGGCATCGGCCTGCACGGTCCCTATCTGGTCGGCGTGCGCGCCGGGCATGTCCGCATCCGCGCGCGGTTGGTGAACGGGCGGGTATCGCTGGGCAGCATCGACCGGCTGCTGCCGCCACCTTCCGGCAAGCCCTTCGCGCTCCCTCAGCTCCGGGTGGCGAGCGACGACGTGCGGCTCCGGCTGGAGACCCCCGCCGGGGTGGTCGGGCTCAAGCTCGCCGGGGCCGGCCGGCTCGACGACGGTTTCCGCGGCACGCTGGCGGCGGTGGCCCCGCGGCTGGCGCTGGGCGGGTGCGTGGCGAGCGGCGCACGGGCGGCGGTGGCGTTGCGGGTCGTCAAGGCGGCCCCGAGCGTCGCCGGGCCCGTACAGGCAAGCGCGCTGACCTGCGGCGAGGCACGCGCAACGGGTGCGCGCGCCGACCTCGACCTCGGCTTCGCGGCGGCGCTCGACGCGGTCGGCGGGAAGGTCCGGCTCGCGACCGGCGCGGCGGCGGCAGCGGGCGGGCAGGTGGCCGCGCTGTCCGGCACGCTCGCGCTCGCCCTCCGGCCGATCGCCGCGCCCGCCGGCGACCTCGACCTCGTCGCGACGGGGCTGCGACTGGCAGCAGGCAGCGTGCGGGCGGTGCGCGTGCGCGCGCCGTTTGCGGTCGCGGACGGCGGGGTCGGCATCGGCGTCGGGTCGCCGGCGGCGCTGGCGGTGGAGGGCGCGGCGGTCGCCCCGGCGCTGCTCGACCGCTGGCTGGCGGCCCCGGCGCTCGCCGCAACGCCGCTCGCCCCGCTCGCGACGCGCGCCGTCAGCGCCGCGGAGGCAGCGGCACAGGATTTCGACGCGACCACCACCTTCGCCTGGCGCAGCGCGCGCGGGCGGCAGGCGCTCCGACTCCGGTCGCCGACGCTGCGGGCGCGGAACGGGGCCAGCGCCCGCGCCGAGTCGCTGATGGTCTGGCAAAGCGGCGTCGCACTCCGCCTGATCGGACCCAGTCGGATCGCGATCGGCGGCGGTGGGTTGCCCGCGATCCGCGCCGAGGTCGCCGATCACCGCGCGGGGCCATGGCGCGCGCGGATTGTCGCGCAGCCTTACGCGGCGGGCGATTCGCGACTGGCGGTCACGCCCGCTTCGCTGGTCGTCGACGGCGCGCGCTGGCGGCTCGTGACGACCGCGATCCTGTCCGGCCCGATCGCGGGGGGGCGGGTCGATGCGCTCGCACTGCCGATCCGGATCGCCGGCGGGCCGGGCCGGATCATGGTCGATCCCGTCTGCACCCCCGTTTCGGCGGAGCGGCTGGCCCTGTCGGGGCTGGTGCTCGATCGGCCGCGGCTGATCCTGTGCCCCCGCGACGGCGTGCTGCTCCGCGTCGCGGGCGGCCGGGTCGAGGGGGCTGCGCGACTCGCCGCCACCCGGCTCGCGGGCCGATTCGGCAGCAGCCCGCTGACCATCGCCGCCCAGGGCGCGGAGCTCGACCTGGCGACGCGCGGCTTCCGCATCGCCGGGCTCGCAGCGACGCTGGGCGCGGGCGAGACGCCGACCCGGCTCGACCTCGGCACGCTCGAGGGGCGGATCGCGGCCGGCGGCATTACGGGCCGGTTCGCGCAAGCCGGCGGGCGGATCGGCGCGGTGCCGTTGCAGCTCGGCGACGCGGCGGGCGAGTGGCGGCTGGCGGGCGGGGTGCTCGACCTGACCGGTGCGCTCGGGGTCAGCGACACCGCCACCCCCGCGCGCTTCCAGCCGATGCGCGGCACGGGCGTCCGCCTCCGCCTCGCGAACGGCGCGGTCACCGCCACGGGCACGCTGGTGGAGCCGACCACCGCCACCCCGGTGGCCCGGGTCGCCATCGCGCACCGGCTCGCGACCGGCACGGGATCGGCGGACCTCGCCGTCCCCGGCCTCGTCTTCGCGCCCGGTTTCCAGCCCGATCTGCTCACCCGCGTCACCTTCGGCGTCATCGCCGATGTGAAGGGGACGGTGACGGGGCAAGGGCGGATCGCCTGGGGCCCGGCCGGCGTCACCTCCACCGGCCGCTTCGCCACCGCCGGCACCGACCTCGCCGCCGCGTTCGGGCCGGTGCAGGGGATCGTCGGCGCGATCGACTTCGACGACCTCCTATCGCTGCGCAGCGCCCCGAACCAGCGGATCACCGTCCGCTCGATCAACCCCGGCATCGAGGTGACCGATGGCATCGTCCGCTTCCGCACGCTGTCTGGCACCCAGGTACAGGTCGATAATGGCCACTGGCCCTTCGCGGGGGGCGGACTGACGCTCGCGCCGACGACGCTCGACTTCGGGCAGGAGGCGGCGCGGCGGATGACCTTCACCGTCACGCGCGCCGCGGCGGACAAGTTCCTCCAGCAGTTCGACTTCGGCAATCTCCAGGCGACCGGCACCTTCGACGGGGAGCTGCCGATGGTGTTCGATGCGACCGGCGGCCGGATCGAGGGCGGGCGGTTGCAGGTGCGCCCCGGCGGCGGCTCGATCGCGTATCTGGGCGACCTGACGCAGAAGGACCTGGGCTTCTGGGGCAACCTCGCCTTTAAGTCGCTCCGGTCGCTGCGCTATCGCGACCTGTCGGTGTCCATGAACGGCCCGCTGTCGGGCGAGATGGTGACGGAGGTGCGCTTCGCCGGCGTCAGCCAGGGGGAGGGAGCGAAGTCGAACTTCCTGATCCGCCGGCTCCAGCGGCTGCCGTTGCAGTTCAACATCCGCATCAGCGCGCCCTTCCGGGGCTTGCTCGATTCGGCGCGCGGCTTCTACGATCCCAACCTGCTGATCCGGCGCAACCTGCCGGCGTTGCTCGAGGAGCAGCGCCGCCGGACCCAACCGGTTCAGCCTCCTGCAAGCGAGCCCGTGCGATGAAGACTGCCATGATGTTAGGATTGGCCGTGAGTGTCGGCGGGTGCGTCAACATCTCGGCGCCCGACAAGCCGATCGTTATCAATCTCAACATCAACGTGACGCAGGAAGTGGTGTACCGCCTCGACAGCGAGGCGAAATCGCTGATCCAGCAGAACCCGGGGATCTTCTGATGCGCAAGACCATGGTGATTGCCGCCGCCCTCGCGATCGGGTTTGCCGCCGGTGCCGTCTGGGCGCAGCGCGACCCCGCCTATGCCGCCGCCAGGGCCGCCGGTCAGGTGGGCGAGCAGCCCGACGGCTATCTCGGCGTGGTCGGCGGCGGCTCGGCGGAGCTGCGCGCGCTGGTTGCGAACATCAACATCCAGCGCAAGGCCGCATATACCCAAAAGGCGCAAGGGGCGGGCGCGACCGTCGAGCAGATGGCGTTCACCAGCGGCTGCAACCTGATCGGCCAGACCCAGCCGGGCGAGAAATACCGCACCCCCGGCGGTGCCTGGGCGACGCGGGGCGCGGGCGCGGCGGAGCGCGACGGGCGGTGTGTCTGACGGTTCGACAGGAGGGTGGTGCACGTCCACCTGAACGCCGGCTTGCCCAAAGGTTGACTTCCCCGCACCCCCCTGTCTAAAGCGCCCGTGCCTGAGGCGGGGTTGCTCGCCGGCCAGCGTGCCTCCTCCCCATGACCCGGCTGGATTGGTGGAGGAGCGCGCATGGCGGACGACCCCGGGCAGGATCGGCAGGCGGAGGACCCGCGGCTCGCCAGGCTCGACGAGCGCCTGGACCGGGCGCGGGGCGTTGAGGCGGCCCGGCATGGCGTCAAGGTCGATCCCGACCGCGGCTATGCCCAGGGGAACCGGATCATCGCCGCGCTGATCGGCAGCCTAGTCGGCTCCGCGCTGATCGGGTGGCTGCTCGATCGGTTCGCCGGCACCGGTCCTTGGGGCCTGATCGTCATGCTGTTCCTCGGAATAGCGGTCGCGTTCAGGCAGATCATTCGAATCGCCAACGAGCGCCCGGAGTAACCCGGACGCTCGTTTTGCATGACGGGGTTGAACGTGGCGGCAGCGGAACAGGGCAGCAGGATCGATCCTATGCACCAGTTCCTGATCGAACCGGTGTTCGGTCGGGACTGGCAGCTGTTCGGCCACAACATCGCCTTCACCAACTCCGCGCTGTGGATGGTGGTGACGCTGGTCGCGTTGTGGCTGTTCATGCTGGGCGGGATGAAGCGCGAGCTGGTGCCCGGCCGCTGGCAGGCCGCGGTCGAGACCTTCACCGGGTTCGTCAGCGGCATGCTGACCTCGAACGTCGGGCCGGAGGGGAAGCGCTTCGTCCCCTATGTCTTCACGCTGTTCATGTTCATCCTGTTCGCCAACGTCATCGGGCTGCTGCCGGTCGGCATCGTCCCGGGCGTCCATCCCTTCACGATCACCAGCCACCTGACCGTCACCGGCGTCTTGGCGGTGATCTCGTTCGCGATCGTGCTGCTGGTCGGGTTCGGGCGGCACGGCTTCCACTTCTTCTCGCTGTTCGTGCCGCACGGGACGCCCGCGGTGATGATCCCGCTGATCTTCGTGGTCGAGCTGATGAGCTTCCTGGTCCGCCCCTTCTCGCTGGGGCTGCGGCTGTTCGTCGCGATGACCGCGGGGCACATCCTGCTCAAGGTGCTGGCCGCGTTCGTCATCAACGGGCTCAACCTCGGCCTGGGCTACAGCCTGCTGGTGTCACTGCCGTCGATGCTGCTGATGATCGGCATCACGCTGCTTGAATTGTTGGTCGCGGCGATTCAGGCGTACGTCTTCGCGCTGCTGACCTCGGTGTACCTCAACGACGCGGTGAACCTCCACTAGGGTGCGTGCAGGACATGCACGACCCCGCGACCTTTACTGACCTTCCAAATCTGAACAGGAGTGAATGACATGGACGCAGAAGCCGCCAAGATGCTCGGCGCCGGCCTGGCCGCGATCGGCATGGGCCTCGCCTCGCTGGGCGTGGGCAACGTGTTCGCGAAATTCCTGGAGGGCGCCCTGCGCAATCCGGGCGCGGCGGACAGCCAGCAGGGCCGCCTGTTCATCGGCTTCGCGGGTGCCGAGCTGCTCGGCCTGCTCGCCTTTGTGACGATGATCATCCTGCTGTTCGTCGCGTAAGCGACGGACCGGCCGGCGGGCCGTTCCGGCCGGCTTTGCCGGTCGCAACGGCCCGTTCGACGTCACGGACACCAAGGTACCGCCATGCCCCAGATCGCCCAGATCGCCTCCACCTATGCGTCCCAGCTGTTCTGGCTGCTGGTGACGTTCGGCCTGCTGTATTTCGTGGTCGGGCGGGGCATGGTGCCCAAGATCGTCGCCACCGTCGACCAGCGCGACCAGCGCATCGCGGGCGACCTTGCCGCGGCCGAGCAGGCCCGGCTGGCGGCCGACACGACCGAGGCGGGCTGGCGCGCCGAGATGGACGCCGCCCGTTCGGCGGCGCAGGCGTCGCTGGGAGCCGCCAAGGCGCGCGGCGCGAACGCCTATGACGCGCAGATCAGGGCGGCGGACGCCGACCTGACCGAGCGCATGAACCACCACGACCTTGCCATCGCCAACGCCAAGGCAGATGCGCTGGCGAACCTCCAGACCGTCGCGGTCGAGGCGGCGCAGGCGATGGTCCACCGCCTGTCGGGCGTTCAGGTCAGCGTCGAGCAGGCGTCGGACGCGGTCCGCCGGGCGGGCCTGCATGTCTGAGGGGAGCAGCACCGTGGCGCAGAACCTGTCGCAGGCGGCCGAAGCCCAGCCGCTCGCCCCCGCCAATATCCGCGACGGCAGCGAGCTGAAGGGCGAGGTCCACCAGCCCGGCGGTGCCGAACACACCGTCGAGGCGACCGCGCTCGGCATGAACACCACCGGCTGGGTCGCCGTCGCGGCGCTGGTCGTGCTGGTGCTGATGCTGTGGAAGAAGGTGCCGGCGCTGATCGGCCGCTCGCTCGACGCCAAGATCGAGGGCATCCGCCGCGAGCTCGACGAGGCCTCGCGGCTGCGCAAGGAAGCCGAGGCGCTCAAGGCGGAGTATGAGCAGAAGGCCGCCGCCGCGCACAGCGACGCCGAGGCGATGCGCCAGACCGCGGAGCGCGAGGCGCACGAAATCCTGGTCAAGGCCAAGGCGGATGCCGAGGCGCTGATGGACCGCCGCGCGCGTATGGCCGAGGACAAGATCGCCGCCGCCGAGCGTGCCGCGATCGCCGACGTTCGCGCCCGCGCCGCCGACGCCGCCGCCAGGGCTGCGGCGCTGTTGATCGCCGAACACAATGATGCGGGGGCGGATCGGGCGCGGGTGGAACGCACCATTGCGGGGCTTGGCCGCCCGCACTAAGCCCGGTTTCCATATCGCGGCGGGTTCCATCCTGTACCGCCTTTATCGCCCGCCGTTTTCGTTTCGATCCCGCTTGCCATCCAGCCCGATCCCCTGTCCCATGATGGGACGCCGATCGGGAGACACAAGGTGGGAATCACGCCCTACGAGCCGGCACCGATGCTGGGCGACGAACGCAAGCGTGAGCGGGCGGTGGAGGCGTCGGGCGCGCTGCGCCTGCGCGGCAACCCCGACCTCCAGGCGATCGTCGAGGAGCTGCGGCGCAGCTTCGCGGTGGCGCAGGCGGCGGTGTCGATCCTGCACAGCGACTGGCAGTATTTGATCGCTGCATCGGGCGTCCCGGACGGCCCGTACAGCCGGCGCACCTCGTTCTGCGGCCATGCGGTCGAGCACCCGCGCACGGTGTTCTGTGTTCCCGACGCGTCGCGCGATACGCGGTTCGAGGGCAATCCGGTGGTGGTGGAGGACAGCGGCATCCGCTTCTACGCCGCCGCGCCGCTGATGGCGTCGGATCGGCTGACGCTGGGTGCCGTGTGCATCGCGGACCGGCATCCCCGGCCCATGCTCGACGGCCCCGGCGCGTGCCGGCTGACCGCCGCGGCCGAAGATGTCATGGCGGTGATCGACGCACACGCCCACCGGCTCGCATCGGTTAGGCTTGCGGCTAATTAGCCGGTGCGCTAAACGGCGCCTATGGACTCGATCTTCGACGCGCTGGCGCATCCGACCCGCCGCCGCATCCTGGAGCTGCTGAAAGGCGGTGGGATGACGGCGGGGGCGCTGGCAGGGGCGTTCGATGTGTCCAAGCCCACCATGTCCGGCCACTTCGCCAAGCTCAAGGCGGCGGGCCTGATCCAGGGCGAGAGCCGCGGCACCGCCACCGTCTACACGCTCAACCTGTCGATGATGGAAGAGGTGCTGCTCGCGTTCATGAACCGGCTGCGTGCCGAAGGGAGCGAACCATGTCCTACCGCCCGATGATCGCCGTGTCCGCCGCCGTCACCGCCGCGTTGGCCGGGGTCGCGGCCTGGGCACAGATCCGGCTGCCCGCCGATACGCAGCTGCCGATCCACTGGGACGCGGCGGGACAACCCGACCGGCTGGCGGACGCGGGCACCGCGCTGTTCCTGCCGGTGCTGATCGCCGTCGCGCTCACCGCGACGCTGGCGATCGTGCCGCGGATCGAGCCGATGCAGCGCGACATGGAGCGGAGCCGGCCGCTGTTCCTCACCGCCTGGACCGCGGTGATGGCGATCATGGTGGTGGTCGAGGCGATGACCGCCGCGCCCGCGTTCGGCTATGCGGTGCCGCCGACTTTGCTGGTGGCTGCGCTGGGCGCGATGCTGGTGGCGATCGGCAACATGCTGCCCAAGTCGCGGCCCGGCTTCTTTGTCGGCATCCGAACGCCCTGGGCAATTATCGACGAGGACAACTGGATCGCGACCCACCGGATCGGCGCGAGAATGATGACGGGGGCGGGGCTGGTGGTGATGCTGGCGGCGGTGCTGCCGCTGCCATCGATGGCCCGGACGCTGGCGGTGACCGGGGCGATCGCGGCGGCGGTGGTGGTGCCGGTCGCCTATTCGTTCCTGCACTGGCGCCGCGCGGCGGCTGGTTAACCCCGACCCGGACTCCTACATTGCAGCGTGATGGCGACTCCCACCCCAGACCGTTTCAACGAGGAAAAGGCGACCTACACGATCCGGGGATCGGAAACCCCGGACCTCGACGCAGGGGTGGCGGCGATCCGCAACGTGCTGAAGACGCTGCCCCAGCGATCGGGCGTGTACCGGATGCAGGACGCCAAGGGCGACGTGCTGTATGTCGGCAAGGCGCGCAGCCTCAAGCAGCGGGTGGCGAACTACACCCAGGTCAAGGGGCTGCCCCGGCGATTGCAGCGCATGGTCTCGCAGACCCGCAGCATGACCATCGTCACGACCAACAACGAGGCGGAGGCGCTGCTGCTCGAAGCGCAGCTCATCAAGCGTTATCGCCCCGCATACAACGTCCTGCTGCGCGACGATAAGAGCTTCCCCTTCATCCTGCTGCGCGCCGACACCGACTTCCCCCGCGTCCAGAAGCATCGCGGCGCCAGGCGGTCGGTCGGCAACTACTACGGCCCCTTCGCGAGCGCGGGCAGCGTCAACAACACGCTCAACGCACTCCAGAAGCTGTTCCTGCTGAGGAGCTGCACCGACGGCTTCTTCAAGACGCGCGACCGGCCGTGCCTGCTGTACCAGATCAAGCGCTGCTCGGCCCCGTGCGTCGGCCGCATCGACGCGCCCGCCTATGCCGAGCTGGTCGAGGACGCAAAGTCGTTCCTCGCGGGCAAGGCGACCACCGTTCAGGCGAAGCTCGGCGCGCAGATGCAGGCGGCGGCGGAAGCGATGGACTTCGAACTTGCCGCGGTGCTGCGCGACCGGCTCAAGGCGCTGACCTTCGTCCAGGGAACGCAGGCGATCAACGCGGAAGGGGTGGGGGACGCCGACATCTTCGCGCTGGCGTGCAAGGACGGGGTGATCGGCATCCAGGCGTTCTTCATCCGCGGCGGCCAGAACTGGGGGCATCGCAGCTTCTTCCCCGCGCACACCGCCGAGGTGCCCGAGGACGAGGTGATGACCAGCTTCCTGACCCAGTTCTACGAGGAGGTGCCGCCGGCGCGTGCGATCCTCCTCGACCGCGAGCTGCCGGAGGGCGAGCTGCTCGCCGGCGCGCTGGGCGAGGTGGCGGGGTACAAGGTCCAGCTGTCGGTGCCCCAGCGCGGCGATCGGCGGCGGCTGATGGATCAGGCCAAGCGCAACGCGGTGGAGGCGCTCGAGCGCCGGCTCGCCGAGTCGACGACGCAGGCCAAGCTGCTGCGCGAGGTCGCCGAGCTGTTCGACCTGCCCGAGCCGCCCGACCGGATCGAGGTGTACGACAACAGCCATATCCAGGGGACGAACGCGGTCGGCGCGATGGTGGTCGCGGGGCCGGAGGGGTTCCGCAAGGGCCAGTATCGCAAGTTCAACATCAAGGGGAACGAGGCGCAGACCGACAGCGACGTCGGCATGATGCGCGAGGTGTTCCGCCGCCGCTTCGCCCGCCAGCTGGAGGAAGCGCCCGACCGCGACGACGCCACTTGGCCCGACCTGGTCCTGATCGACGGCGGCAAGCCGCAGCTGTCGGCGGCGAGGGCGGTGCTGGAGGACCTCGGCATCGAGGACGTCTGCCTCGTCGGCGTCGCGAAGGGCGCATTCCACGGCCGCGAGGGCCGCGAGGTGTTCCACCTGCCGGACGGGCAGGAACGGATGCTGCCCGTCAACTCGCCGGTGCTGTTCTACCTCCAGCGGCTGCGCGACGAGGTCCACCGCTTCGTGATAGGCGCGCATCGCGACAAGCGCGCCAAGGCGATCGGTGCGAGCCCACTCGACGAGGTCCCCGGCATCGGGCCGGCGCGGAAAAAGGCGCTGTTGATGCACTTCGGCACCGCCCGCGCGGTGCGCAACGCCAGCCTCGACGACCTCAAGCGCGCGCCCGGCGTGTCGGTGGCGGTGGCGCAGCAGGTGTACGACTTCTACCACGCGCGGTGACGCCTTCTCCGTTGGCTCAGGACGAACGGGGGTCGTGGCGAGGCTCGCGCCCACTTGCACCCCCGCGCCGCCCGGCTAGTCTCCCGTCTGACAGGGGAGACGGTGCATGCGGTTCAGGGGGTTGGGCGCGGGCGCGCTCGCGGTGCTGGCGACGGCGGGGGCGGCGACGGGAGTACGGGCGGCGGAGGTGCCGCTCTACCAGCCCGCGCCCGCCTGGGTGAAGCCCGCCCCGCCGGTCGATGCGGCGAAGCTGACCGACGACGCGCCCATCCTGATGCTGTTCGATACCCAGCACCGGCTGGAGAAGGGCGAGGTCTGGAGCTATCAGGACATGGCGACCCGCCTCGCCTCGCCCGAGGTGGTGGCGCAGTCGGGCACCGTGTCGATTCCGTGGAACCCGGCCAAGGGCGACCTGGTCGTCCACCGCGTCCAGATCCTGCGCGGGGGCACGGTGATCGACGCGCTGGCGGGGGGCAAGCGCTTCACCGTGCTGCGCCGCGAACAGCAGCTCGAACAGCGTACCATGGACGGGATGCTTACCGCGACGCTGCCGGTCGAGGGGCTCCAGGTCGGCGACGTGCTGCGCGTCACCGCCTCCACCACCACCCGCGAGCCCGCGTTCGGCGACGGGATGCAGACCGCCGCGCCGCTGCCGGTCGAGCCGGTCCGCGCCGGGTTCGTGCGTGCGCGCATCCTGTGGCCCGCTGGCGCGGACGTCCGCTGGCGCGCCTATGCCGATGGCGCCAAGCCCGTCGTCGCCGAGGCGGACGGCTGGCGCGAGATGACGCTGACCGGGGCGTTGCCCAAGCCCGCCGAGCTGCCCGACGATGCGCCCATCCGCTATCGCAAGCTGCCGATCGTCGAGGCGACCAGCTTCACCGGATGGGAGGCGGTGTCGCGCGCGATGGCCCCGCTCTACGCCACCGACGGGCTGATCGCGCCGGGAAGCCCGCTGGCGGCCGAGGTCACCCGCATCACCGCCGCCCATGCCGAGCCGCGCGCGCGCGCCGCCGCCGCGCTCGAGTTGGTGCAGGACAAGGTCCGCTACCTCGCCAACGGCCTCGGCAACGGCAACTACCGGCCGCAGTCGCCCGCCGACACCTGGGCGCTGCGCTATGGCGACTGCAAGGCCAAGACGCTGATGCTGCTTGCGATGCTCAAGGCGATGGGGATCACCGCCGAGCCGGTGCTCGCGTCGTCGCAGATGGGCGACCTGCTTCCCGACCGGCTGCCGAGTGCGGGAGCGTTCGACCATGTGCTCGTCCGCGCCGAGGTCGGGTCCGAGACGCTGTGGCTCGACGGTACCGCCGGCGGCGGGCGGCTCGCGGACCTTTCCGACGTGCCGGGCCTGCGCCACGTCCTGCCGGTGCGCGCCGCCGGCTCCGCGCTGATGCCGGTGCCGCTGCGCGCGCCCGCGCGGCCGCAGGTGGCGGTGTCGCTCGACATCGACCAGTCGGCGGGGCTGACCGTGCCCGCGCTGGTCAAGGGCGAGATCCGGTTGCGCGGCCAGCCCGCCGAGCTGGTCGGCCTCGTCCGGACGCAGGGGAGCAAGGACCAGCAGGCCGAGCTGGTCGGCGGGCTGATGGCGCGCTCGGTGGGGACGCCGGTGACGCTGGCGAGCTACACCCTCGCCTATGACCGCGACGCCGGCGAGGCGACGGTCACCGCGACCGGGGTGGGCCAGACCCGCTGGCGCAAGGAGAACGGCCGCTACCGCCTCGTGCTCGACCATGGCGTGTCCGAGCTGGAGTTCCAGCCCGACCGGTCGCGCACCGCCTGGGCGGCGATCCCGGTTGCGACCGGGCAGCCCGAGACGATCGGCTATCACACCCGCATCCGCCTGCCCGATAACGGCAAGGGCTATGCGCTGGAGGGCGACCGCGGCGAGGCGTCGCCGCTGCCGGGCATGACGGTGAAGCGTACGGTGACCCAGACGGGCGCCGAACTGGTGATCGACGAACGGGTCGAGCGCACCGGCGCCGAGATCGCTGCCGCCGACGTCGCCGCGGTGCGCGCGCGGGTGGGGCAGGCCAAGCAGCGGCTGCTGACCGGGATCGCGCCCGCGGACGTTCCCGCGCGCTGGCAGATCGCGAGCGCGGGCCGCGGCGACGGGCGGTTCAAGCCGCTGATCGCCGGCTACACCGCCGCGATCGCCGCCGATCCGGAGGAGCGCGACGGCTATCTCAACCGCGCGCGCTTCCTGATGGGGGTGTACGACCGGCGCGCGGCCTTGCCCGACCTCGACCGGGCCCTGGGGTTCCAGAACGACGCGGACACCCGCGCGATGCGGGCCGGCGCCTATCGGCAGCTGAAGCAGGACAGCAAGGCGGCGGAGGACTGGCGTGCCGCGCTGGCGCTGGACGAGAACCGGACGGACGTGCTGATGGCGCTGGGCGCGTACGAGATCGACCATGGCGCGCGCGACGCCGCGCTGGCGCGGGTGCAGGGGCGGATCGATGCCGGCGGGCGGGGCCGGGCGGACATGCTGGCGGTCAAGGCCGACCTGCTGGCGCGAGCCGGCGACCGCGACGGCGCGATCGCGGCGATGGACGAGGCGGTGAAGGACCGGCCGGGCGATCCGAACCTGCTCAACAGCCGCTGCTGGATCAAGGCGGAGCTCAAGGTCGCGCTCGACACCGCGCTCAAGGATTGCACCAAGGCGATCGAGCTGGGGGAAAGCCCGGCCGCCGCGCTGGACAGCCGGGCGCTCGCCTATTGGCGGCTCGACCGTGCGGACGATGCGCTGGCAGACCTGGAGGCGGCGCTGGAGATCGAGCCCGGTCAGGCATCGAGCCTGTTCCTGCGCGGGCTGATCCGGGCGCAGCGCGGCGAGGCCGCCGCCGCCAGGGCCGATCTCGACGCCGCCCGCCTGATCGACGCGCGGATCGAGGAGCACAGTCGCCGCTTCGGCATCGGAACCTCGACCGATGTTGCCGGGTCGTGACTGACTTGATGCAAGTGAGCCACAGTTCCGCTAAAACCTGCGTGCGATGCGTCTTCTTGCGGGTTTGGCCGTTCTGCGTCTTCGCAAGATCATGCTTGGGAGGAAGAACTATGCGGATGGGGTTGATGGCGGGGGTGGCCGCCGTGGTTCTGGCGACGCCGGCGATGGCGCAGGAAACGACGGCGGACCGGCCGTTCGAGGGCATTTATGTTGGCGCGACGGGCGGCTATGACGTCCAGCCCAACGATGTGAACTCGCGCCTGCTGTTCGATCGCAACCTGGACGGCAGCTTCGGCGACGGCGTGCCGACCGGCACCGGTGCCGCCCCCGACGCCTTCGCTCCCGGATACTGCAACGGCGCGGCGACCACCCAGCTCGCCCCCGGCAACGGCGGCGTGTGCCGCAACGACCGCAACGGGTTCAGCTATTCCGGGCGCATCGGCGTCGACACCCAGCGCGGCAACATCGTGGTCGGCGCGGTGGCGGAGTTCGGCGACTCCGAGATCACCGACGCGACGAGCGGCTTTTCCAGCACGCCCGCCAGCTATGTCCTGACCCGCAACGTCAGCTGGGAAGGCTCGTTCCGCGGGCGCGCGGGCGTCGCGGTCGACACCACGCTGTTCTACGGCACGTTCGGCGGCAGCTACGCCCAGATCGATCGCCGCTTCCTCACGACCAACACCGCCAACGCGTTCGCGCTGTCGGGCGATCGCAAGCAGTTCGGCTTCCTCGGTGGCGGCGGCATCGAGCAGAAGATCGGCCGCAACATCTCGTTCGGCATGGAGTACATGTACCACCAGTACAATGACGACGACACGGTGGTGCGCGTGACCCGCGGGACCGCGAACGCGAACAATCCGTTCGTGCTGGCGCCCAACACGACCGGCACCGACTTCCGCCGGTCGGACACCAAGTTCCGCTGGAGCACGATCCGCGGCACGGTGGCGTTCCGCTTCTGACGTATAGGGGCCGGGCAGCGATGCTCCGGCCCGCTTGTCGGGTCACGCCACCCGGTCTGGCTGGGCGATCACCAGCGCCTCCAGGAACTGACGCACCTCGCCCTCGATCGGGGCGGGACGGCCGGTCGGGAGGTGAACGTTGACCACCGTCATCTCGACGATTGCATGAAGCTCGTCCGTCTCTGCCTGCGCCAGTTCGTAGCGCTGGTGGAGGCTGGTCCGCCCCAACCGCTCGATCCGCACCGACGCCTCCACCGTGTCGCCCCAGGTGAAGGGCTTGAGGTAGTCCACCGCCGCGTGGCGGACGTGGAACTCGGTCTTCGTCCATTGCGCCCCGAGCGCGTCGGCGATCCCGGTCCACGCCCAGTATTCGGTCGCGGCGACGTCAGCATATTCGAGGTAGCGCGAGTTGAACACGACCCGCTGCCCGTCGATCTCGGCATAGCGGACGCGGAAGCGGGTGGAAAAGGCAAAGCCGGGGCGGGTCATGCGCGTCGCCCTGACGGTCGGCGCGAGCGGACGCAAGCCTCGCGTAAGCGTACCCGTCCCTTGTGCTCCCGCGAAGGCGGGGACCCAGTCCGGGCTCCCGCCTTCGCGGGAGCACAACGAAGACGCCTTTGACCGGCGGCTCCGCTATCGACGTACCCGCCCGACCAACCAGCGGACCAGCAGCGAGGCGGTGATGGCGGCCGGCAGAATCAGCCAGAACGGCGTGGACGGACACGGACTGTCCACGCCCTCGCAGCCCAGAGCCCTTCCCGCCATGACCCCGAACAGCGTGACGCCCATCAGCACGCCCACCAGACATCCCAGCTTCATTCCCAGCGTGTCCGGCCGCCGTTACGGCATCAGCCCGCCTTCTGCCCCGGCACGTTGACCCCCATCGATTGCAGGTAGCGCTTCACGTTACGCGCCGCCTGGCGCAGGCGTTGTTCGTTCTCCACCATCGCGATCCGCACGAACCCCTCGCCGTTTTCGCCATAGCCGACGCCGGGTGCGACCGCGACATGCGCGTGGGTGAGGAGCTGTTTGGTGAACTCCAGCGATCCCAGGTGCTTCAACGCGGGCGGCAACGGCGCCCAGGCGAACATGCTCGCGGGCGGCGCGGGGATGTCCCATCCGGCGCGGCCGAACGCCTCCACCATCACGTCGCGGCGCTTGTGGTAGAGCTGGCGGTTGCGCTCGACGATGTCCTGCGGGCCGTTGAGCGCGGCGCAGGCGGCGGCCTGGATCGGGGTGAACGCGCCATAATCGAGGTACGACTTGACCCGGGTCATCGCTGCGATCAGCCGCGGGTTGCCGACCGCAAAGCCGATCCGCCAGCCCGCCATCGAATAGGTCTTGGACAGGCTGGTGAACTCGACCGCAACGTCCTTGGCGCCGGGCACCTGCAGGATCGACGGCGTCGGACGTCCGTCGAAATACAGCTCCGAATAGGCGAGGTCGGAGACGATCCACACCTCGTTCTCGCGCGCCCAAGCGACCAGCCGCTCGTAGAAGCCGAGGTCCACCGCCTCCGCGGTCGGATTGGACGGGTAGTTGACCACCAGCACCGACGGCCGCGGCACGGTGAACGCCATCGCCCGGTCGAGCGACTCCCAATAGGCGGCGTCGGGCGTGGTCGGCACCGCGCGGATCGTCGCGCCCGCGATGATGAAGCCGAAGGTGTGGATGGGATAGGACGGGTTGGGCGCGAGCACGACGTCGCCCGGCGCGGTGATCGCGGTGGCGAGGCTGGCCAGCCCCTCCTTCGACCCCATCGTCACTACCACCTCGCGCTCCGGGTCGAGATCGACCCCGAAGCGGTTGGCGTAATAGTTCGCCTGGGCGCGGCGCAGCCCGGGGATGCCCTTGGACTGCGAATAGCCGTGGGCGGTCGGCTTGCGCGTCACCTCCACCAGCTTCTCGATTACGTGGTCGGGCGGGGGCAGGTCGGGGTTGCCCATGCCGAGGTCGATAATGTCCTCGCCCCCGCTCCGGGCGGCGGCCCGCATCGCGTTCACCTCCGCGATGACATAGGGGGGCAGCCGCTTGATGCGGTAGAACTCGTCGTCGGACATGGCGGGTCTCCTGGACGCCCATCTAGTCGCTTCGTCACTCCAGCGGAAGCTGGGGTCGCTGCGCGGGAAGCGACCCCAGCTTCCGCTGGGGTGACGGAAGGGGTAGGGGGGATCGAGGAGACCCTGCCATGGCCGACGACACCGCGACGACGCCCAGCCTGGAGGACCTTCAGCACTGGACCTGGGTGATGGGCCGGGCGCAGCAGATGATCGCGGAGGCGGGGCTGGCGGCCGCGGGCCAGCTGCCCGGCACCGCAGGTTGGCCTGTGATCCCGGGGTTCACCGACCCCGCCACGCTTGCCCGCGCGCAGGATTTCTGGGCGGACAGCCTCAAGCTGTGGAGCCGCTTCCTTGACCCCGACGCCGCACCCGCCGAGCCCTCGAGCGACAAGCGCTTCCGCGGCGAGGCGTGGCGCCAGCCGGTGTTCGACACGATCCGCCAAAGCTACGAGCTCGCGTCCACCCACCTGCTCAAGGGCGTGGATGCGATGGAGGGGCTGGAGCCCAAGCAGCGCGAGCAGCTGCGCTTCGCCACGCAAGGGTTCGTCGACGCGATGAGCCCATCCAACTTCCCGGCCACCAATCCCGAGGTGATCGAGCGCACGGTCGCAACCCGCGGCGAGAACCTGCTCAAGGGGCTTCAGCACATGCTCGCGGACCTGTCGCGCGGGCAGCTGACGCATACGCAAGCGGATGCGTTCGAAGTCGGCCGGAACCTCGCCACCACGCCGGGGCAGGTCGTGAAGCGCACGCCGCTGTACGAGTTGATCCAGTACGCCCCCGCCACCGACAGCGTGCTGGCGACGCCGCTGGTGATCTTCCCGCCCTGGATCAACCGCTTCTATATCCTCGACCTGACGCCCGAGAAGAGCTTCATCCGCTGGGCGGTCGAACAGGGTCTGACCGTGTTCATGTTGTCATGGAAGTCCGCCGACGCCAGCCACCGCGATATCATGTGGGACGATTACGTCGCCGCGCAGATCGACGCGATCGACACGATCCGCCACCTGCTGAACGTCCCCGCCGTCCACACGGTCGGCTATTGCGTCGCGGGAACGACGCTCGCGGCGACGCTGGCGGTGCTCGCCGCGCGCGACGAAGCGGCCAAGGTCGCGTCGGCCACCTTCTTCACCGCGCAGGTCGATTTCGGCGAAGCGGGAGACTTGCGGCATTTCGTCGACGACGAGCAGCTGCGGGTGCTGGAGGGGTTGAGCCCCGACGGGTTCCTCGACGGGCGCTACATGGCGGCGACCTTCAACGCGCTACGCGGGCGCGACCTGATCTGGAACTACGTCACCAGCAACTACCTGCTCGGGCAGGATTACGCGCCTTTCGACCTGCTCCACTGGAACGGCGACACCACCAACCTGCCCGCCCAATGGCACATGGGGTATCTGCGCGACCTGTATCGCGATAACCGGCTGGTCGAGGCGGGCGCGATGCAGGTGCTGGGCGTCCCGATCGACCTGACGCGGGTCGAAACGCCCACCTATGTCCAGGCCGGCCGCGAGGACCATATCGCCCCGGCGAAGAGCGTGTGGAAGATAACCCACCTGTTCCGCGGCCCCTTGCGCTTCGTGCTCGCCGGGTCGGGGCATATCGCGGGCGTGGTCAACCCGCCCGCCGCGGGCAAGTACCAGTACTGGACCAACGACGCGGAGATGACGACGCTCGACGACTTCGTCGCAGGCGCGACCGAGACGAAGGGCAGCTGGTGGCCCGACTGGGTCGGCTGGCTCAGGACCCGTGATCCGGCGGAGGTCGCAGCCGATGGCGCCAGGGTGCCGGGCCAGGGCACTCTGCCCGCGCTCTGCCCCGCGCCGGGAGATTACGTCCGTCAGCGATGATCCCTGCTGCATTGCAGCACTGCACTTGCAACAATTCCGCCCATCCGCTATGTTGCAACGCAGCATAGTCGGAGAGATGCCGTGGATAGCCCCGTGCCGCCCGTTGCCAAGCCGTCGCGAAAGGGCGCGCGCCGGGCCGTGCCTTCGGTGATCGAGGCGACCACGACCGCACCGATGCCCGTGGTCGACGCCCCCGAGCAGCCCGAAGCGACCGTCGCCGCCGCAGCAGCGCCCTCGACCCTCCCCGAAACACCTGCCGATCCGGCATCGTTCGTCGATGCCCCGCCCGCCGCGGTTCCGGCGGACCCAACAGAGGACACCATCATGAGCTTCGAAACCGCTACCGAGACGACCGCCAACGCCACTGCCGATCGCGCGCAGGCGATGTTCGCCGACCTCAACGACCGGGCGACCGGCGCGTTCGAGCGCGGCAGCAAGTTGGTCGAGGAGTTCTCCGCGTTCGGCAAGGGCAATGTCGAGGCGCTGGTCGAGTCGTCGCGGATCGCCGCGCGCGGCTTCGAGTCGCTGGGCCAGGACGCCGCTGCCTTCGCCAAGCAGTCGTTCGAGCAGTCGGCCGCCGCGCTGCGCCAATTCGCGACCGTCAAGTCGCCGACCGAGTTCATGAAGCTGCAGGGCGACCTGATCCGCCAGTCGTTCGACCAGGCGGTCGCTCAGGGCTCGCGCCAGACCGAGACGGTGCTCAAGCTCGCCGGCGAGGTCGCGCAGCCGCTGTCGAACCGCGTGGCAGTGGCGATGGAGAAGGCCAAGGTTGCGGCCTGATCCGCATCCTGCCTGATCGATGCTTGGGAGGCGGCCGTCGGATGCGACGGTCGCCTCTTTTCGTGTCGTCCGGCCTTGCCCCATCGCGTGGGGGTGCCATATTTCCCGAACCCCATGATGAACGAAGCGACTCCTATGGCCGATCCTCAGATCGCCGTTGCCACCGGTCCGGCGACCGGCTCCCGCCCAGCCGAGCGCCAGATGGCGGATCGCCGCGACGACCGGGGCGGCGGTGACGACAGCGGTGTCGGGATCGCGACCAAGACGCGGGCCAAGACCAAGCAGCCGACGCCGTATCGCGTGCTGATGCTTAACGACGACTACACCCCGATGGAGTTCGTCGTGCTGTGTCTCCAACGCTTCTTCCGCATGGACATGGAGGCGGCGACCCGGGTGATGCTCCACGTCCACCAGAAGGGCGTGGGTGTGTGCGGCATCTTCTCCTACGAGGTCGCGGAAACCAAGGTCGGGCAGGTCACCGAGTTCGCCCGCCAGAACCAGCACCCGCTCCAGTGCACGTTGGAAAAGGCGTGACTGCCGAAGGGTGATCGCAAGCAGGGAGCGGCCCCGTTCCCTCGTGACGGGTGCACGCTGAGCGGTCGAGGTTATTGTGCGGCTGGCAGCCAGCCCAGGTCCAGCCCTTCGAACCGGTTCACGTAGTTCCCGATCCGCGCAAGCATGGCTGCGTCGAGCAGGGTCACGCGGCCGTTCTCGCGCGCGATCAGTCCGTCCTGTTCCAGCTGGCGGAGCATGCGGTTGACGTGCACCGCGGTCAGCCCGGTGGCGTCGCCGATCTCCTCCTGAGTCAGCCCCAGTGAAAAGGAGGGGCGCGGCGACGGGTCGGTCGGCGCCAGGCTGTTGCGGATTTCGAGCAGCAGCGCGGCGACCCGCGCCTTGGCCGAGGTGCGGCCGAGCGCGGCGACCCGGTCGGTCAGCATCACCCGCTCCATCTGGTTCATCACCATCACCATCGCCGACAGGCGGGGGTGGTCGGCGACCAGTCGGGTGAGGCAGCTGCGATCGAAGGGCGCGACCACGCAGTCGGTCACTGCCGCGATCGTCTCCACCGAGCGGCGATAGACCAGCGACGAAAAGCCCATCATGTCACCGGGGAACAGGAAGCGCAGGATCTGCCGGCTGCCGTCGTCGAGCAGGACATAGCTCATCATGGTGCCGCGGGTCAGCACGAACATGTCGGTCTGCAGGTCGTTCTCGCGCACCAGCACCGCGCCGCGGCGCAGGGGACGCGTACGCTCCTCCAGCCCCGCCAGCACCGCCCGTTCGGCTGCCGTCAATTCGATAAGACCGCCGAAGCGTTCGGCGAAGCAGCTGTCGGACAAGGTGCCCGGTTCCCCCGTGATACCGCTCACCCAAAGCAAAGCCCCGGATTGCCTGCATTAAAGTGAATCAAGGGTCGGGCGTCGAGCGCGACGCTTGGATCGCCCGGCGCACCGATATAGAGGCGAGCGGATGGACCGTATCCTGATCCGCGGCGGGCAGCGCCTCGCCGGTCGCCTGCCGATCTCCGGCGCCAAGAACGCCGCGCTGACGCTGATGCCCGCAGCGCTGCTCACCGACGAGCCGCTGACGCTGCGCAACCTGCCGCGGCTGGCGGATGTCGACGGGTTCGGCCACCTGCTCAACCAGCTGGGGGCGTCGACTTCGGTCGAGGGAACGCGCCCCGACGAGTTCGGGCGGGTGATGACGATCCGCGCCGGGCGGCTCACCTCGACCGAGGCACCTTATGACATCGTCCGCAAGATGCGCGCGTCGATCCTGGTGCTGGGGCCGCTGATCGGGCGCGGCGGTGAGGCGCGGGTGTCGCTGCCGGGCGGGTGCGCGATCGGCAACCGGCCTATCGACCTCCACCTCAAAGCGTTGGAAGCGATCGGCGCGGAGCTGGAGATGGCGGCGGGTTACGTGCGTGCCACCGCGCCGGGCGGCAGGCTGTCGGGCGGGCGGTATCGGTTCCCGGTGGTGTCGGTCGGGGCGACCGAGAACGTGCTGATGGCCGCAGTCACCGCGCGCGGGGGCAGTTGCATCGAGAACGCCGCGCGCGAGCCCGAGATCGTCGACCTGTGCCGCTGCCTCGTTGCGATGGGCGCGAAGATCGACGGCATCGGCACCGATATGATCGAGATCGAGGGAACCGACCGGCTCCACGGCGCAACCTATTCGGTGATGCCCGACCGGATCGAGGCGGGCTCCTATGCCTGCGCCGCCGCGATCACCGGCGGCGAGCTCGAGCTGACCGGGGTGTCCGCCGACGACATGGGCGCGACCCTGTCGGCGCTGACGGAAGCGGGCGTGCGGGTCGAGCCTACCCGCGACGGCGTGCGGGTCGCCGCGGATGGCCCGCTCCGCCCGCTGACGCTGTCGACCGCGCCCTATCCGGGGTTCGCCACCGACATGCAGGCGCAGTTCATGGCGATGCTGACGCTCGCGGACGGCGCGTCGGTGCTGACCGAGACGATCTTCGAAAACCGCTACATGCACGTCCCCGAACTCGCGCGGATGGGAGCGGACATCACCGTGTCGGGGCGCACTGCGGTGGTGCGCGGCGTGGCCGGCTTGACCGGCGCGCCGGTGATGGCGACCGACCTGCGTGCGTCGATGAGCCTGATCCTGGCTGGCCTTGCCGCGCAGGGCGAGACCAGCGTCACCCGCGTCTATCACCTCGACCGCGGCTATGAGCGGCTGGAGGAAAAGCTGTCGGCGGTCGGCGCGGACATCGAGCGGGTGAGCGACGGTTAAGGATGTTTACCGCTTCTTAACTCCCGGCCTTTACCTCTCGTTAAGCCGCAGGTCGCGGTGGTTTCGGAGGTTGGTCATGGCTCGCTGGCGGATGGTGCTGGGCGCAGGCCTGCTCGCGCTGGGAGCATGTTCCCACGCGCCCCGGCCGGTGGTGCGGGTGGAGCCCGCGCCGGCCGCGCCGGGAAAGGCGTGGAGTGCGATCGCCTCCGCCGCGGACGCCGAGCGGATCGCCGGGGTCGCCGATCTGTGGACCCGCGCCCGCGCGGCGGTGCCGGCCCGGCTGCGCACGCGGTTGCAGGCGGAGGGGGCGCTGGCCGAACCAGGTGCCGCGCTGGCGCTGCCCACGCCGCCGCCGGGGCCGTATCGCTGCCGGCTGGTGCGGTTCGGCGGGCGGGCGGGGCTGCGCAGTTTCGCGCCAGACTTCTGCTACATCGACGGCGACGCGAGCGCCTTGTCCTTCACCAAGCAGACCGGGACGGTCCTGCCCGGCGGCTGGCTCCATCCCGACACCGCGACCCGGCTGGTGTTCCTGGGGGCGGTGCCGCGCGCGGGCGAGGCCAAGGCGCCGGGATACGGCATCGCGCCGGCGCAGGACGTCGCAGGCGTGGTCGAGCGGGTGGCGCCGTTCCGCTGGCGGATGGTGATGCTGCGCGGCGGGCGCGACGCGGTGCTCGATGTTTATGAAATGGTGCCGGTGACCCCGGCAATCGCCTCTCGTTAGGCAATGCGGTCGGGCACCGCCGCCGCGTCCTCGGCGACCGCGTCCGCGGGGGCCATGGCCTCCCAGGGGAACACGAACCAGTCCTTGGTGATGGTGCGGTCGATGGTGCGCGCGCGATAGTCGACGCGCTGGGCGGAGACGGTGTTGTCGATCAGTGTCGCGAAGCGCACCGACCCGTCCGTCGCCCCGGCCTCCGCCAGTGCCGCGCGGAGCAGCCCGATCGTACGGCCCGAGTCGTTGATGTCGTCGATGAACAACAGCCGCTCGCCGCTGCCGTCCGGCTTCGGGCGTGTCCGCGCGGCGAGGCGGACCAGCACGTCGTCGGCGAAGTCCTTCTGCCCCGCCGACAGGTCGCAAGACAGCGTTGGCACGCCGGTCGCGTGGCTGAGATACACCGCCGGAACCAGCCCGCCGCGGCCGACCCCGATCAGGTAGGTCGGCTGCCAGTCCCCGGCCGCGATCGCGGTGGCGAGAGCCGCGACGTCGGCGACGAAGGCGTCGTGGCTGACGGGTGCGAACACCGGCATCACGCGGCTGCCGCGACATAGGCGTCGAGCCGGGCGAGGTGGCCCGCGACCGCGTCGTCCGGAAGGAACGAGCCGAGGAAGCTGTTGCGCGCGAGTCGGTGGAGATCGGCGCGCGTCAGGTCGCGGCCTTGCGCGACCGCAAGGTAGTTGTCGACCATGTAGCCGCCGAAATAGGCCGGGTCGTCCGAGTTGACCGTCGCCTGTAGTCCCGCGGCGAGCATCCGGTCGATCGGGTGCTCGGCGATCGTCGCGACATTGCGAAGGCGGACGTTGGAGAGCGGGCAGACGGTCAGGCACAGGCCGCTCCGCGCAAGATGGGCGGTGAGCGCCGGGTCCTCCAGACTGCGGTTGCCATGATCGAGCCGGTCGATGCCAATGCCCAGCGCCTCCGCGACATAGGCCGGCGGGCCTTCCTCGCCGGCGTGGATGCACAGGCGGAAGTTGCGACGCCGCGCCTCGGCGAAGACGCGGGCGAACTTGGAGGGCGGGTGGCCGACCTCCGATGAATCGAGCCCGACCGCGGCGATGTGCTCGGCCCACGGGGTCGCCGCCTCCAGCGTCTCGAACGCGTCCTCCTCGGACAGGTGGCGCAGGAACGAGCAGATCAGGCGGGCGGTGATGCCGTGCTTCGCCTCCGCCGCGGTGATCGCCGACAAGAGGCCGCGGATGACGGTGTCGAACGCGACGCCGCGGGCGGTGTGGGTCTGGGGATCGAACATGATCTCGGCATGGACGACGCCGTCCGCGGCGATCCGGTCGAAATAGGCGGCGGCGAGGTCGTGGAAATCCTGCTCGGTGACCAGCACCGCCGCGCCCTGATAGTAGATGTCGAGGAAATCCTGGAGGTTGGAGAACTCGTACGCGGCGCGCACCGCCTCGACATCGGTGAAGGGGAGGGTGATGCCGTTGCGCGCCGCGAGCGCGAACATCAGCTCGGGCTCCAGTGTGCCCTCGATGTGGAGGTGGAGCTCGGCCTTGGGCAGGCCGGTGATGAAGGAGCGCAGGTCGGTCATAGGCGCTTCTCGCCGTCTGCCGCCTGCACTGCAAGCCCGTCCCTTTGCACTCGTCACCCCCGCAAAGGCGGGGGTCCATCCCGGGCGGGGCGTCAGAAACGAGCGGCGGGAGATGGTTTCCCGCCTGCGCGGGGATGACGGAAGGGGATCAGATCGCCGCCAGTGCCTGTTCCATGTCGGCGAGCAGGTCGTCCGCGTCCTCCACCCCGATCGAGATGCGAACGAGGTTGTCGGTGATCCCCAACGCCTGCTTGCGGGCGTCGGGCACCGAAAGGTGGGTCATGCCGGCGGGATGCGAGGCAAGCGTCTCGGTGCCGCCGAGCGACACCGCGAGCTTGGCGATCCTGAGCGCGTCGAGGAAGCGGAACGCCTCCGCCTCGCCACCCTTGAGATAGAGCGAGAAGGTGGAGCCGCCGCCGGTGCAGTGGCGTCGGTAGATGTCAGCCTGGCGCTGGTGGTCGCCATGGGTGGCGGCGGGGGCCTCCGCCGCGATGTCCGGATCGTCGGCAAGGAAGCCGAGATAGCCGACATGTTCGACCTTCTCGTGCCCGCGCAGGTACGCGCACACCTTGGCGGCGTTCTCTCCCGCGCGGCTCATGCGCAATTCGAGCGTTTCGAGCGAGCGGAGCAGCATCCAGGCGGTGTTGGGGTCGCAGATCGTGCCGATCGTGTTGCGCATCGCGCGGATGGTGTTGATCTGCTCCTTGTTGCCGAGCACGCCGCCCGCGACGAGGTCCGAATGACCGCCGGCGTACTTGGTCAGCGAGTAGACGACGAGATCGGCACCGTGCTTGAGCGGCTGGTGCCAGAGCGGCCCCAGGAAGGTGTTGTCGATCGCGATCGGCGGCTTGTCGGCCCCGGTGAAGATCGCGTCGCGCGCAGCCGCGACCGCCTCCACGTCGACCAGCGCGTTGGTGGGGTTGGCAGGGGATTCGAGATAGATCAGCGCGACCCGCCCGGTCGCGGCCTTGCCCAGCACCGAGTCGATCTCAGCGCGGGTCGCACCGGCGGGGAAGTCGAGCCAATGGACCCCGAAGCGGCCGAGCACGCGCGCGATCAGCGTCTCGGTGGCGGCATAAAGCGGGCCCGAGTGGACGATCGTGTCGCCGGGGCGCACCATCGACAGGAACAACGTCGCGATCGCCGCCATGCCGCTGGAAAAGGCGAGCGCGTCCTCCGCCTCCTCCCACACCGCCAGCCTGTCCTCGAGGATTTCCTGGTTGGGGCCGTTGAAGCGCGAGTAGACGAGGCCCTCCGCGCCGCCGGGGCGCTTGCCGGTGACACCCTCGAAATGGCGCTTGCCGCTCGCGGCGTCGGGGAAGACGAAGGTGGAGGTGAGGAAGATCGGGGGCTTGAGCGAGCCTTCGGACAGCATCGGGTCATAGCCATGGCCCATCATCAGCGTCGCGGGCTTGAGCTTGCGGCCAGCGATGGTGTCGACCGGAGGCTTGGGGTTGCGGCGAGCAACGCCGGACATGTCGGCTTCGGTCTCAGCCGGAATTTCTGCTGGCGTGTCGGTCATGGTCGTTCCTCTCGGACCGGCAGCATGCCCGATCGTTGCAGGAGATACCATCGGCAAACGCGTAACGACTGCAAAGCGCCGCGCAACATCGCTGCGTGACGGCTCCGCCCGCCCGCTCCAAGGCCCGGACCGTCGCAGGCGAGGGCGACAGGCCGGGCCCGACCCGCCACCTCGCGCGTCGGGGGCACATAGAAATGCTACGGAGACCCGGCATGACCCATTATCGAAACCTTACGCTGGCGCTGGCCAGTGCCGCGCTGTTCGCCGCGACCGGCGCGGCGGCGCAGACTGGCACCCAGACCGCGCCGCAGACGACCCAACCGGCGAATCCGACCAGCCCGAGCTATCCGGGCACCTCGCCGACGACGCCGATCCCCGACAGCGGCGCGGCGACCGCGCCGGGCAGCCCCGACGCGACCGCGACGGCGGACCCGACCGGCGCGACCACGGCGACCACCACCGCCGATCCAGCGATGAGCACCGACACGCCGGCAGCCGATCCCGCGGCGACCACCGAGCCGACCAAGAAGCGCAAGAAGCCGCGCTGATCCTGCCGGATCTATGCGAGCCCCGCCGGACCTTCGGGTCCGGCGGGGCTCGTCGCGTTCAGGGCAGGCCGATCAGGCTGAGCTGGCGGCCATAGCTCGGCTCGCCGCGATGGGTGGCGCGGCGAAAGCTGTAGAAGCGCTCTGGGTCGGGGTAGGTGTCGAGTCCCAGCGCCGCGACCCGCGTGACCCCGGCGGCAGCGAGACGGTGGGCGACATAGGCCTCCAGGTCGAAGTGGTGATGGCCGGGGCGGGCGTCGGCGAAGAAGCGCTCGTTCGCGGGATCGGCGGCGGCGAAACGGTCGCGGAAGGCGTCGTCCACCTCGTAGCTTGCGCGCGCGATGCACGGGCCGATCGCGGCGGCGATGCGGGTGCGGTCGGCGCTGAGCGCCTCCATCGCGGCGAGCGTCGCGTCGGTGATCCCGGCGAGCGCGCCCTTCCACCCCGCATGAGCCGCGCCGACCACGCCTGCCGTGGCATCGGCGAGCAACACGGGCGCGCAATCGGCGGTGACGATGCCGAGCAGCAGCCCCGGCCGGTCGGTGACCAGCGCGTCGCCTTCCGGGCGGGCGTCGTCGCGCCACGGCGTCGTGACGGTGACGACGTCGGCGGAATGGGTCTGGTACGGCGTCACCAGCGTCGCCCCCGGCCGCACCGCAGCCACCGCCCGCGCGCGGTTCCCGGCGACCGCGGCCGGGTCGTCGTCCGCACCGAGGCCGCAGTTCAGGCCGGCGACGACGCCGGTCGACACGCCGCCGCGCCGGCCCAGGAAGCCGTGGGGGACGCCGAGGTCGGCGCGGAACACGTCTGCCGGTCGATCAGGGCTCACAGCACCAGCCGCATCAGCCGGTCCTCGTCCACCGTTGCGCCTACGTGGAAGTCGAACCGGCCGATGTCGACGAAGCCGCGGCGCTGGTAGAAGCGCTTGGCGCGGTGGTTGTCGACATAGACCGACAACAGCATCTCCGTCCGGCCCGCCGCGCGCGCGGTGGCGAGCGCCCAGTCCATCAGCGCCGGGCCGATCCCTTCGCCCAGGTGCGATCCGACGACATAGAGCTGGTGAAGCTCGATCGCGCCCGCGGGCCAGTCGCCGGGGAAGACGATCGGGCCGAGCTTGGCGAAGCCGACGATCGCGTCCCCGTCCGTCGCGACCTGCACAATATAGGCGGGGTGGGACAGGTGCCCTTGCAGCCCGGCGGGGCCGAACGCGGCGGGCAGGAACGCGTCGAGGTCACCCTGGCGATACAGCCCCTCGAACGTCTCGACATAGGCGCGGGTGGCGACCGCGGAGAGTTCGGCGGCGTCTGCGGGGGTGGCGGGGCGGTAGGCGATCATTCTCCGAATCCTGCGGGCGTGGGCCAGCCCGGCGCGGCGATCGCGAGCGCGCGGAACAGCGTGCCCATCGCGTCCATCAGCCGGTGGCGGTCGGCGAACAGCGCGTCCGCGCGGGTCGGATGGCGGCGCGCGAGGCTGGCGGTACGCTGGTCAATGCCGAGCTGGCCCAACAGGTCGCGCTGGGCGATCGGGCCCCAGGCGACCGCGCCCGCGGCTTGTGCGGCGGCGGCAAGGGTGCCGAAGTCGACATGCGCGGACAGGTCATGCTCGCCGGGAGCCTCGAACGGATTGGCGAAGCCGTGGCCGCGCACCGCCTGGAGCGTGTCGCCGAGCGCGGGGCCGTCATGGCCATAGTCGATCGCGACCAGCGCGCCCCCTTGCGCGGCGATACGCGTGGCGAGCGCGCGCATCGTGGCGACCGCCGCGGGGGATACCTCCAGCACGGAGCCGGGGGCGGCGTCGCGCAACCCATCGGGGATGATCGCGTCGGGCACGGGCTTGCCGGCGACGGGCAGGAACAGCGTGTCCTGGCAGGCCACCAGCCGCTCGTGCCAGCCCTCCTCGCGTCGGATGAGCTGACGGATCGGCAGCGCGTCGAAGAACTCGTTGGCGACGACAATCAGCGCGCCGGTGGTGGGGAGCGTATCGACCCCGTCGTGCCACGTCGCGTCGGGCACGCGCTGGCCTTGCGCGGCGCGCAGCAAGGGGCTGGTCTCGACGAAGTGGACCGGGGGCGCGAACCCGGCTTGTCCCATCGCGCGGAGCGCATCGGCGGCGAGGGTGCCGCGGCCGGGGCCGAGCTCCACCAACGTCGCGTCCGGGCGGCCGGCGCGGTCCCAAAGGTCGGCGCACCACAGTCCGATCAGCTCGCCGAACATCTGGCTGATCTCGGGCGCGGTGACGAAATCGCCCCTCGCGCCCAGCGGATCGCGGGTGGCGTAATAGTGCGCGTTGGCCGCCGCCATAAACTGCGACACCGAGACCGGCCCCGCCAGCGCGATCGCGCGGGCGAGGCGTTCCGGGAGGGCAGGGTCCGCGGCGGGGGTGGGTGGGGCGGTTTCGGTCATTTCCGTCATCCCAGCGCAGGCGGGGATCGGCCTGGGGCAGGTGCGTCGTGCGCCTCGACGTGACCCCAGCCTGCGCTGGGATGACGGGCAGGGGGTAGCGTCACGCTACGGCGTCGGGACCCGCGATCGGCTCCACCCGCGCCCGCCGCCGTGCGGAGGTGGCGATCAGCCATGCGCCGCCCGCGATCATCGGCATGCACAGCCACTGTCCCATGTGGATGCCGGTCGACTCGACCAAGCTGCCGTGGAACTGGCGGTCGGGCTCGCGGAAGAACTCGACGCAGAAGCGGGCGACGCCATAGCCGACGAGGAACGTGCCCACGAGCTTGCCCGGATCGTAGCGCGCGCGGGTGCGCCAGAACACCCAGGCGAGCAACGCGAACAGCACCACGCCCTCGAGCATCGCCTCGTAGAGCTGGCTGGGATGGCGGGCGGGATCGACCAGCGGAAACGGCACCGTATTGGGGAACACGATCGCCCAGGGCACGTCCGCGGGCTTGCCCCACAATTCGCCGTTGATGAAGTTGGCGAGCCGCCCGAACCCCAGCCCGAAAGGGACGCAGCACGCGATATAGTCGTGGACGCGCAGCCAGTGGAGCCCGTGCCGCCGCGCGAACAGGATCAGCCCCAGCGAGGTGCCGATCACCCCGCCATGCAGGCTCATCCCCCCGTCCCACAGCTTGAGGATCTGCACCGGGTGGAGCAGCATGTCGGGCGCGTAGAACAACACGTAACCCAGCCGCCCGCCGCCGATGATCCCCAGCGTCGCATAGAAGACGAGGTCGTCGGCATGCCGCCGCGCCATCGGTGCGCCGGGCTGGGCCAGCAGCTTCAGGAGATACCACCAGCCGATCAGGATGCCGGCGATATAGGCGAGACTGTACCAGCGCAGCGCGAACCAGCCGATCCGGAAAATTTCCGGATGCAGCCCCAGATCCTCGAAGCGGATGTGCCCCGCCGCGGGAGCGGCGGCGGCGAGCGTGGCAACGATCAATCACTTTCCCCTCAGGCGACGCGCCTGCATAAGGCTGGCAGATAACAAGACCAAGCGGAGAGAGCGATGCGGACCGATCTGGACGAGGCGATGGACCGGACGCTGGCGGGGCTGACCGCGCCCGGCGGCCCCGCCGCGCTCGGCCAGGCGACCCGCGACGGGCGCGCCTATTCGCTGATCGCCACCGCGCCGCCGACGCTGCCCGCCTATTTCGCGCATTTCTGCGCGCAACATGGCGAGGCGGACTTCCTGGTCGCCGGCCCCGAGCGGTTGAGCTTCGCCGCGGTCCACGCCGCTTCGCAGCGGGTCGCGCGGGCGCTGGTGGCGGGGTATGGAGTCGCGCCGGGCGACCGGGTGGGAATCGCGATGCGCAACTCGCCGTCATGGATCCTCCTCTACATGGGAATCGTCAGCGCGGGCGGGATCGCGTGCCTGCTCAACGGCTGGTGGCAGGGGGGCGAACTGGCGCGCGCGATCGACCATGTCGGCTGTTCGCTGGTGTTGGTCGACGGCCCGCGCGCGCAGCGGCTGGCGGCGGTGGCGACAGGCGCGACCGTGGTGACGCTGAACGACGCGAAGCCGCTCGACCAGGCGCTGGCGCCGGTGCTGGCATGGGACACCGATCCGGGCATCGTGCTGCCCGAGCTCGGACCCGAGGACCCGGCGACGATCCTGTTCACCTCGGGCTCGACGGGCAAGTCCAAGGGCGCGCTGTCGGATCATCGCGCGGCGGTGCAGGCGACCTTCAATTTCCTGTCTTCCGCGCTGACGATGCTGGGGATCGCGACCGAGATGGGCGTGGCCCCCCAGGGCCAGCCCGCGACGCTGCTCAACCTGCCGCTGTTCCACGTCACCGCCGAGATCGCGGTACTGCTCCAGAGCTTCGCGATGGGACGCAAGCTGGTGCTGATGCCCAAATGGGATGCGGGCGAGGCGATGCGGCTGATCGAGGCGGAGCGGGTGACGTACTTCGTCGGGGTGCCGCTGATGAGCTTCGAGATCCTCAACCACCCCGATCGCGCGCGATACGACCTGTCCTCGATCACCGACTTCGCCGCCGGCGGTGCGCCGCGCCCGGCCGAGCATGTCCGCCGCATCCAGGAGGAGATGGGGGCCGCCGAGGGTAAGGGGGGTGCGCCGCTGATCGGGTACGGACTAACCGAGACCAACGCGGTCGGCACGGGCAACTGGCGGACCAACTATCTCGCCAAGCCGGACTCCGCCGGGCGCGCATCCGAGCCGCTGGTCGAGCTCGCAATCCTGGACGAGGCGGGCGCGCCGCTGGCGCAAGGGGAACGGGGCGAGGTCGCGATCCGATCGATCGCCAACATCCGCAGGTACTGGGACGATCCGGCGGCGACCGCGGCGGCGTTCACCGCAGACGGCTTCTTCCGCACCGGCGACATCGGCTATCTCGACGAGGACGGCTATCTGTTCATCGTCGACCGCAGCAAGGACATCATCATCCGCGGCGGCGAGAACATCAGCTGCCAGGAGGTCGAGGCCGCGCTGTACGAGCATCCCGAGGTCGCGGAGGCGGCGGTGTTCGGGCTGGCCGACGACCGACTGGGCGAGGTGCCCGCCGCCGCCGTCCACCTGCGCGACGGCGCTGCGGCCGATGCCGATGCGCTGACGGCGTTCCTGCGCGACCATCTGGCGGCGTTCAAGGTGCCTGCCCGCGTGTGGCTGTCCCAGGTGGCGCTGCCGCGGCTGGGGACGGAGAAGATCGACAAGGTCGCGATCCGCACGCAATATCGCGCGCTGGCAGCGAACGAGGGCGGGCGGGGTGATCGAACTGCGTGATCGGCCTCGCCCGCACATGGTAGGAGGGGCTGCGTTCTCGTCGTCGCAGTCCCGGGCGGACCCCGCCGAACATGACGAAGCAGCCTGCAACGATCGCGATGAACGCGCCGATGAGCGCGAGCCGGTTGGGCGTGCGGCCTGACATGCCGATGCCTCAGGTGGACAGTCGGGCACTGACGCCACGGCCATCGCCACGCAGACTTGCGGCCGTTGCCGCTCAGCCGCCGACCCCCTAGGGCGCTGACCCATGGCGACGATCGACAGGCGGACGCTGCTGGTCGGCGGCGGGGTGGGCGCGGGGCTGGTGGTGGCGTGGAACCTGTGGCCGCGCGATTACCCGCCCAACCTGGTCGCCAATCCCGGCGAGACGCTGTTCGGCGGCTGGCTCAAGATCGGCAGCGACGGGCACGTCACCATCGCGGTGCCGCAGGTCGAGCACGGGCAGGGCGTCCACACCACCCTGCCGCAGGCGGTGGCCGACGAGCTGGGCGCGGACTGGCGTACGGTCGGGGTGGAGCCCGCGCCGCCCAACCCGCTCTACGCCAACCCGCTGGCGCTTCACGAGCTGTTCGAGGGCGCGTATCGCCGCCTGCCCGATGCGGTCGTCGAGCGGATCGCGCGCGAGGGCACCGTGACGCTGACCGCCGGCTCCACCTCGTTCCGCCAGTTCGAGGAGCCGTGCCGGCACGCGGGTGCGGCGGCGCGGATGCTGCTGATCGCGGCGGCGGCGCGGCGCTGGGGGGTGGCGGCGGACGCGTGCCGGGTCGAGGCGGGGTTCGTCGTCGAGGGCGCGCGGCGGTTGCGCTTCGCCGAACTGGCCGCCGAAGCCGCGCATGAGCCGCTTCCGGGCACGCTTGCGCTGGGGAGCCATGGCGCGGGCAGGCTGGCGGGGACGTCGGTGCCACGGATCGACGGGCCCGCCAAGGTCGACGGATCGGCGCAGTTCGCTGGGGACGTCCGGCTCGCCGACATGGTCCACGCCGCCGTCCGCTCCGGCCCCATAGTCTCGCGGCTGCTGTCCGCCGACAAGGCCGCCGCCGACCGGGTGCGCGGCTGCATCGCGGTGGTGGAGGCGGAGCGCTGGGTCGCGGCGGCGGCGACCACCCGCTGGGCGGCGGAACGCGCGCTCGACGCGATGCATCCGCGCTTTGAGAGACGGGGCGCGGTGCTCGACGATGCCGCGATCGATCGCGCGCTGGCGGCGGCGCTGGCCGAGGACGGCGTGCTGGTCGCGGGGCAGGAGGGGGTGCCCGCGCTGCTCGCGGCGGGACGTGCGCTCACCGCCGAGTACCGGGTCGCCGCCGGGGTTCACGTCGCGATCGAGACCCCGTCCGCGACCGCCTGGTTCCGCGAGGGCCGGCTGGAGCTGTGGTGTTCGACCCAGGCGCCGACCCATGCCGCGCGCACCGCCGCGGCGGCGCTGGGGATCGATGCGGGAGACGTCACCGTCCACTCGATGCCGGTCGGCGGCGGCTTTGGCGAGGCGCTGGAGGCGGAGGTGGCCGCGCAGGCGGCGGTGATCGCGGCGAGGCTGAAGCGGCCGGTCAGCCTGGTCTGGTCGCGCGACGAGGCGACCCGCGCCGACCGGGTGCGCGCGCCCGTACGCGCGCGGCTGACCGCGCGGCTGGCGGGGCATGGCGGCATCCTGGGCTGGCAGACGCGGATCGCAGCCCCCGCGACGGGGCAGGCGCTCGCCCGGCGGCTGGTGGGCGGAGCGGGCACCCGCCTTGCGCTCGCAGGCGCGAGCGGCGACCCGTACGCGGTCGCGGGGGCAATGCCGCCGTACAGGCTGCCGGCGGTGGCGGTGCGGCATTGCCCGGCGGAGCTGCCGCTGGAGACGGGGCACCTGCGGGGCGGGGCGCATGGCTATAGCTGCTTCTTCACCGAATGTTTTCTCGACGAGCTCGCCCATGCCGGCGGTAATGAGCCGGTGTCGTTCCGGATCGGCATGCTGGGCGGCCACCCGCGGCTGGCACAATGCCTGTCCACCGCCGCGTCGCTGGGCGGCTGGGAAGGCGGGGTGGCGGGGTCGGGGCAGGGGATCGCCTGCCACATGGTCCGCGGGTCCCATGTCGCGGTGATGGCGGAGGCGCACTTCGACGGGAGCCGCCCGGTGGTCGACCGGCTGGTCGCGGCGGTGGACTGCGGCCGGGTGCTCCATCCCGACATCGTCCGCCAGCAGATCGAGGGCGGGCTGGTGTTCGGGCTCGCGCAGGCGCTGGGGGCGGCGACCGGCTATGCGCGGGGCTTGCCGACCGCGACGGGGATCGGCGGGCTCGACCTGCTCCGCCTGCGCGACACGCCCGACATCACCGTGGAGCTGATCCGCAGCGACGAGGCCTCCGGCGGGGTGGGCGAGATCGCGGTGCCTCTGGTCGCGCCGGCGGTGGCCAACGCGCTTTGGGCGGCGAGCGGTCGGCGGTATCGGACTCTGCCACTCGTCTGAGGTGAGGGTGCATGATCGATCGGTGTGATCGGATCGGTCCGGGTGACCAAAGCCGTCCATCCGCGTTAGGACGGGCACGATGATCCCTTCGAACCACCCCGCCATCCCCGCCCGCAAGGTGGGCGTGCTCCTCCTGAACCTCGGCACGCCCGACGCCGCCGAGCCGCGCGCGGTGCGGCGCTACCTCAAGGAGTTCCTGTCCGACCGGCGCGTGGTGGAGATCCCGCAGATCGTATGGCAGCCGATCCTGCGCGGCGCGGTGCTGACGACGCGGCCGAAGAAATCCGCCCACGCCTACTCGCAGGTCTGGACCGAGGATGGATCGCCGCTCGCCGCGATCACGAAGGCGCAGGCGCTGGCGTTGCGGGACGCGTTTGGTGAGGGCGTGCTGGTCGATTGGGCGATGCGCTATGGTCGCCCGGCGATCGGCGAGCGGCTGCAGGGAATGAAGGATGCCGGGTGCGACCGCATCCTCCTCGCCCCGCTGTATCCGCAATATTGTGCGGCAACGACCGCGACCGCGAACGACAAGGCGTTCGCGCACCTCGCCGGGATGCGTTGGCAGCCGGCGATCCGGACGCTGCCGCCCTATCATGACGACCCCGCCTATATCGACGCGCTCAAGACGTCGGTGGAGGCGTCGCTCGCGGCGCTGCCGTTCGAGCCGGATGCGATCGTGACGAGCTTTCACGGGATGCCGCAGCGGACGCTGGAGATGGGCGATCCGTATCACTGCCACTGCGCGAAGACCTCTCGACTGCTGTCGGAGGCGATGGGACGGGAGCTGGTGCTCGCCTTCCAGTCGCGGTTCGGGCGGGCCAAGTGGCTGGAGCCGGCGACCGACGTGGTGCTCGCAGGCCTGCCGGGGCGGGGCGTGAAGAAGGTTGCGGTGATCGCGCCGGGCTTTTCCGCCGACTGCGTCGAGACGCTGGAGGAGCTCGCGATCCGCGGGCGCGAGACGTTCGAAGAGGCGGGCGGGACCGACTTCGCCTATCTGCCGTGCCTCAACGCGGACTTGCCCGGCATTGAAATGTTGCGCAGCATTCTGGCGCGGGAGCTTGCGGGCTGGGTGTCGCTTCCGTAGCGTCGGGGGCAACAACGGGAGAGGCTTGCATGGCACAGGTAGCGATCGTCACGGGCGGCACGCGCGGGATCGGCGAGGCGATCAGCGTCGCGCTGAAGGATGCGGGAATGACGGTGGCGGCGAACTATGCCGGCAACGACCAGCGCGCGGCCGAGTTCACCGAGCGTACCGGGATCAGGGCGTTCAAGTGGGACGTCGCCGACTATGACGCGTGCCAGGCCGGTTGCGCCGAGGTGGCCGATGCGCTGGGGCCGGTGGACGTGCTGGTCAACAACGCCGGCATCACCCGCGACGGCACCATCCTCAAGCTGACCTATCAGGCGTGGAAGGAGGTCATCGACACGAACCTCGGCGGTTGCTTCAACATGGCCAAGGCGGTGTTCCCCGGCATGAAGGACCGCAAATGGGGCCGCATCGTCAACATCGGCTCGATCAACGGGCAGGCGGGGCAGTACGGCCAGGTCAACTACGCCGCCGCCAAGAGCGGCATCCACGGCTTCACCAAGGCGCTGGCGCAGGAGGGCGCGCGGTTCGGCGTGACGGTGAACGCGATCGCGCCGGGCTATATCGACACCGACATGGTGGCGGCGGTGCCCGCGGACGTGCTGGAAAAGATCGTCGCGAAGATTCCCGCCGGCCGCCTGGGCCAGGCCAGCGAGATCGCGCGCGGCGTGGCCTTCCTGTGCGCGGACGAGGGCGGGTTCGTGACGGGATCGACGCTGAGCATCAACGGCGGCCAGCATATGTACTGACCCCCGCCTTCGCGGGGGCAGGCTGGGCGCAGGCGCGGCCACGCCCGCGCCGTTGCGCGCCCGCCAAAGCGGGCCGCGCAGCGCCCGGCACGGCCGACGGGTCGGCGGCGACCGCCGACGAACCCGTTCAATGTCCAGCCGGCGGCTTCGCCATCGGCCCGCCGGTGAGTCTCACGCGACCTCGCAAAGGCGCGGAAAAGCGCAATCGCCCTTGGTCATGGCGGACTTGATCCAGCACCCGCATCTTCCACCCATCAAGACAGCGGGACCCAGGCTCAAGGCCGGGGTGTAGAAAGGGCAGCTGACGCCAGTTGCAGGCATCCACGCGCTCCCTCATGCTGTGCTGATGGAGCATGACAACGTGACCGACCGAGCAACGTTCGCAAGGTATGTCGCCGATCTTCGCGCCAGTCTGGATGATCCTCGAAGATCATGAGATTGGAGAATGTCGACCTTCGCACCTTTCTCGAAGCGATGGGCGCTTGGGCACGCGATGGATCGGACTCCGCCAACGGCAATCCTTAGCGACACGCCGCCGACGTTCTGACTGCCGCATCGATCTACGAATAGGAACGTCTGTGGCCTCCCCCCATCACCCCTCGAACGCCGCCAGGATCGGGCACGGCCCCGCCGCTCCCCCTGCGCATTCGCCCTCGAGCCGCCGGAGCCACGCGCGCGCCGCCTCCAGCTCGGCAATCCGCGTGTCGAGCGCCGCCAGCCGCTCGCGCGCGATGGCGCGAGCCCGCGGACGGTCTTCCTCCACGTCGAGCAGGAGCAGTTCGCCGATCTCGTCGAGCGTGAACCGCGCCGCCTGCGCGGAGCGGATGAAACGCAGGCGGCGGAGCGCCTCGGCGTCGTAGCGGCGGGTGCCGCCCGCCGATCCCGATCCGGCCGGGCGCGGCGGTTCGGGCAGCAGCCCGCGGCGCTGGTAATAGCGCACCGTTTCCACCCCGACGCCGCCGTCGCGGGCGAGCGCACCGATCGTCATCATCACGGGTTGACTCCGTACCATGGTACGGCAGCTATATGGACGTGGTCAGCGCGGCGGGCAACGGCTCCGCCGCCGGAGAACCGACGATGGCCACCCTCGCCCCATCCGACCGTCGCCCGCGCGCGGTGCTGTATCGCATGGCGATGCCCGGCCACACCTGTCCCTTCGGCCTCAAGGCGAAGCATCTGCTCCGCGCCCAGGGCTACGAGGTCGAGGATCGCTGGCTCACTACCCGCGAGGAGCAGGACGCCTTCAAGCGCGCGCACGAGGTCGCGACCACCCCGCAGGTGTTCGTCGGGGGCGAGCGGGTGGGCGGTTATGATGACCTCAGGCGCTTTGTCGGCCGGCACGTCCGGGGCAAGGACGAGACCAGCTACGCCCCCGTCGTTGCGGTGTTCGCGACCACCGCAGCGCTGGCGCTGACGGCGAGCGTCGCCGCGTTCGGGACACCGTGGACCTCCCAAGCGGGCATGTGGTTCGTCGCGTTCAGCATGGCGGTGCTGGCGATGCTCAAGCTGCAGGACATCGAGCGTTTCTCGACGATGTTCCTGAACTACGACCTGCTCGCGCGCCGCTGGGTTCCGTACGCGTATCTGTATCCGTTCGCGGAAGGGTTGGCAGGGGTGCTGATGGCGTCGGGACGGGCGCAATGGTTGTCGGTGCCGGTCGCGCTGTTCATCGGCGGAGTGGGAGCGGTGTCGGTGGTCAAGGCGGTATACGTCGACAAACGCTCGATCAAATGCGCGTGCGTCGGCGGGGCGAGCCCGGTGCCGCTCGGTTTCCTGTCGCTGACGGAGAACGTGATGATGGTGGCGATGGCGGTGTGGATGCTGGTTCGATGAGGGCCGCGCTGTTGTTTGCGGCGGTGGGCTGGCCCGCAGGCGCGCTGGCGCAGGCCGACCCACATGCGGGGCATGGCGGCATGGCCATGCCCGCGCCCGCCCCGACCCCGACACCCGCGCCGACCCCCGTCCAGGCGGACCCGCATGCCGGCCACGCCATGCCGGACGATGCGACGCCGCCGTCCCGGACCGGCCCGGAGATGGCCGGGATGGACCACGCCGGTATGGCCGGGATGACCCATGCCATGCCCGCGATGCTCGGCCCCTATGCGATGACCCGCGAGGCGTCGGGCACTGCGTGGCAGCCCGACAGCGCACCGATGTACGGGCGGATGCTCCATTCGGGCGTGTGGAGCGGGATGGCGCAGGGCTATGCGACGCTGGTCGGCGATCATCAGGGCGGCCCGCGCGGCGACAACAAGACGTTCGTCGAATCGATGGCGATGCTGATGGCGAGCCGGCCGGTGGGAACAAGCGGCCGGCTGGGCCTGCGCGGCATGGTGTCGCTCGATCCGCTGATGGGGCGCGACGGCTATCCGCTGCTGTTCGCGACCGGCGAAACCGCGGACGGCCGCACCGAACTGGTCGATCGGCAGCACCCGCACGATTTCGTCATGGAGCTAGCGGCGAGCTACAGCCACGACCTGAGGCGCGGGCGCGCCGCGTTCCTGTATGTCGGATTGCCCGGCGAGCCTGCGCTGGGGCCGCCGACCTTCATGCACCGCATCTCCGGCATGGACAATCCGGAGGCACCAATCGGCCATCACTGGTTCGATTCGACCCACATCACCTGGGGCGTGGTCACTGCGGGCTATTCGACCCAAACGTGGAAGCTGGAGGCGAGCGTGTTCAAGGGCCGCGAGCCCGACCAGCGCCGCTGGGATTTCGAGACGCCCAGGCTCGACAGCTGGTCGGTGAGGGGATTCTGGAACCCGACCCCGGACCTGTCCTTCCAGCTCTCAACCGGCCACCTCCAATCGCCCGAACAGCTCCACCCCGACGAGGACGAGCAGCGCACCACCGCGTCCGCCAACTGGAACCGGCCGATGGGGCCGGGCGCGAACTGGGCGACGACGATCGCTTGGAGCCTGAAAGACGCCAAGCCCGGCCCGGCGCGCCACGCCTGGCTGGCGGAGACGACGCTGCGCTGGGCGGACCGCCACACCGTGTTCGGCCGGGCCGAGCGTGCCGACGAGGCGGAACTGTTCGGCGAGGACGACCCGCTCCACGATCGGGTGATCCCGGTCAACAAGCTGAGCCTGGGCTATCAGTACGAGGTCCCGCTCGTGGCGGAGTGGCGACTGGCGCTCGGCGGTCTGGCGAGCGCGTACGCCTATCCGCGGCGGCTGGAGCCGGCCTATGGTGGGGATGGGGTGAAGAGCGTAATGGGGTATGCGCGGATCAACTTCGGCGACCGGCGGATCCACTAGGGTCCATCCGCTCAGGGCGGACCAAGCGCCCCGTCGCCCCCGCTTTCGCAGTGGCGACGGCTCTCTTGACCACGTGGCCTAAGTAGTCGCTACAGCACCAGCGGGTCCGGCCGGGTCGCCGCGGCGGCGCGTTCGGACAGCAGGCGATCGTGGGTCACCCACAGCTTCACCCCGTCCACTCTGGCGCCCAGGCAGTCGCCGCCCCCGCACGCCGTCCCCGCCCGGCCCAGCGTGTCGAGCAGCGCGGCGAGCCGGCGGAACTCGCCCACCGTCAGCCGGACGTGGCGATCGTCGGCTTGCCCCTCGGCCGCGGCGACCATCCGCCCGGCCTCGCGGCGGGCGGCGGCGGCCAGCGTTCCGATCCGTTCGATGGGCTCGGCCGGCATGCGCGTCTCCTCTTGGCGGGGCGGTTCTAACGCGATCGCGGTTAAGAGCCGGTTGACCCTGTCGCACGCCGCCCGATCAGGCCAGGATCACGTCGCTCGCGTCGAACTGCGACAGCTTGAACCCGTTCAGCGTGACCGTGTGGCCGCCGCCGGCGTCGATCACCAGGTCACCTCCCACCATCTTCGCTGCCGCCTTGACCGCGGCGAAGTCGGCGAACACCGCGCGGCTGAACTGCAGCACGTCCTGTCCGTTGGTGAAGTCCAGGATCGTGTCGCGGCCAAAGCCCTTGTTGAACACGAAGGTGTCCGCGCCCCAGCCGCCGAACATCACGTCGTTGCCCGCGCCGCCGATCAGTGCGTCCTGGCCCAGGCCGCCATAGATCCAGTCGTCGCCATTGCCGCCGTCGAGCACGTCGCAGCCCAGGATGCTGAGCAGGATGTCGCACCCGTCGCCGCCCCTAATATAGCCTTGGCCCGCCTTCTCGACGGTGACCGTCAGGGTGCTGGTGGTGGTACCGCCATGGCCGTCGCTGACCGAGTAGCTGAACTGGTCCTGCGCGACCTGCTTCGACGGCAGCGTCCCCGCCTTCGCGTTGGCGACGTAGGAATAGCTGCCGTCCGCGGCGAGCGTCAGCGTGCCGTACGCGCCCGCCACCGCCTTGCCGACCGACGCCGCCGCGCCGTTCACCGCCGCCACCGCCAGCGCGTCGCCATCGGCGTCGCTGTCGTTCGCCAGCACGCCGCGCGCCGCCTTGACGGTGAGGGTCGCGCGCAGGTCGACGCCGTTGTGATCGGCGAGCGCCGCCGGGCCGGCGTTGTTGCCGACCACGGTCACGGTCACCGCCTTGGTCGAGCTCGCGCCCGCCGCGTCGGTAACGGTGTAGCTGAAGCTGTCGGTCGCGGTCTGCCCGCCCTTCAGGTAATCGAACTTGCCGTTGGTGTCGTAGAGGAAGCTGCCGTCCGCCTGCGCGGTCACCTTGCCCTTGGTTCCCGCGGTGTCGGCGGCGAAGGTCCAGCTGTCGCCCGCATCGGCATCGGCGAAGTCGGCGCGGAACACCTGCGTGCCGTTCTCCGCGACGCTGCCCGCCAGCGCCCTGGCGACCGGACCGTCATTCTCGCCGGTGATCGTCATGGTGACGGTCCTGGCCGAGCTTGCGCCCGCCGCGTCGGTGACGGTGTAGGTGAAGCGGTCGGTCGCGGTCGCACCGGCCTTGAGCGCCTCGAACCGGCCGTTCGCGTCATAGGCGAAGCTGCCGTCCGCGTTGAGCACGACGCGACCGATCGTCCCGGCGGTGTCGACGGTGATCGCGTGGGTGTCGCCGGCATCGACATCGGTGAAGTCGGGGGTAAGCGCCAGTACCACGCCCTCCGCCACCGTCCCGGTGATTGCCTTCGCGACCGGCGCGTCGTTGGTGCCGGTGATTGCAAAGGCGAGGCTGGCGGTGCCGGTCGCGCCGCTCGCGTCGGCGACGGTGTAGGTGAAGCGTTCGGTCGCGCCCGCGCCCGCCCGCAGCGCCTGTGCCGCCGCGCTGTCGGGCATGTAGGCGTAGCTGCCGTCCGCGTTGAGCGTCAGCGTGCCATAGATCCCGGCGGTGCTGCGTGCGCCGCCCGCCGTGATCGGATCGCCGCCCAGCGCCACCACCCGCAGCACGTCGCCCGCGTCGGCGTCGGTGTCGTTGAGCAGCACATTGCCGGTCGATAGCGCGTCCTCGCTCGCCGCGACCAGATCGTCCGCGGCGATCGGGGCGTGGTTGGTGAGCGCCGCGTATTCGTGCCAGCCGTTCCGGATCGCGATCGTCTGGGTCGAGCCCTCGGGCGTGGTGACGACCAGCAGCAGCGTGTCGCTGGAGCCATCGCGCAGCGCCTCGACGGCTGGCGACGAGCGGACGAGGTCGACCAGCCCCGCCCAGCTGCGGATGTTGGCGCCCGATCCTGGCCCACCGATGGTCGCGATCAGATCGAGCTGGCCATTGACGTCCGTGCCGCGGAACGTGCCTTGCGCGAAGTGGCTCAGCACGATCAGGTCGCCCTCGCCGAAGTTCAGGTCGGTGGCCGTGTCGATGTCGTGGGTCGGCACCGGCAGCTTCGCGTCGACGATGTCGTAGCCCTGGAAGCGGAACTGGTCCGCGCCGCTGCCGCCGGTCAGCGTGTCGTTGCCGCTGCCGCCGATCAGCAGGTCGGCTCCTGCGTCGCCGAGCAGGATATCGTCGCCCAGGCCCCCTTCGAGCTGGTCGTCGCCGCCCAGGCCGTCGACGGTATCGCCACCGGCGCGGGCGCGGATATAGTCGTCGCCATCGGTGCCGATAATGGTTTCACCGGCGTTGGTGCCGACGATGAGATTGCGAGCCATGAAGTCCACCCCCGTTTACCATGATCGCCGGCGCACATGCTTAGATCATCTCTGCTGGCGCGGCGGGTATCAGTCCCGACACCTTGCGGGTAGGCACAAAGAGGGTGAAGGACTTGGGTTAACTGCGGCTGTTCCGCGGTGGGACGATGGCGGGCGCTGTCAACCGCGCCGGCGGGCGGTGCGCGCCGGTCTGGCGTTCGCCTACCGCGGCGACTAAAGGCGCACCATCACCGGCCCGTCTTAACGGGATCGTCAGAGGCGGTGCGCCAAGGAACGCCGCCGCACGAACCGGGCCACAGCGGACACGAGCAGGACCAGCGATGCGTTTGACGATGATCGGATCGGGATATGTGGGCCTCGTTTCGGGGGCGTGTCTCGCCGACTTCGGCCACCATGTCTGCTGCGTCGACAAGGACCAGCGCAAGATCGACCTGCTGCTGGCGGGCACGATGCCGATCTTCGAGCCGGGGCTGGAGGAGCTGGTCGAGCGTAACGTCCGCGCCGGCCGCTTGCGCTTCACCACCGACCTGGCCGAGGGCGTCCGCGACGCCGACGCGGTGTTCATCGCGGTCGGCACGCCCTCCAGGCGGGGCGATGGCCATGCCGACCTCAGCTATGTCTACGCCGCCGCCGAGGAGATCGGGCGGGCGATCACCGGGTTCACCGTCATCGTCGACAAGTCCACCGTGCCCGTCGGCACCGGCGACGAGGTCGAGCGGATCATCCGCGAGGCCAATCCGAACGTCGACTTCGCCGTCGTCTCCAACCCCGAGTTCCTGCGCGAGGGCGCGGCGATCGACGACTTCAAGCGCCCCGACCGTATCGTCATCGGGTCGGAGGACGACCGCGCTCGCGCGGTGATGCGCGAGGTGTACCGCCCGCTCTACCTCAACAAGTCGCCGATCGTGGAGATGAGCCGCCGCGGCGCCGAGCTGACCAAATACGCCGGCAACGCGTTCCTGGCGACCAAGATCACCTTCATCAACGAGATCGCGGACCTGTGCGAGAAGGTCGGCGCCGATGTCCAGGACGTCGCGCGGGGAATCGGGCTGGACGGGCGGATCGGCGATAAGTTTCTCCATGCCGGCCCTGGTTATGGCGGGTCGTGCTTCCCCAAGGACACGCTGGCGCTGCTCAAGACCGCCGAGGACCACGAGGCGCCGCAACGGATCGTCGAGGCGGTGGTCGCGGTCAACGACCACAGGAAGCGCGCGATGGGGCGCAAGGTGATCGCCGCAATGGGCGGCGACGTGCGCGGCAAGACCGTCGCGATGCTCGGGCTCGCATTCAAGCAGAACACCGACGACATGCGCGACAGCCCCGCGATCGCGGTGATCCAGGCGCTGACCGACGCTGGGGCGGAGGTTGTCGCCTACGATCCCGAGGCGATGGAGCAGGCCCGGCCGCTGCTGCCCGACATCGGCTATGCCACCGGCCCGTACGAGGCGATGGCAGGTGCGCACGCGCTGGTGGTGGTGACACCGTGGGACGCGTTCCGCGCCCTCGACTTCGCCCGCGCTCGATCCTTGCTCGCCGAGCCGGTGCTGGTCGACCTGCGCAACCTCTACCCGCGAGATCAGGTCGAGGCAGCGGGCTTCCGCTACACCGCGGTCGGGCGCTGACATGGCTCGGCCGGTGCGGGGGCCGGTGCCGACCCCGGTACTGGTCACCGGCGCGGCCGGGTTCGTCGGGCATGCGACCGCGCACCGCCTGCTCGATCGCGGCGAGGCGGTGGTCGGGGTCGATACGCTCGATCCCTATTACGATCCCGCGCTGAAGCGGGCGCGGCTTGCGACGCTGGAGGCGCGGGCGGGCTTCGCCTTTCACCGGCTCGACATCGCCGATGCGCCCGCGCTTGGCGAATTGGTGCGCGAGCGGGGCATCGTCCGGGTCGTCCACCTCGCCGCGCAGGCGGGGGTGCGCCACAGCCTTCACCAGCCCTTCGCCTACAGCCACGCCAACCTCCTTGGCCACTTGTCGGTGCTAGAGGCGTGTCGGCACCAGCCGGGATTCGAACACCTCGTCTATGCCTCGTCGTCGTCGATCTATGGCGACCGGCCGGCAGCGGGTGCGGCGTTCCAGGAGGACGACGCGGCAGTCGCCCCCGCCTCGCTCTACGCTGCCACCAAGCGATCCGCCGAGCTGATGAGTTACAGCTACGCGCACCTGTACGCGCTCCCGCAGACGGGGCTGCGGTTCTTCACCGTCTATGGCCCTTGGGGACGGCCCGACATGGCCTATTACTCGTTCACGAAGAAGATCCTCGCCGGCGAGCCGATCGAGGTGTTCGGCGAAGGGCGGATGGCGCGCGACTTCACCTATGTCGACGACATCGTCGACGGGGTGGTCGGGGTGCTGGACCGGCCGCCGGAGGCGGAGCGGGTGCCGCGCATCCTTAATGTCGGCGGCGGGCGGCCCGTGGGGCTGATCGACATGATCGGCACGCTGGAGCGCGCGCTCGGCCGCGAGGCGGTGAAGGTCCTGCGGCCGATGCAGCCAGGCGACGTCACCACCACCCATGCCGACATCGCCGCGATCGCCGCGCTGACCGGCTATCGACCCAAGGTGGGGCTGGGCGAGGGGCTTGGGCGGTTCGCCGACTGGTACCGTAGCTATACGGGCGGGTAACAGAACGCCCTGCGTTCGTGCTGAGCCTGTCGAAGCACCGCTCTCGCCACCCCCGGTCGAACGTCCCGCGACCCGAGCGACTGTGCCTCGACAGGCTCAGCACGAACGATATTGCATTGGCGATCAAGCCCTTACCGCGCCTTGGCCTTCTCGGGCCTGCGATACGGCGTGAAGCTGTCGAAGCGGCAGATCTGGGACGGGATGATCGCGCCCTGTTCCAGCACCTGGAACTGGTCGTTGCGGCACAGCTGGCTGCCGAACCGGCGGACGATCAGGGTGGTGAATGGGCGCAACGCGGGGCAGGCACCTACGGGCTGGGTGCGCCAGATGCGGTTTCCGCTCTCCTCGTACAGGATGGTATGGTCGTCGACGATCGTAGGGCCGGTGCCGGCGAAGGTGGTGATGCAGGTCACCGGCTTGCCGGGCACATAGCCCTTCAACGGATCGTCCTTGGCCGCCGCCAGCGTCAGGGCGGTCGCGGCGAGCGCCACCGCCCGCCTCATGGCCGGCGATACGGCACGAACCGCCCCAGCCCGCAGCTGCCGGTATAGACTCGCGAGCCGCGGTCCAGCGTCTGGGCGATGTCGCCCGCGCACACCTGCCCCTGGTTCGAGCGGGTGAACAGGATATCGTCGTTGCGTCCCACGCTCTCGCATCCTCCGGTGGTGTCGTTGCGGTACTTCAGGGTGCGCGACACGCTGTACACCAGTGTTCCGCCATAGCCGCGAAGGTCGCTGCGCCCGTGATTGGGCAGGCACTGGGTCGGCTCGCCCGGCACCAGCCCCGCCAGCTCGCGATCCAGACCCGCCTGCGCGACAGAGGCCGCCTCCGCCGAGCGCACCCGATCCGCCGCGCTCTGTCCGCAACCGGCCAACGCCAGCGCGAGGAGGGCAAGGGCGAAGCGACGATCCATGCCGCTGACAACGCGCGAGCCCGCGATCGGTTACGCCGCGGTTATTGGGCATCCTTCTTCGCCCGCAATGCCCCCAGTGCGGCCGCATCGGGCGCGCGAAGGAAGGGGTTGGTCGCCTGCTCCTGCGCGATCGTGGTCGGCAATGTCGGCTCGCCCGCCAGCCGGGCCGCGTCGACCCGCTTCATCCGCTCGGCGAGCGCGACATTGTCCGGGTCGACGCCCAGCGCAAAGCGGCCGTTCGACTGGGTGTATTCGTGCCCGGCATAGACCCGCGTCTCCTCGGGCATCGCGGCGAAGCCCTGCATATTCGCGAACATCTGCTCCGGCGTCCCCTCGAACAGCCGGCCGCACCCCATCGCGAACAGCGTGTCGCCGGTGAACAGCACTGCGTCGTCGGCGAAGTGGAACGACACATGCCCCGCGGTATGCCCCGGCGTTGCGATCACCTGCCCGGTATGATGGCCCAGCCGGATCACGTCGCCTGCGCGCACGAAGGTGTCGAGCAACGGGATCCTCTCGCGCTCGGCGTCGGGGCCGGTGACGGTGGCCCCCGCCTTCTTCATATCGGCGATGCCGTCGGTATGGTCGGGGTGCCAGTGGGTGATCCACACCTGGCTGACCGGCCAGTCGCGCCGCGCCGCCTCCGCCAGCACCGGCCCCGCCTCGCCGGGATCGACCACCGCCGCGTCCGCGGTGACGGGATCGAACAGCAGCCAGGCGTAGTTATCTTGGAGCACCGGGACCGCAACGATTTCAAGCGATGGCATCGTAACCCTCCTGGGTGAACTCGATCAGGCAGAAGCCGTGCCCGAACGGGTCGGCAAAGGTCGCGATCCGGCCATAGGGCTCGATCCGGATCGCGGTTTCGGCATGCGCTCCCGCGGCAAGGGCGCGCGACATGGCGGCGTCGAGGTCGTCCACCGCAATATCGAGGTGCACGGGGCTCCAGTGCCGGTCGTAGCGGCGTGCGCCCGCCTCCGGAGCGGCGACGCTGCCGGGATCGGCGGCTATCAGATAAACGGGCGCTTCCAGCCCGAGCAATTCGACGAAGCCGTCCCCCATCCGGCGACCGGGGGACAAGCCCCAGGCGGCGGCATAGAAGTCGGCGGCGCGGCCGACGTCGGGCACGTCAATGTTGACCAGCAGCCGCGCCATGCCGCTACCAGCTGCCGGTGTTGGGCATCGACGCCCAGGGTTCGGCGGGGTCGAGCGTGCCGTCCTGCAACAGCTCGATCGAGATGCCGTCGGGCGTCTTGACGAACGCCATGTGCCCGTCGCGCGGGGGGCGGTGGACGATGTGGCCGGCGTCGAGGATGCGCTGGCAGGTGGCGTAGATGTTGTCGACCCGGTACGCCAGATGCCCGAAATTGCGCCCGCCGGCATAGGTTTCCGGCACCGATCCGTCCTCGGCGGGCCAGTTGTAGGTCAGCTCGACCTCCGCGTTCGCACGCTCTCCGGGCGCGTTCATGTCATCGGGGGTGGCGAGGAAGATCAGCGTGAAGCGACCCGCTTCGTTCTCCAGCCGGCGGACTTCCCGGAGGCCGAGCAGCTCGAAGAACGCGATCGCCGCACCCGGGTCGGCGACGCGGATCATGGTGTGCAGGTATTGCAAGACGTTGGCTCCTTCGCCGCGCTCAACGGCCGGGCGGGCCGGGAGTTCAGATCATCGGCATGACGGTTACGGCGTCCCCGCCCCGTCAAACTGCCGCAACGCCGCCGCCGCGCTTCGCCCCGCCGGCGAGTCGGGCGCGATCCGCACCGCCTCCGCCCAGGCCGCACGCGCGCCAGCCTCGTCGTGGGCGAGCGCGGCGATGTTGCCCGCCTCCAGCCGGACCGAGGCGTCGTCGGGGGCGCGGCGGACCGCCTCGGCGATGTCCTTGCGCGCGCGGGGCAACTCGCCCGCCCGCCGCGCGAGCGTCGCCGACAAGAGCCAGGCGAGCGGGTCCTCGGGCACCGCGACCAGCGCCTGGTCGAGCCGATCGCGCGCCGCCGCCAGGTCGCCCGCGCCGACATGCGCGCGCGCCCGGTCGAGCAGCAGCTCGCCCCGCTCGAACGCGCCCAGCGTCTCGGCGTGGGCCAGCGCCGCATCGAGTGCGGGGGCCGCGCGCGCCGGATCGCCCGCCGCGAGCCAGGCATTGCCCGCCTGCGCCCATAGCCCCGCCTCGCCGGTCGGACCCGCCGCCTTCGCCCCCGCCTCGAACGCCGCCGCCGCGCTGGCCCAGCGCCCCTCGCGCGCCGCCGCCAGCCCCTCGCACCGCCGGGTCGCGGCGGCGGGGGCAAGTTCGGGCGGGCGCGGGCAGGCTGGGGGTACGGCCTGGAGCATCAGCAGCAGCGGGATCATAGCGCGAGCAGCACCTCCTCGACCGCATGTGCGAGCAGCCGAAGGTCGGACGCGCGCGACAGGCGGTGGTCGCCGTCCTTGACCAGGGTCAGGTGGACGTCGGCTGAACCGATCAGCTCCGCCAGACGCTGCGCCCGCTGCCACGGCACGTCGCGGTCGGCCATTCCCTGCAACAGCCGCACCGGGCCGGCAAACGCGATCGGCCCGAACATCAGCCGGTTCGCCTCTCCCGACTGCCAGAAGCGCGCGGTGTAGAGCGTCGGTTCGGGCCCGTACGGGTTGGCGCGCTCGATCCGCCCGTCGCGCAGCATCGCCATCTTCTCGTCGGTGGAAAAGCCCCAGTCGGTGAAGTCGGGCGCGGGCGCGATCCCGACCAGCGCCCGGACCTGCGCCGGCCGGGCGAGCGCGGCGAGCAGCATCAGCCATCCCCCCATCGACGATCCCACCAGCACGGCGGGCCCCCGCACCACCTCGTCGAGCATCGCCAGCACGTCGTCGCGCCACCCGGCCAGCGTCTGGTCGGCGAAATCGCCCTCGCTCCGCCCGCACCCGCCATAGTCGAAGCGCAGGAACGCGCGGCCCCGCTCCTTCGCCCACGCCTCCAGCATCAGCGCCTTGGTCCCCGCCATGTCCGAGGCGTAGCCGGGCAGGAACACGATCGTCGGCCCTTCGCCTGGCGTCAGGTGAAAGGCGAGCGAGGGGCGGGGCAGGTCGGTCATGCTCCGCGCCTTACCCCCGCGTCAGCGCGCGAGGAAGCGGTCCAGCGCGGCGGCGAACGCGGCCGGCTGGTCGAGCATGATGAAGTGGTAGCTGCCCGGCACCCCCTCCAGCGTGGCGGGCGAGCCGCGATAGGCGGCCTCCCACACCGGCGCGACCATCGGGCCTGCCCCGGCGGCATACAGCACGGTGAAGGGCCGCGCCGTCACCTTCTCCAGTTCGGGCGTGACGTCGGTGGTCATGTCCTCGTACAGCGCCTGGGCGACGACCCGGGGATCGGCCGATCGCGACCATTCGGCGACCTGGATGCGGCCCGCGGGGGTGATCGACCAGATGCCGCCGGGATCGGCGGTGACCGGGTTGGGATTGCGCGGTTGGGCGGCGGTGCGGTCGCGTATCGCGGCGGCCTGGGGCGCGATGCTCGCCGCGGTGCTGCCCGGCGCCAGGATCGCGCCGATGAACGGCAGCGCGTCGACCGCCATCAGCCGCCCGACATCGGCCGGGTGCCGCGCGGCGAGCATCGTGGCGACCAGCCCGCCCATCGAATGGCCGACCAGCGCGGGCGCTTGCAACCGGTCGCGGGCGATCAGCAGGTGAAGGTCGGCGACGATCCCGTCCAGTACCTTCCCATCCGCGTTCGCGCCCGCCGCGCTGCCGCCGAAGCCGTTGACCTCGACCAGATAGACTCGGTGCCCCGCCTTCAGCCGCTCGGCGGTGGCGCGCCACCCTTCGCGGCCGATCGACAGGCCGGGGATCAGGATCACCGGCGACCCCTGGCCGATCACCTCGACCGAGATATGGTCCATCCGGCGAACGGGCGTCGTCGCGGCGGCGACGGGCGTCTGCGCCGTGGCGGGGGTGGCGAGGAGGGTGGCGGCGGCGAGCAGCAGTGCGCGGATCATGGCTCAGGACTCCTTGGACGGGCTGACGAATACGTCTTCAATGGAAAGGCCGAACAGTTCGGCGATGCGAAACGCTAGGGGGAGCGAGGGGTCGTAGCGGCCGGTCTCGATCGCGTTGACGCTCTGGCGGCTGACCTCCAGCCGCTCACCCAGTTCCTGCTGGCTCCACCCGCGGGTGGAGCGCAGGTCGCGCAGGTGGTTGTTCATGCCGCCCTCCGCTCGATCAGGGCGTTGACGCAACTGCCGAGCCCGAGGCCCGCGAACCAGACGATCGGCCAGGCGTAGCCAACCATGTGCGGCAGCAGTTCGAACCCTTCGAGGAACCCCCACACCGTCGCCGCCGCCATCGCGACGCCGGTCGCGATCAGCGACTGGCGCGTCGCCAGCATCCGCAGATACTCGTCGCGCTCCTCGACCAGATAGGCACCGATCGCGACGAAGAACCCGGCCACGGGCAGCGCGGGCAGCACGCCCACCGCATAGGCCAGCGGCCCGGCCACCCGGTGCCGGGAGAGCAGGTACACCGCCGGCAGCAGCAGCGCGACGTAGACGATCGCAAGCACCAGCACGCGGCGGCTGTACCGGCGTACTGCAGGGGACATGGGCATCGTGAAACCTCCTTCGGTGTGAAGGAGGCTTTACATGGAAAGCTCGCTTTACGTCAAGCGCGCTTTACATCTCAGATGACGTATTCGACCGTCCGCCGCTGCTCCTCCGCATCGCGCACAGCGCCGCGCTTCCTGACCATCTCGGCGTGGAGCGCGACAACGGTGCGGCTGCCCGTGGTGGTGCACAGGAACGGGAACACGCCATGGATGATCGCGCCCAGCCCGCCCGCGACCATCCGCAGGCCGAAGCGGGTCGCGACGCCGAAATGCTCGGGATAGCTTTCGCCGACGGTGGCGGGGTGGTCGGTGAAGGGGTTCATCGCGGGGCTCCTCGGCCCGCGATCCTACGCCTTCGCCGCGATCCGATCCAGCATGTCGCGGGCGAGCAGCCCCAGCGTGTCGTCGCGCGCGCCCATCACCACCACCCGGTCGCCCGCTTCGGCCAGCGCCACCAGCCGCGCCGCGGCTTGCGTGCGGTCGGGGTCGTGGTGCGCCTCGCGCCCCGCGGCGCGCACGCCCGCGACGATCTCCGCACTCCCGACTTCGCGCGCGACGGTGCCGCCGAAATAGACCGGGTCGGGCATCGCCACCACATCGCCGGGGTTCAGCCGCTCGGCGAACATGCGGATCAGGTCGGCCCCCATCACCTTGAGCGGGCCGTAGCCATGCGGCTGGAACAGCACCAGCAGCCGTCCCGGAAATGTATGCAGCGTATCGAGCGTCGCTGCGATCTTGTCGGGATTGTGCCCGAAATCGTCGATCACGGTCACGCCCGCGGCCTGCCCGACCAGCTCGAACCGGCGCCTGAGCCCGGTGAATCCCGCGATCGCCCGCGCTGCGTCCTCGACCGACACGCCCGCCGCCACGCACGCCCCGATCGCGGCGAGCGCGTTGGAGACGTTGTGGCGGCCCGGCACCGACAGGCGCACGGCATGACACTCGCCGCCCGCGACCAGGGTGAAGCCGATCGCGAAGGGCTGAGGGACGAGCGCCTCCGCGGTCAGGTCCGCCGGCCCCTCGACCGCGAACGTCGTCACCGTCGGCAGTCCGGCGAGCAGCGCTGCCGTTTCCGCGTCCCCGGCATTGGCGACGACATGCCCCGCCACCCGCGCGAACCCGCCGAACAGCGCGCGCAGCTCGTCCAGCCCCTTGTGGTCGAGCGACACGTTGTTGAGCACCGCCACGCCGGGCCGGTACAGCGCGATCGACCCGTCGCTCTCGTCCACCTCGCTGACGAACGCATCCCCGGTGCCCGCCAGCGCGCTCGCGAACGGGGCGTCCGCGTCTGCGAAGTTGGTCATCACCGCGCCGTTCATCACCGTCGGGTCGCGGCCGGCGGCATGCAGGATCCATGCGATCATCCCCGTCACGGTCGACTTGCCGCTGGTCCCCGCCACCCCGATCGAGACGGGCGCGGCGTTGAACAGCCCCGCCAGCACCTCCGCGCGCGTGCGCCGGGCGCAGTCCAGCGCGTTGGCGGCGGCGATGTCGGGCACGCTGTCCTCCACCGCCGCCGACGCGACCACCACCTGGTCGGGCGAGGTCACCCCGCTGCCGTCCTGCGGGAACAGCGCGATCCCCTGCGCGACCAGCGCCTCGAACTTGGCCGCCAGCCGCCCCTGGTCGAGGCTGCGGTCCGACCCCGCCACCGCGACGCCCCGCGCACGCAGGATGGTCGCGAGCGGCAGCATCCCCGACCCGCCGATGCCGACCAGAAAGTGCGGATTGCCGTTGTCCATCCACCCGCGCTAACGAGCGGCCATGACGGGAGCAAGCAGTTGAGGATTGGCATCCTGGCCCCCGCCAGCATCGGCAACCCCGCCGCCGAAGCCCCGGTCAGCGCCTTCGCGGCGATCGCCTATCCCGACGTCGACCTCGTCTTCCACCCGCAATGCTACGAGCAGGCCGGCCATTTCGCAGGAACCGACGAGCGGCGCGCGGCGGCGTTCCTCGAATACGCCAACGACCCTGCGATCGACGCGATCTGGTTCCTGCGCGGTGGCTATGGCTCCAATCGCATCCTCAGCGCGGTGATCCCCAACCTGGGCGAGGCGGCGCGCGCGAAGACGTATCTGGGCTATTCGGACATGGGGTTCATCCTCGGCGCGCTCTATGCCCGCGGGATCGGGCGGCCGGTCCACGGGCCGATGGCGAGCGACATCCGTCGCAAGGATGGCGACCGGACGGTGGCGCGATCGCTCGGCTGGCTGACCCGGCGCGACCGGCAGGGACTGGAGCCGGGGTTGGACGGCCGACCGGCGGCGGCGTTCAACCTGTCGATCCTGGCCGCGCTCACCGGCACGCCGTGGATGCCCGACCTCGCCGACCATGTCCTGCTGGTCGAGGAGGTGTCGGAGGCGATGTACGCGGTCGACCGGCTGCTGTTCCAGATGGCCAATGCCACCCAGCTTGCCGGGGTCGCGGGGATCCGGCTGGGCGCGGTCAGCGACGTCACGCCCAACACGCCCGAATGGGGCGAGACGCTGGAATACATGATCGTCCGCTGGTGCCGCGACATGGGGGTGCCGTATCTGGGCCGCGCGGAGATCGGCCACACCCAGACCAACCGGGTGGTGCCGTTCGGGGTGGCGTGACGCCGACGCCGTCATGCCGGGACGCACCCGGCATGACGCGCCGACCTCAACTCCGGTTCGTTCCGACCACCGCCTCGCCCGGCTTCTCCGACGCGAACGACATGGCGCGCGCGGTGCCGGTAGCGGGCTTCAGCTCGAACCAGGTCTGGCGTTCGATCGCGACCAGGAACGCAAGCAGGCCGACGCCGAATCCCAGCCACGCCAGAGCGCTCAGCGCGCGTTGCAGGGGGCGGGCGTCGGTCGGGCGGGGCGTGAAAAGCGGCATGGGTCCTCCGTGGGGTTGCGAGGGACCAGCTAGGGGCGCGAACCTTTCCATGCATGGATGCGGTGTAATCGATCTTTGCTGCGGTGCGGCAGCAATGCTTCGCTGCGGTTCCGACGCAAAGCCGTGCCGCTTGCATCGCGCGTTGGGGGCCACGATGATGCCGGCGACGGTCTATTCGGGGCGGGACGATGCGTGGACGGGTGCTGGGGGTCGATTCGCGGACGGGCGACGGGGTGGTCGCGGGCGACGACGGCCAACGCTACACCTTCCGCCCCGCCGACTGGGCGGCGCGCGGCGAGCCGGAGATCGGGATCGAGGTCGATTTCGAGACGGAGCGCAGCCACGCGCTGTCGATCTTCCCCATTCCGGCGACCCCGGTTGCGACGACCGGACCCGCCGCGCTGCCGGCGAACGCGCCCCGGCGCACCGATCGCAACAAGTACGTCGCGGCGCTGCTCGCCTTTTTCCTCGGCACGCTGGGGCTGCACCGCTTCTACCTGGGGCGCAACGGGTCCGGGATCATGATGCTGGTGCTGACGATCACCGTCGTCGGGGCGCTCGTCACCGCGCCGCTCGCGCTGATCGACACCGTCCGCACCCTGTTCATGTCCGACGACGAGTTCGCGCGCCGCTACGGCTGATCGTGGTCTGTCCTACATGGGGGTTTTGTGATTGGGTGCGCCGATGACGTCGCTCCCAGTCCTTCTCCCGTGCGATCTAGATCGTGCCTCGGCGCGACATGGCGAACTGTCGTTTTCGCCTCCACTTCCTCCACTTCACTCGCCGCGACCCGCCATGCGTGACGCGTTGCCGATCCTTCTCTATAGCGCCGGCGCAACCCCCTCCGCTTCTGCGATCACCAATCAAGGCCTGTCATGACTGCGATGTTCCGAATCACGCTGCCCGACGGTTCCGTCCGCGAGGTCGCGCCCGGGACCACCCCGGCGGACGTCGCCGCTGCGATCGGCCCCGGCCTCGCCAAGGCGGCGATCGCCGCGCGCGTGGATGGCGAAGTGCGCGACCTTTCGCGACCTTTCGGGGGCGACGCGAGCCTCGCGCTGGTGACGATGAAGGACGAGGCCGACGCGCTCGAACTCGCGCGCCACGACTTTGCGCACGTCATGGCGGAGGCGGTCCAGCACCTCCACCCCGGCACCCAGATCACCTTCGGCCCCGCGACCGAGGACGGCTTCTACTACGACTTCGCGCCTGCGACCCGCCCCTTCACCGAAGAGGACCTGCCCGCGATCGAGGCGGAGATGCGCGCGATCATCGCCCGCAACGAGCCCTTTACCCGCGAGGTCTGGAGCCGCGAGCAGCTGATCGATACCTGGAAGCAGCAGGGCGAGACCTTCAAGGCGGAATGGGCTGCCGAGCTTCCGGACGGCGAGGAGCTGACCATCTACCGCCAGGGTCAGTGGCTCGACATGTGCCGCGGACCGCACATGCCCTCGACCGGCAAGCTCGATCCGGGCGCGTTCAAGCTGACCCGTGTGTCGGGCGCGTACTGGCGCGGCGACCAGAACAACGCGATGCTGAGCCGCATCTACGGCACCGGCTGGCTCAACCGGAAGCAGCTCGACGCGCACCTTCTGATGCTGGAGGAGGCCGCCAAGCGCGACCATCGCCGCATCGGGCAGGAGATGGACCTGTTCCACCTCCAGTCTGAGGCGCAGGGCTCGGTGTTCTGGCACCCAAAGGGCTATCTGATCTGGCGCCAACTGGAGGCGTACATGCGCCGCCGCCTCGATGCGGCCGGCTATGCCGAGGTGAAGACCCCGCAGCTGATGGACGCCCGCCAATGGGAACAGTCGGGGCATTGGGGCAAGTACCGCGAGAACATGTTCGTCGTCCCCGACGAGATTCCTTCCGGCGAGGAGGAAGGTCCGGTGCTGTCGGGTGACGCCGACCTGATGGCGCTGAAGCCGATGAACTGCCCAGCGCACGTCCTGATCTTCAAGCAGGGGATCACCAGCTATCGCGAGTTGCCGATCCGGATGGCCGAGTTTGGCTGCTGCCACAGGAACGAGCCGCACGGTGCGCTCCACGGCATCATGCGGGTGCGCCAGTTCACCCAGGACGACGCCCACATCTTCGTCGCCGAGGATGGCGTGACTCAAGAGGTGCAGGCGTTCTGCGAGCTGCTCGACTCGGTCTACAAGGACCTGGGATTCGAGGATTACGCGGTGAAGCTGGCGCTACGCCCCGACAAGCGCTTCGGCGACGATGCGATGTGGGACAGGGCGGAGGACGAACTGCGCGTCGCGGTGCGCCAGTCGGGGTTGTCGCAGGCCATCAAGGACCGGTTCGAGGAGCTGCCGGGCGAGGGCGCGTTCTATGCCCCCAAGCTGGAGTTCCACCTCACCGACGCGATCGGGCGGACGTGGCAAGTGGGCACCATCCAGTCCGACCGGGTGCTCCCCGAGCGGCTCGACGCGACCTATGTCGGCCCCGATGGTGAGCGCCACCGCCCGGTGATGCTCCACCGCGCGATCCTGGGGACGTTCGAGCGCTTCATCGGCATCCTGATCGAGCATTTTGCGGGCAAACTGCCGCTATGGCTCGCGCCGGTGCAGGCGACCGTCGCGACGATCGTGTCGGATGCGGACGGCTATGCGGCCGAGGTCGCGGCGGCGCTCAAGGCGGCGGGGCTCAGGGTCGAGACCGACCTGCGCAACGAGAAGATCAACTACAAGGTCCGCGAGCACAGTCTCGCCAAGGTTCCCAACCTGCTCGTCGTCGGCAAGCGCGAGGCGGAGGAGGGCAAGGTCGCGCTCCGCCGCCTCGGCAGCCAGGCGCAACAGGTGCTGACGTTGGAGGAGGCGGTGGCTATGCTGCGCGCGGAGGCGACCCCGCCCGACCTGCGCTAGGCCGCGCGGCGCCGCTCCCCCACTCTCCGGCGCTTGGCGGCGTAGAGCACGACGTCGGCGGCGTGGATGAAGTCGCGCAAGGAGGCCATGGCGGGTTCCAGCATCGCGGTGCCCACCGTTCCCGCGGTGGCGATGGTCAGCCCGTCTTCCCCTTGGACGGAATGGGCCAGCGCCTCCTCCAGCCGGCGGGCGAGCCCGCCCGGATCGGCGGTCAGCGTAGGGTGGTCGACGATCAGCGCGAACTCGTCTCCGCCCAGCCGGGAGGGGCAGCTGCCCATCAGCCAGGGCGCGCGCAGCCGCCGGCCGACCGCGCGCAGCACGTCGTCGCCCGCGATGTGCCCCAGCGTGTCGTTGATCGCCTTGAACCCATCCATATCGATCAGCGCGAGGAGCAGCGGCGTACCCTCGTCATGCGCCTTGGCCATGGCCCGGCCGAGCCGGACCTCGAACGCTGCGCGATTGCACAGGTCGGTCAGCACGTCGGTATCCGCCGAACGCCGCAGCGCGACCTCGAGCTGATGCCGTTCGGTGATGTCCTGGAACACACCCACCAGCGCAACGGGCACCCCGTCCACCACCTCGCGTTCGCCGATCGAGCGGACGCGCTTGCGCCGGCCGTCGAGGGCGTCGAAGTCGAGCTCGAGGTCGAATGGCTCGCCCGCCTCAATGCACCGCGCCAGCGCTGCGCTGACCTTTGCCCGATCGGTCGGCGGGTATGGCGTCATCGCCTCGCCGACCGGGGGCGTCGCTCCGGTGGGCAGGCCATAGATGGGGAACACCCCGTCCGACCACGTCACCTGCTCGTCCCCCAGCGTCAGCCGCCACGATCCCATCGACGCCAGCCGCTCGGCCTGGCGGAAGGTACGGTCGCTGCGTTCAAGGTCGATCGCCTGTCGGACACTGAGCTCGGCATAGCGCATCGTCCGCATCGCGGTGGCGCGCGCCGCGATCAGCGCCTCGGCAATGGATGCGAGGTGGGTCAACGCTTGGTGGCCCGCATTCGACAGCGAGCGCGGTGTTTTGTCGAGCACGCACAGCGCGCCGATCGCGTGCGGCTGGCCTTGGTCGTCGGTCGCGTGGATCGGCATCCCGGCATAGAAGTGGATGCCCGCTTCGGTCACGAGCGGGCTGGCTTCGAAGCGTCCGTCGGCGGCAGCATCGGCTACGACCAGCGCTTCCCGGCCCCGCACGGTGTGATGGCAGAAGCTGATGTCGCGGTCGATCTCGTCGGGCAGCGCGCCGGCCTTCGCAGTAATCCACAGCCTGTCGCGCCCGACCAGGGTCAGCGCGGCATAGGGGCAACCCAGCATCTCGGCGGCGAGCGCCACCAGTGAATCGAAGTCTTCGCCGGCCTTGATCCCCTGCAACGCCAGCGCGTGCAGCGTGGCGAGCCGGCGATCCTCGTCGATGGGGGTGTCTGCTCGGGTCATAGCCGTGGTTGATAAGGCGACCACCCTTTCCTTTTCCTTTGCGCGGAGGCTCGCTTCGTCGCAACACGGACCCGTGCTCCCGTCGCAGCTTCCCGTCGCCTGGAGCGAGCATCTGGAGCGTGACCGGCGGCGGTCGTTGCATACGGTGCGCGCCTACCGGGCCACCGCCGAGCGGCTGTGCGGTTTCCTGTCACGGCACTGGGGGACGGGGCCGGTCGGGCAGGCGGACCTTCACCGCTGCGGTGCGGCGGAACTGCGTGCGTTCCTGGCGTATCGGCGGGGCGAGGGGCTGGGCAACGCCTCGGCCGCGCGCGAGCTGTCGGCGGTGCGGGGTTTTCTCGCCTGGGCCGGGGCGCGCGAAGGGGCGGCGCGGGTCAAGGGCCCGCGGGTCAAGCCGGGGGTGCCGCGGCCGGTCGCGCCCGCCGACGCGGTGGCGCTGGCCGAGGAGGTGGCGGACGCCGCCGCGGAGCCTTGGATCGGCGCGCGGGATTGGGCGGTGCTGCTGCTGCTCTATGGTGCGGGGCTGCGCATCGGCGAGGCGCTGGGGCTGAGCGCGGGGGTGCTGCCGCTGGGCGAGGTGCTGGCGGTGACGGGGAAGCGATCCAAGACGCGGATGGTGCCGCTGTTGCCGCAGGTCGTGCGCGCGGTGGAGGACTATGCCGTCGCCTGCCCATGGCCGCTGCCGCGCGACGGCGCGCTGTTCCGGGGGGCCAAGGGCGGGCCGTTGCAGCCGGCGGTGGTGCGCCGGGCGGTGCGGGCGGCGCGGGCAGGGTTGGGGCTGGGTGACCGGTGCACGCCGCATGCGCTGCGCCACAGCTTCGCCACGCACCTGCTCGGCCGGGGGGCGGACCTGCGCCAGCTGCAGGAGTTGCTGGGGCATGCCAGCCTGCAATCGACCCAGGTCTATACCGCGGTAGATGCCGCGCACCTGCTGGATGTATACCGTCATGCACATCCCAGGGCTTAACGCGGCTTCCAGGTGGCGACGCGGTAGAGGTAGCCGATCACCATCGCGACGGTGAGCGCCAGCGCGGCCGGGCCGACATAGCGGTCGAGCTCGCCGTAACGGCTGCCCAGGAAAAGGCCGGCACCGGCCAGGATCACGTTCCAGATCAGGCTGCCCGCGAAAGTCCAGACGATGAACCGCACCAGCGGCATCCCGGTCATGCCCGCGGGCAGCGAGACCATGGTGCGGAAGGTGGGCATGAAGCGGAACACGAACACGACGGAGCCGCCGCGCGCGACGAAGAAGCGGTGGAGCCGCTCGACATCCTCCCAGTCCAGCGTCAGCCAGCGGCCGTGGCGCTCGACAAAGGGGCGGAAGCGGGCATAGCCGATCCGGCGGCCGACCGCGTACCAGAACAGGTTGCCGACCGTGGTGCCGGCGGTGCCCCACAGGATCAGCGGCACGAGACGCATCTGTTCGCGCGCCACCGCCATGCCGCCCAGGCCCATGATGACCTCCGACGGGATGGGCGGGAAGACGTTCTCCAGCACCATCAGGAGGAAGATGCCCAGATAGCCGCCCCAGGCGATCCATTCGAGGATGAACTGGGTCATGCCCGGCGCAGGCTGGGGTCGGCTGGGGGCAGAGGGTTTGCGCGCCTCCGGGCGACCCCGGCTTGCGATGGGGTGACGAGGTAGGGTGGCGGCGGTCCGGCCATCAGCGCCGTTCCGCCACTCGCCGTTCGATCGCATCCCAGATCATCCCGGCTACGTCCGTGCCGTCGAAGCGTTCGATCGCGACGATGCCGGTCGGGCTGGTGACGTTGATCTCGGTCAGCCATTCGCCGCCGATCACGTCGATGCCGACGAACAGCAGCCCGCGACGCTTGAGCTCGGGGCCGAGCACCGCGCAGATCTCGTGCTCGCGCGGGGTCAGCGTCGTCGCCTCCGCCGAGCCGCCGACCGCGAGGTTCGAGCGGATCTCGCCCGCGCCCGGCATCCGGTTGATCGCGCCCGCGACCGCGCCGTCGACCAGCACGATGCGCTTGTCGCCGCCCGCCACCGCGGGGAGGAACGCCTGCACCATGTGCGGTTCGGGCCAGGTGGCGTTGAAGACCTCCATCAGCGCGGACAGGTTGGCGCCATCGCTGCCGACCCGGAAGATCGCCTTGCCGCCGTTACCGTGGAGCGGCTTGACGACGATCTCGCCATGGTCGGTCAGGAACGCGCGCGCCTCGTCGAGCGACCGGGTGACCAATGTCGGCGGCATGAACTGGGGGAAGTCGAGCACCCAGACCTTTTCGGGGGCGTTGCGGACGCTGGCGGGGTCGTTGACCACCAGCGTCCGGTCCGCGATCCGTTCGAGCAGGTGGGTGGCCGTGATATAGCCCAGGTCGAAGGGTGGGTCCTGGCGCATCAGCACCACGTCGGCCTCCGCGCCGAGGTCGAGCGACACCGGCTCCTCCAAGCGGAAATGATCGCCCTCGACCCGCTGGACGGTGACGGGGTGGGCGCGCGCCCAGACCCGGCCGGCGGCATAGTTGAGGTCGCCGGCGAGATAGTGGAACAGCCGGTGGCCGCGCGCCTGCGCGGACAGCATGAGCGCGAAGGTCGAATCGCCCGCGATGCCGATGCCGGCGAGCGGGTCCATCTGGACGGCGACGGTTAAGGTCATCGGGGTTCCTTGGTGCGGCGGAAGCGCGAGGTAGGGGCTGGGGCGCGGCTTGTCACCGGGCGGGCTGATGGCGGGTCAAGTGGAGGAAGTGGAGGCAATAACGCCGTTTCCCGCCGTTTGCGCCGGGTACGCGCCCGAAAGGCGTCGGCGACGCGACACCGGAGCCACGCATGGGCGACCGCGAGGCGGCGCGACGCCACACGGACGCGCAGCGATGCGACTTGGGCGCGCCGTCCGCGCGCCGGACAGGCGACAGGTGCGCGACGGGGCTGCGGTAGCCGGTGTGGGCCTCCGGCTGGCCTGGTCGCCCGTGTGCTCGCGCGAAGGCGAATGGGAGCACAAGATGGCGCGCGATGTCCTGGAACCGATCATGCGCCGCTTCAATCACGAACGGGCCATGTAGGACAGCCCCGACCGTCAGCCGATCCACGCGTTCTCTATATGGCGGGGGCGGGTGCCCGGGGCGAGAAGGAGGACGTCGACGCGGATGTCGTCGCCGGGTCCGGCATAGCGGGGCATCAGCAGCTCGGCGGCGGCGGCGACGCGGGACAGGCGGCGCTGGTCGATCGCCCAGTCGAGCTCGGCGGCGGTGGCGCGGGTCTTGACCTCGACGAACGCGACGAGGTTGCCGCGGCGCGCGACGAGGTCGACCTCGCCCGCGGGGGTGCGGACGCGGCGGTCAAGGACCTGCCAGCCCTTGAGCCGCAGCCACCAGCCGGCCAGCCGCTCAGCCCGCCGGCCGGCGGTCTCGGCGATGCGGCGGTCGCGGGTGGGGCGGGGCGTGGCGGGCATGGCGGGGAAGGGTAGACGGCGATCCTGCCCGGGTGAAGCGTCTCCCTTGTGCTTTCGCCTTCGCGGGAGCGCAAAAGGGTGAGGCTTCGACGACACGGGAGGGCGCTTTCGCCACGCGGCCCGGTGTAACGCAGGATAGATTTGCGGGGCCGTGCGTCTTGCCCCGCAAGCCTAAACAGGATTAGCCCAGCAACCGATGTCCGATCCGACCCCGCCGTCCGGCCCCGACCAGCACACCGACGTCGACGAAACCGGGCTTGCCGCAGGGCGACCCGCCGACGGGGCGATGGACGTGGGCGCGCACGAGCCGCTGGAGCGACAGGGCCTGCACCATTGGCGCGAGAGCACCATCACCGACCCCGACCTGAAGGCGCGGGGCGGCGTGTTCTTCGCCGCGATCGAGATGACGCGGATGCCGATGATCCTGACCGATCCCAATACCGACGACAATCCGATCGTGTTCGCCAACAAGGCGTTCCTGGACCTGACCGGGTATGAGGAAGACGAGATCCTGGGGCGCAACTGCCGCTTCCTCCAGGGCGCGCAGACCGACCGCGGGTCGGTGGCGGAGATGCGGCGCACCGTCGAGACGCGCGGATCGGTGGCGCTGGAGGTGCTCAACTATCGCCGCGACGGGTCGGCGTTCTGGAACGCGGTGTTCATCGGCCCGGTGTACGACACCGATGGCAAGCTCCAGTATTTCTTCGCCAGCCAGCTGGACGTCACGCGGCGGCGCAACACCGAGCAGTCGTACCGCCAGGCGCAGAAGATGGAGTCGATCGGCCAGCTGACCGCCGGCCTCGCGCATGACTTCAACAACCTGCTCCAGGTGGTCAACGGCAACCTCGAGCTGCTGTCGGCGGCGAGGGACCCCGAGCGGATCAAGCGCTATGTCGCCGCGGCGCAATCGGCCGCCGAGCGCGGGGCCAAGCTGACCCGGCAGTTGCTCGCCTTTGCCCGCAAGACCCGGCTGGAGCCGCGCGCGGTGGATCTCGCGCAATTGGTGTCCGAGTTCAGCGACCTGATCGAGAGCGCGGTCGCCGGGCAGGTCGAGCTGCACCTCAGCCTGCGCCGCGGCCTGAGCCATGTCGTGGTCGATCCCGACCAGCTCGAGATGGCACTGCTCAACATCGTCAACAACGCGCGCGACGCGATGCCGGGCGGCGGGCTGGTGACGATCGCCACCGTGCCGGCGCGGGTGGAGGAAGACGGGGACGGCGACCTGCCCGCCGGCGACTATGTGGCGCTGGAGGTGCGCGACGACGGCCAGGGCATGAGCCCGGATGTGATCGAGCGCGCGATCGAGCCGTTCTTCACCACCAAGGGCGTCGGCAAGGGGACCGGGCTGGGCCTCGCGATGGCGAGCGGGTTCGTGCGGCAATCGGGCGGGCGACTGGAGATCGAGAGCGAGCCGGGGCAGGGCACGACGATCCGGATGCTGTTTCCGGTGATGCAGCCCGAGAAGCACGTCGCCGAGACGGCACCGCACGTGCCCGCCGCCGCGTTGCCGCAGACCGGCGACGCGCAGCACATCCTGGTGGTCGAGGACCATGACGAGGTGCTGGCGATCGCGCGCGAGATCCTGGAGGGCGCGGGATACCGCGTGACCACCGCGATGAGCGGCGAGGAGGCGCTGGGCGTCTTCGAGCGAACGCATGGCGAGACGCGGATCGACCTGTTGTTCACCGACCTCGTCATGCCCGGCGGGATGAACGGGCTGATGCTGGCGGATGCGGTGGGCGAGCGCGACGCGTCGGTGTCGGTGCTGATGACCACCGGCTATAACGAGGAGCTGGTGGTGAGCGGCCCGCGTGCGCGGGCGACCGACGTGCTGAGCAAGCCGTATCGCCGTGCCGAGCTGCTCGATCGGGTACGGCAGGCGCTGAACCGGCGAGGGCAGAACGGCCCGCGCCGGACGCGGTCGGAGTTCGGGGCGGCGCAGATCTAGGGGCGGCCCCGGCGCTCCCGCGAAGGCGTGCTCCCGCGCAGGTGGGAGCCCGGACTGGACCCCGACTGCGCGGGGAACACCACCCTACCCCTTCAGCTCGAGCGCCCGCGCGTAGAGGGTGCGGCGGTCAAGGCCCAGCGCGCGGGCGACCTCGCCCGCGGCCTTGGCGGCGGGGAGGCGGGTGAGCGCCTCGGCAAGCGCGGCGTCGGCGTCGGCGGCGCTGGCCGGCGGGGCCTCGCCCGGAGGGGCGACGACGACCACGATCTCCCCCTTTGGCGGCGCATCGGCGTAGCGGGCGGCGAGGGCCGGCAGCGTGCCGGTGACCGCTTCCTCGAACCGCTTGGTGATCTCGCGCGCGACCGCCGCCTCGCGGTCGCCGAGCCCGGCGGCGAGCGCGTGGAGGCAGGCGGCGAGGCGCGGGCCCGATTCGTAGAGGACCAGCGTGGCGCGGACGCCGGCGACCTCCGCGATCGCGTCGGCGCGGGCTTTCTCCTTCGGGGGGAGGAAGCCGAGATACAGGAAGCGGTCGGTGGGAAGCCCCGCGAGCGTCAGCGCGGCGATCGCGGCGCAGGGGCCGGGGATCGTCACCACCGCGTGGCCGGCGGCGCGGGCATCGCGGACCAGCTTGTAGCCGGGGTCGGAGATCAGCGGGGTGCCGGCGTCGGAGACGAGCGCCACCGCTTCGCTGGCCATCCGCGCGATCAGGGCGGGGCGGACGTGGTCGGCATTGTGGTCGTGATAGGGGAGCATCGGGCGCCTGGTGCCGATGTGGCGCAGCAGCCCGGCGGTGACGCGGCTGTCCTCTACGGCGACCACGTCGGCGCGCGCGAGGATGTCAGCGGCGCGGGGGGACAGGTCGCCGAGATTGCCGATCGGCGTCGCGACGATGTAGAGACCGGGTTCCAAGGGGTTCACGGGAGCAGTTCATGGCAGATGCCGCCGCCGTTCGGCAACGCTCATGGTGGCGTGGCGCGCGCTGGGTCGCGATGATGGCGGCGGGATTGCTCGCCGGGTGCCAGACGATCGTGCCGCGGGGACCTGCGGTGCCGCCCGAGCGGCCGCAGCCCACGCGTCCGGCCGAGCCGCGGCCGCCGGTGGTCGACGAGGGCATCCCGCGCGACGTCGAGCGGCATCGGGTGGCGCTGCTGGTACCGTTGTCGGGGGCCAATGCGGGGGTGGGCCGCTCGATCGCCAACGCGACCCAGCTGGCGCTGCTCGACACCGGCAGCACCGAGGTACGGATCACGCAATACGACACCGCCGCGGGGGCGGCTGCGGCGGCGACGCGCGCGCTGGCGGAGGGTGCGCAGCTGATCCTGGGGCCGCTGCTCGCCGAGGACGTGCGGGCGGTGACCCCGATCGCACGGGCTCGGGGCGTGCCGGTGGTGAGCTTTTCCAACGACGCAGGCGTCGCGGGGAACGGCGCGTACCTGATGGGCTATGCGCCGGGGCAGTCGATCGAGCGCGTCGTGGCCTATGCGCGCGGGCGCGGGGTCACGAGCTTTGCCGGGCTGGTGCCGGGCGGGCTGTACGGCGAGCGGGCGTCGACCGCGTTCCTGCGCAGCGTCGAGGGTGCGGGGGGGCAGGTGGTATCGCTCCAGACCTATGCGCGGGTGCCGGGCGCAGTGGGCCAGGCGGTGGCGCGGCTCAACGCCAAGGCGCCGTTCGGGGCGGTGCTGGTCGCCGATGGCGCGGCGACCGCGGCGACGGCGGCGCCGCTGGTCAAGCGGGGGAGCCCGTCGGTGCGGGTGCTGGGGACCGAATTGTGGAACTCGGACACCGGGCTGGCGACTCGGCCGGGGCTGGCAGGGGCATGGTTCGCGAGCGTCGGCGATACGCTGTACCGGCAATATGCGGCCAAGTATCGGGCGCGGTTCGGGGCGGCACCGTACCGGTTGTCGAGCCTGGGCTATGACTCGGTGCTGCTGACGGTCCGGATCGCGCGCGACTGGCGGTTGAACCAGCCGTTTCCGGAAAGCCGCCTGCGCGATCCGGACGGGTTCGCGGGGATCGACGGCGCGTTCCGCTTCGGCCGCGACGGGGTGGCGGAGCGGGCGCTGGAGGTGCGCGAGATCCGTGGCGGCGCGGTGGTGACGGTGTCGCCCGCGCCGGGGAGCTTCGGGCGCTAGGCGGGCACCGGCGTCCGGACGATCTCGGGCAGGATCGCGTCGAGGAGGAGCGCGCCGGCGTCGGTGACGCGGAGGTGATCGCGGTCGAGCGCGAGGAGGCCGTGGCTTTCCAGGCGGGCGATCGCGGCGTGGTCCAGCGGGGCGGGGCCGCGGGCGAGCGCGGCGATGCGGGTGAGGTCGACGCCCTCGGTGAGGCGCAGGCCCATCAGCAGCGCTTCCTCGGCGCGGGTGACGGGGTCGAGCGGGTTCTCGGTCTGGCAGCCATGGCCGTTGCGCGCCACCGCGGCGAGCCAGTTCTCGGGCTTGCGGTGGCGCCGGGTCGCGAGTGGGCCGCGACGGCCGTGCGCGCCGGGGCCGATGCCGAGGTAATCGCCGTAGCGCCAGTAGGTGAGGTTGTGGCGGCTCTCCTCGCCGGCGCGGGCGTGGTTGGAGGTTTCGTAGGCGGGGAGCCCGGCGGCGCGGGTGAGGGCTCTGGTCGCCTCGAACAGGTCGGCGGCGGCGTCGCCGTCGGGGAGGACCAGCCGGCCGGCGGCGGCCTCGGTCTGGAAGCGGGTGCCGGGTTCGACGGTGAGCTGGTAGAGCGAGAGGTGGCCGGTGCCGAGCGCGAGGGCGCGGGCCAGCATCGCCTCCCATGCCGCGACCGTCTGGCCGGGGAGCGCGTAGATCAGGTCGAAGCTGACCCGCGCCAACACCCGCTGCGCCACCGCCAGCGCGGCGAGCCCCTCCGCAGCGTCGTGCGCGCGGCCGAGGAAGCGGAGCGCCTCGTCGGCCAGCGACTGGAGCCCGAGCGAAACCCGGTTGACCCCGGCGGCGGCGAGATCGGCGAAGCGCGCCGCCTCGACGGAGGACGGGTTCGCCTCCAGCGTGATCTCGATGCCGGGTGCGAATCCCCAGTGGGCTTGCGCGGCGCGAAGGATCGCGGCGACGGTGGCGGGGGGCATCAGCGACGGGGTGCCGCCGCCGAAGAAGATCGAGGACAGCCGGCGGCCGGGCGTCAGCGCCGCTTCGTGCGAAAGATCGGACAGGAGGGCGGCGGCCCAGGCGTCCTGATCTACTTGGGCCCGAACGTGGCTGTTAAAGTCGCAGTAGGGGCATTTCGATAAGCAGAAGGGCCAGTGCACGTAGAGTGCGAGGTCCGGGGTCGAATCGGGATGCAGCGAGGCCATCGGGCGGGGATATAGGGGGAGGCGAGGCGATGCGCAGGTGGGGCTGTGTCGCGGTGCTGATCGGGATGTCCGCCGGAGTGGCGGCGTCGGATGCGCCGGTTCGCGACGGGGCGGCGTTCCGGCAGGTGATGCTGGCGGGGCACAACGTCGCGCGGGGCAGTGTCGGGCTGCGGCCGCTGCTGTGGGACGATCGGCTGGCGGCGGCGGCGGGAAGCCAGGCGGCGGCGATGGCGCGGACCGGCGTGTTCGCGCATTCGGCCGGGATCGCCGGCTCCGGACAGGGCGAGAACCTGTGGATGGGCACGCGCGGCGGCTATGGCTATGCCGAGATGGTCGGCCGCTGGGTGGCGGAGCGGCGCGATTACATCGACGCGCCGACGCCTGCGTTCAGCCGGACGGGGCAGTGGCAGGACGTGGGACATTTCACCCAAATCATGTGGCGCGGCACCACCCATGTCGGCTGCGCGCTGGCGAGCGGGGCGGCGGACGATTACCTGGTGTGCCGGTACAGCCCGGCGGGAAATGTGGTGGGGCAGCGCGCGTATTGAGCCGTTCGACGCGGGTCGCCCTCACCCTTCGCCGCCGTCGGCGTCTTTTCCCTCTCCCGGCGGGAGAGGGAGGGAGCGGCGCAGCCGCGGAAGGGTGAGGGCGCGTTACCGGGTACCGCGACGGAAGGGGTCATCCTCCCACCGGTCCCTCCGCGATGGCCGGGCGGCGCCGGGCGAGGGTGGCGCCGATCGAAGCGGCAGTGACGGCAGCGATGCCGGCGAGCTGCCACGCGCCCAGCCGCTCGCCGAGCACCGCCAGCGCGGCCAGGGCGCCGATCGCGGGATCGAGGCTGACGACAATGCCGAACACGCGCGCCGGCAGCCGCTTCAGCGCGGCGAGTTCGAGCGGGTAGGGCAGCGCGCTGCACAGCACCGCGACCGCCAGCCCGGACAGGAGCACCGACGGGCGGAGCAGCGCCACGCCCGCCTCAGCCACCCCCACCGGCACCGCGACCAGCGCCGCGACGATCAGCCCGAGGCAGACGATGCGGTGCTGCGGGACGATGGCGGTGGCGTGCTTGCCGAGCAGGATGTAACCGGCCCAGCACAGGGCGGCGACGAGCGCCCAGCCGACGCCAATCGGATCGATGGTGTGCCCGCCCGATCCCGGCAGCACGAGCAGCGCGACTCCGCCCGCCGCCAGCGCGACCCAGCCGAAATCCACCGCGCGGCGCGATCCGGCGACCGCGACTCCGAGCGGCCCGAGGAACTCGATCGCGATCGCGATCCCGAGCGGCAGCCGCGCCACCGCAGCGTAGAAGGTGAGGTTCATCGCGGCGAGCACGACGCCATATGCCGCGACCGCGCGCGCCTGCCCGGCATCGAGCCGCCAGCGCCACGGCCGCTGCACGGCGGCGAGCAGCAGCGCCGAGAGCCCGATCCGCATCGCGGTCATCCCGGCCGGCCCGGCGACGGGGAACAGCGACTTGGCCATGGAGGTGCCGACGCACAGCGACACCATCGACAGGAGGAGCGGCAGCAGCGGGCCGAGGGCGAGCGGGCGGGACATCGCGCGGGCGGTAGCGGAACGCGGTGCGGAGGCGAAGGGGTGAGGTGGGGTGCCAGGACTCTGGACGGATCGACCTTCAGGGTGAGCGCTGTTTGCCGTCGTTCCCGCGCAGGCGGGAACCCATCTCCCGACATGCCCGATCACGTCAGCGAGGGAGATGGATTCCCGCCTTCGCGGGGATGACGGGTGGTGATGCGGGGCGGGAGCGCGGCAAGTGCGGGGAAGTCAATCTGGCCCACGCGGGCGGGTGCGCAAACCTGTCCTCCAACCTTCGCCATCCCGGGTTTGTCCCGGAACCAGGGTCGCGAGCGCCGGGGCTTGTGGCTCTGGATGCCGGGACGAGCCCGGCCTGACGGATGAGTCACAGGAGCGGTCTGGCGGTGGGGGATGCTCGGCCGCTGGCGGTTGGGCACCGGTAACTCCGGAGACGTCCCTTCCGGTAGGGTCGCCCCACCCTTCCGCGCCTGCGGCGCTCCCTCTCTTTCCCGGTGGAGAGGGCGTTCAGGCGTCGGCGGGGATCAGGCTGTCGGTGCCGCGGGCCGCGACGACCCAGCGGTAGAAGGCGTCGACCACATAGACCCGCAGCAGGCTGGGATCGATCGTCACGCGATTGGCGCCGCCGACACAGGCGCGGCCTTCGACCACGATCGTCTGGGCCAGTCCCCGTTCGAGCAGCGAGCCGGGTTGCGAGTGGAACAGGCGAGTGGCCAGAACCGGCTGTTGCCGGACGAGGCACGAGGCGAAGATGAGCGCGTCCAGATCCTCGGGCAGTCGCTTGCGATTGCGAAAGCCCTCGCGCGCCTGGAAGCGGCTCCGCACCGCCGGGTCCTCGGTCATGGCCGGCGTCAGCTGCGCGTCGGGCGCATAGGATCGGAGCACGTTCTCGATAATGACGCCGCGATCCAGCTTGGAGATACCTCGATCTGCGGTTGAGATGGGGCCGTTGACCTGGATGATCCCCACCGTGCGGATTGGCGGATAGCACCCTTGATGCCGTTCGCTGATCCATCCTTGCGCGAAGCGCGCCGTGGCGCTGTTCGGCTCGCCGTCGACCACCTGGCGAACCGTGGCGAGGTCGCTCCACTTCATCGCACACCGCAGGAACATCTCCGAATTCTCGCGTGCGATGCGGCTGACCAGGATCGAATGGTAGTTCCAGTAGACGCCGGTGGGTAGCTTTTCGCGCGGGATGCGCAGTGCGCTGACGATGATGTCGTCGCCCGAGGACGCGTCGGGCAGCTGGACCGGAGCGGCAGCCTGCTGTGCCGTCGCGGGCAGGGCGGTCGCACACAGGGCGGCGAGCAGAGCGATACGAAGCATGGGGCGTCCTCGCACGGTGTAATCAAACGTATCAACCTTCCCGAGGTTGCCCGCAATCCCCCTTCCGCAGCGGCTTTCCTTGCCGGTCCGCAGCGGGCAGCATGGCGGGATGCGATGGCTTGACGTCCTGCTGAAGCGACCCCGCGCGTTGCGCCGTCATCGCCGGGCCAGGGTGCGGGTGGACGGCCGGGTCGAGGGCGGCGGTCGGCTCGACTTCGGGGTGCAATGGGCGGGGCGGTTCGCGCGCGAGTCGCATCTTGTCGTGCGGCGGGGCGCGCGGGTGACGGTGCTAGGCGAGTTCAGCATTTTCGCCGGTGCGACGGTGACGGTCGGGGAGGGCGCGTCGCTGACGCTGGGCAGCGGTTACATCAACGGCGACGCGTCGATCGCGTGCTTCCTCGACATTCGATTCGGCCACGGCGTCGCGATCGGGCCCGAGCTGATGATGATCGACGACGATCGCCATCGGCTGTCGGGCGCCCGCGCCTCCGCCGGGCCGATCGTCATCGGCGACCGGGTGTGGCTGGGCTCGCGGGTGACGGTGGTCAAGGGCGTGACGATCGGCGACGGCGCGATCGTCGCGGCCGGCGCGGTGGTGACCCGCGACATTCCCGCGGGCGAGCTGTGGGGCGGGGTGCCCGCGGCGTTCATCCGGCGGGCGACGTGGGAGTAGCTACGCCGCGATCGCGGGCCGGCCGGCGTAGGTCGTGGCCGCCTCCAGGGTCAGGGGGCGGCTGAACAGGAAACCCTGGATGCTGACGCAGCCCTGGCCGCGCAGGCACGCGAGCTGGTCGGCGTCCTCCACCCCTTCGGCCGTCGTCTCCATGTGGAGTGCGGTGGCGAGTGCGACGATGGCGCGGACGATCGCGGCGGCGCTCTCGTCGGTCGCGATCGGGGTGACAAAGGCGCGGTCGATCTTGAGCTTGTCGAAGGGGAAGCGGCGCAGGTAGCTCAAGGACGAATAGCCGGTGCCGAAATCGTCGAGCGCGACGCGGACGCCGATGGTGCGGAGGCGGTGGAGCAGGCCGACGACCGCGTCCTCGCCGTCGAGGAAGATCGATTCGGTGATCTCCACCTCGAGCCGGTTGGCGGCCAGCCCGCTCTGCCACAGCGCCTGCACCACCGTCGCCTGGAGGCCGGGGCTGCGGAACTGGAGCGGCGAGACGTTGACCGCGACGCGGACATGCTCGGGCCAGTGGGTGGCGGCGCGGCACGCCTCGTGGAGGACCCATTCGCCGATGCCGACGATCATGCCCGTTTCCTCGGCCACGGGGATGAACTCGGCGGGGGAAACCAACCCGCGCGTCGGGTGGTTCCAGCGGAGCAGCGCCTCGAAACAGCCGACGCGGTCGGACTTCAGGTCGACGATCGGCTGGTAGTGGAGGACGAACTGGCCGGTCTGGAGCGCGATGCGCAGGTCGAGCTCGAGGTCGCGGCGGCGGCGCGCCTCCTCGTCGAGCGCGGGTTCGAAGAAGCAGAAGGCGGCGCGGCCCTGTTGCTTGGCGCGGTAGAGGGCGAGGTCGGCGTGCTTGAGCAGCGTGTCGGGATCCATGCCGTCGTCGGGGGCGATGGCGATGCCGATGCTGGTGCCGGTGACGACCTGGTGTCCGTCGACCTGGAGCGGTTCCGCGAGCCGGTCGACGATCGCCTGGCCGAGCGCGCGGGGGCGATCGGGGTCGAAGCCGTCCGCCAGGATCACCGCGAATTCGTCGCCGCCCAGCCGCGCGACGAACGCCTCCGGCGCGAGATTGGAGAGGATCGCGCCGATGCGGCGGAGCAGCGCGTCGCCCACCGGGTGGCCGAGCGTGTCGTTGACGCCCTTGAACCCGTCGAGGTCGAGGCACAGCACCGCGACGGGGCCGCCGTTGCGGGTGGCGCGGGCGATCGCCTGGTCGAGCATCTGCCGGAGCGCGGTGCGGTTGGGCAGGCCGGTGAGCGAATCGTGGAACGCCATGTGGGAGATGCGGCGTTCGCGCTCGACGATGCCGGCGGACATGCGGTTGAAGCTGTCGGCGAGGCGGCCGATCTCGTCGGCGGTGTCGACCGCAACCTCCGACCGGTCGCCTTCCTCCAGCGCCTTGGCCGCGGCGCCGAGGTCGGCGATGGGGCGGGCGATGGAGCGTGCGAGGCGCATCGAGCCGACCACCACCAGCAGCAGCCCGGCGAGGCCGGCGAGCGCGATGCCGATCTCCAGCGGGCGATAGGGCGCAAAGGCGAGGTCGCGCGGGTAGCGGATCAGGAGCGCGGCGAGGAGCGTGCCGTCGGCACCGCGCAGCGGGGCTGCGGTGACGAAGGCATCGCCGGCCGGCAACGCCAGCGTCGCGACCGTGCGGGCGTGGGTGGCGTCCGCGACCAGCGCGTCGAGCTCTGGCGAGCGGGGCACGACGGCGTCGTCACCGCGCCAGTGGCCGTCGGCGGTGCGGCGCAGGACGCTGGCCTGGAGGGGCACGGAGGAGAGTTCCTCCAGCGCGGTCATCTCCGCCTCGTCGAGCCGGACCGCGAACGCGACCCAGCCGATCTCGGCATGGTGCATCACCGGCGACAGGACGACGCGATAGACGGTCGCATCGACCACCACTACGACGCTGCGCGCCTTGCGGATGGTGAAGGGAAGCGCGCCGATCGCGTCGGCGAGCGGGCCGGTGCCGATGACGCGGCCGCTGTTCTCCACCATCATCGCATCGGACACGCCGGCGCGGGTGCGCAGGCTCGCGAGTGCCGAACCGATCGCGGCGTGGTCGCCGCTCGCCACCGCGGCGCGGAAACCGGGGTCGCGGGCGAGCACGTCGGCAGTGCTGGCGATCGATTGCTGGCGCAGCGCCCAGAGCCGGTCGTAGACGGTGCCGCTCGCCGACAGTTCCGCCATCGCCTGGCGTTCGGCGGTGTGCGCGACGATCGCCTGCGCGACCAGCGCGATCGCGAGCAGCGACACCGCGAACAGTCCGGCGAACAGCACCGCCAGCCGGCTGCGCAGGCTGCGGAACCGGAAGCGGCGCAGACGTTGGGATACGGACGCACTCATCATCCCGGCCTTAGCGGCCAAGGGGTTAGCGAGGCCTGAAGGGGCTTAGCGTGGTGCGCGGGACTGACGAGAAAAAGCCAGTTCCGTCACCCCGGACTTGTTCCGGGGTCCACGGTTCCGCGCATCCACCGGGCCG
>Ga0325401_1000024_pt1 | contig 89717 bp, 82 predicted proteins | sample PopdelMetagenome_FD_205666 | JGI IMG/M metagenome (GOLD analysis project Ga0325401, IMG submission 205666) | Populus deltoides microbial communities from Bellville, Georgia, United States - Xylem-PdKOR-R2 | ecosystem: Host-associated > Plants > Phyllosphere > Stem > Wood/Secondary xylem | place...
GCAGGCAGCGCGATCAGGGAAGAAGGCGCCGCAGTGATCCGCGTTTGACCAGGCTGATACGGAAAGCTGACCACGCCGTCGGTATTGGCAATATAGAGACGCCCGTTGGCGTATTGCATCCCGAACGGTTGGTTGAGCCCATCCCGCAGCACGAAGCGCTGCTCGGCGATGCCGTCCCGGTTCGCGTCGCGAAGGAGCGTGATGCGATTTGCGCTGAAGCCGGTGGTCTTGGACAGCGCCTGCCCGCGTTGCACCTCCGGTTCGGCGTCGAGTTTCGGCTTGGTCCGGGCTTCAGCTACCAGTACGTCACCGTTCGGCAGCAGTAACGCCTGGCGGGGGTACTCAAGTCCGCCGGCGAACCTGATCACCTCATAACCGCGGGGCGCCACGGGCTTGCGTCCTTCTGGCCAACCGATCGTGCGCGGATGGTTCACCACAGACTTGGTAGCATAGGGCTCCGCCTGCGGTTGAAGGCCGACTACCCGTGGATCACGCTGAGCGTGTGCGGCGCCAGCGAACAGCGTGGCAACGAGGCAGGCGTGCGCGAATACGATCTTGTTCATGAAGGCTCCCGGCTTGCGTCAGGATAAACTCTTTGGATCGCTCCTATATCCAGATCGAAACGAGCCCCGTCGGCGTGTACGCTGAATGAAGACCCAATCGCGGTCGTCACAGGACGTCGCCGCACACCCAAGTTCGGACGCTTGTTCATCGAGTGTGTGGCGGATCGAAGGGCACAGGAGCGCTGGCCTGCCCCCGTTATGAACGCCGCCTTTGCTAGTGCGTTGGTGCCGCTTGGAAAAGGGGCAACCCCCCTCGGAATGCGAGGACACAACATGGCAAAGCCCTTCACGATCGCGGTGCCCGACGAACGGCTCGCCATCATCAGCGCCAAGGTCGCAGCGTTCGACTGGGACGCGTTGCCGGATGCTGGAGACTGGCAGTCGGGTGTCGGACTAGCCGATCTCAAGCGGCTCGTCGACCATTGGCGCACGCGGTTCGACTGGCGTTTGCAGGAACGCAGGCTCAACGCCTTGCCCCAGTTCACTACGGAGGTGCTCGGCCAAAAGCTCCACTTCATTCATGCGCGAGGCGATGGTTCGCGTCCCCCGCTGCTACTGCTGCATGGCTGGCCGGGCTCGTTCATCGAGTCCGAAGCGCTGATCGCTCCACTGGTCACCGACGGCCATGACGTCGTCGCGCCTTCGCTTCCCGGCTATGCCTTCTCCGGGCGTCCTGCCTCTCCGATCGGCCCACGTCGGACCGCTGAGGTCATGCATAGCCTGATGGTTGAGCTGTTCGGCGATGCCCGTTACCTGGTGCAGGGCGGCGATTGGGGAGCCGCGATCGGAGCCTGGATGGCGCACGACCATCCTGAGGCCGTTGCGGCGCTGCACCTCAACATGGTCCTGATCCAGGCTGCGGATGCAGTGCCGAAGACGCCCGATGAGCTCGCTTGGGCAGCGCGGCGGGCGAAGCTGGCCAAGGAGGAGACTGGCTACTCGCAGGAGCAAGGCACACGTCCGCAGACGCTCGGCGTCGCAATGGCGGACAGTCCGGTTGGCGTCGCCGCCTGGATCCTGGAAAAGTTCGGCGCCTGGGCCGACGTACCACGCGACGAGGACGGACGGCCCGATCTGTGGCAAGCCTTCGACGAGAACCTGCTTCTCACAAATATCATGCTGTACCTGGTCGAGGGGTCCTTCATCACATCCACCTGGATGTATCGTGGCCGCGTGCTGGAAGGGTCGGGTCAGTTCCCGGCCGGCACCCGCATCAAGGTGCCGACCGGTATGGCGGCCTTTCCCGATCCCGTCTTCCCGCCACCCCCGCGCTCTCAAGCCCGCAAGACCTATAGGATCGCCCACTGGACCGAGATGAAGGCGGGAGGCCACTTCGCGGCGCTTGAGCAGCCCGAACTTCTCCTCGCCGACATGCGAAGGTTCTTCGCAGACCAAGCATCCTTAAAGGGCAGCGGCCGACGTCGAGCCGTCGCCATCGCCGGCATCACCGGCGTCGCCAGCATAGGCCTTTGGGCGCTCGCACGCGGCAGGCGACGCTCGGAGACTTCGGCGGCCCGCGCCCGTGCAACCTACCCGCCGCTGGATGTCCCGAAGGCCGTCGCTGACGGCGTCTGGATCGTGGACAGCGGACCGATAAACGCGATGGGTTTCGAGCTGCCCGTGCGCATGACGATCTTCCGCCTCAAGGACGGCGATCTACTCCTGCACTCGCCAACCCCCATTTCGGCGGAGGTGGCCAAGGCGGTCGACGCGCTCGGCCGAGTGCGGCATCTTGTGGCGCCCAACATCGCACACTGGACCTTCCTGGCCGACTGGCAACGCGCCTACCCTGACGCGACCACGTGGGCTGCACCGGGACTGCGGGCTCGAGCTCAGGTTCGTGCATCAACCGTGCGGTTCGATGCCGACCTAAGCGAGGCGGCTCCTGCCGAATGGGCCGACACGCTTGATCAGGGCATCGTACCAGGAGGTGCTGGCTTCAACGAGGTCTGGTTCTTCCACCGGCAGAGCCGGACGCTCGTGCTCGTCGACCTCATAGAAAACCTTGAGCCCGACAAGCTGCCGCCGGTCGCGCGGCTGGTGATGCGGGCCTCCGCTGCCACGTCCGGCACGACGGCGCGCTACCTGCGCCTGCCGGTACGGCTTGGCGGCCAGGAAGCGAAGAAGGTCGTGCGGGCGATTGTGGCACTCGAGCCTGACCGAGTGATCTTCGCTCACGGCCGCCCATTCGAAAGCAATGGTGCGGCAGAGTTGAAGCGCGCCTTCCGATGGCTGACCTAGGCGGACTCAGCGTCGAGCCTCCGACCTGCTTGACGCATAGTCGGTCATCCGTTCAGGATCACCTTTAGGGCTCGAGCCCAATCAGCGGGTTGAGGTGGAGCGGCTTTCCTGATTCAGTGCGGGTGTGGTCACGGGAGTGCGGGCATGGCGCTGTTCTGGTTGTCGGACGAAGCGTAGGGAGCGATCGAGCCGCACCTGCCCAAGAACCAGCCGGGCGCGCGGCGGGTGGACGACCGCCGGGTGATCTCGGGCATCCTGCATGTGCTGAAGGTCGGCTGCCGCTGGTGCGACTGTCCGGCCGACTACGGGCCGTCGACGACGGTCTACAACCGGTTCAACCGCTGGTCGCATCGGGGCTTCTGGCTCAAGCTGCTGGACGCGCTGGTAGACGCGGGCGCGGTGACGAGGAGCACCGCGATCGATAGCACCTACGTCAAGGCGCAGCGCGCGGCATTCGGCGCAAAAGGGGGCGTTCGGCGCAGGCGATCGGCCGCTCGCGCGGCGGCTGGACCACCAAGGTCCACGCGCTCACCGACGTCATCGGCGCCCCTATGCGCTGATGCTCACGCCAGGCAACGTCAGCGACGTGAAGGCCGCGCCGGCTCTCCTCGAACGTGCCGGACGCATGCGCAACCTGCTCGGCGACAAGGGCTACGACGCCGACCGGCTGCCCCGCCTGGCTCGCGATGTCGGTGCCGTCCCGGTCATCCCCGGCCGGCGCAACCGCAAACGCGCCATCCGTTATGACAAGCAGCGCTACGCCGGCCGCCACCTCATCGAGAACGCCTTCTGCCGCCTCAAGGATTTCCGGCGCGTCGCCACTCGCTACAACAAGCTCGCGGCCAACTTCCTCTCAGGTGTCGCACTCGCCACAGCCTTGGGGTTCTGGCTCTGAATGAGTCTGGGCCCTAATCGGCGAAATGTCCGCTATTGGGCGACCCACGTCCGGCAGTTTGTGGTCTGGCGTGCCGACAAACAGGTCTTTTCCGGTCAGCCAGGATAGTTGCCGAAACCGGCCAGGAGTGGTTGTTCAGGGAGGCGTCCCTTCTCGACAGCGCGGTCTTCGTGCGGCGAGGTGGATCCCGGCTTCGCCGGGATGACGATGAGGGAGAAGTCGAGCGAGACCTTGCGCCTTTCGCCCGCGGCGCGATGGACCCCGGCCTTCGCCGGGATGATGCAAGGGGATGTGAAAAGGGCCGGACGTTGCCGCCCGGCCCCTGCCCTTACGCCGCTTCCTTGGCCCGCGAGGCGCGCTTGCGGTCGTGGGGGTCGAGGTGGCGCTTGCGGAGGCGGATCGACTTGGGGGTCACCTCCACCATCTCGTCGTCGTCGATATAGGCGATCGCCTGTTCCAGCGTCATCTTCTTGGGCGGGGTCAGGCGGATCGCGTCGTCCTTGCCGCCGGACGCGCGGAAGTTGGTCAGCTGCTTGGCCTTCATCGGATTGACCTCGAGGTCATCCGTCTTGGCGTTCTCGCCGATTACCATGCCCTCGTACAGCGCCTCGCCATGGCCGACGAACAGGACCCCGCGCTCCTCGAGCGGGCCCAATGCGTAGCCCTGCGCCTCGCCTGCGCCGTTGGAGATCAGGACGCCGTTCTTGCGGCCCTCGATCTGTCCCTTGTGCGGGCCGTACTTCTCGAACAGGCGGTTCATGATGCCGGTGCCGCGGGTGTCCGACAGGAACTCGCCATGATAGCCGATCATCCCGCGGCTGGGTGCGGAGAAGGTGATGCGGGTCTTGCCGCCGCCCGACGGGCGCATGTCGGTCATCTCGGCCTTGCGGAGGTTCATCTTCTCGACGACCGTGCCGGAATATTCCTCGTCGACGTCGATGATGACGGTCTCATAGGGCTCGGTGCGCTTGCCGTCCTCGTCCTGCCCGAACAGCACGCGCGGACGGCTGATGCCGAGCTCGAAGCCTTCGCGGCGCATGGTCTCGATCAGGACGCCGAGCTGGAGCTCGCCGCGGCCCGCGACCTCGTAGCTGTCGCGGTCGGCGGCCTCGGTCACCTTGACCGCGACGTTCGACTCGGCCTCGCGGAACAGGCGGTCGCGGATCATGCGGCTGGTGACCTTGCTGCCCTCGCGCCCCGCCATCGGCGAATCGTTGACCGCAAAGCGCATCGACAGCGTCGGCGGGTCGATCGGCTGGGCGTGGAGCGGCTCGGTCACCTGCGGGTCGGCGATGGTGTTGGACACGGTGGCGACGGTCAGCCCGGCGAGGCTGATGATGTCCCCCGCCTTGGCCTCGTCCACCGGCACCCGGTCGAGCCCGTGGAAGGACATGATCTTGGACGCGCGGCCCGTCTCGACGACGTTGCCGTCATTGTCGAGCGCGTGAATCGGCTGGTTGAGCTTGATCTTGCCCGAATTGACCCGGCCGGTGAGGATGCGGCCGAGGAAGTTGTCGCGGTCGAGCAGCGTGACCAGGAAGGTGAAGGGAACGTCCTCCACCTCCACCTTTGGCGCGGGGACGTGGGAGACGATGGTCTCGAACATCGGGATCAGCGTGCCCTCGCGCGCGTCCATGTCGGTCGAGGCATAGCCGTTGCGGCCCGAGGCGTAGAGCACCGGGAAGTCGAGCTGTTCGTCGTTGGCGTCGAGCGACACGAACAGGTCGAACACCTCGTCGAGCACCTCCTGGATGCGGGCGTCGTTGCGGTCGACCTTGTTGACCACGACGATCGGCTTGAGCCCCAGCGCCAGCGCCTTGCCGGTGACGAACTTGGTCTGCGGCATCGCGCCTTCGGACGAGTCGACCAGCAGGACGACGCCGTCGACCATCGACAGGATGCGTTCGACCTCGCCGCCGAAATCAGCGTGGCCGGGGGTGTCGACGATGTTGATGCGGATGCTCTCGGTCGCGCCCGGCGGGGTCCAGTCGACCGAGGTCGGCTTGGCGAGGATGGTGATCCCCCGCTCCTTTTCGAGGTCGTTCGAGTCCATCGCCCGCTCCTCGATCCGCTGGTTGTCGCGAAACGTGCCGGACTGGCGGAAGAGCTGGTCGACGAGGGTGGTCTTGCCGTGATCGACGTGCGCGATGATGGCGATGTTGCGCAGGGACATGCGGATTCCTGTGGGAAGCCGCGGGCGTCGCGGCGATCGGGCGGGCCCTTAGCGCAAATGCCGCGCTGCGGGAAGCCGCTTGCCGCATCCGCCTCCGTGTTCTGTACCAACAACACGGTTGAACCGGGTGGGCAAGCTGGGCCATGGTCGGCGCCTGCCCCCAAGGGAGTGACCCATGGCGACCCAAGCCGATACCCTGACGATCGATCCGCCGCTTAACCTGACGCCCCCCGATCCGGTGCCGACCGTGCAGGCGGAGCGGGCATCGGGGCTGGTGCCGGTCGACAGCGGCACCCGGTCCAAGCTGGACGAGAAGGTCGACGGCTTCGTCGCGGAGCTGGTGGCGCAGGACGTCAACAGTCCCGAGTTCGGCCGCCGCGTCGATGCGATCACCGCGATGGGGCAAAAGGAGATCCGCGACGCGGCGGGACAGAGCAACCGCTTCCTCGACCGGCCGGTGCGCGCGATGGATCAGGAAGGCGGGGTGGGCAAGGACCTGGCCCAGCTGCGCCGGATCATCGAGGACCTCGATCCCGGCCGGCAGGGCAACCTGACCGCGCCCAAGAAGCTGTTTGGGCTGATCCCGTTCGGGTCCAAGATGCGCAACTATTTCGACCAGTACAAATCGTCGCAGAACCACATCGCCGCGATCTTGAAGGGGCTGGCGTCGGGGCGCGACGAGCTGTTGATGGACAATGCCGCGATCGACACCGAGCGGGCGAACCTGTGGGCGTCGATGGGGCGGCTGGAACAGATGATCCACCTGTCCAAGGCGATGGACGCGCGGCTGGAGGACAAGGCCAACGAGCTGGACCATTCGGACCCTGCCAAGGCCAAGGCGATCCGCGAGACCGCGCTGTTCTACGTCCGCCAGCGCACCCAGGACCTGCTGACCCAGATGGCGGTAACGGTGCAGGGGTATCTGGCGCTCGACCTGGTCAAGAAGAACAATGTCGAGCTGGTGAAGGGGGTGGACCGCGCGTCGACCACCACCGTCGCGGCGCTGCGCACCGCGGTGACGGTGGCGCAGGCGCTGGCCAACCAGAAGCTGGTGCTCGACCAGATCACCGCGCTGAACACCACCACCGCCAACATCATCGATTCGACGGGCAAGCTGCTGAAATCGCAGACCGCGCGCATCCACGAGCAGGCGGCGGCATCGACCATCCCGCTGGAGACGCTGCAACGCGCGTTTCAGAACATCTACGACACGATGGACGCGATCGACACCTTCAAGCTCAAGGCGCTCGATTCGATGAAGACCACGGTCAACGCGCTCGGCAGCGAGGTGGAGAAGTCCAAGGGCTATATCGCGCGGGCGGAGGGGGCGCGGGCCGACGGCAAGCTGTCCGGCCCCGAGACGCAGTTCCGGCTGGAGGCGCTGTAGCCCCATGCCGTCGTCCGACGTCGATGCGGTGATCGCCAGCGCGCGCGCGACCAGCGAGCGGGTGATGGCGGACTATCGCGGGCAGGTGCGCGGGCACACCCGCCGGCTGCGCCGCAAGGGCCGGTCGGCGGCGACCCGGCTGGCGATGATCGCCGCCGCCGATGCCGCGATCCTGTTCGCGGCGATGCTGGTCGGGCTGGTGATCCCGCTGGGGCTGTTCGGGTTCCTGGGGGTAATGCTGCTGATGCTGGCGGTGACGCTCGCCATCGCGCTGGCGCCCGCGGCGAGGCCGCCGTCCGAGACCAGGCTGCGCGAGGTCGACATCCGCGCGCTGCCGGCGCAGACCGAGCGCTGGCTGGAGGCGCAGCGCCCCGCCCTGCCCGCCCCCGCCGCGCGGCTGGTGGACCGGATCACCCAGCGGCTCGACGCGCTGTCGCCGCAACTGGCGGGGGTGGAGCCGAACACGGAAGCCGCGTTCGAGGTGCGCAAGCTGGTCGGCGAACAACTGCCCGCGTTCGTTTCCGATTACGGCAAGGTGCCCGCCAGCCTGCGCGGGGTGGAGCGCAACGGGCGCACCCCCGATGGCGAACTGGTCAACGGCCTCCAGCTGATCGAGCAGGAGATCGCGCAGATGACCGAGCGGCTGGCACAAGGCGATCTCGACAGCCTCCAGACCCGTGGGCGGTATCTGGAGATGAAGTACAAGGACGGTGCCGATGGATGAACCCCGCCGCCGATCGCAGGACCTGCTCGCCCGCGCGCGGGCGCGCGTCGAACGCGAGTGGGCGCGGGCGCAGCGCCGCCGGCCGCCGCGTCGCCCCGATCCCGGCGCCGCGGGTGAGCCAGCCCCCGTCGAACCACCGCGCAACCCGACGCTGATCGGTGGGGCGGCGGCAGAGCTGGACGCGTGATCCGCGGACTGCTCGCGCTTGTGTTCGCCGCCGCGCCGGTAACGGCGCAAGAGGAGGAAAGTGCCGCCGACCGCGCGACCATGAGCGCGGCGTGGAAGGCACAGGACGCAGGACGGGTGCTGGAAGCCGAGGCGATCCTGCGCGCGCAGGCGTTCGATGCCGCCGGGCAGGCGAAGCCGGGGTTTCTATACGACCAATGGGCGCATGTTCGATCGCTGCTGACCGGCGTTCCCGCGCTGCGGGTCCCCTCGCCCGGTGACATGGCGGACCGGATCGATCCGGCCGACCCCGGCGTCGCGCGAATCGCGCACGCCGTGCCGCGCGACGCGGTCGCCGCGATCGTCGAACGCGCGCGGCGGACGCGGGTGGTGATCCTGAACGAGGATCACGCCTCACCACGCGACCGCGCGTTCGGGCTAGAGGTCGCGCGGGCGCTGCGCCCGCTGGGCTATACGCTGTTCGGGGCCGAGACGTTCACCCATAATCCCGACCGCGCGCGGGCGGCCACCGACATGGCGCGGTTGGCAAGCGAAGGGTATCCGCGGCGGATGACCGGGGTGTATACCCGCGATCCCGCGTTCGGCGACTTCGTTCGCCAGACGCTGGCGCTCGGCTACCGCCCGTTCGCCTACGAACAGACCAACTATGACCGGAGCGGCGACTGGAAGGCGCGGATCGCGCGGTGCGAACAGGAACAGGCGGAGACGATCGCGCGCGTTCTGCGAGAAAATCCCGGCGCCAGACTGTTCGTCCATGTCGGCTTCCATCATGCGACGGAGCGTCCCGCCCCGGATGGGGAAGGCCCGCCGAACCACTGGATGGCGACGCGGCTGAAGGCGATGACCGGCATCGACCCACTGACGATCGACCAGACGATCCTCAACGACAGCGGGTCGGGCATTGGCGCTCTGCATCGGAAGGTGGCGGGCAAGCTCGGCGAACGGCCGGCAGTGCTGTTCGACGGCAAGGCGCCGCTGGTGCTGGGCGAATATCGCGGACTCGTCGACCTGCAGGTCGCGCATCCGCCGCTGCGCTGGGTAAACGGCCGGCCGGACTGGCTGGCGGGGATGGGGCGCAAGCCGACGCCGATCCCGCCTGAGTATCTGCCCAGTAGCGGCACCCGGCTGGTGCAGGCGTTCGTCGCTTCCGAAGCGGAGGACGCGATCCCGGTGGATCAGGTGCTGGTCACCGCGGGGACCCCCGCGCCGATGCTGATGCTGCCCGCGGTGCCCGTCCGTTATGCGGTGCAGGACCCGGACGGCGCGTCGGGGGGCGGCGCGTGCGGAGCACCCTGAAGGCTTTGCGCGTCAGGCGCCCCTGGGGCTGGCGTGGCCCATCACCGCGCGCATCTCGGTGATGGTCAGGGGGGCGAGCCATTCGCAGCCCGTGACCTCGCCATCGGTCCACACAACGCGGGCGTGGCGGGTCTGGCCGGCGAGCCCGATCTTGATAAGCGTGCCGACCGGGACCGGCACCGACAGGCAGGCGCGCACGCCGCTGGTCGAGGCGTCGATGATGTCGATGCCCAGCGCGATGCGGGCGCTGCCCTTTACCCCCATCAGGTGGCGGTCGTGGCGGCGCGCGTCGGCGCCGGCGTCGGCTTCGGGTTCGATCGGCTGGGTCGCCATGCGGGTATGCTCCTTTGCCCGGCATCATGCGCGCGAATGGTTTACGAGGTATTAGCGGCGGGCGCAGGGCACAGCGGCCGGTGACGAGGCGGCGGGAGCCGGGGCGATCTCGACCAGAGCGGTTTGCGATCACGTGGGATCACCGGCACGGAGGGGATTTGGGTTCGGTGCAAGGAGCGAGGAGGGAGCGATGCGGAGGCATCGTGACCGACGAGCGACGCCGTACCGGGCCGAAATCACCCCGGCGCGAAGCGGTCGCCCACGGGGTGATGACGGTGGCTCGACCTGGTCGGAGACCGCTCCAGGCTCGATCAGGTCCCTCGACGGCGCTCGGGACCAGCGAGGGGCGATCGGCGACCACGGACCGATGACCGCAGGGCGACGGAGATGACGGTCAGCGCGGGCCGATCGCCGCGTGGGCGCGGTCGGCGAGGTGGGCGACGGCGGCCCGGTGGACGCCGCGCGCCGCGACGAGGACGCCAAAGGCGCGCGGATCGGGCTTGTTGAAGACGAGCGGACTGCCCAGCGCGTCCGACACGGTCGCCCCCGCCTCCGTCGCGATCAGCGCGGCGGCGGCGATGTCCCATTCATTGCCCCAGCGCAGCGTCGCGACCAGGTCCGCCTCGTCGGCGGCGACCATCGCCATGCGCAGCGCGATAGAGTTGGGCTTGGCGACCGCGACCAGCGCGCGATCGGCCTTGGGCAGCGCGTCGGTCGGCACCCGCGCGCCGGCAAGGTCGGTGCGGTGCCCGGCCTTGAGCCGGAGGCCGTTGCGCCATGCGCCCTCGCCCGCCGCGGCGTGCCAGCGTTCGCCGCGCGCGGGCGCCTCCAGCACGCCCAGCACCGGTTCGCCGCGGTCGACCAGCGCCACCGACACCGCCCAGCCGGGGCGTCCACGGATATAGTCGCGGGTGCCGTCGATCGGGTCGACCACCCAGATGCGCTCGGCCGCCAGCCGGTCGGGCCGGTCGGCGGTCTCCTCCGACAGCCAGCCGGCGGCGGGATCGAGCGCCGCCAGACGGGCGCGAAGCATGCGATCGACGTCGAGGTCGACCTCGCACACCGGGCTGCCCCCCTCCTTTTCCCAGCGGCGGAAGTCGGTACGCCAGCGGGCCATCGCCATCGCCGCCGCCTCGCCCGCGACCCCGGCAACGGCGGCGAGCAATCCGGCGGCGGACGGCGGCGCCTCAGCCACCCGCGACCGTCATGCCGTCGATGCGGATGGTGGGAACGTTGATGCCGTACCGGAACGCGAGATCGTTCGCGGGCGTCAGCCGGCGATACATTTCGAGAAGATTGCCCGCGACCGTGAACTCGGCGACGGGACCGGCGATGCGCCCGTCCTCGATCCGGAAGCCCGCCGCGCCGCGGCTGTAGTCGCCGGTGACGCCGTTGACCCCCTGGCCGATCAGTTCGGTGAGGTAGACGCCCTGCGCGATGTCGCCGATCAGCGTGTCGACCGGGACGTGGCCGGCGGCCATGAACAGGTTGCTGGTCGACACGCCGGGCGCGCCGTTGACGCCGCGGGCGGCATGGCCGGTCGGCTCCAGCCCGAGCTGGCGGGCCGAGGCCGAGTCGAGCAGCCACGTCTCGAGCACTCCGCCCTGGACGATCGCGGTGGGGGAAACGGGCAGCCCTTCACCGTCGAAGGGGCGCGAGCGCAGGCCATGGGGGCGGTGGGGATCGTCCTCGACCCGGACGCCTTCGGGCATGATCGCGGTACCGAGCGCGTCGAGCAGGAAGCTGGTACGCCGGGTGATCGCGGCACCGGTGATCGCCGAGACGAGGTGGCCGAGCAGCGACGAGCCGACGCGGGGGTCGAACACGACGGGCATCGCGCCGCTCGCCATCCGGCCGGGGTTGACCCGCGCGACCACCCGCTCGCCGGCGCGGCGGCCGATGTCCGCCGGATCGTCGAGCCGCGAGCGGTGGCGGGCGGAGTGGAAGGAGTAGTCGCGCTGCATCGCCCCGCCCTCCCCCGCAAGCACGCTGGCCGACACGCCGTAGCTGGTGGTGGCATAGGCGCCCGCAAAGCCGCCGCTGGTGGCGAGCGCCCAGACCGCCCGGCCCGCGCTGGCGCCGGCCCCTTCCGAGTTGGTCACCCCGGTGACGGCGCGCGCCGCATCCTCGGCGGCGAGCGCGGCGTCGCGCAGGGCATCGGGCGAAGGGTCGCCATGGTCATCGAGGTCGAGCAGCGGTGCGCGGCCATGGAGCAGGCGCTGCGCAGGCGCGAGCCCGGCCCAGCAGTCCTCCGGCGCCTCGCGCGCCATCGCCACCGCGCGCTCCACCATCGCGTCGAGCGCGGCCGGCGCGAGGTCGGAGGAGGAGACGCTGGCCGAGCGATGCCCGACAAAGACGCGCAAGCCGATGTCCGACCCTTCGGAACGGCCGACATCCTCCAGCTTGCCGAGGCGGACGGAGATTTCGGTCGAGGCGTCGATCGCGAACACCGCGTCGGCGGCATCGGCGCCCGCGCGGGTGGCGCGCGCGACGAGGTCCTGGGCGCGTTCCTGCGCCTGGTCGGGGGTCAACATGGCGTCCGACTTAGGGTGTGGGGGTGGCGGACGCCAGAGCGGATGGCGCCTTTGTGGTGCGCCATGGTGCCGGTCGCGTGCGGGGTTGCGGGTGACGACGGGTTGGCCGGTGGATCAATCCGGTGCGGGTCCGGTATAGGGAAGGGATGCACCGCCTGTTCCTGCTCTTCGTCGCCGCGCTGGCGCTGATCGTTCCCCGGCCCGTCGCGGCGCAGGGCAGCTTCGACCTGGTCGGGCCGGAGCTGTCCGTCACGGTGACGCGCGGGGGCGAGCGGTTGCCGATCGGTGCCGTCCCCAACCTGCGCGGCGGCGACCGGCTGGAGGCGCGGGCGCTGCTGCCGGCGGACCAGTCGGCCCGGTACCTGCTGGTGGTCGCGTTCCTGCGCGGGGCGACCAATCCGCCGCCCAAGGACTGGTTCTTCCGCGCCGAGACCTGGCGCAAGAAGGGCGCCGGGATCGACCTGGTCGTGCCGGCCGGGGCGGAGCAGGCGATCCTGTTCCTGGCGCCGGAGGCGGGCGGCGGGTTCGATGCGGTGCGCGACGCGGTGCGGGGGCGGCCGGGGGTGTTCGTCCGCGCCGCGCAGGACCTGTTCCAGGCGTCGCTCGACCGGGCGCGGCTCGACGCGTTCCTGGTCGGGATCGCGCGGATCGCCGATGCCGAGCCCGAGCGGCTGGCCAGCGCGGCGCCGGTGCTGGCGGACAGCCTGCGGATCAAGCTCAACGCCGAATGCCTGACCCGCCAGCGCAGCCAGCAGGCGGCCTGCCTGGCGCAGAACCGCGACGGGCTGGTGCTGCAGGCGCAGCGGGGCGCGACCTGGACCGAGACGCTGACCGGCAAACCGATCGACCTCGCCTATGGCGTCGCGGCGACGCGCGAGGGCGGGGCCGGCTATTACAGCCCCTATATCGGGCTGGCGCGCGATTTGGCCCGGCTGTTCGGGGCGTTCCGCAGCGCGCAATACCAGTACCTCCCGGCGCTGGCGGTGGGTGGGGCGGAGCGGGTGCGGCTTCAGCTCAACGCCGCGCCGTCGTTCCAGAACCCGCGATCGGTGCTGGTCGCGCCGCTGCCGCCGATCGGCGCCGCAGCGGTGCCGGTGCTGCGGCCGGGATCGGCGGCGGCGACCTGCCTCGCCCGGCCCGACCTGGTACTGCCGCTGGAGGATGCCGCGCTGGTGTTCGCCACCGGCTATGCGCGCGACCTGAGCCTGCACGTCACCGCCGCGGACGGGCGCACGGCGGCGTTGCCGGTGGTGGCCGACGCGCAGGCCGGCGGGTTGCGGCTCGGGGGCAGCGCGGCGGCGGTGCCTTCGGTCGCGAGCGCGGTGCTGCACGGCCGCTGGGGGTTCGACGCCTTTACCGGGCCGCGGCTGCCGGTGCAGCTCGACACCGCCGGCGCCTGGACGCCGCAGCCCGACGGGGCGGTGGTGGTCGGGCGCGACCACCCCTTGCGCCTGCGCGGGGGAGCGCCGGCCTGTGTCGAGGGGATCGCGCTGGGCGGCGGGTCGGGCGAGCCGCGCGCCGTGGCGTGGAAGGCGACCGCGCCCGACGAGATTACCGCCACCCTGCCGCTCGGCGCGGTCCGGCCCGGGCCGCTGACGCTGGCGATCGCGCGCTATGGCGCGAGCGCGCCCGAGCGGGTGGCGTTGACCGCGCGCGGGGAGGCGAGCCGTCTCGACCGCTTCACGATCCACGCGGGCGACCGCACGGGCACGCTGGAGGGCGCGCGGCTCGATCAGGTCGCGCGGCTGGCGCTGGGCGAACGGCGCTTCGTGCCGGGCACGCTGGTTCGGGGATCGACGGGGGACCGGCTGGAACTGACCGCGGACGATCCGGTGAGGACGGGCGGCGAGGCGACCGCGACCGTGTGGCTGCGCGACGGGCGCAGCGCCGGGGTGGCGGTGCGCGTCGCCGCGCCCCGGCCGGCGATCGAGGTGGTCAACCGGGCGGTGGCGATGCGGCCGGAGCGCGAAACGCTGCCGATTGCGCTGCCCGACGGACTGCTGCCCGCCGGCGCCGGGTTCACCTTTTCCGTGCGCCTGGCGGGGGGTGCGTTCGGGACGGGCGACGCGCTGGAAATCGCCACGGCGGACGGCGGGGCCGCGCGGCTAACGGTCGCGTCGGGAGCGGTGCAGCGGGTGGGCGGCGACGTCGCGGTCGGGACCTTCACCCCGGCGGCGCTGCTCGGTCCGGCGGTGGCGGGACCGCTGCGGGTGCGGGTGTGGCAGGGCGAGGTCGCGAGCGACTGGCGGACGCTGGCGCTGGTGGCGCGGCTGCCGGGCCTGCGGTCGCTCGACTGCCCGGCGGGCGCGGGCGCGTGTACGCTGTCGGGGCGCGACCTGTTTACGGTGGCGGCGATCGGCACGACGCCCGACCTTGCCGGCGCGGTGACGCTGCCGGCCGGCTTCGTGGGCGACAAGGTGGCGGTGCCGCGGCCGGCGGGGGACAGGCTGTTCCTGCGGCTGCACGATGCGGGCGATGCGGTGGTGGGGGTCGAGGTGCCCGCGGGGCAGGAAGGCGCGCGGGAGACTGCGTCTTAGCGGGTCTGTGGTGCGCGGGGTGCAAGTGCTTCGACTGCGCTCAGCACGAACGGGTGGGAGGGTGTGAGGCGGCGCCAACGGGTGAGAGGGCTTCGGGGCGGCACGGATGGATGGCAGAGCGTTGGGTCCATATGCGGGCGGGTGAGCGTCGGCGCTCCTGCATCTACCATCATTCGCCCTGAGCGTGGTCGAAGGGTGGGTGCGCGTGGATTGGGCAGGGCTTGTGCTTCGACTTCGCTCAGCACGAACGGGTGGGGGAGGCACGTAAGGGGTGGAGAGTTTCGGGCAGCGCGGATCGATGGACGAAAGGGTATAGGTTCCGGATGCGCGCGGGTGGGCTTCGGTGGTCCCGCATCTACCGCCGTTCGCCCTGGGCGTCGTCGAAGGGTGGCGGCGCGCGGCTTGGGCGGGGCGTGTGCTTCGACTGCGCTCAGCACGAGCGGATGGTGGGAGGCACGGGAAGGTTGGCGCACTTTGCCCGGTGTGGGCCAGGGGATCGGCCCAACCCTAACCTGACCCCGACCCCGACCCCGACCCCGGTCGGGTCCGTGTCAGGGGCGGGGCGGGGACGGGCCTCGTGTCGGGTCGTCAGTTCGCCCCGCGCCCGAGGGCGTCAGCGTGGGGCGGTGGGTGGGCGCCAGTCGACGGGGAGGTCGCGGGCGGGGACCTGGACGCGGGTGGTGGCGACGATGTCGCGGGCCGAGGTGCCGAGCTGGACCTCGTAGGTGCCGGCCGCGATCTGCCATGTGCGGCGTGCGTCGTTCCAGGTCGCGAGGAGGCGGGGATCGACGGTCACCGTCGCCGAGCCGCTGGCACCGGGCGCGAGCGGCAGCTTGCTCCAGCCGCCGAGCCGCCGGGGCGCTTCCCAGCCGCCGGCGACGGGGGAGACATAGACCTGGGGCACCGCGTCCCCTGCCCGCTTGCCGGTGTTGCGCACGGTGAAGGTCGCCGCGATCGTCCCGTCCTGCGCGCGCGCGTCGAAGCCGCCCAGCGCGAAGCTGGTATAGGTCAACCCGTGGCCGAACGCGTAGGCCGGCTCGATCCGCTGGCGGTCGTACCATTTGTAGCCGACCGCCGCGCCTTCGGCATAGCGGATGTCGCCCGCCGCGGGAACGGCGGGACGGGGCAGCTGATCCAGGCTGCGCGGGAAGGTCGCAGGCAGGCGGCCCGACGGGCTGGCGCGGCCGAACAGCAGGTTGGCGATCGCGTCGCCGCCGGCGGTGCCGGGGAACCACGCCTCCAGGATCGCGCCGACCCGCCCGGCCCAGGGCATCAGCACCGGGCCGCCGGTTTCCAGCACCACCGCGGTGCGCGGGTTGGCGGCGGCGACCGCCTCGATCAGCTGGTCCTGCTTGCCCAGCGACAGCGACACGTCGAACGCCTCGCCCGCCCATTGGGTCGCGACCACGACCACCACGTCGCTCGCCCTGGCCAGCGCCGTCGCGGCGGCGACGTCGTCCCCCGACGCGAAGCGCACGTCCGCCTGCGGCGCGAGGCGCCTGATCGCGGCGAGCGGGGCGTTGGGATAATACATCACCGGCCCCGGCCAGGTGGTCGGCGCGATGCCGGGCACCGCGTTGCCGCCGACCGGATAGACCAGCGACGAGCCGCCACCCGCGAGCACCCCCTTGTCGGCATGGCCGCCGATCACCGCGATCCGCTTCACCGACGGCGACAGCGGCAGCAGCGCGCCCTCGTTGCGGAGCAGCACCGCGCCCGCTTCCGCATCCTGGCGGGTGACCGCGGCGTGGGCGGCCAGGTCGATCGGCCCTTCCGCGACGGGATGGTCGAACAGGCCGTGCGCGAACATCGACCGCAGGATGCGGCCCGCCATCTCGGTCAGCCGCGCCTCGCTGACCTCGCCACGCGCCACCGCCGCCTTGAGCGGGGCGCCGAAATAGGGTTCGGCATCGAACGGGAAGCCCGAATCCTGTTCCAGCCCGGCGTTCGCCGCCGCCACCGTGCTGTGCGTCGCGCCCCAGTCCGACATCACATAGCCCGGCCATTTCCAGTCGCGGCGGAGCACCTCGGTCAGCAGGAACGGGTTCTCGCAGGCGTGGGTGCCGTTGACCCGGTTGTACGCGCACATGATCGATCCCGGATCGGACCGTTCGATGCCGATCTGAAAGGCGAGCAGGTCCGAGATGCGGGCGGCGGCAGGGTCGATCACCGAATTGCCGGTGTCGCGATCGGTTTCCTGGTCGTTGACCGCGTAATGCTTGATCGTCGAGACGATGTGGTTGGACTGGATGCCGGCGATCTGCGCGCCCGCCATGGTGCCGGCAAGCAACGGGTCCTCACCCGCATATTCGAAGTTCCGGCCGTTGCGCGGATCGCGCATGAGGTTGACGCCGCCCGCGAGCATGACGTTGAACCCCGACCGGCGCGCCTCGTCGCCGATCATCGCGCCGCCGCGGAACGCCATGGCCGGATCCCAGGTCGCGGCGGTGGCGATGTTGGAGGGCAGCGCGGTGCGTTCGCGCTTGACCGCCGCGCCGCCCTGGGTCGCGACGCCGACGCCGGCATCGGTCTGCCATTGCGCGGGAATGCCGAGCCGCGGGATCGGGGGCACATAGCCCGCGGACCCGACCCGCGAGCCGGCCGGCGCCTTGAAGTTCTTGGGCGCGAAGTCGGTCGCGAAATAGCCGAACACCAGCACCAGCTTCTCGTCGCGGGTCATCTCGCGCACGATCAGCGCGGTGCGGGCGTCGGCGGACAGGGCGGTGTTCATCCACGGCCGGGCGGCGCGCGGCGCGGCGGCGCCCTGCGGCGAGGCGGACGCCGCCGGCATCGCGGTACCGGCCAGCAGGATCAGGGGCAACAGGCGCAGGCTCACGGCGGCAATCCTCTCTCACGTCGACGCGCCCCCCTTTGCCGCAATCGCGGGCGCGTGTCGCGCCCGCGATGGTCGTAGGGCGGATCGCGCGGGTCCCTCACATCAGCTTGTCGAGCGTCAGCGGCAGGTCGCGGACGCGGCGGCCGGTCGCGTTGTGGATCGCGTTGGCGATCGCGGCGCCGGTGCCGGTGATGCCGATCTCCCCCACCCCATGCGCGCCCATGGGGGTGTGCGGGTCGGCGATGTCGGTCCAGATCACCTCGATCGGAGGGACGTCGAGGTGGACGGGGACGTGGTATTCGGCAAGGCTGGGGTTCATATGGCGGCCCGAGCGCTCGTCGAACTGGCCTTCCTCCATCAGCGCGAGCCCCAGCCCCATGATGATGCCGCCGCGAAACTGGCTCGCCGCGGTTTTCGGGTTGAGGATGCGGCCGCAGTCCATCGAGCCGAGGAACCGGGTCACCCGCGGCTCGCCGGTGACCGTGTTAACCCGGACCTCCGCGAACATCGCGCCGAAGCTGTGCATCGACCAGTGCTGGAGCTCGAGCGGCTGGGGCGCCTCCGCCTCCGCCACCAGCTGGTCGCGTTGCGCGCGGGCGAGGATGGAGCCGTAGCTTTCGCGCCGCGCCGGATCGGCAAGCGCGGCGAGCCCGCCGTCGATCCCGCCCACCTCGTCCGCCGACAGCCCGGCGAGCGGGCTGTCGTTGCCGGCGAGCTTGAGTAGATCGGTGAACAGCACGCGGGTGGCGGCGATCACCGCCGCGCCGATCGAGGCGGTCTGCTGCGACCCGCCCGCGAGCACCGTGCCCGGCAGCTTCGAGTCGGCATAGTCCATCCGCACCCGGTCGCGCTCCAGCCCCAGCCGGTCGGCGGCGATCATGACATGGGTGGTGGCAGTGCCCATCCCCATCTCGTGCGCGGCGACGCCCACGGCCGCGCGCCCATCGGCGGTGAGCGTGATCCGCGCCGCGCCGCCGGGCATCCGGTAATAGGGATAGGTCGCGGTGGCGCAGCCCATGCCGACCAGCCATTCGCCCTCGCGCCGGGTGCCGGGCGCCTGCCGCTCGCTCCAGCCGAAGCGTTCGGCGCCGGCGCGATACGCCTCGACGATGTTGCGGGTGGAAAAGGGCGTCCCCTCCGTGGGATCGCGATCGGGTTCGTTGCGGCGGCGCAGCTCGATCGGGTCGATCCCGATCGCGTCGGCGAGCTCGTCGATCGCGCATTCGAGCGCGAACGTCCCCACCGCCTCGCCCGGCGCGCGCATGAAGGTGTTGGCGAGCATGTCCATCCGCGCAACCTCGACGTCGAGCAGGAAGCTGTTCGCGGCATAGGCGCTGCGGGTCGCGACGATGAAGGGTTCGGGGATCGCGCTGGCGGGGGACATCGCGGTCGAGCCGGTGTGGACGATCGCGGTGAAGCGGCCGTCCGCGTCCGCGCCGATCGCGACCCGCTGTTCGGTCGGCGCGCGGCCGCCGACGAGGCGGTACACCCCTTCGCGCGACAGGGCGAGGCGGACCGGGCGCCCCGCCAGCTTCGCCGCGGCGGCCGCGAGCACCTGATGCTGCCACAGCGTCTTGGAGCCGAAGCCGCCGCCGACATAGGGCGAGGTGACGTGGACCTGCGCCTCGTCGATGCCGAACATCTGCGCCAGCGACCAGGCGGTGTGGCTGACCGCCTGGGTCGCGTCGTGGACGCGCAGCGTGTCGCCTTCCCACAGCACGGTGACGGCGTGGGGTTCGATCGCATTGTGGTTGTGCCAGGGGGTCGAATAATGCTCGTCGACCCGGTGCGCCGACGCGGCGAGCGCGGCCTCCGCATCGCCCACCGCGATCTTGAGCGGTTCGCCCTGGAACAGCCCGGGCTCGGTGCCGTTGCGCTCGGCCGCCTCGAGTGAGGTGACTGCGTCGTCGGCGTCGAAGGTCGCGACGATCAGCGAAGCGGCGTGGTCGGCGCGTTCCTGGCTGTCGGCGAGGACCAGCGCGACCGGCTGGCCGTTCCAGTGGATCCGGTCGTCCTGCATCACCGGCAGGTCGTCGCCCCCCGCCGCCTTTTGCGCGGACATGAAGCGCGGCATGGGCGCCATGCGCGGCGCGTTGGCGTGGGTCATCACCAAGAGGACGCCGGGGGCCGAGCGGGCGGCGTCGAGATCGAGCGCGGCGATCCGGCCCTTGGCGATCGTCGAAAAGGCGAGCGCGGCATAGGCGAGCCCGGCGGGCGCGAACTCGGCGGCGAAGCGGGCGTCGCCGGTCACCTTGAGCGGGCCGTCGATGCGGCTGGTCGCGCGGCCGACATGGCCGTGGCGTTCGCGGATCAGCGGATCGGGCCTGCCGCCGGGGATCCAGCTGTCGGGGGCGAGTTCGATCGCCTTTTTCATCAGGCCCTGTGCCGCGCCCTGCGCCGCGGCCTTGGCATCGCCCAGCACGCTCATGCGTCCACTCCCGCCAGATCGGCCAGCACGGCCGTGATGGTCCGCGTCGCCAGCGGCACCTTGAACCCGTTGTCGCGAAGCGGCCGGGCGTCGGCGAACTCGGCCGCCGCCGCCGCCGCGAACGCCTCAACCGTCGCCGGCCCGCCGATCAGCGCCGCTTCCACGACCGCGGCATGCCACGGCTTGTGCGCGACCCCGCCCAGCGCGACCCGCGCGTCGGTGACGGTGCCGTCCTCGACCTCGATCGCCGCGGCGACCGAGACCAGCGCAAAGGCGTAGCTCGCCCGGTCGCGCACCTTGCGGTAGGTGGAGCGGCGCGCCATCGGCAGCGGCGGCAGTTCGACCGCGGTGATGAGCTCGCCCGGTTGCAGCACCGTGTCGACCTCGGGATGATCGCCGGGCAGCCGGTGGAGATCGCGCAGGGGCAGCGTGCGGGCGCCATCGCCGCCGCAAAGGTGGAGCACCGCATCGAGCGCGACCATCGGCACCGCCATGTCGGACGGGTGGGTCGCGACGCAGGCGTCCGACGCGCCCAGGACCGCGTGGATGCGGTTGAACCCGCCCAGCGCGTCGCAGCCGCTGCCGGGCGCGCGCTTGTTGCAGCGCGAACCGTCGGTGTCGTAGAAATAGGTGCACCGGGTCCGCTGCAGGAGGTTGCCGCCGACCGTCGCCATGTTGCGGATCTGCGCCGACGCCCCCGCCAGGATCGCGCGGGCGAGCATCGGATAGCGTTCGCGGACCAGCCGGTGCTCGGCCAGCGCGGTGTTGCGGACCGCGGCGCCGATCATCAGGCCGCCGTTCTCGGTTTCCGCGATGTCGGTGGACAGTCCGGTGACGTCGACCAGCGCGGCCGGGCGCTCCACCGTTTCGCGCATCAGATCGACGAGGTTGGTGCCGCCGCCGAGATAATGCGCGGTGCCGTGCCGGGCGCGGGCGACCGCGTCCGAGGGGTCGGTGGCGCGGGCGTAGCCGAACGGGGTCATGCGGTCACCAGCGGCCGGTCGGCGCGATAGGGTTCGGGGTCGTCCACCATGAAGGTCGCGGCGATCGCGTCGAGGATGCCGTTGTGCGCGCCGCAGCGACACAGATTGCCGCTCATCCGCTCGGCCAGCTCCTCGCGCGTGGGCGTCATCGTCGCGGCGGACAGGTCGGGAGTGACGTGGCTGGGCAGCCCGCGCTCCAGCTCGGCCGCCATCGCGACCGCCGAGCAGATCTGGCCGGGGGTGCAATAGCCGCACTGGAAACCGTCATGCTCGATGAACGCCTGCTGGAGCGGGTGCAGCGCCCCGCCCTGCCCCAGCCCCTCCACCGTGGTGATCGCGCGGCCGTCATACTGGACCGCCAGCGCGAGGCACGAAACGATGCGCTCGCCATCGGCCAGCACCGTGCAGGCGCCGCACGCGCCCTGGTTGCAGCCCTTCTTGGTACCGGTGAGGTGGAGGTGTCCGCGCAAGTGATCGAGCAGCGACACGCGGGGATCGTCGGGCAATGGCACCTGGGCCCCGTTGACGGTGAGCGGCACGGCTACCTCCTTGCTGGCGTCGCCCGCGACATGTCCGCCGATCGGGACGGCCCGTCAATCCGCCAATGCCATGACTTGCGCTTACCCGAGCCGAAGCCGGTGCTGATCTCGACGAATGACGTGGGGCGGTCGCGGCCCTATGCGGCTGGCGATGAACCGTGCCCGCCACCTGGCGATCATCACCGCGCCGCTGCCGGGGCACCTCAACCCGTTGCAGGTGCTGGGGGCCGAGCTGGTCGCGGCGGGGCACCGGGTGACGATCGTCCACCTCGCCGCCACCGAGCGGTTCGTGACCGACGAGGCGGTGGGGTTCGCCGCGCTGCCCGAGCGCGGGGACGGGCCGCTCGACGCCTATCTCGCGACGCTGGCGCGGCCGACCGGGGCGGTCGGGTTCGCGCGCATGATCCGATCCACCGCGGCGATGACCGAAACGCTGCTCGACGGGGCGCCGCAGGTGCTGGAGCGGATCGGCGCGGATGCGGTGATCGCCGACGCCGTCGAGCCGGCCGGGCCGCTGATCGCCGCGCGGCTGCGCCTGCCCCATGTGGTGGCGGTCACCGGGTTGCCGCTGCTGCACGACGAGGCGGTGCCGCCGCCGTTCCTGGGGTGGCAATACCGGGTCGACGGCTGGGGACGGTTCCGCAACCGCACGGGCTATCGCATCGCGGAGCGGCTGATGCGGCCGATCGCGCGGGTGGTGGACAGCCGGGCGCGGGCGTGGGGCGTGGAGCGCGGGGGCGAGCGCGCGCGGGTGCATGTCGCGCAATGCCCGCGCGGGCTGGACTATCCCCGCCCCGGCCTGCCGCCGGGGTTCCTGTACGGATCGCCGTGGCGGCGGGCGGAGGAGGACGACCCGGGGCTGTTCGACGACGGACGGCCGCTGGTGTTCTGTTCGCTGGGGACGTTGCAGGGATCGCGGCAGGCGCTGTTCGCGACCATGGCGCGCGCCTGTGCGATCATCGGGGCGCGGGCGGTGATCGGCCATGCCGGCGGGCTGACCGCGGCCGAGGCGGCGGCACTGCCGGGCGACCCGCTGGTGCGCGCGTTCTGGCCGCAGGTCGCGGTGCTGCGCCGCTGTTCGGCGGCGATCCTGCATGGCGGCTTCAACACGGTGCTGGATGCGCTGGCGGCGGGGGTGCCGATCGTGACGCTGCCGATCGCGTTCGAACAGCCCGCCACCGCGGCGCGTGTGGTGCGGATCGGCGCGGGGGTGACGCTGTCGCCGCGCGGGCTGGACGCCGGGCGGCTGGCGCGGGCGCTGGACCGGGTGATGGGGGAGCCCGGCTTCGGGCGGGCCGCGCGCGAGCTGGGCGCGGCGATAGCGGCGGCTGGGGGTGCGCGGCAGGCCGCGGCGGCGATCAGCGGGGCGCTTGATGCGTCCTGACGCCCGGCAGCTTCCACCAGGGGGTGCCGGGGCTGAGGTGATGTTCGTGGTGGTAGGCGCCGAAATGGAAGCAGGTGACCAGCGACGCGAGCGGTGACAGCACGCCGCTGCGCGCGTTGTGCGCGTCGGCGAAGGGGGTCTCGTCGTGCCGGTGGGGCAGATAGGTGCCGAAGGTGAACAGCTGCGCGAGCGCGAGCAGCGCCGGCACCGCCCAGAACGCGATGATGTTGACCATCGACGCCCCCAGCAGCGTGTAGACGATCGCGGCCGCGGTGATGCGCACGATCTGACCATGAGTGTAGTAGCTGCGGAAGAAGGTGGCAAACCAGGGCAGCGCGCGGGTGGGCGCGGCGGCGTGGAAATCGGGGTCCTCCGCCGTCCCCGGTGCGGCATGGTGGCGATGGTGCTTGGGGCGCAGCGCGGCGTAGGACAGCCCTGCATAGGCGGCGAGGCACAAGGTCCCGATTGCGGTGTTGAGCCGCGGGCGACCCGGCGCGAGCGAGCCGTGCATCGCGTCATGGGCGACGATGAACAACCCGGTGCTGAGCCAGGTCTGCGTCAGGATCGCCACGATGGCGAGCGGCGCGACGGCAAGGCTCCATTGCCAGAAGAAGATGCCGCCGATGTGGATCAGCAGCCAGCCGGCGCCGATCGCCGCCGCCAGCAGGATGCTGGTGCGGGCGTCGTGATCGCTTGCGCGCGATGCTTCAGACCAGGCCATGCACGATCCCGAGGTTCGCCTTGCGCGACCCGGACGGGCCGCCTTCGGACGGGTGATAGCCGATGCCGACCGGTGAGGGAACGGCGCCCGGACGTGCCTGCCGGATCGTCACGCGGGGCGCGAGCACGATCGCGACGACCGCGAGCAGGATGCCGGCAAGCACGTCGACCGCATAATGGCCGCCGAACACCGGCGTCGCCACGATCGTGACCGCGGCCCAGGCGGGCGCGATCACCCGCATCCGCGGCACGCCCCGTTGCGCCCAGGCGAGGATGGTCGGCAGGGTGGCGTGATAGCTGGGAAAGCTGACGATGCCGGTCATCTGCCCGAGGTCGAGCAGCCGGCGCGAGCCGTCGCGCAGGCCAGCCACCAGCGCCCGGTCGGACCAGGCGACCGATGGCCACAGATGCCGGTAGCCGGCGGGATCGAACAAGTTGCCGCCCGCAGGCATCAGCGCGGAGATCAGGATCGTGACGAAGCCGCTGCCGATCGCCGCCGCGACCGCGACGCGCAGCTGATCGGTGCGGCGGCAGGCGGCAAGCACGACGATCGCGACCACCATCTGCGCGATCAGGCTGTGATAGGCGAGACCGCCGATCCAGACCGCGACCGGGTGCGCATCGAGGGTGCGGAAGATCGCGGGCCAGTCGAAGCCGAGCCGGCGATCGGCGGCTGCCAGCGCCGGGTCCCACGACGCCCCCGCCCGCGCGGCAAGGCCATAGGCGAGGACGACGCCGGCAACCGTGAACAGCGTCATCTGGAGAAAGGCGGTGGCCCCCGCCGTCAGCCGCGGCCGACCGGTGCGGCGACCGATCGCCACCGCGCCCCCGAGGAGGAGCAGGCCGATCGCGGGCGACATCGCCTGACCGGGCCGGACGCCGAAGCCGAGCCCGGCGCAGGCGAGGAGGCAGGCGAGCAGCATCGCGGCGATCATCGTCCAGGCAGGCGCATCCGACGTGCGGGCGTTCGGTGCGGCGCTCATGAATGGTTAACGCGCCGGGACGGGCGTGGTGCCCAAAGCCGTCGATAATGCCGATCCGGCGTGGTGGCGTACCGCGGGGCGGACCTGCCCTGTCGCCCGCCACGTCCCGCCCGCCAAGTCCTCCCCGCATTGCCAGCGGGCGGGTTCTGTTCGATGAAGCGGCATGGCTCCACCCGATCCCGCGCTCGTGCGCATCGCCGCCGATCCGCGCTACCTGGCGCTGGTCCGCGACCGGCAGCGCTTTTCCTGGACGCTGACCGCGATCACGGTGGCGGTATATACGGGGTTCATCTCGCTGATCGCGTTCGACAAGCCGCTGATGGCGCGGCCGATCGGAAGCGGGGTGACGAGCATCGGCATCGTCGCGGGGATCGGCATGCTGGTCGGCACCGTCGCAATCTGCGCGGTGTATGTGTGGCGCGCCAATGGCGAGTACGACGCGCGGATCGCGGCGCTGCTGGCGGACGCGGCATGAGGCTGCGAGGGATCGGCGCGGCGGCGCTGGCGATGCTGGCGACAGGCGGTGCGGAGGCGGCGATCGGCGGCGCGGTGGTGCGCCAGCCGACCAACTGGACCGCGATCGCGATGTTCGCCGGGTTCGTGGCGATCACCTTGTGGATCACCGGCATCGCGGCGCGGCGGACGCGCACCGTGTCGGACTTCTACACCGGCGGCGGGATCACGGGGTTCCAGAACGGGCTGGCGATGGCGGGCGACTATTGCTCGGCCGCATCGTTCCTGGGCATCACCTCGCAGATCTTCAACGACGGCTATGACGGGCTGATCTATGCGATCGGCTTCCTGGTCGGGTGGCCGATCGTGCTGTTCCTGATCGCGGAGAAACTGCGCAACCTGGGCCGGTTCACCTTTGCCGACGTCGCGTCCTACCGGTTCATGCAGGGGCCGGTGCGCTCCTTTTCGGCGGCGAGCACGCTGCTGGTCGTCGCCTTCTACCTGATCGCGCAAATGGTGGGGGCGGGGCAGCTCGTCCAACTGCTGTTCGGGTTGCCTTACCTGTATGCGATCACCGTCGTGGGCGGGCTGATGATGGTCTATGTCCTGTTCGGGGGGATGCGCGCGACGTCGTGGGTGCAGATCATCAAGGCGGTGATGCTGCTGTGCGGCGCCACCGCCTTGATGCTGGGCGTGATGGCGCAGGTCGGCTTCTCGTTCGAGGAACTGTTCGCGCGGGCGGTGGCGGTCAAGACGCGGCTCGCGCTCGACGGCGGACTGGCACCGGCCGAGGCAGCGGCGAGGGGCCGTGCGATCGTCGGGCCGGGCGGGTTCATCAAGGACCCGGTATCGGCACTGTCGTTCGGGTTCGCGCTGATGCTGGGTACCGCGGGGCTGCCGCATATCCTGATGCGGTTCTTCACCGTTCCCGACGCGCGGGAGGCGAGAAAGTCGATCCTGTGGGCGACGGTGTGGATCGGCTGGTTTTATGCCCTCACCTTCGTGCTCGGCTTCGGCGCGATCGTGCTGATCTCGTTCGACCCGGCCTATGTCGACGCGGGCGGCGCGCTGCGCGGGGGCAACAACATGGCGGTGATGCACCTGGCCCATGCGATCGGGGGCAACCTGTTCCTGGGGTTCATCTCGGCGGTGGCGTTCGCGACCATCCTGGCGGTGGTCGCGGGGCTGACGCTGTCGGCGGCGTCGGCGATCTCGCACGACGTCTACGCCAGCGTGGTCCGGCGTGGCGAGGCCGATCCGGTCAAGGAGCTGCGCGTGTCGCGGGTAACCACGGTGCTGCTGGGCATCGCCGCGATCGTGCTGGGCATCGTGTTCCAGAAGCAGAACGTCGCGTTCATGGTCAGCCTCGCCTTTGCACTGGCGGCGTCGGGCAACTTCCCGGTGCTGGTCATGTCGCTGTTGTGGAAGGACTGCACCACGCGGGGCGCGGCATGGGGCGGTTCGGTGGGACTGGTGTCCGCGTTCGGCCTGACGGTGCTGTCGCCCGTGATCTGGGTGGCGGTGTTCGGGTTCGAACGGGCGGTGTTCCCGTACAGTTCGCCGGCGCTGTTCTCCGTCCCGGCGGCGTTTGCCGCGATCTGGCTGTTCTCGGTCCTCGACCGGAGCCCGCGCGCGGCGGTGGACCGGGCGGGCTATGCCGAGCAGCGGGTGCGGTCAGAGGTGGGCCTGGGCGCTCACGCGGCGGCGGAGCATTGAGCGCCGCCGTCACCCCGGCCCTGCACCGGGGTGACGGGCCAGCGCCTACCAGTTCAGCCCGGCGCGGATGTAGAGCTGGCGGCCGTTGAAGCCGAACGGCGAGTAATAGGGAAAGCCGAGCACGCCGGTGGTGTTGTTCGCCGGGATGATCCGGTCCGGGTACACGTCGAACAGGTTGCTGACCCCCAGCCCGATCTGCGCGCCCTTGGTGGCGGTATAGCGCAGTTCGAGGTCGGTGATGACGTGGTCGCCGGTGAGGACGTCGGCGGTCGGGATCGTGCCCGGCTGATTGACGTTGCCATAGTAGGTGACGCGGGCGAGCGCGCCCAGCCGGTCGAGCGACCAGTCGATCGTGCCGGTCACCTTGTGCTGGGGCGTCCCGTCCTCGAGCGTCAGGATGCGGCTGCGCGCGAACAGGGTGGGCGTGGGGTTCAGCGCGACGGCGGTGTTGGCGGGGACGCGCGTCACATTGGCGTCGTTGACGTTGCCCGCGACGGTGAAGTCGAACGCTCCTGCCCCCTCGGTGCGCAGCCGATAGTGCGCCACCGCGTCGATGCCCCTGGTGGTCGAGGCGAGCCCGTTGAGGAAGAAGCGCGCGGCCGACACGTTGAACGGCGCCAGGATCGCCGCGACCTGCGGGCTGAAGCTCGCCTGAATGTTCTCCGACAGCCCGATCTGGTCGCGGATGTGGATGCGATAGGCGTCCACGGTCAGGTCGAACCCGCCCGCGCGCAGCACCACGCCCGCCGACAGGTTGGTAGACTTTTCCGAATCGAGCTCCCGCCCGCCCAGCGCCACCGACACCGGGTCGGTTGCGGGAAAGGTGCCGGTCTGGATCGGTACGCCGTTGGTCACGACCTGTGCGACCTGGGTGAAATATTGCTGCTGGAGCGAGGGCGCGCGGAAGCCGGTGGACGCGGTGGCGCGCACCGCGAACCAGTCGGCGAGGTCGTAACGGGCGGACAGCTTGCCGTTGGCGGTCGAGCCGAAGTCCGAATAATCCTCTGCCCGCCCGGCGAGCCCGACGAGCAGCTTGTCGGTCACCTGCGCCTCAAGGTCGAGATAGACGCTGCCGTTGCGGCGGCTGCGCTCGGTCGCGTTGCGGGGGGCAAAGCCGCCGAACCCTTGCGCGCCGGGCGTGTTGGTGAGGATCGCGCCGGTGGCGGTGCCGGCGGGAGGATAGTCGTAGGAGGCGCGCTCGCCCGCCTGGATCTTGTACCCCTCGCGCCGGCCCTCGACGCCGAACGCGACGTTGAGCGACTGGAACACGTCGAAGCGGCGGGTGAAGTCGAGCCCGGCGACATATTGGTCGTAGGTCAGCGCACCGTCGGAGAAGCTGGTCGGCGTCGCGGCGCCATAGGCGTAGTTGGCGGAATTGAGCGTCCGGAAGCCGATCTTGTTGCGGCCGTAGCTGAGCGACAGGTCGACATCGAACCCGCCTAGCTCGCCGCGGACCCCCAGCGCCGAGTTGATGTCGCGCGCCTTGGTGTTGATGATCGGCAGGAAGCCCTGCGGATAGCCGGCCAGAGTCGTGGTCGCGCTGGCGAGGCGCGGAAAGGCGGCGCTGCGCGAGTCGCGGTCCTGATAACCGAAATAGCCGTACAGGCTCCACCGGTCGGTCAGCGAGGTGCCCGCGTTGACGAAGCCGGTATATTGTTCGACCCGCGGGTCGCCATAGCGGCCGGTGACGCGGGTGGGCGTGACGCGCGGGTCGAAATCGGCGCGGTTGGTCGGCTGACGCTTCAGATACTCGCCCGACACCGTGACGTAGCCGTCCTCGCCGAAGCCGATGCCCTGCCAGAGCGAGGCGGTGATCGTCGGCTCGCCGGTGACGCTGCGCGAGCCGCGCGCGGTGTCGACGTCGGTGTCGTAGAAGGCGTAGTTGACCTGCGCCCCGCCGCCCGAGCGGGCCTGGCGCAGGCGCAGGTTGACGACGCCCGCGATCGCATCGGAGCCATATTGCGCGGAGGCGCCGTCGCGCAGCACCTCGATCCGGTCGAGCGCGACGGTCGGGATCGTGTTGAGGTCCACCGCCGCCGAGCCGCGGCCGACGGTGCCGTTGGTGTTGAGAAGCGCGGAGGTATGCCCGCGGATGCCGTCGATCAGCACCAGCGTCTGGTCGGGCGACAGGCCGCGCAGCGTCGCGGGGCGGATCGCGTCGGTGCCGTCGTTGGCGGCGGGGCGCGGGAAGTCGATCGAGGGTGCGACGGTGGCGAGCGCGGTGGCGAGCTCGGTCGATCCCTGCCGCTGGAGGCTGGCGCCGCTGAGCACGTCGACGGGCGAGGCGCTGTCGAGGCGGGTGCGCCCTTCCGCGCGGGTGCCGGTGACGATGATGTCGTTGCCCTCGTCCGCGACGGTGGCGGCGTCGCCGCTCGGCGCGGCCTGCGCATCCTGTTCCGCGACCGGGTCCGGCTGGCTGCCCGCAGGCAGCTGTTGCGCACGGGCCGGGCCGGCGAGCGCGAGAAGCGATGCCCCCGCCAGAGCGATGATGCGGAGCTGATCCATGTTGCCGATCCTGATTGCTGTCGCCCGGCCGCGCCGGGGGCGGCGGCCTGTAGCGACTGCGATCGGCGGGCCGGCACAAGATTTTCTGGGGCGCGATGCCGCCCGAGCTTCGCGATGCATCGGGCGAGCGGTGCCGGTGCTGCCGCCCCCGATGCGATCCCTCCGTGCTGGCGCGGGTAAGCCGGGTGCTGCTAGACGTGGGCCATCACCGATCTTCAGCGCGCGGCAGGATGCAGGACAGACCCCACAACCCCGCACGATCCGTGAGCCCCCATCCCCCGATCCGGCGGGCGTTGCCGCCGGGGCGGATGGCGGCGCGGGCGGCGGTGCTGGCGGTACGCCCGCGATTCTACCGCGCGGGGCGGCTCGGCCCGCTGACGACGCTGGCGATCCGCGGGGTGGCGGTGCTGCTGCTCGTCGGCATCGCACTGGGCGGCCACTGGATCGACCGCGGCGGCCTCAGGGACAATACCGACGGGGCGGTCAGCTTTCTCGACATCGTCTATTTCACGGTCATCACGGTGACCACGGTGGGCTATGGCGACATCGTGCCGGTGAGCGATTCGGCGCGGCTGTTCGACACCTTTATCGTGACGCCGATCCGCATCTTCGTCTTCCTCATCTTTCTGGGAAGCGCGTACAGCTTCATGCTGCGGCAGGGATGGGAGCGGTGGCGGATGGGGCTGATCAGGCGCGAACTGAAGGAACACGTCATCGTGTGCGGCTATGGCCGGTCGGGATCAGCCGCGGTCGCCGAGCTGCTGGAACGCGGCCATTCGCCCGACGGGATCGTGGTGGTCGACACCGACAGCGATCGCCTGCGCCTGGCCGAGGAACAGGGCGTCGCGACGGTCGAGGGCGACGCGACGCACAACAAGGTGCTGGAGATCGCCAGGGTCGACACCGTGCGCACCGTGATCGTCTGCCCCGGCCGCGACGACACCGCGGTGCTGATCGTCCTGACCTGCCGACGGCTGGCCCCCCATGCCGGGGTGGCGGTGTCGATCGGGGCGATCGAGAACGAACTGCTCGCGCGCGACGCGGGGGCGAGCATCATCGTCAATCCCGTCAGCTTCGGCGGCCAGCTGCTCGCGCAATGCACCGCGGGGCCGCACATCGCCGACTATGTCGCCGATCTCGTCACCCGCGGTGGCGAGATCGAGCTGCGCGAGCGGGCCGTCCGGGCCGACGAGGTCGGCCGATCCCCGCGCGACATCGCCGACGGCCAGATCGTCCGCATCTATCGCGGCGACCGCTCGATCGGCGTGCTCGAACCCGATGCACGCCGCCTTGCCGCCGGCGACATGGTGATCGAGCTGGTCGAGGCGGGCAGGCTCCGGGGTTAGGCGACGGACGCACCCGCAACCGCATCGGCGCCGCGAACGTCCAGGCGCGCCAGAACCGCCCGCGGCCCCTTTCCGGCACCGGAACGATCCCGGCGTTCGCGACTTCCACCCGATGAAGCGGAGCGCGGGGGGCAGGTTTGGACAGATCGCCGGAATTGCGGGACATGGTGTACCGGGTGCGCCCGGTCAGTCAGCACGGGCTGTTCACCACGGACGATCCGCACGAGAACCGCGCCTGCTGGTACGCCGCGGCGATGATGGTGCTGGCGCATCGCGGGCCGCTCCAGGCCTTGGAGCTGGCCAACATCGCCTCCGCCGCCCGACTGTGGAAGAATGGCGGCATCCAGCCGGACGATCTGCACCGGCTCGCGACCGAGGCGGGGCTGGAGCACACGCCCGCCAAGACGCTGTTCGCGCGCATGGGTGCCGCCCAGTGGCATGCCGCGCTGTCGACGCTGGGGCCGCTGATGGTGGTGCTGACCAGCCGTCACATGGTGGTGGTGACCGGGATCGCCAGGCGCGGGACGGAATGGGAGATCGTCTACAACGACCCTTTTCCCGGGTCGGAGCAGCGCGACGTGCTGGTCCAGTTTAACCGGCTGGTCGACTGGTGGAAGCCGGTGCTCTATCGGCGTTCGGCGCACCGTACCCCGGCGCTGCTGCAACAACCGGTGAGCGGCCCGCTCGCGATCCGCTACTGACCCGACATGACTGGTGGAAGCGCGGCGGCGATCCGCATCCTGGTCGATGCGGATGCCTGCCCGGTCAAGGACGAGATCTACCGCGTCGCCTACCGCCTGGACGTGCGGGTCACGATCGTCAGCAACGCGCATCTGCGGGTGCCGGCGCATCCGCTGATCGACCGGGTGGTGGTGGACGACGGCTTCGACGCCGCGGACGACTGGATCGCCGCCCAGGCCGATCGGGCCGCGGTGGTGGTGACGGCGGACATCCTGCTCGCCGACCGCTGCATCAAGGCGGGGGCGACCGTGCTGGCGCCCAACGGCCGGCCGTTCACGGGCGACTCGATCGGCAATGCGGTCGCGGTGCGGGCGATCATGAGCGACCTGCGCGCCGGTGGCGACCGGATCGGCGGGCCGCCGCCGTTCGGCAAGCAGGATCGTTCGCGCTTCCTGTCGGCGCTCGACACGGCGGTGACGCGGCTGTTGCGGCTGCGGACGGGGTGGGCGCGCGAGGGTTCGCCCGGCGACAAAGGCGGGGAATAGGGGCCGCCCCCGTTGCCACGGCGGGCGCTTGGTGGCACCGGTCTGTGCCCGCGGTGCGGAGTCTCAGCGAGAACGGCACGATTGCGGTCGGATCGAACAGGAGGACATGATGGCGAGATCGGCGGAAAAACGTGGCAAGGACGAGACCAAGGCCGCGGAGAAGAAGGTCAAGGCGACCGGCAAGCCCGCCGGCGGTGCGCGCGGCGGCATCACCGCGCCGGTGACGCCCTCGCCCGACCTGGCGGAGATCGTCGGCAAGGACGACCTGCCCCGCAGCGAAGTCGTGAGCAAGGTGTGGGAATACATCAAGAAGCACGACCTGCAGGACGCCAAGGACCGGCGCCAGATCAACGCCGACGACAAGCTCGCCACGATCTTCGGCAAGAAGTCGGCCAGCATGTTCGAGATGAACAAGTTCCTGAGCGCGCATCTGAGCAAGCCCAAGGCGTGACGCGAAACCACCGGGCGACGCTGCCGTCGCCCGGTGGCCGTGTCGCCCAGGAGTCGTCCGGCTGCCGGCCGCCGACTCGGGTCGCAGGCAGGTAGCGGCCGGCCGCACCGGGGCCGTTCGGATCGGACTGAGCCGATCCGCCCGCTCATTTTGCGAAATCCGCCGGCCGCCGGAATGCGGGACCCTACCGCATATGGAACCCGGCACCGGCACCCTCGCCGCCATCCGCCCGATCGCGCCCGGCGAGCACGTTTTCCAACTCCTTCAACGTGTGCGGCACGTCCAGGTGGCCGACGCCGATGAACAGCTTGCAGCCGCCGTCCTGGGGCACCGCGTGGGTCATCTTGTCGATGTCGACCAGCGCCTTGCCCGAGGGCAGGATGTCGATCTGTACGAAGCGCATCGCATTCTCCTTTGGGCACACAACGCGCGTCGGCTCCGAAATGGAGCCGGTCGGAAGAACGGACCCGAAGCGCCCCCGTCTGGCATCCCCATCATTCTCCCGGGCTCTCCCCCTCGGCAATCTGGTCGCCGCAATCGCATACAGCGTTCGGGCGAGCGGGCCGGTAGCCCGATCTGCGCCCGCCTCCCGCCGAACATCGACCCATTTCAGGTCTTCTCCGCCCTTGCACCCGAAATAGGGTGCTGCGACGAACGGGCATGGCTGATCTTCCGTTCGATCGCTTGACCGCCCGACAGCGTGAGTGCCTGCGCGAGCTGGCGAAACTGAAATCCATCAAGGAGATCGCGACCGCCCTGAGCATTTCGGAATCCACCACCAACGGCCATCTGGAGGCGGCGACGCGCAACCTGGGCCTGTCCAGCCGGACCGACGCCGCCCTTGCCTTTCAGGCGCATGAGCGCAGCGCGCACCCGTCGATTTCGCCCGGGTCGTTTCCGCGGGTCGACCCGTCGGCCGTCCAACCGGCATCCGCTGGGGTACCGGCAGCGCTACCATCGCTGCGGCTACCCTTTCGGACCAAAGGAGCGGCCCATAATGACCTCAGCCCCCTCGAACGCCTTAGCTGGATCGGCGCGCTCGCGGTCGCATTTGCGATCGGTTTCGGCATGCTCGGCGCCGGCCTGTTCTTCGCCGGCCGCATCGTCCGGGCCGTCCACAGCCTGTGACGTCGATCCCGCCGTCGAGCGGCTCGTCACCCTGTTGCGGGAGGTTGAACGGGCGCAGGACGACCTGCTGGCGCTCGGCGGCGAGTTCCAGGTCGCGTTCGTGGAGGCACAGCGGGCGACCAGGGTCGCGCCCGCCGTCACGCAGGCGGCGATGCGGCATTTCCTCGACGGGCAGCTTCAGTTGGCGACGGCACGCGGCAGCTGGGTCGAGGGGCACAAGCAGGTCCGCAAGATCGCCAAGCTGTTCGGCATCGCGTTCCCCGAGCAGGCGGACCTTGGCTATGGCGATGGATCCAAATATCCGCCGCCCCCCTTCACCGGCGCCCGCGATGCCACGCCGAGCGTCGCGGCCTGAACGTGGACGCCGACGCATGGGTGCGACCTCTGGACGGCGGAGGGACAGCTGATCCACATCATCGTCTTCAACCTCGTCCAGCTCGCGGTCGCGCTGCACGCGTTTCGGCGGGGCGGGGCACCCGAGCGCTGGGTGGCGGCCATGATGGTGGTCGCCGCCGTCGCGACCGAGCTTCGACCCTACGACCCGGCGGTGAGCTATGGCGGGCTCGATCCGTTCCTGTTCGCGATCGACGGCATCCTGCTGGCGAGCTTTGCGGCGATCGCGTGGAAAGCGGACCGGTTCTGGCCCATGTGGCTGACCGCATTGCAGCTCGATGCGGTGGCGGTGCACGTCATCCGGCGCATCGATCCCGAGGTGGTGCCGTACGTCTACGCCTGGGTCACCGGGCAGATCGCCTATCCCATGATGGCCTTGCTGGCCGCCGGTACGGTGCGGCATCAACGGCGCCTGCTCACGCTGGGCGTCGACCGCCCCTGGTCGCGGCATGAGCAAGGAACACCCGAAAGGCTGGCAACCGGGCCTGGCCAGCGAGCTTAAGCGGCTCAGCGAGGCGGTCAGGCGGGTCAGCGATCAGGTCAGTCCCAACGAGATGCCCGCAGCCATGGTGCCGGTGCCCGGCGCGGGGTCTCATTACCTGGCCAAGGCCGACACGATCTATCGCCAGCGGCGGCGGCGGGCCGAGTGCTTCCCGATTGCCGTCGACCTGTTCCAAGACCCGGCGTGGGACATCCTTCTCCACCTGTTCATCGCCCATGAGCGAGGGCTGGAGGAGAGCATCGGATCGGCCGCGATAGCCAGCGGGGTCCACCCCAGGGTCGGTCAGCGATGGGTCAAGGCGCTGGAAAGTGCCGACATGGTCGAGACGCGGCCGCACCCGAACAGCCCGAACCTGGCCTTTGTGCGCGTTACGCAGAGCGCGGTGGAGATGATGCGTTGCTTTCTGGACGGGATGAGCGCCGGCCGATAGCGGACACCTGCAAGCGGGTCTCGATCCGGTGCGCCGCTTCCGCCAGCATCGCGGCGATCGCATGCTCGCCGATATCGTCGGCGCAGTCGCGCGCCGCCTCGATCGCGTCGAGACACCCGTGAAGCCGTTCGGCAGCCTGCTGATCCAACGCGAGCACCAAGGCATAATACCTACGTTGCGGTGGAAGAACCATCCCGTTTGCCACGGATGGGCATCAAGGAGGATCGAAAAGCTCGGCGGTCGGCCAGGCCGGCCCGGGAAAGCCGTCATGCCCGCGCCCTCCTGCCTGCCGCCGCCGTTTTTCACGCCGGCCGGATCGGGCGGCCCGCAGGGAAGCACTGGCAGCTCGCGGTCCACCGTCGCGAACTGCCAGTACCCTCCGAAAGCGGACCTAGGGCTTCACAAAGGCCGTCCAGGCCGCCGCGGTTGCTGCCTTGGCCGGCACGTTGGTGAAGCGCCAGGCCCCGTCGCTCGCATCATAATCCCAGATCACGACATGATCGACCGTCCCGCCCCTCGCCGCGAAGTCGCTCAACCGGTTGCGCAGATAGGCCGGAAATTCGGGGTCATTGGCCAGACCGGTCTTGCTGTTGTCGCCGCCGACGCCGGTTTCGCTGATGGCGAAGGGCTTGCGATGCGCCAGCGCGAAGTCGAGCGCCTGCACCATCCCCCAGCCGTTGCCGTCGACCGTCCATGGCGTACCGCCGGGATGATCCCAGAAGTGGATGCGATTGGCAGGGTTGCGGGCCCATTCCGCCAGGGTCTTGGCCTCGGCTCCGCCCGACCAGTCGTGGAAGCCGAACGGGTAGAGAGAGCTGTAGATGTCGGAGGCGATAACATCGACATAGCGGTCGCCCGGATAAGCGTCGGCCACCGAGTTCTCCGATCGATTGATGTTGGCGGGATTCCAGACCACCAGCACCTTGACGTTGGGCACGGCGTGCATGACGTCCGCGACCCGCGCAAAGGCTCGGCGCCAAAGGTCGAGCATCTCGGGGGTGTTGCCGAAGTTGTCGGGCATGAAGTTGCCGTTGAATTCGTACGAGATGCGGAAGCGGAGTTCCGAATAGCCGGCGTCGCGCCACGCGGTAACGACGTCGCGATAGACCTGGTCGCGCTTGCCGTCGATGATCTCGCGAAACGCGTCGGCCTGCCGGTTCCAATAAGCGTTGGTGGACAGCTTGATGCCGATCACCGGCTTCATGCCGGCGACGCGCTTGGACTGGTTGAACGACCAGGCGAACCAGCTGGCGTTGCTGGGCCACCGGTCCCAATCCTGGCTGAAATCGGTAAAGGTGCCGAAGAACTTGGGCGTGCGGTTCAATTGCCGCACGGACGCGTCCCAGCGCGACTGGAACTGGGCCATCCCGGCGGCGTCGTTACCATTGGGATTGCCAACATACAGCCCGAACGGAACCACGACGGGCGCGATCTTGGTGGCGACCGCGCGATAGGCGCACGCCTTGACGACGCCGTGCAGCGGGTCGCCGAAGACGTTGTTGCTGCATCCCAGCGGGCCGGCCGCGTCCTTGAAGGCGAAGGTGTTCTTGGCGCCGTAGCGGACCAGCGCCGCGCCCGGCACGACGCAAGTCTCGCCTTCCTTGGCGCAGGAAACCCACTCGGTCGCAGCCGGCTGCCGGACGTAGGCGCATGACTTGACGATGCCGTTGGCAGGATCGCCGAAGATGCCGTTGTTGCACGAGAACTGGCCCGAGACCTCGCGGATCACGACCCTGTCCCCGACGCCGTAGCGAACCAGCACCGTGCCCGATATCGCGCAGGTTTCGCCTTCCCTGGCGCAGCTCACCCATTGCGGCGATGCCGCCGCCTGGGTCGCTGCCGCCGCTTGTCCGGATGGCGATGGCGCCGGGGCGTCGACCACCGTGACCGCTCCGTTCGACGAACCGGTCGGTGCGACCGCTCCACCAGGCACGTTGGCGAGCGACAGAGTGCCCGCCAGCGCCATCCCGCCAGCGAGCAGTGCCACAGCCGAAACAACGGCTTTCATCATTGCATACGTCCCCCACCCGGCCAGCATCGACCGTCGGGAACCATCCAGCCCGCCGCTGAACCAAAGGTTAACTCGCGTGGTTAATCTGGCCAAATAACAACGATATAGCACTAGAAGCAGGTGGTCTTGCCCGGCTTCGACAGCATGGGCAATCGCGCCTCGGGCCGCCGTGTCGATCGCGTATCCGCCCGGCGCCGCTGCTTCGACCTTTGAGGCGCTCCCATCCGAACGTGCCCATGCGGGCCGAGTCTCGGACGAACGCGAGTGCCCGTGATCGTGCGCATCAACGCTTTGTCAGGGTCCCCGGCCTAGAACGTAGGACGGAGGGTCCGATGCCGTCATTGTTGCTGATCGCCACGGCGCTGACCAGCGCTGTTCCCGGCGCAACGCCGTTCGGCGAACCAATCGCCGATGTGGAATTGCAGCGGGTGACGCCCATCGAGTCCCGGCAGCATGAGCACGCCCCGGCGCCCGACCATGCTGGTCCATCGCTCCGCATCCTGACCGGGGACCAGATGGACGTGTGGTGGGGCACGGAGGGCGCCGAATGGATCGCCGAGCTGTGGCAACCGCGATCCGGCTTCACCGCGGCCATGAGGACGTTTGAGGCCGCGAACGCGAACGGCGGCATCGATGTCCGGATCAGCTTGTCCGCGGCGACGATGCCGATCGCGTCGAGCACACCGGTTCGCTGACCATCCTCGGCCTGGGCGCCGTGGCAGCGGCGTCCTTGTACGGGCCGAGCGACTCACCCCTGGACGATCCTGCCATGCGGGGTCCGATGCGGTACCTGCAAGGCGTGTCCGCGTTCACCCATAAAGGTTCTGGATGTGGCCCCTAAGCCGGGAACCGACCACCCCGTCAACGATGTCGTCCGCTGCTCGGTGCCGGGTAGGTCAGATATGCCAGTCGCCGCATTTCCCGTCGCCCGCGTACCACCGTGTCCAGGATCAGTCCCGCGAACAGGCACAGTGCCGCGAGAATCACCAGCCCGGTGGTGAGGATCGCAGTGGGAAGGCGGGGGACCAGCCCGGTGGCGGCGTAGGTCAGCGCGAGGGGAAAGGCGAGCACCACTGCCATCAGCGCGAGCACCGCGCCGATCACGCCGAAATACAGGAGCGGTCGTTCGATCCGATACAGCGTCAGGATGGTCGACAGGATGCGCCAGCCATCGCCATAGGTGGACAGCTTGGAGGCGGACCCCTCGGGCCGGGCGAAATAGGGCGTCTCGCTCTCCGCGCACGGCATCTTCAGTTCCAGCGCGTGGACGGAGATCTCCGTTTCGATCTCGAACCCCGCGGACAAGGAGGGGAAGCTCTTCACGAACCGGCGCGAGAAGATGCGATACCCCGACAGGATATCGGTGAAGCTGCGTCCGAACAGGCGGGCGAGCATGCCGGTCAGCAGCGCATTGCCGAAACGATGCCCTCGGCGATAGCTTTCCTGCACCTGGCTGATGCGGCTGCCGACCACCATGTCGAGCTGCTCGTCGACGAGTTGCCGGATCAGCGCCGGCGCGGAGGTGGCGTCATATGTCGCATCGCCGTCCGCCATGACGTACACGTCCGCATCGATGTCGGCGAACATCCGCCGCACCACCGCTCCCTTGCCCTGGATGCGTTCGCGCCGGACAACCGCGCCCGCCGCGCGGGCCACCTCCACCGTCCGGTCGCGACTGTTGTTGTCGTAGACATAGACGATCGCTTCGGGCAGCGCGGCGCGGAAGCCCGCCACCGTCTGCGCGATCGCGGCCTCCTCGTTGTAGCAGGGTAGAAGGACGGCGATCCGCAGCCCCTCGCCGACGATGTCCTGCCGGTCGCCAACCGTTCCGGAAATAATATCCATGTGCCGATCCCCCTATATTCATCCTATGCTCTAGCAACGTCGCGGTCGCCGTGCGAACATCCGTTGCCGATGACCGATACCGGTCAGGAACAACGGCCGTCCTCGGAGGGGCCATGACAGCGTTTTCGCACGCGAGCCGCGGGTCTCAGGCGATCGTTCTTGCCGGGTTCTTCGCCCTGATCGCCCAGATCGCCCTCTCCTTTCCCGGCATCATGACGTGGGACAGTTTCGACCAGTACGCACAGGCCATCAAGGGGCAGTATAACGATTGGCACCCGCCGATCATGGCCATCGTCATGCGCGCGTTGCTGCCGGTCGGCGAAGGCGGCGCCGGTATCTTCGTCCTGCACCTCGCCCTGCTGTGGTTCGGGCTGATCTGGATTGCGCTTGCCTTGCGGGATGCCGGTCATGGCCGGACAAGCTGGGCGATGCTGGCGATCGGCGTGGTGCCGGCGATCTGGCTGCCCGCGCTGTTCGTCCACAAGGATGTCGGCATGGTGGCCGCCTTTGTTGCGGCCTTTGCCGTTCTGTTCCATCGCAGGATGCGGGGCGGCACGCCGCGGGCGGTGGAGATCGCGGCGTGCGCCGCGGCATTGACCTATGGCACGCTGATCCGGTCCAACGCGGTGTTCGCCGTTCCCGCGCTCGTCGCCTATTTCGTCGCGCCCCGCAGCGCGACCGCTCCGATCCGGCTGCTGCTATGCTACCTCCTGCTCGTCCCCGGGCTGCTGGTCGCGCAGTCCAAGGTGAACCATCGCCTGCTTGGTGCATCCTGGACCGACGTGAAGCGATCGCTGCTGGTTTTCGACACGGTCGGCATCGCCTATTTCGCGCGCAGCGCGGCCGTGATGCCGGGGACGCCCCCGCCCCCGCTCGCCACGATCGACCGGTGCTACACGGCCCGGCTGTGGGACGGGCTGGACAAGGGTGCGTGCGGCCCGCTGCTGCAAACCCGCACGCAGGATGGCCTGACATGGTCCGCGCGCCGGCTGGCCGCGACCATCGCGGCGCATCCGCTGGCCTATGCCGAGCACAGGATCAGCCATGCCAATTACGAGTTCCGCGGGCTGATGCCGCCTGCCCCGCCCCAGGATTGGGTGTTGCCCGCCGATCGGCCCTCCGTCGCACAGCCGGCGTTGCGACCGGTCTTCGAGCAAGCGCTCGACCTCGTTGCCAACAATCCGCTCTTTTCGCCGCTGGCCTGGTACGTGACGGCCGCCGCCGTGCTCGCGGCGATGGCTTCCCACCCGTCCGCCGTTGCGGCAAGCCGATTGGCGGACGCGGCGTTCGCCATCCTGCTGTCCGGCGCGTCCTACACCGGCGGGCTCGTGCTGGTCGGGGTCGCCGACCTGTATCGATACCAGCATTACGGGATGACCGCTGCGCTGATCGGGATCGTCCTGTTCGCCGCGTCCGCGACCGTAGGACAGCCGTGGCAGCGAAGAACGCTGAGCGCCGCGATGGTCATCTTCGCGACGATGATCGGCGTGGTGTGGATCAGCCGGATCGCACCATGACGTAGCGGACGGCCTTGCCCTCGGCTCCGGTCCGGCCTGGTGGATCGAAGGCGGCCGGAATGAGGTGATCAGGCTGCTGAAGTCGATCGTCCCTTTCACGGCTTTGAGGCTTGTCGGCCGATCACTTCCAATCGGCAACATGGCTGGCGCAAATCAGCCGCGGCACCGAAGCCGACACGCCAGCTTGGCGCCATCGCTGTTTCTCCACCACGACGCACCTGAACGAACGATTGGTTGGTTGGTGCGTTCGCCATTCACGTGCATGTTTGTTTTGCCAGTGACAGGTCCGGAGCTCTTTTCCTATGCTGTTCAGTTCAGCGACAACTTCGTCACTGGCTGGCGACAGTTCAGTCCCAGCCCGACCTATGCGCGATTTCGGGCTTGATCTGATTGTAGCCGCTGTCGTGACTGCAAGCGCCGTGGTGGCGCGGATCGGCATCGAGCAACTCGTCGGCGGCGTGGCACCGTTCGTTTTGACGTTTCCGGCCGTGATGTTCGCGACACTCGCGCGCGGCGGTCGTGCGGGCACGATCGCTACGGTATGTTGCCAAGTGCTGGCGATCCGCTTTGTGTTTCCCAATTGGGTGTCCACGCACGGCGACATCTCGACCGACCTGGCCAACCTGCTGTTGTCTACGGTTGCTCTGGCCGGAACCGTATGGGCGACCGCATCCTATCGACATGCGGCGGCACAGCTCCGGTCACAGTGCAACCGTCAGGTGCATACCTTGTCGCTGCTCATTGCGGAGATCGAGCATCGTACAAAGAACAATTTCCAGATCGCAGCCAGTCTGCTTGCCGTCCAATCCTTGTCCGCCAGCAATCCAGACCTATCGCACGAACTCGAAAAGGCCGCGTCGCGCCTTGAGTCCATCGCCTCGGTCTATGAGGATTTGTCGCTGGACAGTTCGACTTCGCAGCAGATCAATCTTGCAGACCATATTGAGCGGATCATCGGCTTTCTCAGAGTCGGGGCCACGCCCGAGAAGGTCGGGTTGACCTATCATGGCGACGCCGTCGCTTGCTCGGTCGAGACTGCCCTCATAGTGGGCCTGATCGTCAACGAGTGGGTGACAAACGCGCTGAAACACGCGTTCGGGAGCAATGATGGATGTGTCTCGATCGATGTCGCACGACATCAAGATCACGTCGTCGTTGCCGTTCAGGACGATGGTTACGGTGCCGCGTTGGAGAAGCGCGCCGGCAAGGGAACAGCTTTAGTGAAGGCACTGGCCGACGTCATTGGTGGTACGATGACCTTTGAGCGTGACCGCGGCACACGCAACACTTTGTCCTTTACGAACAAGGCGGCGAAGCCGACCCACTGACTGGCTTGGCAATACCGGCGCGCCTGATCCCTAGGTGCCGCGACTCACGGGCCAAGCTGACCCCGTCTCACGCCTCTTGCCCGGCCGCAGCTGACCGAATCTGGCCCGATACGCCGCGCTTACATGTGCCGCCTGCGCCTCACATCCCGCTTCGCGGTGCAACACGCCGCTTTTTTGGATCAGCAATCAACTCATCGAGGAAGCCGAAGGTGATCCGGCCTGAGCCTCTAGCGCTGCAACCGGCTGTCGAGCACGATCGGGACGAAATAGCCTCCATATCCATCGTCGATCGCATCGGTCGCGGTCGCAGCCAAGCGCTCCAGCTGTTGAAAGGCTGCGCCCAGATCGGACGCTTGTGCCTGAATCGCTCTCCAGTCGTGGTCGCGCACCCTTAGCCGAATGCTCCGGCCCGCATCCTGTCCCGCGAAAATCCACATACCGTTACTAAACGCATGCGCAAACCTGTCGCGCTCCAATACCACGTTACGCAAACGCCAACCCTCCCGCTCTCCACCTGCTTGTGAGTCGCTTGTACGGACCACGTCCTTATAGGTGATGATCTTTGTTATCGCCCAAAGTCTGAAAGAATAATCGGAGCGCAAAACGGATCGAATAAGAACCAAAGTGAGCTTTCCCGACCAATTTAGATCAGTCTTGGAAAGTCGGTTCGCGCAGTCAACTCGGCGATCTTCGTCCAGGGCAACTCCTGATCGACGGTTTCACACCGGATGAAGAGCCGATGGCGATTTAAAGCAGGTTGCGCCAAGGCTTCGTGAAGCGCTTCCACAAGGTGGCCGCGGAAAAGATCGGCCGGTACACCGCCAGGAGTGGCTGATCGCAAGCATAGAAACGCGCCGGCCCACCAGTTTACGTCATCAGACAACGCGATACTTCCTCAGGCAGGCTCCACCCCGGAGCGGAGCAGGGTTGCTACAGGCAACTCGCGCGCGGTCACGCCCTACTGCATCGGCAGGTTCCCGATTTGGGACGCTTCGGTGGTCAGTATGTTCTTTGTGAGGTGGCTGTAAGAAACGTGTTGGCGATGTTGGCATACCCGCGCGTTATGCCCCGATGCTCACTGCCTTTCTGCTCGCCGCCGCCACGTTCAACCCGCTGGGCTTCTTCACGGGACACACCAGTGGCGACGGGCGGCTGAAAGTCGTGCTCCGTCGTGGTGTGCCCGTTTCGGTCAGCGGTAGCGGCAGGGTGGAGTCAGACGGCACGCTGGTGCTCGACCAAACCGTCCTGGAAGGCACGAAGCCGGCTCGCACCCGGCGGTGGCGCCTGCAGCGTACGGCGCCGGGCCGGTACGAGGGAACTCTGACCGACGCGCGGGGACCAGTGGTCGGCGAGGTGAACGGACGGCGCCTATACCTGCGCTTCACCAGCACGTCTGGTTTCAGGGTTCGGCAGTGGCTCACGCTATCGGCGGACGGACGCTCGGCCGATAACCTGCTGAAGGCCAGCCGCCTCGGCGTGACGGTGGCAACGTTGCGCGAGCGCATCAGGAGGATCGACTGAGACACGGGGCGGCAACCGCCGCGCTTCGCTACGTCGGCTTGCCACAGCGGCGAGTACGCACGCGGTCCGTGCCACCCGCCCCCAGCGTCGCGCCCGCGGCGAACTTTTTGGTCCGGGAAAGCTCCCGCAGCGCATGGACGGCAGGCTCGGTGTCCGGGGATGATCGACCTCAATCCGCAAGGGCGCGCGCAGACGAAGAAGCATCGCGCGATGCTCCCGGTCGTGCCGCTGCTGGAGGATTGGCTATCGGCCGAGCTGGCGGGCTACATGGCGCTGCCAGAGGAGAAGCGCGCCGGGCGCGGATGGCTGGTCCACTACTTCGGCCGGCCAGTTCAGGACGTTGACCGCGCGTGGGATACCATGCTCCGCAAGCTCGATCTGCCGACTGGGCGGGAGTGGCGCCCCTATGTGCTGCGGCACAGCCTTGCGACCATGGTCCGCAACCGCGGTGCCGAGCGCTGGGATCTCGAAGGCTTCATGGGCCACCGTGCCGGCAGCCAGACTGAGGTCTACGCAATTGGCGAGTTTCCTACCGTCGTGCGCGCGCTGACGGGCATCATTCACGATATCGAGAAGCTGGCTCCAGGCTCCCTGCACCGGAATGACACCGGAGCCAGCTCTCCCCACGGCCAGCGCAGGGAGACCAAAATGTCAGGCTAACCCGTCACTTGTCGGTGGTGCCGCTTGCAGGACTCGAACCTGCGACCCCCGCATTACGAATGCGATGCTCTACCAACTGAGCTAAAGCGGCGCTGGCCGGTATCTGGACCGGCCAATGGTGAGGCGGGGCGCGTAGCAGGTCGGGTGGGGGGTGGCAAGCGGGTGTGGCCAGGTCGGGGCGGCGGGGCTGTTTACGGCGCATTTACCACAGGCGTTGCATCACCCGTCCATGGCCCGATGACCGGGCCCGGGACGAGGCGCATGACTTTCGCGGAGCGGTTCGATGGCGAGCGCGTGGGGCTCGACGAGGTGGCCGAAGCCGATCAGGACGGCGTCGACGACGCGCTGTTCGACCTCGGAGGCGACGAGCGGCGGATGCATGTGCGCGCCTACAACCATTGGGTGTCGCTGCTGAAGGGCCGTGCCTTTCCCGCGATCGCCGATCTCGACCCCGCGTCGATCGCCGATTTCGGGCCGCACAGCGTGCTGCTCGATTTCTCCAAGGGCGTGGAGGATCCCGCCATCGCCTTTCTCGGCCGGGCCCTGCGCGAGGAATGCGAGCTCGAGCCGTCCGTGACCCGCGTCGCCGACGTGCCCAGCCGCTCCCTGCTGTCGAGGCTGACCGACCATTACCTCCAGATCATCGCCAACCGCGCGCCGATCGGGTTCGAGGCGGAGTTCATCGGCACCCGCGGGCGCACGACGCTGTACCGTGGCATCCTGACGCCGTTCTCCTCGGACGGCGAGACGATCGACTTCATCTACGGCGTCATCAACTGGAAGGAGATTGCCGACCCGCTGACACAGGCGACGCTGGATGCCGAGCTGGCGACGGCGGTGCGCGGAGGCGTGCCGACGACGCCCGGCAGCCAGCCGGGCAGCCAGACGATCTGGGCGGACGGCCCTCATGCCGAGCAGGATCGCACGGCCGTCGACCCGATCGGCGACGACACGCCGCTGTCCGGCTCGCTGGGCGACCGGCTGCTGGTCGCGCGCGAGAGCGCGGCCGCGGTACGGGCGGCCGATACCCGCAGCCGGTCGGCGCTGTATCGCGCGCTGGGCCGGGCGCATGATTTCGCGCTGGCGACGGCGGAGGATGCGGACGGCTATCAGGCGCTGCTCGACGGCGCGGGCATCGCCGTGCAGGCCCGGGCGCCGATGACGCCGGTCGTCAAGCTGGTCTTCGGCGCCGATTACGACAAGACGCGGCTGGCGGAATATGCCGGCGTCCTGTCCCATGCCCGGCGCGAGGGCGTCGGCGCGGGCGGGCTGCCGCGCTTCCTCGACGGGTTCGAGGGCGGGATCAAGGCCGTGGTCGCGGCCGAGCGTGCCGCGCGGCGTCCCGCAACGGTGCCCGACGCGCGCGATGCCGCGCTGGCCAGGCTGCGCGAAGCGGCCGTGCTGGCGACCGTCGAGCTGGACGGCGGTGCCGACGAGTTCGTGGTGCTGGTCGCGCGCCGCGGCGCGGGCGACAGCCTGGACGTGGTCGCCCGCATCGGCGCCGGCCCGGTGCTGGACGCCGCGGTGAGGCGCGCGGCCGCCTGAAGGCCGGCGACGACGCGGGGTTGAGCCGCACGCCGGCCGGGCGCATAGGCGCTGGCATGGCCGAGAACACGACGCTGGCCGGGGCGATCGCCACCCGGCTGACCAAGGGCGCACTGCCGGGAGAGTTGCGGGGCTTCGGCCCGGACGAGGTCGAGGAGGCGGCCCGCTTCGTCGCCCAGGTCGCCTCCTGCCGCGAGGCGGGCCGCGCCGCGATCGCGCTGGAAGCGCTACCGGGCGCGCCCGAAGGGTCGCGGCGGCGGATGCGGCTGGCGATCGTCAACGACGACATGCCGTTCCTGGTCGATTCGATCGCGGCGGCGGTGGCCGCGGCGGATCTGGCGGTCGAGCGCATCATCCATCCCGTGATCCGCGCCACCCGTGCGCCCGACGGCACGTTGACCGAGGTCGGCGGCGCCGGCGCGTCGGAGTCGATGATCTATCTGGAGCTCGATCGCGCCGACGCTCGCGAGCGGCGCGAACTGGTCGACACGCTCCATGCGGTCCTGGCGGACGTGCGCGCGGCGGTGGCCGACTGGCCCCGGCTGCAGCGCGCGATGGCGGCGGACGAGGCGGCGCTGCCCCAGGGCGAGGGATCGGCCCTGCTGCAATGGTTCCTGGACGGGCACATGACGCTGCTCGGCCACGAGCGCTGGCTGGCTGACGGGTCGGAGGGCGAGGCGCTGGGGATCGCGCGCAATCCGCACGCCGTATCGATGCTGGCGGAACGGTCGCGCACCCGTGCGACCCAGTGGTTCGAGGCGGGGGGCGAGGCGCCGCTGATGCTGAAGTCGAGCCAGATCTCCACCGTCCATCGCGCGGTCCCGCTCGACCTCGCGATCGTCCCGATCAAGGTGGCGGGGCGGGTTGCCGGATTGTCGATCCATGCCGGGCTGTGGACGTCGGCGGCGCTGGTCGCGCCCGCGCGGCACGTGCCGGTGCTGCGCAGCCGGCTCGCCGGGCTGGAAGCCAAGTTCGGGTTCGATCCCAAGGGCCATGCCGGCAAGGCGCTGGCGCACGCGCTGGCGGCGCTGCCCCACGATCTGGTGGTCGCGTTCGAGCCGTCGGCGCTGGAGGAGCTGGCGCTTACCGTGATGAGCCTGGCCGACCGGCCGCGTCCCGCGCTGGTACTGGTGCGCTCGCCATTGGAACGGCACCTGTTCGCCTTCGCCTGGCTGCCCCGCGACGAGGTGACCACCGCGCGCCGGGTCGCGATCGCCGACATGCTGGCGGAGGCGGCGAACGGCACCATCCTCAACTGGAGCATCGCGCTGGAGGACGGCCAGGTCGCGATGCTGCGCTATACGATCGACCTGCGCGACGGCGGCGCGCTGCCCGATGTCGCGCCGCTCGCCCAGCGGCTGGAGCGAATGGTGCGCGGCTGGGTGCCGGAGGTGGAAGCGGCGCTGGCGGAACATGCCCCCGCGCCCCGCGCCGCCCGGCTGGCGCTGCGTTGGGCCGCGGCCTTTCCGCAGAACTATCGCAACATGTCGAGTGCGGAGGAAGCGGCGGCGGACGTGCTGCGGCTCGCCTCGCTCGAATCCACGGCGGCTCGCTCGGTCCGGCTGTTCCCGCGCGGCGACGGCGCGGAGCAGCGGCTCAAGATCTACAAGCTCGGGCCGCTCGCCCTGTCGGACGCCGTACCGGTGCTGGAGAATTTCGGCTTTCGGGTGATCGGCGAGTTGCCGACCCGGCTGCGTGACGAGGCGGACCCGTTCGTCCACGATTTCGTGGTCCAGTCGCCGCCCTATCTGGGCGATCCGGCGGTGCTGGAACAGGCGATCGCCGCGGTGCTGGAAGGTCGCGCGGAGAACGACCAGTTCAACCGGCTGATCGTGGAGGCGGACCTGCCGCCGTCGGCGATCCTGCTGCTGCGCGCCTGGTTCCGTTATCTGCGCCAGGCGGGCCTAACCTATGGCCTGTCGACGGTGGTCGACGCGCTGCGCCGGGCGCCTGCGGTCGCGACCGCGCTGGTGGCGCGTTTCGCGGCGGTCCACGATCCGGCGTCGGCCGATGACCCCCATGGCTGCGACATGGCGATCGAGGCGGGGTTGGACGCGGTGTCGGCGATCGACGACGACCGTATCCTGCGCGCGATCCGTGCGGTGATCGCGGCGACCTTGCGCACCAACGCCTTCGCCCCCGCCGCCGAAGAAGCGCTCGCGTTCAAGCTCGACAGCGCGCTGATCCCCGGCCTGCCCCGGCCGGTGCCGTGGCGCGAGATCTGGGTCTATTCGCCGCGGGTCGAGGGCATCCACCTGCGGGCCGGGCCGGTGGCGCGCGGCGGGCTGCGCTGGTCGGACCGACGCGACGATTTCCGCACGGAGATCCTGGGCCTGATGAAGGCGCAGCGGGTCAAGAACGCGGTGATCGTGCCGACCGGGGCCAAGGGCGGCTTCTATCCCAAGCTGCTCCCCTCCCCCGCCACCGACCGCGACGCTTGGCTGGCGGAAGGGACGGAAAGCTATCGCGTCTTCATTCGCACGCTGTTGTCGATCACCGACAACATCGTCGACGGGCGCGTCGTCCATCCCGCCGGCGTCACCGTGCTCGACGGCGAGGACCCGTATTTCGTGGTTGCCGCCGACAAGGGCACCGCGACCTTTTCCGACGTCGCCAACGCGCTGGCGCTGGAACGCGGCTTCTGGCTGGGCGACGCCTTCGCCAGCGGCGGATCGCAGGGGTACGACCACAAGGCGATGGGGATCACCGCACGTGGTGCCTGGGTCTCGGTCCAGCGGCATTTCGCCGAGCGGGGCATCGACGTGCAGGTCGACCCGATCACCGTGGTCGGGTGCGGCGACATGTCGGGGGACGTGTTCGGCAACGGCATGCTGCTGTCGTCGGCGATCAGGCTGGTGGCGGCGTTCGATCATCGCCACATCTTTCTCGACCCCATGCCCGACCCCGCGACCAGTTTCGCCGAACGGCAACGGCTGTTCGCCCTGCCGCGGTCGTCCTGGGCCGACTGGTCGGCGCCGGTGTCCGCCGGCGGCGGGGTGCACAGCCGCGCCGCCAAGTCGATCGCGGTCACGCCCGAGGTCGCCGCCGCGCTCGACATCCGGCCCGGCGAGATCGAGCCGGGCCAGCTCATCTCCGCCATCCTGCGCGCGCGCGCCGACCTGCTGTGGTTCGGCGGGATCGGAACCTATGTGAAGGCGGCGGCCGAGAACAACGCCGCGGTCGGCGACCCCGCCAACGACCGGCTGCGCGTCGATGCGGAGGAATTGCGCGTCGCCGCGATCGGCGAGGGCGCGAACCTGGGCATGACCCAGGCGGCGCGGATCGCGTTCGCCGCGCGCGGTGGCCGGGTCAACACCGATTTCATCGACAATTCGGCGGGCGTCGACTGTTCGGACAACGAGGTCAACATCAAGATCGCGCTGAACCGCGAGATGATCGAGGACCGCCTGACCGAAGCCGACCGCAACGCGCTGCTCGCGTCGATGACCGACGACGTCGCGCATCTGGTGCTCGAGGACAATCGCCTCCAGACGCTGGCGCTGTCGATCGCGGAAGCGGACGGCGCCGCCGCCATGCCGTCCCACGTCCGCGCGATCGAGACGTTCGAGGCGGCGGGACGGCTCGATCGCCGGGTCGAGGGACTGGCCGGGAACGACGACCTGATCCGCCGCGGTCAGGAGGGACAGGGACTGACCCGGCCCGAGCTGGCAGTGCTGCTCGCCACCGCCAAGCTGGCGCTGCAGGACGCGATCGAGAGCAGCGGCTTGGGGCTGGACGCCGAACTCGCCCCCGACCTCCATGCCGCCTTCCCGCCCGCGATGCGCGAGCGGTTCGGTGCGGCGATCGACGCGCACCGCCTGCGTGGCGAGATCGTCGCGACCAAGCTCGCCAACCGGGTGGTCAACCGCCTGGGCCTGCTTGCCCCGTTCGAGCTGGCGGAGGAGGAAGGCGCCGCGCTGTCCGACATCGCGGCGATGTTCGTGGTCGCCGAGCGGCTGTTCGGGCTCGATGCGCTGTGGACGCGGATCGAGACGGCGCCGATGCCGGAAGCGGCGCGGATCGCGCTGTTCGAGGAAGTGGCACGCGCCACCCGCAGCCACGTCGCCGACCTGTTGCGCGCGACCCCGCCGGGAACGGGCGTCGGCGAGGTGATCGCGCGGCTCCGGTCCGGCATCTACGCGCTCGACCGGCAGCTCGACGACCTGTTGCTCGACGAGGCGCGCGGATCGTCGGCGCGGGTCGAAACGCTGCTGACCGCGGCGGGCACACCCGCCGATCTGGCACGCGCGACGGCGCGATTGTTCGAACAGGACGGCGCGGTCGGGCTTGCCGACCTCGGACAGCGGCTCGGCCTTGACGAAGCGGTGCTCACCCGCGCCTTTACCCGGCTCGGGCAGGAACTGGGGCTCGACTGGGCACAGGCGACGACGTCGCGCATGGCGTCGAGCGATCCGTGGGAACGGTTGCTGCTCGCCGGGCTGGCCCGCGAGTTCGAGCAACTCCGCCTCGACTATCTCGCGCGCACCGCTGCGGCGGATCCGGGGCGGGCCGTCGACGAATGGCTGCTCGCCAACGCCGCCCGCATTGCGCAGTTCAAGGCGATGGTCGCGCGCGCGCGGCTCGCTGCTCAGCCCAACGCGGCGATGCTGGCGCAGATCGCGGGGCAGGCACGCGTGCTGCTGGGGCGGTAGCGCGGTAACGGGTCGTTTGCAGCTCTTGTAACTGATAATCGTTCGCGTTAGTGCCCCGCTTCATGGGGGTTGCCGCATCATCCGACGTCCGGCCGCAGCGCAAGCCGTCGCCGCGTGCGTTCTGGCTGAAGCAGCTGCACATGTGGCATTGGGTCAGCTCGGCGATCAGCCTTGCGGGGCTGCTGCTGTTCGCGGGCACCGGGCTGACGCTGAACCACGCGGGCAGTATCGAGGCGACGCCCGCGGTGACCAGCCCTGCCGCGCAACTGCCGCCGCCGCTGGCACGGCTAGTCCGCCCCGACGATGCGCCCGATGCCAAAAAGCCGCTGCCCCCCGCGGTGTCGCGCTGGGTGGCGGACCGGTTCGGGGTTGCCGCGACCGGCGAGGCCGAATGGTCCGCGACCGACGTCTACCTGCCCCTGCCCCGCCCCGGCGGCGACGCCTGGGTCTCGATCGCGCGCGATGGTGGCGCGGTGACGTCCGAGTTCACGGATCGCGGCTGGGTGTCGTACCTCAACGACCTGCACAAGGGGCGCAATGCCGGCGGGGCCTGGTTCTGGTTCATCGACGTGTTCGCGGGCGCCTGCTTCGTGTTCGCGCTGACCGGGCTGGTGCTGTTGCAGCTTCATGCACGGCGGCGTCCGTCGACCTGGCCTCTGGTGGCGCTGGGCATCGCCATTCCCGCCCTGATTGCCGCCTTTTTCATCCACTGACCCTGCCGGAGTGCTCCCCGATGCCCCTCCATTACCGCCTGGCCCTGACCGGTCTGCCGCTTGCCGCCGCGGCCGCCTGGCCGGCGCAGGCGCAGACCATGGACGTCACGGTCACGCTGCCGCGGCTGTCGGTTGCCGAGTTCCACAAGCCCTATGTCGCGATCTGGCTGGAAGGTCCCGACCGCGCCGCCCGGACGCTGGCGGTGTGGTACGACGTCGACAACCAGCGCGGCGAGGGCCAGAAATGGCTGACCGACGTGCGTCAATGGTGGCGCGCGTCCGGCCGGTCGCTCAAGCTGCCGGCCGACGGCATCTCGGGCGCGACGCGCGGGCCGGGGCCGCAACGGATCAGCTTCACCCCGCGCCAGCTGGGTGCGCTCCAGCCCGGCCAGTACACGCTGCTGGTCGAGGCCGCGCGCGAGGTGGGCGGGCGCGAGGTCGTGCGCGTCCCCTTCGCCTGGCCGCCGAAGCCCGGCCAGACCGCCGCCGCATCGGGCAAGACCGAGCTCGGGTCCGTGTCCGCCACCTTCCGCCGTCCCTGAAAGGCTGCTTCCCATGCGCTTCCGCTCGCTTGTCCTTGCCGCCGCCGCCACGCTCGCGCTGGCCGCGCCCGTTGCCGCGCATCGCCTGTGGATGATGCCGTCCACCACCGTCGTCGCGGGCGAGGACGGGTGGGTGACGGTCGATGCCGCCGCCTCCAACGACCTGTTCTATCCCGATCATCAGCCGCTGCGTGCCCCCCCCAAGCTGATGCAGCCCGACGGCAGCGAGGCACAGGTGGAGAACTTCGCGATCGGCAAGTACCGCTCGACCTTCGACGTCCACCTGACCCAGCGCGGCACCTACAAGCTGATGATGGTCAATGACGGGCTGATGGGCAGCTATACGCTGAACGGCGCCGAACAGCGGCTGCCGCGCGGCACGGCCGCGGCCGGGTTCCAGCTGCCCGCGGGGGCGACCGACGCCAAGCTGACCGAGATGTCGAACCGCAACGAGCTGTTCCTGACTTCCGGCGCGCCCACGCAAGCCGTGCTGAAGCCGACCGGGCGCGGGCTGGAGCTGATGCCCGTCACCCATCCCAACGATCTGGTGGCTGGCGAGCCGGCGACGTTTCGGTTCACCGCGGACGGAAAACCCGCCGCCGACCTGCCCGTTACGGTGATTGCGGGGGGGAGTCGGTACCGGAATGAGGTGGGCGAAATGGCGCTCAAGACCGACGCAAAGGGTGAATTGGTCGTGAAATGGCCGGGTGCGGGGATGTACTGGTTGAACGCCTCGGCCGAAGGTGCCGGGTCGCGGCCGAACGTCCGTCGTCGGATGGGCTATACCGCGGTGCTGGAGGTGCTGCCGTCCTGACGATGGCCCGCGTCGCGATCCCGCCGATCGCTCCGTCCGCCTTTTACCGGCGCGATGCGGAGGCGGCGGTGGTGACGCTGACCGGGGAAGCGATGGGAACCGGCTGGCGGGTGCTGGCCGTCTCTCCCCGTCCCGCTGCCGAGCTGCGCGTCGCGGTCGAGGCGGCGCTGGCGGGGGTGGTGGCGGAGATGAGCCATTGGGAGCCCGCGTCCGACCTGTCGCGCTTCAACGCCGCGGCGGTCGGGACGCCGGTGCCGCTGGCGCCGGATTTCGCGACGGTGATGCGCGCGGCGCTGGCGTTGGCGGAGCTGAGCGGCGGCGCGTTCGATCCCGCCGCGGGCCGGCTGGTCGACCTGTGGGGTTTCGGTCCGCCCGGGCCGGTGGCGGAGCCGCCGACGCCCGCGGCCGTGTCGGCGGCGCGGTCCTCCGTGGCATGGCCGGGAACGTTGACGCTGGAGGACAACGTCCTTGCCCGTCATGCGCCCGTCCGGCTCGACCTGTCGGGGATAGCCAAGGGGTTCGCGGTCGATGCCGCCTGGCGCGCGCTCGCGGCGCTGGGCGTGGCCGACGCGCTGGTCGAGGTCGGCGGCGAGCTGCGCGGCGAGGGCATCCGCCCCGACGGCCAACCCTGGTGGGTCGAGCTGGAGACACCGCCCGGCCATCCCGCCGCGCCGCTGCGGGTCGCGCTGCACGGCCGGTCGGTGGCGACATCGGGCGATTACGTCCGCGGTTTCGACCATGGCGGGCGGCGCTATGCACACACGCTAGATCCGCGGACGGGCCATCCGGTCGATAACGGCGTCACCGCGGTCAGCGTGCTGGCCGACGACGCGATGACGGCGGATGGCTGGGCCACCTCGCTGCACGTGCTCGGTCCGCCAGGGCTGGCGCTGGCGGAACGCCACGGGATCGCCGTGCGGATGCTGACCCGCGGGGGCGAGCACCTGTCCCCGGCGCTGACGGCGATGCTGGACGGGTGATCGTCCCGGGCGTGTCGCGGGATCAGCGGCGCGGGACGCCGGACCACGCGCGGCAGGACGGGAGGCGCTACGCGTCCGCCCAGCGGCGCAGGAGGTTGTGGTAGACGCCCGTCAACTGCACCACCGCCGGGTCGCCCTGCCCCTTGTCCGCCGCCACCGCCTGTACGCCGCAATCGAGGTCGAACAGGATGCGCCGCTGCCCGTCGTCGCGGACCATCGATTGCAGCCAGAAGAAGGAGGCGATCCGGCTGCCCCGCGTGACCGGCGTCACCCGATGCAGGCTGGACGCAGGATAGAGGACGAGATGCCCGGCGGGCAGCTTCACCGATTGCGGGCCGAACACGTCCTCGACCACCAGCTCGCCACCGTCATAGGCGTCGGGGTCCTCCAGGAACAGCGTCGCCGACAGGTCCGACCGGATGCGGAAATCGGTGCCGCGCCTGATCCGGATCGCGTTGTCGACGTGCAGCCCGAAATCCTGCCCGCCGGCATAGCGGTTGAACAGCGGCGGAAAGACCTTGAGCGGCAACGCCGCGGCGACGAACAGCGGCGAGTGCCCGAGCGCGTCGAGCACCAGCCCCCCCGCCTCGCGCGCGGCCGCCCCGTCCTCGGGCAATTGCCGGTTGCGCTTGGCGAGCGCCGCCTGCGGGCCGGAGGTATCGTTGCCGTCCACCCAGTCCGCGGCGTCGATGATGCCCCGCACGCGCGCGACCCCCGCCGCGTCGAGGACGTCGGGTATCGCGATCAGCATGGTTCATCCTTTCCCGGCGCCTGCCCAGCCCGGAGCCAGGCAGGCATTTCAGTCATCAGAAGGAGAAGAACAACGACGCCTGCACCACCCGGCTGTCGCCCGGCACCGCCCAGCCATTGTTGCGGATGCCGGTGAAGTAACGCTCGTTGTTAAAGTTCTGGACGTTCACCTGCGCGGTGATCCGCTCCACCGGCGACCAGGACAGAAACGCGCGGTGGAATAGGTAGTCGTCGGCGCGAAACACCGGCGTGACCACGGCCGATGTCAGGTCGGTCGGTGCGAACAGCACCCCGTTGTTGAGGGTGAAGCTGCCCTGATAGGTCAGGCCGTAGCCGATCTGGACGCCGAAAGGCAGTTGATAGGTGGTGAACAGGCTGCCCGAATGATGCGGCGTATTGGTGAGTCGCTGGCCCGCCTGGACATCCGGTATGCTCGCGGTGTTGGCACACGGGTTGGTGGTGGTCGTCACCGGCGGCGTTCCGGCCGCGGTGGTGACTAGCCGGCCCGGGTTGGCGAGGCAGAAGTCGGAAACCGATTGCCTGATCTTGCCGTCGAGATACGTGTAGTTGGCGAACACCGACCAGTTGCGGGTGACGTTGCCGGTGGCACCCAGCGCGATCCCGTCGACACGGCTGCGTCCGTCGGTCACCTGAAGCGTCGGAATGACGGGATCGTTGGTGGCGACGCGGAAGTTGGTCCGGTCGTTGCGGAACACCGCCGCGGTCAGCTGGAGCCGGCGGTTGAACAGGTCGGCCTTGACCCCTGCCTCGTAATTCTTTGCGGTTTCCGGCGCGACGGCGCACGGATCGCCGACCGAACCGTTGGCACCGGTGATGAGCGTACCGCAGCCCGCGCGCACGGAGGCGGAGGTCGGCGTCTTGGAATTGCCGAACGAAACGTAGATGCTGGTGGCCTGGGTCGGCTTGAAGTTCAGCCCCGTGCGGTATGAGAACAGCGTCTCGTCGCTGACCTGGAGCGCGCCGCGGGTGTAGCGCCCAAGATTGGCGCCGACCGTGGTGTTGAAGGTGTCGGCACGGAAGTCGACCTTGTTCCTTTCCCAGCGGCCGCCCAGGCTGAGCTCCAACTGCGGGATCAGCGCGATCGTGTCGAAGGCGTAGACCGCAGCGTTGGTGTTCTCACCCTCCGATCGGCCGGTCGCGGTGAAGTTGACCGGCCCGCGATACGTCGTGTCGGGATTGAGCAGATCGATCGGCGGCTGGGCGACCGTCGCGCCGGTCGCGGTGCGCAGAAGGTTGCCGGTGAGGATCGCATAGTCTTCCCACGAGAACGATGCGCCGAGCACGAAGGTATGGGCGAAGCCGAAGGTGTCGAACCCGGCACGCAGGTCGGTCTGGTTATAGAGCAGCTGGTTGAGCTGGTCGCGGACCAAGCCGCGCGGCCCCGCCGGATAATAGGTGTTGGGCCGGTTCTGCGCCGGCGCGGTCGCGGTCGCCGCCGGGCAGGCCGCCGGTGTGGTGGCGATCGCGTTGGTCGGCAATGCCTGAAAGCCGCTGCCCAGGCAGAACACGCCCTGCGGGGCGCTGGTGTCCGAATCCTGGCGGACGCGCTGCCACCGGGTCAGGTTGCGGATCGACAGGCCCTGGCCGAAGACATGCGCGAAGCGCGCGGTCGCCTGATCGAAGGTAATGTCCTGCCGATCGAGGTTGCGGATGCCGTAATAAGCGCTGTCATTGGTGTCGATGCCGGGCAACGGCCCGTCGTTCACGGCGTTACGGAAATAGGGGACGCCGAAGACGGGCGTGTTCTCGTCCTCCTGGTGGAGATATTGGAGGGTCAGGCTGGTGTCGCCGTCGATCCCCAACGTGATCGACGGCGCGACGCCCCAGCGCCGGTTGCGCTCGACGTCGCGGCCGGGAATCCGGTTCTTGTGGCCGACCGCGTTGAGGCGCACCGCGACGAGGTCGTCGACGCGGACATTGGCATCGAGCGTGGAGCGGTAATAGCCATCGGTGCCAATGCCGAACCCGGCGACGGTCAGGTCACGCGCCTGAGGCACCTTGGTCACGAGGTTGATGTTGCCGCCGACCGAGCCGGAGCCGCTGAACACGGTGTTCGCGCCGTTGTAGACCTCGACCTGCTGGAGGTTGAAGGTTTCCGAGCGGCTGTACTGCGCAGTGTCGCGCACCCCGTCGATCGTGATGTCGTTGTTGGCCGAATAACCGCGCAGGTTGATGCTATCGCCATAGCCGCCGCCGCCCTCGCCCGCGCCGAAGGTGATGCCCGGAATGGTCTGAAGCACGTCGCGCAGGGTCAGCAGGTTCTGCTTGCGGATGGTCTGGTCGCCGATGACGGTGATCGTCTGGGGCGTGTCGATCAGCGCGCGGGTCGCCTTGGGGCTTTCAACCGTGGCCTCCATCTCGCCGGTGACGATGATGTCGCCATCACGGCGCCGATCCCCTTCGGTACCGGTCGCGCGTTGCGGGTCGGGAGTGTCAGCGGGGGTCGCCGCGGGGAACGGCTCCTTGGGATCGGCGGCACGGGCGGGCGCCGACGCGATGAAGCCGACGCAGGACAGCGCCAGGAAGGACGCGGCGGATTTGGACATGTAACTTCCCCTTGTTCGGGGTGTCAGCTATTGCGAGGCGTTCGCACTGTCAACGCTATTGCGACCGATTGTCAGTCGCGTTTGTGAAAAGCCAGCTCCGTAGGACGCTGGCGAGGTTGGGCGGATCGGGCTGGGTCACGCGCGCGGCGTCGATCGCGGCGACGAGCGCCGACAGCGGCAGCTTGCGCGCCGCCGCCGCCCCTTCCAGTGCCGCCCAGAACAACGGTTCGAGGCTGATCGAGGTCTGATGCCCGGCAATGGTGATCGATCGTTTCACCGGGCCGTGGAACGGCTGGGGCGCGATCGTCACTCGAGGTCGAACAGCGCGGCAAGCTGTTCGATGATGGTGCCGCCGAGCTGTTCGGCGTCCATGATGGTGACGGCGCGGCTGTAGTAGCGGGTGACGTCGTGGCCGATCCCGATCGCGATCAGCTCCACCGGCGAGCGCGCCTCGATCCAGGCGATCACCTGGCGCAGATGGCGTTCGAGATAGGAGCCCGAGTTCACCGACAGCGTCGAATCGTCCACCGGCGCGCCGTCGGATATCACCATCAGGATCCGCCGCTCCTCCGGCCGCGCGACGAGGCGGCCGTGCGCCCAGAGCAGCGCCTCGCCGTCGATATTCTCCTTGAGCAGCCCTTCGCGCATCATCAGGCCCAGATTGGCGCGGGCGCGGCGCCAGGGCTCGTCGGCCTTCTTGTAGATGATGTGGCGGACGTCGTTGAGCCGCCCGGGTTGCGGCGGGCGCCCGGCCGCGAGCCAGGTCTCGCGCGCCTGCCCGCCCTTCCACGCGCGGGTGGTGAAGCCCAGGATCTCGGTCTTGACCCCGCACCGTTCCAGCGTGCGGGCGAGGATGTCGGCGCTGATCGCGGCGATGCCGATCGGGCGACCGCGCATCGAGCCGCTGTTGTCGATCAGCAGCGTCACCACCGTGTCGCGGAAGTCGGTGTCGCGCTCGACCTTGTAGCTCAGCGACTGCCCCGGCGTGACCACGACGCGGGCGAGCCGGGCGGCGTCGAGCAGCCCTTCCTCCTGGTCGAAGTCCCAGGAGCGCGACTGCTGCGCCATGAGGCGGCGCTGGAGGCGGTTGGCGAGCTTGGACACCGCCGATTGCAGATGGGCGAGCTGCTGGTCGAGGAACCCGCGCAACCGGACAAGCTCGTCGGCGTCGCACAGGTCGGTGGCGGCGACCACCTCGTCGAACTGGGTGGTCCAGGGCTTGTAGTCGGATTGCGGCCCCTGGTCGGCGGGGGGGCGATTGGGGCGCATCGGCTGGGTCGCCTCCTCGCCTTCGTCGCCGGGCTCGCCGTCGAGGTCGTCGGCATCGTCGTCGGGCAGCTCGCGGGACTCGCCCTCGGCGTCGTCCTCGCCCTGCCGCTCCTCGCCGCGCGCTTCGGTCTCTGCCTCGCCCTGCCCTTGCGATTCGCCCTCGGCCTCGTCGCCGGTGTCGGGCTCCTCGCCCGCCTCGTCGTCGCCGCCCTCGTTGGCCTCCTCGGGCGGCTGCTCGGCCTCGACCAGTTCGAGCTGTTCGAGCAGGCGACGGGCGAGCTGCTGGAACCCGCGCTGGTCGTCGAGCGACAACGCCAGCGCGTCGAGGTCGGTGCGCGCCTCGATCCACGGGCGGACCAGCGCCAGCGCGGGCTGCGCGGTCGCCGGCGCCTCGCGCCCGGTCAGCCGCTCGCGCACCAGCAGCGACAGCGCGCTCGCGAGCGGCACCTCCTCGCGGGTGCGGGCGCGGACCAGCGGGTCCGACCGCAGCCGCATGTCGAGCGCGACCGACAGGTTGTCGCCGATCCCCTGATAGCCGCGGCTGCCCAGCGCCTCGACCCGCGCACCCTCGACCGCGTCGTAGACGGCGCGCGCCGCGGCCTCCGCCGGGGCACCGCGGGCGTGCAGGGCGGAGTCGTGGTGCTTGAGGCGCAGCGCGAAGCCGTCGGCGAAGCCGCGCGCTTCCGCCACCTGATCGGGCGGCAGCTGACGCGCGGGCATCGGCACCTTGAGGTGCCGGCCCGATTGCGCCGGGGCATCGGCGGTGAAGGCGAGCTCCACCTCCGGCTCGTCCGCCAGCGCACGCGCGGTGCCGGCGAGGACATGCTTGAACCGGTCGAGGGGGGTATCGGCGGGCATCAGCTTTCCATCGCCAGTTCAGCGGCGGCGCACACCAGCGGCACCTCCGTGCGGGCGATCTCGAACACTACCCTGCGGTCGATCTCCCGATACTCATGCCTCAACAGATTGCCGAACGCGCGCATCTTGGCGAAAGGTATGTCGCCGATCGTGGCCGCATCCTCCGCATCGATCTGCACCGTCGCTTCGGTGATGCGCTGGAGAAGACGCTCCACCGCAAACACCGTCCGCTCTTCCGCCAGGAAGTCGGCCAGTGACATCCCGTCAATGAAGGTTGCTATCCGGCCGGCATCCTCGACGATGTCGCCCAAGCGAAAGATCGTCCGTCTAGAAGGCATCCACACGATCCCGGTCGATCTCGGCCTGAAGACGATGGCGGTGCGTGGGGACCGACACGATGTCGACCTTCACGCCCATGATCGCCGAAATCCGCTCGGGTAGGGTCGCATAGTCCCATCCCAGCCGGGTGTCGTGGCGCAGCGAGATGGCCAGGTCGAGGTCGGAGGTCGGCGTAGCCTCGTCACGCGCAACCGATCCGAAGACCGAAACATGCTCGATCCCCATCTTGCGCAGACCGTCGCGGTGCGACCGCAATCGTTCAAGGGCCTCGTCACGTGTCACGGACGGTCCATCACCCCCGCGCCGCCACGCTTTCGGGCAGGTCCTTGCCGAACACGCGCTGGTAGTATTCCGCGACCAGCGGGCGCTCGTTCTCGTCGCACTTGTTGAGGAAGGAGAGGCGAAAGGCGAGGCCGACGTCGCCGAAGATCAGCGCGTTCTGGGCCCAGGTGATGACGGTGCGCGGGCTCATCACGGTCGAGATGTCGCCGTTGACGAACCCCTTGCGGGTGAGGTCGGCGACCCGCACCATCGCGTCCACCGTCTTCTTGCCGTCAGGTTTGTCGTACTCCCCCGACTTGGCGAGCACGATCCGCGCCTCCACCGCCGCCGGCAGATAATTGAGCGTCACCACGATGTTCCAGCGGTCCATCTGGCCCTGGTTGATCTGCTGGGTGCCGTGATACAGCCCGGAGGTATCGCCGAGCCCCACCGTGTTGGCGGTGGCGAACAGGCGGAACCACGGGCTGGGCCGGATCACGCGGTTCTGGTCGAGCAGGGTCAGCTTGCCCTCCGTTTCCAGCACCCGCTGGATCACGAACATCACGTCGGGCCGGCCCGCGTCATATTCGTCGAACACCAGCGCGGTCGGCGTCTGCAGCGCCCAGGGGAGGAGACCTTCGCGGAACTCGGTGACCTGCTGCCCGTCGCGAAGGACGATGGCGTCGCGCCCGATCAGGTCGATGCGGCTGATGTGCGCGTCCAGGTTGATGCGGATGCACGGCCAGTTGAGCCGCGCCGCCACCTGTTCGATATGGGTCGACTTGCCGGTGCCGTGATAGCCCTGCACCATCACCCGGCGATTGTGCGCGAAGCCGGCCAGCACCGCCAGCGTCGTGTCGCGGTCGAAGACGTAGGCCGGATCGAGATCGGGCACCCGTTCGTCCGCCTCCGAAAAGGCGGGCACCTCCATGTCGAGGTCGATGTCGAACAGGTCGCGGACCGACACCATCTTGTCGGGGGCGTCGAGCACGGTCGATTCGCGGCTGTCGGGCTGGGTATTGGGGATATCGGTCATGGCCATGGCGGAGAACGCTCTAGGCCATGGGATGCTCCCGACTCAACCGTCCTGCTCGACCATCGTCTTCGGGGGAAGGTGGAACAGGTCGACGAAGCGTCCGAACGCGGCGCGGTCGCCCGTGATCGCCATCGTCCCTGCCGCTTCCATGTCCGATACCGGGCGCTTGCCGTAGATCACCGCGGCAAGCGTGACCGGATCGGTTGTCACCGAAACGTCCGCCGCGCCCTCCCCGCGTGCGATCGGCAGTTCGCCATCGGCAAGGCGCGCGATGAACATGTCGGTACCCAGGCGGAAGCCGATCGCCACCCGCATCGCGCCGGCGCGGACGGGATCGATCATGGTGCGCAACGACAGCATCGCCGACGCAGCCGAGAGCGGCAGCGTCGGATCGTGCGCAGGCGATCGTGCCGCCCAGCGGCCCAGGGTCTGGATCGCGGGCTCCGCCTCATAGCCCCACGGGGTGAGTTCATAGACTTGCGCGCTGGCGGGCGGAGGGAGCCGGCGGCGGCGAAGCACGCCCGCGGCTTCCAGCCCCTCCAGCCGCTGGGTGAGCACATTGGCACTGATGCCGGGCAGTCCGGTGCGCAGCTCGCCGAAACGACGCGGCCCGAACATCAGTTCGCGCAGTACCAGCAGCGACCAGCGTTCGCCCACCAGCTCCAGCGCATGGGCGGTGCCGCAGGCGTCGTCATACCATCGCCTTTCCGCGCCTTTTCCGACGCTTGTCACTTTTTCTAACTTCATGGTTGCCTTTCGTAACCAAGAAGGTGACAAGAGGCAATCGATCGACTCGGAAACGGAGTGTCGCGATGGCGGGGATGATCCTGGCATTGTCCGTGCGGGGCGGTGCCGCCCCGGCCAGCCACGAAACGATCGAACCGGTGCAGGACGACCGCCGATATGACGAGCGGACGTCGACGATGGGAGAGGATCGATGAGCTATATCGACGGCTTCGTGGCGGCGGTGCCCACCGCGAACCAGCAGGCGTATCTCGACCATGCGCGACACGCCGCGACGCTGTTTCGCGAGTTCGGCGCGACCCGTCAGGTCGAATGCTGGCAGGACGACGTCAAGGACGGGCAAGTCACCGACTTCCGCCGCGCGGTGCAGGCGCGGGAGGACGAAAGCGTGGCATTCGCCTGGATCGAATGGCCCGACAAGGACACGCGCGATGCCGGCATGGCGCGCATCACCGACGATGCGCGCCTGGCCGAGATGGCGATGCCCTTCGATGGCAAGCGAATGATCTATGGCGGTTTCCGCCCGATCGTCGACGAGCGCGCCGGCTCGCGGGCCGGATATATCGATGGTTTCCTGGTCCCCGTCGAACCGGGCAGGCAGGACCCCTATCGCGCCATGGCGCTGGCCGGCTTTCCGATCTTTCGCGACCATGGCATCCAGCGGCATGTGGAAGCCTGGGCCGACGACGTGCCCGCCGGCGCGGTCACCGACTTCGCCCGCGCGGTCCAGGCGCAAGGTGACGAGATCACCGTCTTTTCCTGGTTTGAATGGCCCGATCGCGAGAGCCGCGACCAAGGCGTGGCCGGCTTCATGGCCGATCCGCGCATGAAGGACCTACCGTCCGAGATGCCGTTCGACGGCAGGCGCATGGTGATGGGCGGCTTCCGCGTCGTGATGGATACCGGCACCGATGAGGGAGCGGCCGCATGAACGCCCATGGCAGCTTCGTCTGGTACGAACTCGTCACCGGCGACGTCGACGGCGCGCAGGCCTTCTACGCCGACGTGGTCGGCTGGTCGGTGGCACCGAGCGGGATGCCCGGCATCGATTACCGCATCGCGTCGGCACCGGATGGCGACCCGATCGGCGGGCTGATGCAGCCCCCGCCCGGGCACGCCGGCCCGACCGTCTGGCGCCCCTATCTGGAGGTCGCGGACGTCGACGCCGAGGTGGCGGCGATCACCGCAGCGGGCGGTACGGTCCACCTGCCCGCGATCGACGTGCCCGGCATCGGCCGCATGGCCATGTTGGCGGACCCCGAGGGCGCGACCTTCTACGTCATGACCAGCGCGGGCGACGACAGCCGCGCCTTTCTGGCCCAGGATCGGGCAAGCCCCGGCCACGCGGCGTGGAACGATCTCGCCGCCCCCGACCCGCAGGCCGCCATCGCCTTCTACACCGACCGGTTCGGCTGGCGGCAGGAAGGGGCGATGCCGATGGGCGAGCATGGCGAGTATCGGTTCCTCCACCATGGCGGCAGCGCGGTCGGCGCGGTTATGCCCGTGGTGCTGGGCATGGCGCCCGGCTGGCGCGCGTTCTTCACCGTCGCCGACGTCGACGTGGCGGTCGAGCGGATCGGCGCCGGCGGGGGCACGGTGGTGCAGGGCCCCGACCAGATTTCCGGCGGCGACTGGTCGGTGGTCGCGGCCGATCCGCAGGGCGCGCAATTCGGCTTGGTCGGCAAGCGCGGACGCTGAAGCGATGGACACGGTCACCAACTGGCTCTGGAGCGACGGCACCGCCGAGGCGCAGGCCACATTCTACACCGGACTGATCCCCGGCAGCCGCATCGTCGAGGTCTGGCGCACCCCCGTCGACACGCCCTCCGCTGCCAAGGGCGAGGTGCTGACGGTCGAGATCGAACTTGCCGGGCGCAGCTATGCGCTGCTCAACGGTGGACCGGGATATCCGCCCACCATGGCCGCATCGATCCAAATCCTGTGCGACGATCAGGCGGAGGTGGACCGGCTGTGGGACGGCTTCGTCGCCGATGGCGGCCGGGAGAGCCGGTGCGGCTGGCTGTGGGACCGGTGGGGCGTGTCGTGGCAGATCACCCCGCGGCGGCTGGTCACACTGCTCCGCGATCCCGATCCCGGACGGGCACAACGCGCGATGCGGGCCATGATGGGAATGGCAAGGCTGGACATCGCGGCGCTCGACGCGGCAGCCGACGGGGACGGAGACGGGAACTGGGACGGGGCATGAGCGAGCATGAACTGTCGATCACCCGCCTGATCGACGCGCCGCGCGATGCGGTGTGGCGGGCATGGAGCGAGCATGGTGCCGAGTGGCTCTGCCCCCGCCCCTGGCGCGCCGAGGTGCTGGAGCAGGACCTGCGCCCCGGTGGCCGTTCGCGCATGGTGTTCCACGGCCCGGCCGGAGAGGCGATGCCGCTGGAGGGCGTCTACCTGGCCGTCGAGCCGGCCGCCCGCGTCGTCGCCACCGACGCGATCGATGCCGACTGGAACCCGCGCGGCCCGTTCATGGTCCGCATCGACAGCTTCGCCGACGAGGGCGGCCGGACCCGCTACACCGCCACCGCGCGCCACTGGACCGCGGAGGCGAAGGCGCAGCACGAGGCGATGGGGTTCGAGGCCGGCTGGCGCGCGTCGGCGGACCAGTTGGCCGAGGTGGCGGAGCGGCTGGCCACGGGCTGAGCCTGGGGGTTCGCCATCCGTCCGTGAGACTTGGCGCGGCCGACAGGGCGGGGTCCGGCGTCAGGCGAAGGCCGGCGCCTGGCGCAATTGCTGGTAAGCGGCGATCACCTTCTGCAATGCGGTTTCATGGCTGCGGTCGCCACTGTTGCGGTCGGGGTGGTAGCGGCGGACGAGTTCGGAATAGCGTCGCCTCAGCGCGCTGCGATCGGCATCGGCCGCCAGCCCCAACACCTTGAGGCTTTCGCGGTCCTGCCCCGACAGCGGCTTGCCGTCGCCGCGCTCGGGCGCGTGCTCGCGGCGGTAGCGCGCGGCGATCGCGTCGAGCGGATCGGAGAAGTCGGACCAGCGCGGACCCGGATCGGTGCCGCCACGCGCAAAGGCGCGGGTCTCGCGTTCCCAGCCTGCGGTCGGGCTCTGCGCGGCATGGATCTCGTCGGCGCTCATGCCGTCGAAGAAATTGTAGCGGCTGTTGAACGCGCGCACATGATCCAGGTACATCCAGCGAAAGGCGGGCGGACCGTCGCGGCCCGCCGGACCGTCCAGCGGCGGCGCGCGGAACTCGCCGGCCGCATCGCAGCCCGGCTCCGCGCAGGGCCTGCCCGTTCCTTCCACCCGGCCGTGGAACCGCACCCCCGGCCTGGTCTTCCGTTCCCGATCGTTCACCGGTTCCCCGTACACGTCCAAAACGCCTATATGGGCGCCATGACCGTGCCTGCCACCCTTTCCCTGCGCGACCAGATCGAGTTCCGCCTCCTTGTGCAACTGACGCCGAGCCGGCTCGAGGTGGTCAACGAAAGCCACCTCCACGCCGGCCATCTCGGCGATGACGGCACCGGCGAGAGCCATTTCCGGGTCGAGGTGGAAAGCCCGGCCTTTGCCGGCCTGTCGCGGGTCGCGCGACAGCGGCTGGTCAACGCCGCGCTGGCGGACCTGCTGGCCACGCGCATCCACGCGCTGGCGATCCGCGCCCGCGCGCCCGGCGAGTGACGATGCGGGCGGCGCGTCCGGCCGCACGCATCCTGCTGGTCGACGGGCAGGACCGGGTACTGCTGTTCCGCTTCACTCCCGCCGATCGCCCACCGTTCTGGGTGACCCCCGGCGGCGCGGTCGATCCGGGCGAAAGCTACCCCGAAGCGGCGCGCCGCGAACTGCGCGAGGAGGTCGGGCTGGACCTGGACTGCGGGCCGGAGGTCGCGCGGCGCATGGTCGACTTCCTGACGATCGAGCGCGTCGAGGTGACCGCGGACGAGCGCTATTTCCGGGTGGATGTCGACGCGTGTGAGGTCGACCCGACCGGCCACACCGCGCTGGAGCGGCAGGTGATGCGCGAATGGCGCTGGTTCGGTCGCGACGGCCTCGCCAACCATGCCGAGCCGGTCTATCCCGTCGACCTGCTCGACCTGCTCCGAACCACCAGAGGATAGGCCATGACCGACCTGACCCGCGTCGCGCTTCCCACCGGCGTCGAACTCGACGTCCAGGTCGCGGGCGATCCGGCGCGACCGCCCGTGATCCTGCTCCACGGCTTTCCCGAATCGCACCGGACGTGGCGGCATCAGGTACCGGTGCTGGCGCGCGACCATTTCGTTCTTGCGCCCGACCAGCGCGGCTATGCCCGCTCGTCCAAGCCCGAGGGGGTAGCGTCGTACCGGGTGGAGGCGATCATCGGCGACCTCCTTGCGCTGGCGGACCGGTTCGGGATCGGGCGGTTCGCGCTGGCGGGGCACGACTGGGGCGGCGCGGTGGCGTGGGGTGCCGCACTGGCGCAACCGGACCGGGTGGCGCGGCTGATGATCGTCAACGCGCCGCATCCCTTCCTTTTCCAGCGCGCGCTGTTCGACGATCCCGAGCAGCGCGCCGCCAGCCAGTACGTCACCCGGTTGCGCGACACGACGATCGACGCGGGGCTGATCGGTGCCGGGCTGGAACGGTTCCTGGGCTCCACCTTCGCACGCCATGTCGCCGGTGCCATCGCGGGCGAGGACAAGGCCGCGTATCTGGACGAATGGAGCCAGCCGGGCGCGATGACCGCGATGCTCAACTGGTATCGCGCGAGCGGCGTGATCGTCCCCGCGCCGGGCGAGGACGCGCCCCGCCCCGCGTTTCTCGACCGCCCCTTCCCGCCCGTCACCCAGCCGACGCTGGTGGTGTGGGGGATGAAGGACGCCGCGCTGCGCCCCTCGATCAACGTCGATCTCGGTGCGCATGTCACGGACCTGACCCTGGTCGAGGTCGCCGATGCGGGCCATTTCATGCCGTGGGAGAAGCCGGACGCGGTGACGGACGCAATGGTCGGCTGGCTGGCGCGGACCGAGGCCTGAGCAAACGGGGCCTGCAGTCGTTCCTGCCCGCTCGACCGGGATTCAGGTCGAAGCCCTGCCGTCGTACTTTCGCGGGGATGCCGTGCAGGCCGGCGGACGCCCGTGCCGCTTTTCCGACAGGCCGGACGGTCCGCTCGGTTGCGCCCTTAACCCCGCCCGCGTACAGCCGCCGCGCCCATGCTGCCCCCGCTCATCATCGCCGTGCCCAAGGGGCGCATCCTGGCCGAGGCGCTGCCGATCCTGGCTGCGGCGGGGGTCCGGCCCGAGCCGGCGTTCGGCGACGAGGCGAGCCGGGCGCTGCGCTTCGCGACGGACGTGCCGGGGATCGAGCTGATCCGGGTGCGCGCGTTCGACGTCGCCACCTTTGTCGCGCACGGCGCGGCGCAGATCGGCATCGTCGGGTCGGACGTGCTCGCCGAGTTCGGCTATTCGGAGCTCTACGCCCCCGTCGACCTTGGCATCGGCCACTGCCGCCTGTCCGTCGCGGAGCCCGCCGCGCTGGCCGCGCAGGACGATCCGCGCGGGTGGAGCCATGTCCGCGTCGCGACCAAATACCCCGCGATGACCGCGGCGCACTTCGCCCGGCGCGGGGTGCAGGCCGAATGCGTCAAGCTGAATGGCGCGATGGAACTGGCGCCGACGCTGGGCCTGGCGCCGCGCATCGTCGACCTGGTGTCCTCGGGCCGGACGCTTCAGGAAAACGGGCTGGTCGAGGTGGAGCGGATCATGGACGTGACCAGCCGGCTGGTGGTCAACCGCGCGGCGATGAAGACCCGTGCCGACGTGGTGCCGCTGGTGGAAGCCTTCCGCGCGGCGGTGGCGGCATGATCCGCCTCGACGCGACCGCGCCGGACTTCGCCGCCCGCTTCGACGAACTCGTCGAGGCCCGGCGCGAGGCGGCGGCGGATGTCGGACGCGACGTGGCTGCGATCCTGCGCTCGGTGCGCGAGGACGGGGAAGCGGCGGTGAAGGCGTTCACCGCGCGGTTCGACGGGCACGACCTCGACACCGGCGGCTGGCGGATCGATCCGGCCGATTGCGCGGCGGCGTATCGCGGTCTGGAGCCGGGGCTGCGCAACGCGCTGGACCTCGCCGCGCATCGCATCCGCGCCTATCACAAGCGCCAGCGGCCCGCCGACAGCGACTGGACCGATGACGCGGGCGTCAGGCTGGGCGCGCGATGGACCGCGGTGGACGCGGCCGGGCTGTACGTGCCGGGGGGGCGGGCGGCGTATCCGTCTTCGGTTTTGATGAATGCGATCCCGGCGCGGGTCGCGGGGGTGGCGCGGATCGCGATGGCGACGCCGACCCCCAATGGACAGGTCAACCCGCTGGTGCTCGCCGCCGCGCATGTCGTTGGAATCGAAGAGATATGGCGCGTCGGCGGGGCGCAGGCGATCGGCGCGTTCGCCCATGGCGCGGGCCGGATCGCCCCCGTCGACGTCGTCACCGGCCCCGGCAACGCGTGGGTCGCGGAAGCAAAAAGGCAGGTTTACGGCACGGTCGGTATCGACATGGTCGCGGGACCGTCGGAGATCGTGGTGGTTTCGGACGGGGAAAGCGATGGGGATTGGATCGCCGCCGACCTGTTGAGCCAGGCCGAACACGACCCCACCAGCCAGTCGATCCTGTTCACCGACGACGACGCCTTCGCCACCCGCGTCGCCGCGGCGGTCGAGGCGCAGCTCGCGACACTGCCGACCGAGGCGGTCGCGCGCGCGGCCTGGGAAGCGAACGGCGCGATCATCACCGTCGCGCGCCTGACCGATGCCTGCCCGCTCGTCGACCGGCTGGCGCCCGAGCACCTACAACTGGCGGTGGACGATCCGCAGGCGCTGTTCGACCGGGTGCGCCACGCCGGATCGGTGTTCCTGGGCCGCCACACGCCCGAGGCGATCGGCGATTACGTCGCGGGACCCAACCACGTCCTGCCCACCGGTCGCCGCGCCCGGTTCTCGAGCGGGCTGGCGGTGACGGACTTCATGAAGCGGACGAGCTTCCTGGGGCTGGACGAGACGGCGCTGGCCGAACTCGGCCCCGCGACCGTGGCGCTGGCGGAGGCGGAAGGGTTGCCCGCCCATGCCCGGTCGGTGGCGTTGAGGCTGCGGCTCAACCGCTAAACCGCGCCGCCGCGCTGGGGGTGGTGCGGCGATCAGCCGGGCGTCAGCTTCACCAGCGCCCCGCCATTGCCGTCGCGCAGCACCCAGATCGATCCGTCCGGTCCTTCCTCCACCTCGCGGATCCGGGCCCCCAGCGCGATGCGCGCCACCTCGGTCGCGCCCGCGCCGTTCACCCGGACGCGGACGATCCCCTGCTGTGCCAGCCCCGCGAGCAGGAAGTCGCCCGTCCAGCCGCTGAACGCGGTGCCGCGATACTGGATCATGCCGCCGGGCGCGATCACCGGCGTCCAGCTCACCAGCGGTGCGGCAAAGGCGGCATCGGTCGCGTGGCGCGGAATGGCGCTGCCGTCGTAGTTGTTGCCTTCGGAGACGCGCGGCCAGCCATAGTTGCGCCCCGGCTCGATCAGGTTGAACTCGTCGCCCCCCGCCGGTCCCATCTCGCTCGCGAACAGCCGCCCGTCGCTGGCGAAGACGATGCCGTACGGGTTGCGGTTGCCCAGCGTCCAGATCTCCGCCCGGGCGCCGGCGGTCGTGGCGAACGGGTTGCCCGCCGCGGCGCTGCCGTCGAGGTTCAGCCGCACGATCTTGCCCAGTGTGCCGCCCAGATCCTGCGCAGGGGCACCCTGCTGGCGTTCGCCGCTGGTGACGAAGAGATACCGCCCGTCCGGCGAGAACACGATGCGCGCGCCCAATTGGCCACCGGTGGTCGTCGGCGTCGCGCGCCAGATCACCGCAAGGTCACCGAGCCGCGCGCCATCGACGTCCAGCGTCGCGCGCGCGACCGCCAGCCGCTGCCCACCCGTGGCCGGTTCGGCGTAGCTGAGCCAGATGCGCCGGTTGGTCGCAAAGGCGGGGTCGAGCACCACGTCCTGAAAACCGAGCTGCCCCGCATAGGTGACGGCCGGGACGCCGGCGATCGGGGTCTTGCCGCCCGCCTGGGTCACCAGCTGCAACCGGCCGGGCTTTTCGGTCACCAGCATCCGCCCGTCGGGCAGGAAGGTCATCGCCCAGGGATTGTCGAACGTCGCCACCGATTGCTGCGACACCGCCGTGACGGCCGGGGCGGGGGGCGGGGTAGCGCTCGGTTGCGGGGTGGGGGTCGCGGCCGGAGTGGGCGTCGCGGCGGGGGTGGCGGCGGGCGTGCCGACCACGGCCACCGATCCGCCGCCATCGTCATCGCCGCCGCACCCCGCCAGTGCGGTACCCAACATCAGTGCGGCCAGACGCTGCCATCGCATGATACGCCACCTTCCGGCAGGCATCGCAGCGCCCGCCGCGCCATCAACGAGCCTGCCCGGCAAAGGATGCCGCCCCGCCGGGGGTGACGGGCGTGGCTTCGCCGCCTACATGCCGCGACATGTCTGCCACATCGCGTACCACCGCCCGCGCCGCCGCGCGGCTTGCCGCCGTCCAGGCGCTCTACCAGCTCGACATGGAAGGCACGCCCGTCCCCCAGCTGTTGCACGAGTTCCACCATCACCGGCTGGGCGCGACGATCGAGGACGTCGAATATGCCGATGCGGAGGTCGATTTCTTCGACGACCTGGTGACCGGCGCCACCGCCCGCGCGGGCGAGATCGACGGGGCGATCGAGAAGCGGCTGGCGTCCGGGTGGAGCCTGGCCCGGCTGGACAAGCCGATGAAGGCGCTGCTGCGCGCGGGCACGTACGAACTGATGGCGCGGCCCGACGTGCCGGTGGCGGCGTCGATCAGCGAATATGTCGATGTCGCCCACGCATTCTACGAGAAGCGCGAGACCGGGTTCGTCAACGGCCTGCTCGATGCGATCGCCAAGGACGTGCGGGCGTGACCCCGGCCCTCTCCCGTCGCGGGAGAGGGATGCCGGGAGCCGGCGACCGGCGGCCCGGTCGTGATCGAGCGACGGGGCCGCGGTCGCATCGGGGACGGCGCGATCGCTTCGCATGCGCCGCCCCCGATCCCGCCCTTGCCGCGCGCGGATGTCCGGCGCGGGGAGCAGGCTGAGGTGGACGAGGCCGCCTTCCTCGACCGGCTTCGGGCGATGCCGCTTCACCCCGGCGCGGCCGGACTGTTCGACGACGCCGCGCTGGTCGGCGGACTGGTGGTCACCACCGACACCCAGGTCGAGGGGGTCCACTTCCTTTCCGCCGATCCCGCCGGCGACGTCGCATGGAAGCTGGTCGCGACCAACCTGTCCGACCTCGCCGCCAAGGCGGCGGTCCCCGAGGGCGTGACGCTGAACTATCCCCTGTCGGACGCGAGCTGGGACCGGGCCTTCCTTGCCGGGCTGGGCGAGGTGCTGGCCGCCCATCAATGCCCGCTGGTCGGCGGGGATACCGTGTCGCTGCCCGCGGGTGCACCGCGGGTGCTGACGGTCACCGCACTGGGCCGTTCCACCCATCTGCCCCGGCGCGGCGGCGCGCGGGCGGGGGATGCCCTGTGGGTCACCGGCACGATCGGGGATGGCGGTGCCGGGCTCGCGATCGCGCAGGGCCGGCCGGGGCCGGCCGCGCTGCTCGCCGCCTATCGCCGGCCACGGCCGCGGCTGGCCGAGGGACAGGCGCTGGGCCCGGTCGTCACCGCGATGACCGACGTGTCGGACGGGCTGCTGATCGATGCCGCGCGGATGGCAGCGGCGAGCGGGCTGGCGGTCGCGATCGACCTGTCGCGAGTGCCGCTGTCGCCGGCGGGTCGTGCGTTCGGCGGCGAGGACCGCGCCGCCCGGCTCGCCGCCGCGACCGCCGGGGACGATTACGAGCTGCTGTTCGCGCTGCCGGCCGGGGTCGAGCCGCCGGTACGCGCGACCCCGGTGGGACGTTTCGCCGCGGGTGCGGGGCTGACCCTGCACGATGGCGACGAGCCGATCCCCCTGCCCGCCCGGCTCGGCTTCGCGCACGGCGGATGAAGCCGGGTTGCTTCCCGCGGCCGGAAGCGTAGCTTCTCCCCCAAGCCGACCCGGCGAGAACGGGCGGTGCCACTGGAGAAGGAAGTGCCGATGACGAGTGTCTATCTGGCCATGCTGTGCGGCTTGGCTGCCGTCGCCTATGGCCTGTTCACGAGCAGACAGGTGCTGGGGCTGTCCCCCGGCAACGCCCGGATGCAGGACATCGCATCGGCGATCCAGGAAGGCGCGCGCGCCTACCTCGCCCGGCAATACCGCACGATCGCGGTGGTCGGCGTGGCGATGGTGGTGCTGGTCGGGCTGTTCCTGGGGCTGACGGAGGCGATCGGGTTCCTGGTCGGCGCGATCCTGTCGGGCGTTACCGGGTTCATCGGCATGAACATCTCGGTCAAGGCGAACGTCCGCACCGCGGAGGCGGCGCGCGGGTCGTTGCAGGGCGGGCTGACCACCGCGTTCCGGGCGGGCGCGGTGACGGGGATGCTGGTCGCGGGGCTGGGGCTGCTCGCGATCGCGATCTTCTTCTGGTACCTCACCGACGTCGCCGGGCTGGCGCCGACCAGCCGGACGATCGTCAACGCGCTGGTCGCGCTGTCGTTCGGGGCGTCGCTGATCTCGATCTTCGCGCGCTTGGGCGGGGGCATCTTCACCAAGGCGGCGGACGTCGGCGCGGACCTGGTCGGCAAGGTCGAGGCAGGCATCCCGGAGGACGACCCCCGCAACCCGGCGGTGATCGCGGACAATGTCGGCGACAATGTCGGCGACTGCGCGGGCATGGCCGCCGACCTGTTCGAGACCTATGTCGTGACGCTGGGCGTCACCATGGTGTCGATCGCGCTGCTGGTCGATGGCACCCCCGATGCGGTCGGGCGCCTGATGAGCCTGCCGCTGCTGGTCGGGGGCGTGTGCATCCTGACCTCGATCGTCGGCACCTACATGGTGCGGCTGGGCCGGAACGGGTCGATCATGGGGGCGCTGTACAAGGGGTTCTGGACGTCGGCGATCCTGGCCGTCCCCGCGATCTACCTCGCCTGCGTCTACGTGCTGGGCGACCTCAACACCGTGCTCGGCGGGCCGACCGACGTGACGGCGCTGGGCGCGCCCGCCGCGGTGGTCGCCGACGCGCCCTCCTTCACGGGCATGGACCTGTTCTGGTGCATGCTGATCGGGCTGGGCGTCACCGGCGCGCTGGTGTGGATCACCGAATACTATACCGGCACCAACTACCGCCCGGTGCGGTCGATCGCCAGGGCGTCGGAGACCGGCCACGGCACCAACGTCATCCAGGGGCTGGCGATCAGCCTGGAATCGACCGCCGCGCCGACGCTGGTGATCGTGGTGGCGGTGATCGGCGCGTACCAGCTGGCGGGGATCATCGGCATCGCCTTTGCCGCCACCGCGATGCTGGCGCTGGCGGGCATGGTGGTGGCGCTCGACGCCTATGGCCCGGTCACCGACAATGCCGGCGGCATCGCCGAGATGGCGGACCTGGACCATGCGGTGCGCGAACGGACCGACGCGCTCGACGCGGTGGGCAACACCACCAAGGCGGTGACCAAGGGCTATGCGATCGGGTCCGCCGCGCTGGCCGCGCTGGTGCTGTTCGGGGCGTACAAGACCGACCTCAACGAGTTCTTCCCCGAGCTCACGGTCGATTTCTCGCTGAGCAACCCGTATGTCATCGTCGGGCTGCTGCTCGGCGCGCTGCTGCCCTATCTGTTCGGGGCGTTCGGGATGACCGCGGTCGGCCGTGCGGCGGGTGCGGTGGTGGAGGACGTCCGCGCCCAGTTCCGGGGCGACAGCGGGATCATGGCGGGGACCAGCCGTCCCAACTATGCGCGCACCGTGGACCTCGTGACGCGGGCGGCGATCAAGGAGATGATCATCCCCTCGCTGCTGCCGGTGCTGGCGCCGATCGCGGTCTACTACCTCATCGAGCTGGTCGCGGGACGGGCCAACGCGTTCGCGGCGCTCGGCGCGCTGCTGCTCGGCGTGATCGTCTCGGGGCTGTTCGTCGCGATCTCGATGACCAGCGGCGGCGGCGCGTGGGACAATGCCAAGAAGTATATCGAGGACGGCCACCATGGCGGCAAGGGATCGGAGGCGCACAAGGCCGCGGTCACCGGCGACACGGTGGGCGACCCGTACAAGGACACCGCCGGCCCCGCGGTCAACCCGATGATCAAGATCACCAACATCGTCGCGCTGCTGCTGCTGGCGGCGCTGGCGGGATAGGCGATCAGGCGTGCCGGCGTCGCCGCGGCGGGGCCGGCACGTCCGCCTGCGCGGCGGCGGCGGCGAGCCAGGGGATCAACGCCGCCATGCCGAGCGGGGGCGAGATGTGGTAGCCCTGGGCGTAGCGATAGCCGAACTGGCGCGCGCGGAGCAGCTGTTCGGGGGTCTCGACCCCCTCCATGACGCAGGGCAGGCGCAGGTTGCGGCACAGGCCGGCGATCGCGGCGACGATCATCCGGCCCGCATCGTCGCCGGTCGCGCCCGCGAAGCTCCGGTCGAGCTTGACCCGGTCGAGCGGCAGGCGGCGCAGCTGGGTCAGGCTGGAGAAACCGGTGCCGAAATCGTCCAGCGCGATGCGGATGCCGCGCGCGCGCAGCCGGGTGATGGTGGCGACCGCGACGTCGAAGCTGCGCATCAGCGAGGTCTCGGTCACCTCGAACACGATGCGGCACGGGTCGACGCCCGCCCGGTCGATGCGCTCGACCAGCCCTGCCACCGTTTCGGCCGAGCAGATGTCCTGGGTAGAGAGGTTGAACGACATCGCGATGCCGGGCGGCAGCGCCGCCACCTGCGCCAGCGCCCGGTCGAACAGCGCCAGGCTGAGCCGGCCCATCATCCCCAGGCTTTCGGCGACCGGGATGAACCGGTCGGGCGAGACGTCGCCCAGGATGGGGCTGTGCCAGCGGGCCAGCGCCTCCACCGCCACCGCGCGCCCGTCGTCGACTTCGACTATGGGCTGGAACACCAGGTCCATCTCCGCCCCCAGGTCGGCGGTGAGCAGCGCGGCTTCGAGCACCTGGCCCGAGCGGATGACGTGCTCGTGCTCGGCGGTGAACAGCGTGCAGCTGCCGCGTCCGGCGACCTTGCCCGAATAGAGCGCGAAATCGGCCCGCTCGAACAGCTCGCGCGAGCTTTCGCCGACATGGGGGTAGAGCGCGATCCCGACCGAGCAGCCGATCGACAGGGTGAGGTCGTCGAACGCATAGGGCTCGCCCAGCCGCGCGCACAGGCGCCGGCCGAACACGACTGGATCGCCCACCTCCAGCGGGATCAGCAGGCCGAACTCGTCGCCGCCCAGCCGGGCCACCAGCACCCGCCCCGCCGCGACCGCGCGCAGGCGGGCGCCGACCTCCGCCAGCAGCCGGTCGCCGACGGCGTGGCCGTGGACGTCGTTGACCGGCTTGAAACGGTCGAGGTCGAGCATCCCCAGCGCGAACCCCCTGGGCCGGCTCGCGACCAGCGCGTCGAGCTGGGTCAGGAACCAGCGGCGGTTGGGCAGGCCGGTGAGGCTGTCGAGATGGGCGAGCCGCCCCGCCTCGCTGCCCAGCCGTTCGGCCTCCTGCCCGCGCTCGATCAGCGCGGCACGCGTCCTGGCCGATGCGACAAAGGTCGCAAAGCTCTCGCGCACGGTGCGCAGCATCACCAGCGTCACCAGCGCGAGTTCGCCCGCCACGGCGATCGCCCCCGCATCGCCCGTCCACAGCCCGTAAAGCAGCTCGGCCGCGACCACCGTCCCCGCCGACAGCACCGCCGCCCGCGGCAGATAGGTGAGGCAGAAGACGCAGCCGATCACCGTCACCGGCACGCCCAGGATCACCGCCGCCCGCCCGGACAGCGAAGCGTCGGGCAGCAGCGCCAGCGACCAGCCGAGCAACGCGACGCTAATCGCCGGCGCCAGCGCGGTCGCGCGCGACAGTATGCGGGTCGCGGCGGCGGGCGACGGCGGCGCCGCCCGCCGCCGCCGGGTCCAGTGCGCCACCCGCCAGCCACACACGCCCGCGGCCAGCAACAGGCCGATCGCCACCGTCGCCGGCGAGGTCCGGAAGCACAGCGCCCCGGTCACGGTCATGTTGGCCAGGAGGTGGCGGGTGCAATGGCGCAACTGCGTCACCGCGATGTCGGCGGGCGCGACCGGCCACGCCAGCCTGCGCCACCAGCGCCGGGCGCCGCGGCGCCAGCGCGATGCGACCCGGTTGCCGGCGCGATCAGGCACGGGCGGCCGACACCTCGACCACCAGCACCTGCGCGATGCCGCCGTCGCGCGCGCGCAACGCCCCGCCGACATCCCGCGCCAGCCGGCGGGCATCGACGGGGGCGAAGGGCGACGCATGGAGCCGCGCGAACTCCGCGGTCGCGAGCAGCGAGGTTTCGCGAAGCGAGGGCATCATCGCCTCGAGCCGGGCGGCGGCGGCGGGATCGGTCGCGCGCAGCACCAGCTTCAGCCGCAACCGGCCGCCGGCGCGCGCGCCCTCCACGATCGGCACCACCAGTTCGGGCATCGCCACCAGCGCCGGCCCGCCCGATCCCGCGCCCTCCGATCCGCCGCTGGCCGCCGCCGGCGACGCCACCAGCAGCGATGCCGCAAGCAGTCGGGGGGCGTGGGCGAGCATGGGCGGCTCCGGCAGGGAAGGACGAAAGGGTTCATGGGCCGGCCCGAGCAGCCGTCGCATCGCCCTATAATAGAAGAAAGCTTGCCGGTTCGGAGCGCGATGACCCACGATCAGAAGCCTGGACGCGTCCGTGTCGTCGAGCTGGGCGGCGGCGGCGCACCGCAGCGGCGGCGCCACGACACGGCGCCGGTCGTGGTCGACGGCCGCGCCGCCGGACCCGCCACGCAGCGGTCGCGGTCGCGGTCTCGCAAGGCGGGGGTGGTGCTGGCGGCCTTGTTCCTGATCGGCGCGGCGGCCGGCGGCGGCGCGGCGGCCTGGGCGGGACTGGCATGACCCGGCTGTTGGCAGGCGTCGCGGCGGTCGCCCTCCTTGTCGCCGGGCAGGCCGGCGGGTCCGCCATCGGTGGGCCGGTACCGGGCGGAACGGGCGCCCCCCCGGCGATCCGGCTGCCCGGCTTCGCGCCACGACTGGCGGACCGACCGCTGGTGGAGGGGCCACCCGCCTGGCCCAGGATCGCCGACCGGGACGCCTGGGCGGCGATCGCCCGGTCCACGCCCGCCACCCGGCAGGAGGCCCGCTGGGCGCATGCCGTCAGCCTGATCGGCACGGGGCGCGGGGCGGATGCGCTGGGCGTGCTTGACGTGATGGCCACCGACGATCCCGACCTGGCGCTGGTGCCGGGCTGGCAGCGGGCACGTGGCGCGGCGCTGGTGCAGGTCGGCCATCTGGCCGATGCGGCGGTCGCGCTGGGTGGAGCCGCACTGGCCCGCGATCCCGAAGCATGCCTGTGGCGGCTGCGCGGGATCACCGCCACCGACCCGGCCACCGATGCCGCACGCCGGGCAGCGGGGGTCGCGGCGCTGGCGCAGATCGGCTGCGCCGCGCCCGCGCTCGACGCGCGCGGCGCGCCGACGCGGCGACCGTTCGTGCTGGCGGCGGCGCGCGCGGCGTTGATGGCGGGCAGGCCGGCGGTGGTCGCCGGCTGGCTGGCGGGCGTTCCGGACGGCGACCCCGAAGCCAATCTGCTGCGCGGCAAGGCCGACCTGGCGATGGGCCGGGCACAGGAAGGGCGGTTGAGGCTGTCGCGGGTCGGCCTGACCGGCTCGCCCGTCCAGCGCGCCGATGCGACCGTGTCCGCGATCGAGGCGGGGGTCGCGGGCGGCACGTTGACGCACGCGGCCGCGGCCAAGCGGCTCGACCGGTTCCGCCTCGGCTGGCGGGGTGACGGGATCGAACGCCGCGCGCTGCTGCTGGCGCTGCGATCGGCGGAGAGTTCCCATGACATCGGCGGCGCGCTGGCAGCGGGAGCGATGCTGTTCCGCTACCACGATCTCGGCGCCGACACCGCGGCGCTGGCTACCCGATTGCAAGCCAAGCTGGCCGAGGCACTGACGCCCGCATCGACGCTGCCGCTGGACCGGGCGGCGGGATTGTTCTGGGATTATCGCGACCTGGCCCCGGCGGGCGCAGGCGGCGTGCGGCTGGTCGAACGCCTGGTGGCGCGGCTGGAGGCGGCGGGGCTGTACGGGCGCGCGGCGGACCTGCTCGGGCACATGCTGGCGGCAGCGCAGGATATCGAGCAAGGCCCGCTGTCGGTCCGGGTCGCGTCCCTGCGTATCCTGGCGGGGGACCCTGCCGCCGCGGTCCGGGTGCTGCGCGAAACCGATGCCTATCCCTACCCCGCCGACATGGCGGCCGACCGTCGCCGGGTCGAGGCGGCGGCGCTGGACCTGCTCGGCAAGCCGGCCGAGGCGGTCGCCGCGCTGTCGGACGTTCCCGATGGCGAGGCGGTCAGCGCCGAGATCTGGTGGCGCGCTCGCGACTGGCAACAGCTGGTGGCGATCGGCGAGCCGGCGCTGCCGGCGGCCGGACGGCTGAACGCGGTCGGCCAGGCCACCGTGCTGCGCCACGCGATCGCGCTGGCGATGCTGGGACGAGAGGACGCGCTGGCGCGGCTGCGCGATCGGTACCAGGGCGCGTTCGCGACGCTCGCCACCGCGCCCGCATTCCGGATGCTGACCGCCGATCCGGCCGGGATCGATCCGGCGGCGCTGGCGGGGGCGATGGCGGCGTTGCCGACCGCAAGCCCCGCGGGCGACTTCGCCGACCTGCTGGACCAGGGCAGCGCGGCGATGGCGCCGGCGGGGTGAGCGTCAATCCCTTCCCGCCGGGGAAGGATCGTCAGCCCAGATAGTTGGCGAGACTCAGCCCGGCGAGCTGGGTGAAGACGGAGAAGCTCGCCTGCAGCACCGTCTTCTGCTGGGCGAGGTCGATCGCGAGCTGGGCATAATCGGCATCCTCGTTGTCGGACACCAATCTGGTCAGCAGCGCGGTGCGCTCCTTGCCGCGTGCTTCGAGCAGTTCGACCTGCTTCTGGCGCAGGCCGTTGCCGGCGTTAACGGTGCGGACCTGCGGGGCGGCGGCGTCGATCTGGGCGATCGCGGTCTTGAATGCCTCGATCTGCGCATCGGTGGGGCGGGTGCCGACCGGTCCGGCCTCCGCCAGGGTGCGGAACACCGACAGCATCCCTGCGCCGACCTCCCCCGCGGTGATGCCAAAGGTCACGTCCACCCCGTCGCCGACCCGGGCGGAGGCGCGAACGGTGTCGCTGGCAAAGGCGTCGGCCGGGGTGGCGCCGGCGGCGTCGGCCAGCGTGGCCAGCGTGAACGGCGCCTGGTCCGACCGCGACCCGCCGAACAGCGGCGCATTGCCGTCGCTGGCGTTGAGCGCCGACCGGAACTGCGCGAACGCCCCCTCGATCGCGCCCTGGAGCGCGGCGCCGTCGCCGGTACCCATCGCGGTCATCAGCGTGGTGCGCAGCTCGATGCTCATGGTGTCGAGAGCGGTGATGTTGCTGTCGTACAGCGCCAGGGTGGTGCCGAGCTGGCGCGCCTGTGCGGTCTGCGCCTCCTGCCGGCTGAGCAGGGTGCGCGCGGACAGCGTCTGTACCGCCTGGGTGCCGAGGCTGGCGAGGTCGGGCGCCTTCTTGCCGGTGCTGAGCTGCGCCTGGGTGGTCGACAGCTTTTCCTGCGCGCGGCCGATCGACAGCCCGAGCGACTGCTGGAACGGCAGGGTGGCGATGCGGATCATGCGGGTATCCTTCAGCCCATCATCGCGACAAGCGTTTCGTACATCTGGTTGGCGGTGCTCATCACCCGCGCGGCGGCGGAATAGCTGTTCTGGAGGATCACCATCTGGCCCAGTTCCTCGTCGATGTTGACGCCCGAGAAGCTGTCGCGCCGGGTGATCGCATCGTCGCGGCGCGCGCTCGCCTCGTCCGTGCGGCTGGCGGCCCTCGCGGCGGCGCTGCCGGCATCACCGAGCACGGTGGCAGCGAAACGGCTGACCGTGGCGATGCCGGCACGGCCGAGGTCGGTCGCGGTCGACAGCGCCTCGACATAGCCGGTGGCGCCGCGCCGGTCGGCCCCGCCGAGCACGACGGTGCCGACCGCGCCTGCCTGCACCCGGGCGAGCGGCAGGCGGGCGGGGTCGGTGCGGATGTCGCGGCGCAGGGCCGCGTCCGACAGCCCGGCGCTGTCGCCGGTCAGGCCGGCGAGGTCGGAAAAGGAGCGGCCGGTGCCCGCGCGATCGGTGCCGTCGGACAGGACGGACAGGCTAGCGCCCGTGTTGCCGGTGGTCGGCGTGAAGGCGACCCGCCCGTCGGCGCCGAGCGCGAAGCTGCCGAACGCGCCGAGCTTGCCGCCGTTCAGTCCGGCGACCAAGTCGGCGAAGCTGCCGCCGGGCGCGGGGGTCAGCGATGCCTTGCCCATCAGCCGGCCGGAGGCGTCGCGCAGGGCGAGTTCGACGGTGCCGCCGGTGAAGCGGTGCGGATCGGCGCCCGCGAAGCCGGCGGGGGCGAGCGAGCCGGCGTCCGAGCGGATCAGGTCGTTGAGGCCAAAGAACTGCGACAGGCCGGTGCCCGCGCGGGTGGCATCGCCGCCGATCGCGATCCCCTGGCCTGCGCTGCCGCTCGCGAGGGTCAGCCGACCGTTGGCGAAGCTGGCGGTGCCCGCGCCCAGGCCGGCGTTGATCGCGGTCACCAGCCCGTCGACCGTGGTCGGCGCACCCGCCGCGGCGAAGTCGATCGTCACCGTCCGGGCGAGCCTGCCGTCCGTTCCGACCACGCCGATCGTCGTCGTGCCGGTGAAGCCCAGCCGGTCGCCGCCGGCCATCGCGGTGATGCGGCCTTCCAGCGTCGCGGGCGGCGGCATCGCCGTTGCCGCGTTGCTGGCGGCGTTGAGGGTGCGGGCGAGGCCGCCGAACAGCGCGCCGAGCTTGTCGGCGAAGGCGGGCAGCTGGCTGTCGCGCAGATCGAGCAACCCGCCGAGCTTGCCACCGATCGCGGGCGTGTCGAGCAGTTCGCCCGTCGCGGCGCCGATCGCGCCGTCCGCATTGACGAAATGCACCGCGATGGCGGGGTAGATCGACTGGCTGCTCCCCGCGCCACTGGACGGATAGGCGATCTGGCGGACGCGCTGGTCGATCAGCGGCACCCCCGTCGCGGTGTCCACCATAACCCGGCCGTTGCCCTGTTCGCGCGCGGTGATGCCAAGAAGGCCGCTCAGTTCCTGCAACGCGGCCGCGCGCTGGTCGGCGGCGCCGGCGGTGGAGCGCCCCAGTCCGCCCAGGCTGGCGATCGTGTCGTTGAGGTCGCCGACGGTGCGGAGCAGCACGTTGATCCGGTCGACGCCCGCCCCGACCTCCCCATCCGCATCGCTGCGCAATTCCGCGATGTCGCCGGACAGCTGCCTGAGCGAGGTGAGCGCGTCGTCGACCTGCCCCACGAACGCCGCCGCGGTCTGGGCGGTGGCGGACGATCCGGTCATCTGGGTCGCCGCCGCGCCGATCGCGTCGATCCGCGCGGGCAGCGCCGATTCCGCCCCGGTGCTGCCGAGCATCGACTGGAGCCGGTCGAGATAGTCGGAGGTGACGCCCGCCCGCCCCGCGTCGCCCGCGCGGGTGTAGACCGTTTCCTCGAGATAGCGGTCGGCGACCCGGCTCGGCTCGCCGACCACCACGCCGGTGACCCGCCCGCCCGTGACCGCGGCGCTGAGCGACACGCGTTCGCGCGCATAGCCGGGGGTGCCGACATTGGCGATGTTGTTGGACACCGTGCGCATCCCCGCCTGGGATGCGCCGAGCCCGGTGAGCGCGGATTGCAGGATCTCGTTGAGCGACACCGGGCCCTACTCCGCCAGGGCCGTCAGCGCTTCAGGTTGCTGACTTCCTGGAGCATGTCGTCCACCGTGGTGATGATCTTGGACGACGCGCTGTAGGCGCGCTGGAACCGGATCATGTTGGTGAACTCCTGCGCCAGGTCGGCGGTGGACGCCTCCAGCTTGAACGCCGAGATCTTGCCCGCGCCAAGGTCGCCCGGCGCGTTGATCGCGAATGCGCCGGACTGGTCGGAGATCGCGTAGCTGTTGCCCGTCACGCGGATCAGCCCGTCCGGATTGGCGACGGTGGCGACCGGCAGCTGGAACACGGCGCGGGTGGTCCCGTTCTCGAAGATCGCGCTGACCACGCCCCTGTCCGAGATGCTGACGGAGGCGACATTGCCGAGCGGGCCGCCGTCGACCGCCTGCGAGATGACGGAGGATGCGCTGCCGAACTGGGTAAAGCCGTTCAGCCCCTTGTCGTCGCCGAAGTCGAGCTTGATCGGCAAGGAGGCGGCGGCATTGGTCCAGGTCGGCGACACCGATCCGAACAGCGCGGCGGCGCTGTTCGCCTTGTCGAGGCTACCGTCGGGGTTGAACTTGATCGCGCCGCTGGCGAGCAGGCCGGGGGTCGCGCCGGCCGCCACCGTCACGTCGGTCGCGGGAACCGCATACAGCTCGCCGGCCCATTCATTGGCGCCGCGCTTGACCACGCTCAGCGTCAGCCGGTGCCCGCCGCCCTGCGCGTCGTACACGTCCACCGATCGCGAGAAGTCGGGCGTCGTCGTGCCCGCCGCCATCCCGCCCGCGGCATAGGCGGCGGTCTTGATCGTCTCGGTCGACTGGAAGTTGGCGCGCATCGAGATCTTCGTCGTCGCCGCCGCGGTGCCGGTCAGGTCGCTGAGGCGCACCGGTTCCAGCGCCGCGGCGCTGCCGGTGTTGGTATACTTGCCCGCCGCGTTGAGCCGCCATCCTTGCAGGTACAGTCCGGCCGCGTTGGTCAGATAGCCTTCCTTGTTGGGCGTGAACGACCCTGCCCGGGTCAGCGCCACCGCGCTGTCCGCCCCTGCCCCCGAGCGGGTGACGAAGAAGCCCTGCCCCTCGATCCCCATGTCGGTGGCGCTGGTGGACGCCTGGAGCAGCCCCTGCTTCGAGATCAGCGCGCGCGGGGCGGCGTTGACCCCGCCGGCCGAATAGCGGCTCGACTGGCGTCCGTCGCCGACCATGGTCGAGAACTGGCTGTCGACGCTCTTGTAGCCGATTGTGTTGATGTTGCTGATGTTGTCGGCGACCGCGGCCATCGCGCTCGATTCGGCGGACAGGCCGGAGACGCCGGCGAACAGGGCGGAATACAGGCTCATGATGCGAACTCCCCAAGAGGCGCTTTTCCCTCTTGTAGGCGAGGCGGCGGACCCGCGGTCGGGACGGCACGCGAAAACGCACCCGGCAAGTTTTTCCGCCCGCCGAACCCAGAGAGGGTAAACCCTTCCTATACCGATCCTGTAAGGTGAAAGGATCGAGATGACTTTGCGGATCACGCTGCGTGACGGCGAGCAGATGGTCGTCAACGGGGCGGTGCTGCGCGCCCGCGGCCGGGCGGAGATCGTGGTGGAGAACCGCGTCGCCCTGCTGCGCGGCCGCGAGGTGATGCGGCCCGAGGATGCGACCACCCCCGCGCGCCGACTGTATCACGCGTGCATGATGGCCTATATCGAAGAGGCGCATCGCGACCGGCACCAGGACGAGATCGTCACCCTGCTGGGCGAGCTGGTCGCGGCGTTCGAGACGGTCAACGCCAAGGCCGCCTGTGTCGCGCTGGCGCAATGCGTCGCGCTGGGCGACTGGTATCGCGCACTCGGCCATTGCCGCAAGCTGATCGACCACGAGGCGACCGCGATCGCCCGGCTGGAAGCGGTCGCGGCGTGACGGAGCCCCGCCTCCTCGACCGGCTCGCCGCCGCGGCGACCACGCTTCGCGAGGCGCCGCGCGACGAACGCTATGGCACGGTCGTGGCGGCGCGCGGCGCGCTGATCGAGGTGGACGGGCTGACCGGAGCCGCCGGCATCGGATCGCGGATCCGCATTGGCCCCGTCGAGGCGGAGGTGACCGGCCTCGATGCCGGCCTCGCGCAATGCCTGCCGTTCAGCGAGCCGCAGGGCCTGTCCGCGGGCACCCGCGCGGTGCTGTCCGCCGGCGCTTTCGCCGTCCGTCCGTCGCACGACTGGCTCGGGCGGATGGTCGACGGGCTCGGCCGGCCGGTCGACGGCAAGGGCGCGCTGCCGCAAGGGCTCCACCCCCACCCGATCCGCGCCACCCCGCCTCCCGCCGCCGGGCGCGCCCGCGTCGGCGGCAAGGTGGAAACGGGCGTGCGCGCGCTCGACGTGTTCGCGCCGCTGTGCCGGGGGCAACGCCTGGGCCTGTTCGCAGGGTCGGGCGTCGGCAAGTCGGTGCTGCTGTCGATGCTGGCGCGCTGGACCGCCTGCGACGTCGCGGTGATCGGCCTGATCGGCGAACGCGGGCGCGAGGTGCAGGAGTTCGTCGAGGACGACCTGGGACCTGAGGGCCTCGCCCGCTCGGTGGTCGTGGTCGCGACCTCCGACGAGCCCGCGCTGATGCGCCGCCAGGCCGCCTGGACGACGCTGGCGATCGCCGAGCATTTCCGCGACCAGGGGCTCCATGTCCTGTGCCTGATGGATTCGGTCACCCGCTTCGCGATGGCGCAGCGCGAGATCGGCCTCGCCAGCGGCGAGCCGCCCGCGACCAAGGGCTATACCCCGACCGTCTTCGCCGAGCTGCCGCGCCTGCTCGAGCGGGCAGGGCCGGGGCTGCCCGGGCAGGGATCGATCACCGGGCTGTTCACAGTGCTGGTCGACGGCGACGACCATAACGAGCCGGTCGCGGACGCGGTGCGCGGCATCCTCGACGGGCACGTCGTCATCACCCGCAAGATCGCCGAGCGGGGACGCTATCCCGCGATCGACATCCTCAAGTCCGTGTCGCGCACCCTGCCCCGCTGCCATTCGCCCGAGGAGAACAACGTGCGCCTGAACGCCCGCCGCATCCTGTCCACCTATGGCGACATGGAGGAGATGGTCCGGCTGGGCGCGTACAAGGCCGGCTCCAGCGCCGAGGTGGACGAGGCGATCCGCCTCGCACCGCCGATCGAGGCGCTGCTGATCCAGGGCAAGGGCGACCGCGGCCACGCCGCCGAGACCTTCGCGACGCTCGCCCAACTGCTCGCGCCTGCGCCGGAGATGGCCGCATGAAGAATTCCTACGACACCGCGGTCCGCATCGCCGAGCGCCGGCTGGACAAGGTTCGCGCCGCGATCGGCAAGGCGGTGGACGAGCTCGGGCAGATCGAGCGGGCGCAGGACGAGGCGGAGGCTGCGCTGACTCGCGAATGCCTGCTCGCCGCGGGCGACCATCGTCTCTCGACCGAGTTCTTCTTCATCCGCGCCCGCGACCAGCGGGTCCGCCTGATGGCCGATCGCGAGATGGCGCACGCCCGGCTGGAGCAGCTGCGGCAGGAAGCGGTGGCCTGCTATGGCGAGCGCCAGGCGGTGGAAACCGCGGCCCAGCGCCATCGCGACGAGGCCGAGCGCAGCGCCGCCGCCGCCGAGCAGGCCGCGATCGACGACCTGTCCGCCGCACGCCGGCCGCGCCGCCGCGTCCCCCGGACGCGCGCCCTCGCCTGAGGCCGCAAGATGATCGACCGGCTATCGCTCCAGTCGCTGCCGCCCGAACGGCGCGTCCAGATCATCTATGGCCAGGCGCAGGCGGAGATGTCGCAGCGGCTGTGGCAGGCGGCGCTGGGCGGCGACCGCGAGACACGCGCCGCCGCCACCGGCCTGCCCGGCTCCAGCCTGGGCGGCGCCGGCGGGCTCGATGCACTGCTCGCCCAACTGGCGGGACGCGCCGATCGGATCGACGACCCGATCTCGGCCGCCGCGGAGCCCGGTCCGGCCGCCGCGCCGGCTACGGCTCCCGCCTGCGCCACCGGGCCGGAGGACCCGGTCGAGGGGCTGGGCGCCAACCGCCGCCACGCACCCGCGCTCGACGCCGCCGCCCAGCGCACCGGCATCCCCGCCGCCGCGCTCGCCGCGATCGTCGATGCGGAGGCAGGCAAGGCGCCCGACGGCAGCTGGCAATGCTTCTCGCGCAACCCCAGGTCGAGCGCCGCAGGGCTGGGCCAGTTCCTCAGCCGCACATGGGAGGGGCTGGCCGAACAGAGCGGCACCTGGCTGCACGGGGTCGCGCGCGCGAACGGCTGGCTGGGCGACCACGGGCAGGTCCGGGCGGAGGCGCGCGCAGCGCTGCTCGCCACCCGCTACGATCCCGTCGCTGCGATCAACGGGGTCGCGGACTATGCCCGTCGCAATCTCGACGGGCTGAGCCGCGCCGGCGTGGCGTCGGCCGGCAGCGACGCGGGCGCGACCGCCCGTCTCGCTTATCTCGGCCATCATCTGGGGCTGGGCGACGCGATCCGCTTCGTCCGCGACGGCGAACTGGGCGCGACCCGCGCGCGCACCCTGCTCGACGCGCAAGTCGGTGCTTCGAGCAGCCAGCATCGCATCGCCAGCGCGTCCGGCGACGCCGCCGCAGCCCATCGCAACTGGCTGCTCGGCTATCTCGACCGCAAGGTCCGCGTCGACCGTTTCGCCGCAAGCGGGTAATTATAGGATGAAGATCCGTCCATGCATTATTATACAGGATGTTAACTACTGATCGGCAAAAGGGTCCTCGTACGGGGGCATGGGGCGCCCCCATCTGGGGACACCGAATGTCGAAGACCACTGCCGCGCTGGAAGCCGCCGTCGCCACCGTCATCGCCAACACGCCGACCGATGGCACGCCGCAGACCAACCGCCAGCGCGTCGGCGCCGACCGCGCCTTTGCCGCGATCCTGAAGCTGATCGCGCCGCGGATCCGCCACTTCATCCGCCAGTACGGCCTCGCCGCGCACTGGGACGATGCCGAGCAGTGCTGCGCGATCGGCGTCCACCGCGCCATCCAGGGCTATGACCCCACCAAAGCGCAGTTCACCACATTCGTGAACTGGCAGCTGCGCGGCGAGCTGCAGGGCCTGCGCTTCCGCCTAATGACCGACCAGCGCCCCTCGGCCAAGAAGGTGGCGGCGACCACCGTGTCGCTCCACGCCGTCTCGCACGGTGCCGATGGCGAGGACGCGACGCTGGAGGCGACCATCGTCGACGAGGACGCGCTGGAGCGAACGGAGGCGGGCGCGTCGGCCCATCTGGCGGGCAGCACCCGCGCCCGCCTGATCGATCAGTACCTCGACCAGTTGCGCACCGTCGGCACCGAACAGCTCCAGCGCCGCGCCAAGGCTCGCGCGGTCCCGGATCGCAGCGTCGATCGCTCGCTGCCGCGGCTCCGCGCCAACCTGTATCCGATCGATCCGGCCGATCTCGCCGCTCTGGAGGAGAAGATCGCCGCGCACCGCGACGCGATCGAGCGCCGGCTGACCGACGAGGTTCCGGGCGGATCGGCGGGCGAGGCCGATGCGCTCGCCGACGAGGCGGCCCGCGAGCGCACCCGGCAGATCGCCAAGCGCGCCACCGCCGCGCTGAGCGAGATGGCCGATCGCACCCCGCGCTTCGCCGATCCGCTGCGCGCCGTTCCCGCCTCGCGCTGGCGCCGCCTGCCCGCGCTGGCAACGGCGGGAGAGTGATCGCGCGGATGTAACAAAACCGCGCCTTCGCGTCCGCCGGCTCCCGAACCTTCCTAAGATGGAGTTACCATGGGAAAGGTTTGACGGTGACGCAGGCAACCCAGACGGATTTGGCAGCCGCCCTCCCCCGCGGCGACGGACGGTTCCTTCGGGCGGCTCGCGACCTCGCGCTCTTGGCCGATGGCTTGATCGCCTGCACCGACTCGCCGCTGCTCGCGGTGGCGGTGCCCAGCGACCGCTGGGGGCATGGCGTCCCCGTCACCTTGTGGGACCAGCGACTGGCCCCGTGCGAAAATCGCCGCCGCCAGCTTCGCGACACGCCCTGGCTGCAGCCGGCACTGGACGCGCTGTGCGTCGCGGCGGACGCGTTGTTCGAGCGGCTGGAAGCATGGGGGTGGCCGGACGCGCATGCGCCGGGCCTGTGCGTCATCAGCGACGGCACCGGTGTCGCGATCAGCACCCATCGTCCGCGACCGGGAGATGACGCCGGCTGGCTGCTCGCCCGGGCTGCTGACGCGGGAGCGATGAGCACGGTGCTGCCGCTGGCGGAGGACGGCATCTGGGGGCTAGTGACGGAAGCCAGCAACCTGGATCAAACTCACATTATTTATTGATCCAGATTAGCCTGGCGAGGGTTCCCTTGATCTGATCCAGCGTATACCTCCTCCGTCCTGTTACAGACGGACACAAGGAACCGGGCAGACGTGATCGGAACGCCCGGCAGGCGCCGACGGACGCAACGCCGGCCTCCAGCTTCTGACCCGGCAGGCGGGAGCGACGGCGGCCTGCCGGTGGCCGTGGATCCCCACCGCAACATCGTCTTCCCGAATCGGGTCCGCGAGCAGCGTTCCGTCCATGGGCATCCCAAGCTGCTCGGCTTTGCCGCGCGCGTTCCCGAGATTGCCTATATCCGCCTGTCCAAGATCGAGCGGGGTGAGGTATTCGCCCGCGCCGACGAGCTCGCGCGCATCGCCGACGCGATCGGCATACCCGCCGAACAGCTGCTGGTCGATGTCGATACGGACGGGTTCGACATGTCCGCCTGGGCGCTACGCTTCGCGGAAGGCGGCGTCAGCGACGACGAGACGGAGGCGCGCTTCGCGATCCTGCTCGCCGCGGCCGTCCGTCACCGGCGCGAGGTGGTGCCGACCCTCACCGCCTCCGCGATCGATGCCCAATACGGACTCGCGCCGGTGATCCTGTCGCGGATCGAGAACGCGCAGAAGGGTCTCGGGCGGTGGAGCGCGGAAATTGTGGCGGCGCTGTGCCGGCTGTTCGAGGTGCCCGACGAGGCGGCGCTGCGCCGGCGGGTGGAGGCGATGCATGCCGATGGCATGCTCGACGCGCACCTGCCCGACATCGCCGATCCCGAACGGCGACGCCGGCGGACGAGCCAGCGGATCGCGGCGCTCGCCGCCGAACTCCGCCGCGCCCCCGCCGCCCCGCCGCTCCGTCCGGGTGCCGGGCGTCCGGCGGTGGCACCCGGCGCACCGCTCAGGCCACGGCTGGTGCCGGTCCACGGCGCACCTGCCCCCGCGCCCGGCGGCATCCTGCTGGTTCCGACCGGCGGCGCGGTGGAGGCGCCGACGATTGCCGGCCCGCGCAGCTTCGGCGTCCGGATCGGCCGGGCGGTGCTGGGGCCGGGACTGCCGGGGCAGGCGACGATCATCGTCGATCCCGATCGCCATCCGCAGGCAGGAGGGCTGGCGCTCGTCCGCGACGGCGAGGCGCACCGGGTCGTGGCGGTACTGCTCGACCGCAACGGCGCGCTGATCGGCCATGCCAACCATCCCGAGTTCGAGATCACGATCGACTCGCTTCCATCCGACCACATCGCGGCGGTGATCGCAGCGCACTTCGTGTGAGGGCGCTCGGTGGCGTTATTCGTCCGCGGCGAGGCGATGGAGCGTGCCCAGCGATTGCTGGACCCCGTTGACCCCCAGGGTCACCGATCCCCCGCTGCCCAGCACCTCCGTCACGCGGCCGATGCTGGTGATCCCGACCGATACTGCCTGCCCCTTACCGTCGACACCCGTGATCGACAGCGTATAGGCCCCGGCCGGCGCGGTGCGGCCATCGGCGAGCGTGCCGTCCCACCGCAGCTCGCCATCGGCAGGATCGAGATCGATCGTGGCGACGGGCACCTTGGACGCATCGGTGATCGTCGCCGTCAGCGTCGCGCCGGCGGGGGCCACAAAGCCCCAATGCGCGGGCGTCGTCGCCGACAGCCCGGCCACCTGGCTGTCGAAGGTCGCTTCGCGGCCTATAAAGCCCGACGCCTGCGCCATGTTCTGGGTGGTCAGCTGCGCCAGGATATCGGCCAGCGTGCCGGTCTGCTTCACCGTCTGCTCGACCTGCGAGAACTGGGCGAGCTGCTGGGTGTACTCGGTCGAGTCCATCGGCTTCAGCGGGTCCTGGTTCTGCATCTGGGTGGTGAGCAGCTTGAGGAACATGTTGAAGTCGACCGCCGTCTGCGAGGCGGCCGTGGTCGTGGTGGTCGCCGATGTCGCGGCAGTCGCGGTCACGGTGGTCATTGCGGGAGACTCCTCAGGCCATCAGGTCGACGTGGCCGCGCGTGCGAACCGGTCGGTACGCGGCGGTGATCGTCGCTTCGTCGGGCAACCCCGGATCGGGCGCATCACCGCGTGCGGCCACGGGGGTCGGGCGCTGCCAGCCCTGCCCTCCGCTTCCCCCGCCCGAGCGGGCGTCAAAGCGGAAGCTGCCGCCATCGGCGGCCACCCCGGCCTCGGCCAAGGCGCGGACCAGCTCGGGACTTTCCCGGCGCAACAGGTCGAGCGAAGTGGGATTATCCGCCGCGACGACCGCCTGAAGCGTGCCGCGATCGTCGAACGACAGCCGGACGTCCACCCGCCCCATCTCGGCGGGATCGAGGCGGATCGCGATGGTTTCACCGCCGCCCAGCGCGATATGACGCGCGATCGCAACGCCGGTGTCGTGGCCGATCCGTCCTGGCACCGCCGCCGCCACGGGCTCGGCGGGTTGGGGTGGAGCGGGCTTGGTTGTCGAAAGAGGCGTCGCTGCCACGGTGGGTGTGAAAGACGCGGCCGCGCTATCCGACGGCGAAGTCACCGGCGGCTCCGGCGTCCGCTGCGTCACGGGTTCGGCGCTCGGCTGAACGGCAGGTGCGACGCGGTTCGTCATGCCATCGCAATCGGCGGTCTGCTCGCGGACAGGCTCCGGTTGCGTCGCGATCGGGCGGGCATCGGACCGCGTCACGCCGGCTCCGATCAGTGGCGCGATCGGGGCGGCGATGGCCGGCGAAGCGGTGCCGGGGGTCAGGACCGTGTCGGTGGGCAGTTGCTCGATCGGCACGGACCGGCGTCGCGCCGGGCGGACAGGCGCTGGCTCCGCGCCGGCTGCGACCTGCGGCGGGGATGCCGGCTGGTCGGCCTGAGTGGCCGGC
>Ga0325401_1000025_pt1 | contig 87281 bp, 64 predicted proteins | sample PopdelMetagenome_FD_205666 | JGI IMG/M metagenome (GOLD analysis project Ga0325401, IMG submission 205666) | Populus deltoides microbial communities from Bellville, Georgia, United States - Xylem-PdKOR-R2 | ecosystem: Host-associated > Plants > Phyllosphere > Stem > Wood/Secondary xylem | place...
TCCGTATTGGTGATCGGCGCGCCCTGACGGTAGGTCAGCACCCGGCGACCGATGCCCTCCGATTCGGTCCGAACGGCGCGCAGGCCGATGTTGCCGTCGAAGCGCAGGCCGGCGATCTCCGAACCGAACGCCACGCGCGCATAACCCGCATAGGTCGTCTCGTTGATCGTGCCCAGGAAGGCATCGGGTGCATCGAAGTCGCGGAAGGCGATGGTCTGGCCGCTGATCGCCTTGACTGCGGCAAACGCCTGGTCGGCGTTGCGGACCAGCGAGTCGCTGAACTGGTACACCGGGCCGAAGATCGCGCCGTTGGCGTTGCCGCGCAGCAGATCGCCCGTGAACAGGTTGGGCTGCGCGTATTGGGGGAACTCGGACAGGAGGTAGCAGCCGGCATCCGACGACCAGTTGGCGCAGGTGGTGCCGATCGCGGTCCAGGTGCCGTAGGTGGTGTTGCGGTTGACTGCGCTGCGATCGGTGTAGCGCCCGCCGATCCGGACGCTCTTGATGAAGCCTTCGTCGAAGTTCCAGTCGAGATCGGCGCGGACCGCGTCCGACTGCGCGTCGTTGTCCTCGGCATAGGGCAGGATCGCCGTCATGCCGTAGTTGTTGATGTTGCCGTAATAGCCCGGTGTCGTCGACTGGAAGACGGGGCGGTCGCCGGAAATGTCGAAGAAGAAGTCGTACGACTGGCCAAAGCCCGGCACGCTGGTGCGCGGGTTGAGCGGGCTGGCGGTCAGGTTCAGCGTCTGCTGCCGCACGTTGGAATCGATGTGCTGGTAGTCGACCGAGAAGCGGACGCGGTCGGTCACGTCCCACTTGAACCCGCCCGAGATGTCGGTGGTGTCGGTGTCGCGCTTGGTGCCGAAGTTGACGGAGTCGGAACCGGGGTTCGACAGGTAGCCGGTGCGGACGATGCCGTCCTCGTCTACCGTGAACGGCCGGTTCTGTGCGGGCGGCGCGTCCGCGCCATAGGCGAAGAGCGACACACCCGCTTCGTCGAACTTGTAGTCCGCCCGGAAGTACTGGGCGTAGAACTCAAGGTTTGTGGCCGGCTTCCACTGCACGGCCGCCGCGGTGCTGAGCCGCTCGCGGTCGCCGTAGGCGATACGGAACCCGCCGCCATGGGGCAGCAGCACGGTCTGGTTGGCGAAGCCGGGCACGGGGGTCTGGACGCCGGGGCCGGCGGGACCATGCTGGTAGAAGGGCTCCACCACCACCACGTCGTCACGGAACGAGGTGGTCTGGTAGCCGACATTGGCGAGGATGCCGATCTCGCCGATGCCGGTCTGCCAGCGATTGGAATACAGGCCGGAGACCTGCTGCCCGCTCTTCTCGATCAGGTCGTAATAGGTGGAGCCGACGGTGGCCGCGACGATCTGTCCCTGGCTGTCGAACGGCAAGCGGGTGCGCAGGTTGACCGTGCCGGCCAGCCCGCCCTCGATCAGTTCGGCCGACGGGTTCTTATAGACGTCGACCCCGGCGAGCAGCTCGGAACCGACCTCCTCGAACGACAGGCCGCGGCCGCCGCTGGCCGAGAAGATGTCGCGACCGTTCAGCTCGGTGCGGACCTGGTTCAGGCCGCGCACCGCGATGGCGGAGCCTTCGCCGCGGTTGCGGGTGATCTGCACGCCGGACACGCGCTGCAACGCCTCGGCGACGTTGACGTCGGGAAGGCGGCCGATGTCCTGCGCGGTGATGGAATCGACGAACTGTTCGGCATTGCGCTTGATGTTCTGTGCGCTCTCCAGCGAGGCGCGCAGGCCCGTGACGACGATATCGCCGTCGGACGGCGCCGCATCGCTCTGGACCTTGGCGTCGACCGTTTCGTCGGGTTCGCCGCCCGTGCCGGCCTGCGGCGTGGTCTGGTTGCGCGCGGGGGCCGGGCCCTCGCCCTGGATGGGAGCGGTCTGCGCCTGAGCGATAGCGGCGGCGGGCACCGTCAGCCCGGCGATCGCCAAGGCCAGTGCGGAAACGCCGTTCAGCCCGTTTGTTAGACTTTTCATCTACCCCCTCCGTCAGCATGGGCACCGATTGGTGTCCCAGGCAATCTCAACTCATCTGTGCACCTAGCTTTTAAGTATGCGGACCACAAGTCAGACAATTCCCGTGTCGTTGCCAATGCGATAGGAGCGTGGCGCGAGGGGAGAATGGCATGCAGGACGACGGGCTGATCCAACGGGTCGTGATCGTGGGGGGCGGCACCGCCGGCTGGATGGCGGCGGCGGTGATCGCACGCGCGCTTCCGAAGGAGACGTCGATCACCCTGGTCGAATCGCCCCAGATCGGCACCGTCGGGGTGGGCGAAGCGACGATCCCGCCGATCCTGACGCTCAACCGCTTGCTCGGCCTGGACGAGGATGAACTCGTTCGCCGCACGGGCGCGACGTTCAAGATGGGGATCGAGTTCCGCGACTGGGGTGCCCTGGGCGAAACCTATTTCCATCCGTTCGGCCATTATGGGGCGGATCTCAACGGCCTGCACTTTCACCACCACTGGCTGCGGGTCGGTGCGGGAGCGCTGGACGATTATTCGATGACGATCGCGGCGGCGAGGGCGGGGCGCTTCACCCGGCCGCCCGACGATCCGCGCCACGTCCACTCGCGGCTCGCCTATGCGCTTCACTTCGATGCGGTCCGCTATGCCGAGTACCTGGCCGAGCAGGCGCGCGCGCGGGGCGTGATCCATCGCCAGCAGCGGATCGAGGGGGCCGAGCGCGACAGCCGCGGCCATGTCGCCGCCGTTGTGCTGGAAGGGGGCGAGCGGCTGCGGGGCGACCTGTTCATCGACTGTTCGGGCTTTCGCGGCCTGCTGATCGAGGATGCGATGGGGGCCGGGTACGAGGATTGGTCCCACTGGCTGCCGATGGATCGCGCGCTGGCGGTGCCGACCGCCGGCGTCACGCCGCGCACACCCTACACCCGCGCCACCGCCGGGCAGGCCGGCTGGCGCTGGCGCATCCCGCTTCAGCATCGCACCGGCAACGGCCATGTCTATTGCAGCGCCCACCTGTCGGACGATCAGGCGGCGGCCGAGCTGATCGCAGGACTGGACGCGCCGGCGCTGGCCGAGCCGCGCCCCTTGCGCTTCACCACCGGGCGGCGGCGACGGATGTGGAAGGGCAACGTCGTGGCGCTAGGGCTGGCCGCGGGGTTCGTGGAGCCGCTGGAGTCAACCAGCATCCACCTGATCCAGCGCGGGGTGGTGACGCTGATGTCGCTGTTCCCCGACCGCGGCTTCGCGGCGGCGGATGTCGACCAGTACAACCGGCTGATGGCGGCGGAGTTCGAGCAGGTCCGCGACTTCATCATCCTCCACTACCATCTGACGCGGCGGGATGACTCGCCCTTCTGGAACCAGGTCCGGACGATGGCGATACCCGACAGCCTGCGCCATCGCATGGAGCTGTTCGAAAGCCATGGCCGCGTCTTCGTCGAGCAAGGCGAGCTGTTCACGGAGACGTCGTGGGTGGCGGTCATGCTGGGCCAGGGGCTGCGCCCCCGCCGGATCGATCCGGTCGCCGCCGCGATGCCGCTCGACGAGATCGCCGCGCAGCTTGCCCGGATGCGCGATCTGGTGCGTCGCGGGGTCGAGGTCATGCCCTCACACGACAAATTCATCGATCGCCACTGCCGCGCGGCCGGTTGAGCCGCTTTCCGCCAGACGCCGTGCGCGATCCCGCGGCAAGGCGGGGTCGTCACGGAACCGGGCAACCGCCGTGGACGGCATCCGATCGTCACCAACCTCTTCCGATCCAAGGGTGCCCCGCTGCTCATAAGCCTCATGGCACGGCTCGCGGTCGCCGCCATGCTGTTGCAAGGAGCACCCGCCGATTTCGCGCAGGAAGTGCTGGCTCCCGATCCCAACACCCCGGCCCGTCCAAGGCCCCGAGCCGCACAGCCAACGGCCTGGCGCAGACACCGGCGATAGGCTGGAACACGTTCGCGTGCCGGGTCGACGAGACGGTGGTGCGCGACACCGCCGACGCGCTGGCGGCGAACGGGCTCAGGGCGGCGGGGTACGACCATGTCGGGATCGACGATTGCTGGCAGGGAACCCGCGATGCGAACCGCCCTATTATCGGAGACAAGGCGCGGGCTCCCGGTGGCTGAAGGTGTTTGGGGACCATATCTACGCCCGCGGATCGAGGTGCGGCATCTATTCCGACGCCGGCACCAGCACCTGCGACGGCCGCCACTGCAACAATCCCGGCATGCTGGCGGTCGGGAACGGCGGCCTGACCGACATCCGAAATCGGGCGGACTTCGCTTTGTGAGCCATCATGGCGGCACCGTTTAGCGCCGGCAACGATGTCGCGAATATGGGAACGAACTCGGGGGCGATGTGGCGTCGCCACCGAGCCTCGTCATGGTCGCTTAAGGCGGTGAAATAGGGGCCGCGAGCTTCCTTTCGCCCTCGGTCATCATCCGCCGGCGTCGGGTTTGTGCGGCCGGATCGTCCGTGCCGCGCGAAAGAGCGTCAGGCGGGGATCTGCTCGATCGAAGCCGTGTTCTGCTCGTCGATCCCGTTCTCGCGGTGGCGGAAGGCGCTGAGCGCGCGATAGACCTGCAGCCGCGCGCGCATCACGCCGCCGAGCGGGCGATGCGCAGCCAGGCTGTGCGCAGGACGGAAGGTCATTACCTCGTCAAAGTAGCGCACGCGATCTGTACCGTAGGCCGCCTGGCGCGGCAGGCGGATGGTGGCGATGGTGCGGTACTCGCTGTCCTGCGCGGGCCATTCGACCGACGTATCCTCGATCGGCTGCGTCTCGGCATTCGCCCAGAGCTGCGCACGCAGCTCGAACACCGCGTCGTGCTCGTCGAAATAGCGGGTCGCGGCATGGCGGAAGCCGTCCTCGTCCTCGTGCGGGTCGAGCTGCCAGTTGTCGAGCGCGCGCTGGTCGGGCGAGACGGGGAAGGCACCGAGCTTTGCGACATAGTCGCCGAAGCGGACCGGGCACTGGCTGAAATAATAGTCGTCGAGCGGGTGGCTGAACGGGTGTCCGTAGAAATCGAGCGTCGGGCTGGGGCCGCCGGCGACCGCGTTCAGCACCTTGTTGATGTTGCGCGCGATCGACGAAGCGGCGCTCTTGACGCCTTCCGGCATCGGCGTGGCCAGACCGATCTTCTTGGCCTGGCTGAGGAAGCCGGCGGCGGTGCCGGCGGGGAAGGTGGGGCCGCTGGCGAGGACGAAGTCCTGCGTCGGCGCGTCGTGACCCGGCAGCTTCTCGCCCTCGACGCCGAACACCTTGATCGCCATGCCGCGGTGCGTCGACACGCGGTCGCCCAAGTTCTCGCCCGGCCCTTGCGCGAAGCGGACGGCGACGGGGAAGGTGCCGGGGCGTGCGAACAGGCCCTGCGCCAGTTCGGGTGGCAGATCGTCGGCCACCCTCAGCTCGCCGATCACGCACGCGGTGCTCTTCGCGTGGCTGGCGCGCACGGCGTGGCCCTGCCGCTTCTCGACCGTTTCGCTCTCCTGCGTCATGCCCTTGATGATGCCGTCGATCGACTCCTGCTCGTTGGGTTCGGGCTTTTCGATGTCGTCACTGTAGGGCAGATAGGTCATGACTTGGTCTCCAGGGGACGTACGGTATCGCCGGTCGGCTTGGGTGTGAGCGAGGCCGCGTTGGCGAACGTCCGGGCGGCGGCATGTTCAACGTCGCAACTGCCGAGCGGTGACGCGGGCTCCCCGATCAACTCGTCGTCGGCGAGGTCGAGAACGCGGGTAGTGCAGGCGAAGGGCAGGAGGTTCGTCACGCGCCCGCCGCGTGGTCGGCGTGCTTGCCTCCGCCGAATGCCTCGACCAGCCTGGCGCAGAAGGCGGGCAGGTCGTCGGGATCGCGGCTGGTGACGAGGCCCTGGTCGACCACGACCTCCTCGTCGACCCAGCTGCCGCCTGCGTTGCGGATGTCGGTCTGGAGCGTCGGAAAGGAGGTCAGCTTGCGCCCTTCCACCGCGTCCGCCTCGATCAGTACCCATGGCGCGTGGCAGATCGCCGCGACCGGCTTACCCGCCGTGAAGAAGTCGCGGACAAAGGCGACGACATCCTTTGATCCGCGCAGCTTGTCGGCACCGACCGTGCCGCCGGGGATGACGAGCGCGTCGAAGTCGGCCGCCGAGACATCGCCGATCGCCTGATCGACCGCAAAAGTCGCGCCCGGATCGAGGTCGTTGTTGACCGACTGGGCGTCGTCGGTGCCCAGGCTGACCACGGTAACGGTGCCGCCGGCCTGCTCGATTGCCGCCTTGGGGCTGGCGAACTCGGGCTCCTCGGTGCCGCGCGGGGCGATCAGGATCGCGATCGTCTTGCCGTCGAGCTTCATGCGTCGGACTCCGGTGATGGGATGAGGGTGCCGGCGACCTGCCGGCGAACAATCTCGGCGGTCCCGCCGAACACGAGGTGGGAGGCATAGGCGTAGAGCGTGGTCGCGAACGGCGCCTGCCACGGTGCGTCACCCAGTCCGACTGCAGGCACGGCCGCCTCGTCAAGCAAGGTGGCCGTGCCGAGCCCGAAAGCGGTCCCGTAGCCGGTGGTGACGAACGGCCGGAACTCGGCGGCGATCGCATAGGCGACGCCAAGCCCGATCCCGAGCGCGTAGTGGACGCCCTGCCCGGCGAGCGGCTTGGCGGCGTCCGGCACTTCGTGTCCGGTGACCACGGTAGCGACGGCGTCGGCCGCCTTTTCCGTTGCGGGTTCGTCATCGCCACCGTCGGAGGGGAGCAGCGACGAGGTGACCGCCTGGAAGCGGTCCATCGCGAACGAGGCGACTGCGCCGGCAATCACACCGGCGACCGCGCCACGCACGATCCGGGCGGGGGTGGACAGGTCACTCATGCCGACAGCGTCGACGCGAGCCGGTGCGCGACGCCGCTCGACGGCACGGTCGCATCCTCGTTGATCGAGCAGGCGACGCCCGCCGCCGCGATCGGTGCGGATGCCGCCATCGGCATCAAGACGGAATTGCGCAAGGAGCCCTCCTGTCGGCGTACCGATGTCAACAAACGGGCGGGCAAAGCGTTTCGATACGGAAGCAAAACCGCGGCCAGGGCACCACGGAACGAGATCGTAGGCCGAAGCTCCGCCTTGTCGGCGTGCGGATGACCCAGATGGCAAGGGCGGTCGTGTTGTCGGTCGCTCACTCGATCAAGCGACGAAAGGCGCGCTGGATCCTGCTCGATCACGATCGGTGACATCTGCATGACCCACGAGGAGTTCCGGCTCATGCTCGGCGGGCGACGCAGCAGCGTCGCCGACGCGCTGTACAAGCGTGGGGGGGATCAGGCGATCCGGTTTGTATGCGGCCGGGTCATCGTGCGTGACCGGAATCGCCTGCTGAAACCGACAGGCGACACATACGGCTTTGCGGAGGCGGAGTACCGGCGACTGCTGCCGCCAATCGACGCAGGTCCTGACCACGAACGGGGCGAGGTGAACCGTTCACCCCGCCCCGTTTCGTGCAAGGCGCGTCCGATCAGAAGCGGAGTGCGACGCCCGCGACGATCTGGCGACCCAGAAGGTCGTAGCCCATCAGCGTGTTGTTGCGGAGTAGCCCCAGCACCGAACGCGAGTTCGGGAGCAGCGGCGGATCCTTGTCGAACAGGTTGTTGACCGAAACGCGCAGGGTATACGCCTTGGCGATCTCGAACGCGGCCGACAGGTCGATATAGTCATAGGGCCTGATCCGGGCATAGGTGGTGCGGCGATCGGCCGCCGTGACCGGGATGCCGGTTTCCTCCGGATCGGCGTTGAAGGTGATCGTGCTTGGCCCGGTATGACGCCAGTTGACCGAAACGTTGAAGTAGCGGCCGGGTGCGATCCAGACGGTGCGCAGCGTATGGCGCCAGCGTGGCAGGCTTTCGCCGCAGTTCGGGCCGAAATAGCCCACGCAGTTGCGCTTGGGCACATCCGGTGAATCCTGACTGCCGACGAGATCGGTCAGGGTGCCGTTGAACGACAGGTCCACCGCGCCCGCCGAGCCCAGGCCCAGATTGTACTGGCCCTGGAAATCCCAGCCGTGCGACTTCGACTTGTAACCGTTGCTGGTTCCCTGTGCGATATAGCCGGTGGTGGGGTTGCCTGCCGCCGGACTGGACAGGGTGAAGGTACCCGGATTGCGCACCACGCCGCGGCAATAATAGTCGAGCCCGGTGCTGAGGCAGCCGTTGAGGTAATCGTTGGCCGCGAAATAGTTGATCGAGTCGTTGAGGTCGATCAGGAACCGGTCGACCGAGACGGTTAGCCCCTTGGTGAAACGCGGGCGCAGGACCACGCCGAACGTCTTGGTATACGCCGTCTCCGGCGTCAGGTTGAAGCCGCCGTTACGGATGGTGCACGAATCGTCCGGACAGGTCAGCGTCGCGCTGCCGTACAGATTGTCGGGCAGTCCGGTGTTGCGGCACTGTGCAATGGTTGCCGAGGGCGGCAGCGGCGCGTTCGGGTTGGCGGGGTTGGTCTGCGGCGCGCAAGGGTCGTTGCGCGAGCCCGCGGTGACGTAGTTGATGTTGCTCGCCTGCACCGCCTCGATCACGGTCGGTGCTCGCTGCGCCTTGTTGTACGAACCGCGGAAGGTGATGTCGGCGACCGGTGCCCACAGCCCCTCGACCTTCCAGGTGTCGAACCTGCCCTGGAGCCGGTTGTAGCTGGACACGCGATAGCCGCCGTTGACCTGCAACAGGTTGGTCCAGCGCTTTTCCTGCACCAGCGGTGCCTGGACCTCCGCGTTCACTTCCCAGACGTTCTGGGTGTAGCGCGCATCCGTGCCGCCGTTGGTCAGGCGGAACTGTTCGTCAGCGGTGCTGACGAACTTCTCCGAGCGGAACTCTGCACCGAACGCGATCGCCACGCCATCGTTGGCGATCGGCGAGGTGATGCCGTACTTGCCCAGGTCGCCGCTCAGCGTCGCGACGCCCTGCCATAGGCGCGAGATGCTCGACTGGGTGCCGTCCGTATCGGTGAACAGGTAGGTGTTGAGCGCCGCGTTGTTGTTGTTGGCGACAAAGGCGTTGAACGGCACGCAGGCCGGATCGCTGCCGTTGACCACCGAAACGCAGGTCGGGGTGCCGCCGACATTGACCACGTTCAACGACCGGTTGACGCGATCGAAGTCGGGAAAGGCGGGAAAGTTGGTCGTCCCCTTGTTGCGTGAATACACGCCGGCGACATCGTAGCTCCACACATCGTCGAGCACCCGGCCGCGCAAGCCCCCGGCGACACGCACGCCCGTGTTCTCGAAGCGCGTTTCCACCAGCGGCAGGCCGTCGAAGCGGTAGCGGACGTCGAGCGGCACGGACGCGGTGCTGCCGGTCGCGCAGCCCAGCGTCGCCGCCTGCGACGCCGACAGGAACGGGTTGTTGCAGTTCACCTGGAACGGCGTGGCACCATAGGCGGAGAACGCGAAGACACGATTGGGCAGCGTGTTGGCCGAGCGATCACGATACCACAGGGCGGTGGAGTACAGCTCGATATCGTCGGACAGCTTGGCGGTCAGGAAGCCACCGGCGTTCAGGCGCTTGAACTGCCGCTGGAAGGCGATGTTGTCGTACGGGTTGGCGGACGTGTTGGGGCCGCTGCCGTACGGAACAAAGGACTGCGACCCGTTGGGGTTGTTGACGAAGACCGTGCCCCTGTTGGGACCCGACTGGGGTACGATCGTCCCGTTGGGCGTATAGGTGCTGACCGTGCAGGACAGCGGCCCGTCGCGCACCGGCTGCGTCGCCTCGCACGCCGAATAGGATCGTGCGCCCAGCGACACCTGATCCGATTCGCGATAGTTGACGAAGCCGGTGATGTTCACCGCATCGCCGAAGAACGTCTTGCCGGCCGCGAGCGATACATCGACGCGGCCACCGTCGTTGACCAGTCCCCTGCGCGCCGGGAAGTTGGCGCGGGCAGCGGCGTCGGTGACCGCGTTGCTGCCGTTGTCGTGATTGTAGAAGCTGTAGTTGCCGGTCAGCGACACCCCGTCGAAGTTCTTCTTGAGGATGAAGTTGACCACGCCCGACACGGCGTCCGATCCGTAGACGGATGAGGCGCCGCCGCTCAGTACGTCGACCCGCTCGACCAGCTGGGTGGGAATGATACTGACGTCCAGCCCGTTCTGGAGCCCGAGGCGCAGGCCGTCGACCAGGGTCAGCGTCCGCTCGAAGCCCAGGTTGCGCAGCTTGATGCGCTGGCGACCATCGGAATCGGCGTAGTTCTGCTCGGAATTGGGCTGCACCTGCGGCAGGCGATTGAGCACCTCCTCGATCGTGGTGGCACCCTGTGCCGCGATGTCGGCGTAAGTGGTGGAGGTGATCGGCGCCGCCGAGCGGTTGTTGGGCCGGACGATGCGAGTGCCGGTGACGACGATGTCGCTGGAAGCGCGAGTGGCGGCACCGGTTTCGCCGGCGATGATGTCGGCCCGCTGCTGGCCGCCCTGCTGCACCTCGTCCGCGTCGCCCAGCTGCTGGCCTGAGGGGGCCTGCGCGGCGCCGACCGGGTCGGATGCGGTGGTGGCGGGCGTCTGCTGGGCCAGCGCGGCCGGCGCGAACAACAGGCCGCTGCACAACGCGAGGATCGACGCACTTGTCCTGAAAGCCATGGCTGCCCCTTCTCTCTCCCGGACAGGGAACCGACTTGATCCTCCCGCCGCTAGTGCATTGATGATGCCTTTCCGCCGGGCGCGTCAATACCAGAATAGGACCTTTTCCGGTGGATGTTGCAATCCTGTGTCGTTTGCGCAACGACGATCGACGGATCGGCCCGCCTCGATCTTGGCGGAGCCAAGGGGACGGGGTGCAGAGGCCGGGCCGAGCGCGGGCCTTACCCATCTTGGGTCCATATTGGGCCGGTCATTCCCGGCCGTCGACGATCCCGTGCACGATCGCGAATCTTGAGGTCGGACGTCTGATCGCCGCTGCCTGCGTACAGGCCGTGGAGGATGCCGAGGTCGAGCGCGGTCAGTCCGGGCGGGGCGGCGGTGTCGCCGCGGTCGTCCGGCGTGAAGGCGGACAGGATGGAGGCCGGGCCCCGCGTCCGGTCGGGCCGTGCGTCGGTCAGTGCGCGCATCGCGGCATAGTCGGCGATCTGCCGGGTGTCGCGACCCCGCGCGGCGCGGGCGTCGATCACCACCACCGCGCTGCTGATGTCGCGGCGGAACGGCAGTGCGATCCGCCCGGCGGTGGCGACGTCGAGTACCGGCACCTCGCCGGGACCGGTGACGGGCGGCTCGCCGTCGCGGCTGCGGATTTCGGTCGTGGTCCAGCCGCGCGCCCAGCCGGTTTCGGCCAGAATCCGGCGAAGGTCGGCCAGTCCCTGGCTCGGGAACAGGCCGGTTCGCCGCCTGACCAGCCGCCGGATGGCGGCGTCGGCGTCGTCGGTGACGATCACCAGCAGATTGGGGTCGCAGCCGGGCTCGCCGACCCGCAAGGCCAGGGTGTCGGCGATCGCGCCGATGCGGTCGACGACCGCCTGCGCGCTGGCCGGGGACAATCCCGCGACTCCCGGGCACAGGCCGGGGTCGAAGCGGGCGAGCGGGCGCTGGCTGCCGACCGGGGGCAGAATGTCGGCGACCTGACGCCGGATGCGGCGGATGCGTGCCTCCCGGTCGTCCTCGCGCGCGCCGCGCACGACGATATCGCCCCTGATCTGGGGTGGCGGGGCGGCGGGCGGGGAGGACGCCTGCAGCAGGAGCGCGAGCGCCAGCATCACTGCGCTTGGGTGAACGCCCCGATCCCCGCCAGCGCCAGCCGGCTTGCGGGCACCGCCAGTTCGCCGAACTGGAGGCGGAGGTAGCGGGCGGTGCGGGCTCGATCGAGCGCGAAACGCTGGGTCGAGCGGGCATAGGCGATGTTGGGCAGCTCGCCGCCGGCCGCGGGCTGCCAGTTGCGCCCGTCGCCGCTGGTTTCGGCAAGGAAGCCGCGCGGCGGGGCGGCGTCCGTCATCACCGCGCGCGAAGGCGTGATGCTGATCCCGGCGAGCACCTGTGCCTGGCCCAGGTCGATCACTACCCGGACCGGTGCCTGCGGGGTGGGGGCAGGTGCGATCCAGCTGGTCTGGCCGTCGTCGTCGAGCAGCCGTTCGGCGCGCGGTGCGCTTGCCTCCACAATCCGCCAGCCGGACGGCGACAGGACCGTGGGATCGCTGGACCGGACCTGCGCGACGGCGCGCGGAGCGACCGACCGGAACAGCGCAAACCGGCTGATCGCGGGCGGCACCGGCGCCTCCAGGATGCGCAGCCGCACGCGCCGTGCGGTGACGGGCCGGGCCAGGCGGATGATCCGCGACTGCGAGATGCACTGGTGGATCGCCAGCGTCCGCCATGCCCCGTCCACCTCCGCATCGACCGCGAACCGGGTGACACGGACGCCCAGCGGCAGGTATTCTTCCAGCCGGATGAGGTCGAACGGGCGGTTCGGCGGCAGGTCGAGCGTGAGGGCGGGGGTGGTGACGCCGTCGGGCGCGGACCAGTAGGTGCGCCGGTCGCCGTCGAGCACCTTGTCGGGGCCGAAGCCCGGGCCCCGATCGTGGCTGGCATGGGCGACCGCGCCGGCAGCGAGGTCGGTGGCTAAGCTGGCGCGCAGGGCCTCGCCGAAGGAGGCGAGCACCGCCGCGTCATGGTCTGGGATCCGTCCGCGCCGGTCGGGTGGCAGGTTGAGATGCATGTTGGTGCCGCGCCCGACCGACTCGTCGAAGAAGCGCAGGAGCCGCTCGGGGCTTTTCACGCGCGCATCCTCGTCGGCATGGTAGAACCAGCCGGGGCGGATGGAGGTGTTGGTTTCCGCCGGCCACCACAATGCGCCGCCACGCACCCCCGAATTGCCGTTCGCCTCCGTATAGGGGGCGTCGGGCATGGTCGGCCAGCAGGGGTCGCCGGCCACCCCGTCCTCGTTGCCGATCCAGCGGATTTCCGCGCCTTTGGGGTCAAAGGTGCAGGCCATCGGCTGGTGGCGGTGGACCAGTTCGATCATCCGCGGCCAGTCGTAATAGGCGGGGGCGTCGATCCGCCGCGTCTCGCGCGCGCCGCCATACCAGCCGTCGCCGCCATTGGCCCCGTCGAACCAGAACTCGAACAGCTCGCCGTAACGGGTGCACAATTCGGTGATCTGCGCGCGGAAATAGTCGAGATAGGCGGGGCGGCCATAGTCGGGATGGTTGCGATCCCAAGGCGACAGGTAGAGGCCAAAGGCGAGCCCGGCGCGGCGACAGGCCTGTTCGATCTCCCGCACCACGTCGCCCTTGCCGCCGCGAAACGGGCTGTTGCGGATGCAATGCTCGGTGAGCGTGGTCGGCCACAGGCAGAAGCCGTCATGGTGCTTGGCGGTCAGCACGATCCCGGTCATCGCCCCCGCCTTTGCCGCGGCGACGATCTGGTCCGCGTCGAAGTCGGTGGGGTTGAACAGCGACGGGCTTTCGTCGCCATAGCCCCATTCCTTGTCGGTGAAGGTGTTGATCGAGAAATGCACGAAGGCGTAGCGCTCGCGCCGGTGCCACGCGACCTGTCGGGGCGAGGGCAGCGCGCCGTACGGGGCGGGCGCGCGGTTGCGGGCGGCAGCTGAGGCAGCGGCAAGCGGGGTGACTAGCGGGGCGGCGAGGCCCGTGGCCAGACTTGAAGCCAGAAGCGTGCGGCGGTCGAATGCGGTCATGCGTGGTCCCCGGGACGGCCATCGGCCATGCGCCCGAACGAGGGCGGGCGGTCGCCGCGCGCGCGCCCGAAGCCGGGCTGTGGCGTCGCCGACATATCGAAGCGAAGGGTACCGCCGCGGACAAGATCGGCATGGCCGATCCAGCTCCTGGTCCAGGGCCGGCCGTTCCAGCTGACCGCGCGGACATACGGGGTGGCGGCGCCGTTGCCCGGGGCCTCGACCACCAGCCGCCGCCCGCCGCCCAGCTGCATCTCGGCCCGCTCGAACAGCGGCGATCCGAACACATAGGCGCATTCCACGGGGTCGACCGGATAGAAGCCGAGTGCGGAGAACACGAACCACGCGCTCATCTGGCCGCAATCGTCATTGCCGATGATGCCGTCGGGGTCGTTCCGGTACATCTGCGTGCACAACCGGCGCACCATCGCCTGCGTCTTCCACGGTGCGCCGACATAGGCGTAGAGATAGGCGGCGTGCTGGTCGGGCTCGTTGCCGTGCGCATATTGGCCGACCAGCCCCGATATGTCGGGCGGGGCGTTGGCGGGCAGGGTCGACGGGGCGGTGAAGAAGCGGTCGAGCTTCGCCTCGAACGCCGCATCGCCGCCCATGTGCGCGATCAGCCCGTGGATGTCGTGCTGGTTGAGGAATGTCGCCTGCCAGCCGTTCGCCTCCGTATAGTCGCGCCACCACGGCTTTGGCATGTGGCCCAGCTGGACCGGGTCGTAGGGGGCCCACCACCGGCCATCGGCGAAGCGGGGCCGGGCAAAGCCGGTTGCGCCGTCGATCGTGTTCTTCCAGTTGCCCGACCGCCCGAGCAGCCGGTCGGCGTCCGCGGTCGCGCCGGCGGTCCGTGCGATGTGCGATGCGGCCCAGTCGTCATAGGCATATTCCTGCGTCCGGCTGACGCTCTCGAACACCTTGTCGGCGGGAACGTAGCCCAGCCGGTCGTACAGGTCGCGGCCCAGGCTGTTGTCCTTGTCGGGCGCGGAGAAGTCGAACGACCGTTTCCTGATGCCGGGCCAGGCGGCGGCGTAATCGGCGACGATCCCCTTGGCCCGCGCCTCCGCCAGGACGGGAACGGCGTGCCAGCCGATCATGGTGCCGGTCTCGTAGCCCTGGAGCGGCCAGACCGGCGGTCCGTAGGCGCTCTGCCCGGTCTGGCGGATCAGGTCGGCCACCAGTCGCCCCGCCTGGTCGGGGGCGATCAGTGTCAGCAGCGGATGCACCGCGCGATAGGTGTCCCACAGCGAGTAGGTGGAATAGGCAGGTGCCTCGCCGGGGCCGAGCCGGCGCGGCTGCCGGTCGAGCCCGAGGTAGCGCCCGTCCGTGTCGGAGAACAGCGTCGGGGCGAGCAGCGCGTGGTACAGCGCCGATGCCATCACCGTGCGCTGGTCGGCGGTGCCGCCCGCCACGCGCACCGCGTCGAGCCGTTCGGCCCAGTGGCGGCGCGCATCCCGGCGCACCCGGTCGAAGTCCCACCCCTTCGCCTCCGCGGCCAGGTTGGCGCGCGCCCCGGCGACGTCGATCGCCGAGATGCCGCAGCGGATCATGATCGGCGCGGATCCGGCATCGTCGTAATGGAGCACCGCCTTCAACCGGTTGCCCGTTACCGTGCGTGCGCCCGCGGGCTGTTCGGCATCGTCGTCGCCGTACAGGGTGACGCGGGCGGGAGGGCGCGACATCTGCATCGCGAAATGGATGCGGCGCCCCTTGGCCCAGCGGTGGACCCGGCGGCTGCCGGTCAGGGTGCCGTCGGGATGCCATTCGATCGACGCCTCGTCGACGAGCGGGCGCCGATCGCTATCGTCCAGCTTCATGTGCGACAGGTCGACCAGGATGTGGCCGGCACCGGCGGGGAAGCGATAGCGGTGCCAGCCGGTCCGCTGTGTCACCGTCAGTTCGGCGGAAACCCCGTTGGTCAGCGCCACGCGGTAATAGCCTGGTTCCGCCACCTCGCCGTCGAAGCGCTGGCGATAGCCCTTGTCCGGATCGTCGGCGAGCCCGGGCTGGAGCCGCACGGGCCCGCGCGCGGGGACCACCAGCACGTCGAGCATGTCGCCGATGCCGGTGCCCGACAGGTGGGTGTGGCTGAACCCCATGATCGAACCGTCACCCTGGTGATAGCCCGAACAGGTTTCCCAGCGCTCGACACCCGTGTCGGGGGACAGCTGCACCATGCCCCAGGGCAAGGTCGCGCCCGGATAGGTGTGGCCGGTGCCGCCGGTGCCGATGAACAGGTTGGGGGCGGTGTGCGCCGGCGCGGCGGCCGGCAGCGCGCGGGGGAGCAACGCGGCGGCGGCGCTGGACGCCATCAGGGCGCGGCGGGTGAGGGTGCCGGTTCTCGCGATGGTCACAGGGCCTCCTTCAGGATCGCCGGGCGGGTGCGGTGGAGATGGACGATAAGTTGGCCGAACAGCCCGTTGGCCCAGGCGAACCAGTGGCGGGTGAAGCGGGCGGGATCGTCGGCGTCGTGCGCCTCGTGGATCAGGCCGGCACCGCCATCGGTGTCGCGCAGCTGGCGCAGCATCGCCCGGATCACCGCCGGATCGTCCGACGACATGGCCCGCACGATCGCCGACATCGGCCAGATCTGGCGCGCGCCGACATGCGGTCCGCCGATCCCTTCGCCCGCCCGGCCGCGCGCGAACCAGGGATTGCGCTCGCTCCACGCCGCCGCGGCGGTACGGCGCCACAGCGGATCGTCGGCGGGGACGCAGCCCAACATCGCAAGTCCGGTGAGCGAGGGAACGTTGGCATCGTCCATGAAGATCGCATTGCCGAACCCGTCGACCTCGTACGCCCACACCTCCTGCCCGTCGGCGAGCCGCATCCGGCCATGGCCGGCGGTGGCTCGGGCGACCTCGGCCGCGAGGTCCGCGGCATCGGCTGCCAGGGCGGTGTCGCCGCGCGCTTCGTGCGCAACCGTCGCGAGTTCGCGCAGCACGGTGGCGGCGAACAGGTTGGCGGGGACGAACAGCGGGTACAGGCAGGCATCGTCCGAGGGGCGGAACATCGAGTGGATCATGCCGACCTTGCGCGTCGGCGGCCCCCAGCCATTCTCGAGCAGCGTCTCGGTCGGCTGGGCGGCGGCGCGCTGGAAGCGGTAGGGGCCGGGGCCGTCGATCCGCTGCTGCTCGCGAAAGGTGCGCACCACCGCGCGGGCGGCGGCGGCCCATTGCGCGGTGAACGGGCGCGGGTCGCGGGTCGCCTGCCAGTAATCATGGCCAAGCCGCAGGAAATAGCAGGGCGAGTCGACCTCCCACTTCCGTTCGGCGACTCCCGGCTTCATCGTCGTCTGGTCCTTGAGCGCCCAGTTCAGGTTGGTGCGGGCGTTCGGGTCCTGCATGAAGGCGTTGGCGTAGGGATCGATCAGGACGCAGCGCGACTGGCGCGCGATCAGGCCGCGGAACAGCGTACGAAGCCGCGCATCCTCCTTCACCAGGTGGAGGTACGGCCTCACCTGCGCCGCGGAATCGCGCAGCCACAGGCAGGGAATGTCGCCGGTGATGACGAACGCGTCGGGCGCGCTGTCGATGTCGGACATGGTGACGGTGGTGTCGAGCGTGTTAGGGTAACAGTTGCCGAACATCCAGCGCAGCTTCGGGTCGGCGATCCCGGCGGAGAGGCGCGCGATCTCGCGCTCCACCGCCGGGCTGGCGAAGCGGCGGTTCGCGGGGGCGGGGCGCAGCCCCGGCATGGTGCCCGGCGCGGGCGTGGGCGGGTCGTAGGGGATGGTCGCGGGCGCGCCGATCTGGGCGAGCGCGGACGTCGCCGCCAGTGCGGCCACCCCGCCGATCCCCGCCTTGCCGATCAGGGTTCGCCGCGCGATCACCGGGGCAGCTCCACCGCAGGGCCGGTGACGGTGAAGCGGGTCCAGCCGCCCGGCGCCGTGTCGGGCTGACCCCCGCCGATCCACAGGCGGTATTCGCCCGGCACCACCCGGCGCGTGCCGGCGCGGTCGACGACGCTCATCGCGCGCGGATCGATGCGCAAGGCGACCGCGCCGTCGCGGCCGGGGGCAAGGGTGATGCGGCCAAACGCGGCGAGCTGATGGCGGAGCACGGGGGTGGTCAGCCCCGGGCGTTCTGTGGGCGGCGGGGGCGCCAGATACGCCTGCACCACCTCGTCCCCCGCCCGCGCGCCGGCGTTGCGGACGCGGGCGGACACCGCCAGCGTGTCCCCCGCCGTGATCGGGCCGAGCATGGCCGGCACGGTGTAGGTGAAGCGGGTATAGCTGAGCCCGTGGCCGAAACCCCAGAGCGGCTTTCCATCGAAATAGCGATAGGTCCGCCCCTTCATCCCGTAGTCCACGAACGCGCGCAGGTCCGCGGTGGAGCGGTAGAAGGTGACCGGCAGCCGCCCGGACGGATTGTTGCGCCCGGCCAGCGTCTCGGCCAGCGCGGTGCCCCCCGCCTCACCCGGATACCAGAGCGCGAGCGTGGCATCGGCGGCGGCGGGGTCGCCATCGGGGGCGACCGCGACCGCACTCCCTGATGCCAGCACCAGGACCACCGGCTTGCCGGTCGCCTTGAGCGCCGCGAGCAGGCGGCGCTGGGGCGGGGGCAGCGCGATGTCGTCGCGGTCGCCGCCGGTGAAGCCGGGCACGAACACGGACAGCGCCTCGCCCTCCAGGTCGGGTGACAGGCCGAGCACCGCGACCGCGACATCCGACGCCCGGGTCGCGGCGACCGCCTCGGCCAGCAGCGGTTCGGCGGGCGGCAGCCACAGCAGGCGCAGCGAGTCGTCGGCCGAGCGCTTGTCCAGTTCGAGCCGGATCGGATGCGGGCGGTCGCCGTCCACGGCCAGTTCGACCCGGCCATCGGGCAGCTCGCCGTCGTGGCGCTGGACCCCGTCGACCCACAGCCGCACCGCATCATGGGCGGTGCAATCGGTCCAGCAGCGCGGCACCTCCACCACCAGCCGGTATGCGCCGGGGCCTGGCGGCACCAGTTCGCCCGTCCAGCGCACGGCAAAGGCACCGGGGGTGAGCGCGGGAACGGGCACCGCGCGGTTGAAGTCGAAGTCGATCCGTCGGTCCCGGCGGACCAGCGCGGGCGTGCCGACGGGGGCGGTGGCGGCGAAATACTCGCCTCGCAGGCCGGGCCGACCATCATGGCGCAGCGCGGTTTCGGGCACGGCCACCGGCGATCCTTCGGCCAGCACCGACCCTTGCGCATAGCGGACGCGATCCGCGCCAAAGGTCGCGCGGATCCCGTCAAGCGGCGTGACCGGCGCAACCGCCGTGCCGTGGTAATTGCCCTGGATCACCCCCAGGTCGTCGGCATCGGCACCGATCACCGCGACCCGCGTGGCGGCGGCGAGCGGCAGCAGGTCGCGCGGGTTGGCCAGGAGCACGATCGATTTCCTCGCCGCTTCCAGCGCAACCGCGCGGTGGCCGGGGGTGGCGACCTCGCGCGGGGAAATCCGACGCCACGGGCTGGTCGCGCCGAACCCGATGCCAAGCGCGCGTCGCGCCTCGAACAGGCGGGTGAGCGACCGGTCCACCGCCGCCTCGGTCACCAGGCCGCGCGTCACTGCGGGAGCGAGCGCGCGATAGGTGGACCCGCAGTTGAGGTCCGTTCCCCCCGCCAGCGCGGCAGCCGCGGCGGAGGCCGCGTCCGGCCGGTAATGGAGGAACGATTCGATGTTCCCCACCGCCCCGCAATCCGACACGACGAAGCCGTCGAACCCCCAGTCTCGGCGTAGCCGGTCGACCAGCAGGGCTGCGTTGGCGCAGGCGGGGACGCCGCCGATCGCGTTGTACGCGCACATCAGCGAACGCGCGCGCCCTTCGGTGATCGCCGCGCGGAACGCGGGAAGATAGGTCGCCTCCAGGTCCTGTGCCGAGGGCTGCGCGGAGAAGCCGTCGCGCCCCGCCTCCGGGCCGGAATGCGCAACGAAGTGCTTGGGCGTGGCGATCACGCGAGGATGCGCGAGATCGGGGCCCTGCAACCCCCGCACGAACGCGACGCCGAGCCGCGCGGTGAGGAACGGGTCCTCGCCATAGGTTTCCTGCCCCCGTCCCCAGCGCGGATCGCGGAAGATGTTGATGTTGGGCGACCAGATCGTCAGCCCTTCGTAGATGCGACGATCCGTGTCCACCGGGCGGGCGTTGAAGCGGGCGCGCGCTTCCGTCGACACCACCTCGCCGATCCGCCCGACCAGCGCCGGATCCCAGGTCGCGGCCATGCCGATCGCCTGGGGGAACACGGTGGCATGGCCGGCGCGGGCCAGGCCGTGCAGCCCCTCGTTCCACCAGTCATAGGCGGGCAGGCCGGCCGCGGGATTGGCGGGCGCGGCGTTCTCCATCTGCCGTACCTTGTCGGGCAGCGGCAGGCGGGCCACCGCGGCCGGGACGGGATCGACGGCGGTGGCGGCTTGCAGGAGCAGGAGCGAAAGGATCATCTGGGTCCCAACGTACGCAGGGAAAGGGCACGGGCGAGCGCATCGGCCGGCTGATCCGACGCGACCGTGACGGTGATGCTTTCCCCCGGCAGCAGGTCGAAGCCGCCGTCGGACGGCCGCGCGTCGAGCGTCCCAAAATCGAGCATCACCGCGCGGGCCAGGTGCGTGGCGGTGATCGTCACCGCCTTGCCCGCCCAGCGGGCGTACAGCCCGGGCCGGGGATAGGCCATCTGGCGGGGCACGAGCCGTTCGACGAGGTCGCGGCTAACGACCCGTCCCCCCACCAGCAGCTCGGCGACGGCGTAGCTCGCATTCGCCGGGGCCGCCCCGAACAGCGCGGCGTCGTCCAGATCGGCGACGCGGGCGACCCCGTCGGCGGGCAGCGTCACCGCCTCTTCGCGGGTCGACAGAATCGCGCCGGCCATGTCGCGGACGGTGAGCCGCCAGCGGGCGGGAACAGGGGCGGCGGCGTCGGAGACGAGCGTGATCCGGGTCCGGTCGGTGCGCTCCGCGACGATGGCCTGGGGCGCGAAGAAGCGCCGGGCGGCGTGGTGGAGCAGCTTGGGCCGCCCGAACCAGTCGATGCTCGACCAGCTGATCGCGGGCCACACGTCGTTCAGTTGCCAGTAGAGCGAACCCATCGTCACCGGGCGGCAGGCGCGGTGGTGGCGGGCGGCGAGCTCGATCGCCTCGGCCTGGTTGACCTGGGTCAGGTAGGCGAAGTCGGCGGGGTCGGCCGGATCGCGCAGGCGCGCGTCGGTATAGAGTTTGAGCCGCTGATTGCCGTCGCCCGCGAGGAACTTCTGGTGGGCGCGCATGGTCGGGGTTTCGGGGCTGGCGGTGTCGGCCCCGAAGGCGGCGATTGTCGCGCCGGCCGGCATGGCCTGGAACCCGTATTCGGACATGAAGCGCGGGCAGCTGTCGAGATAGCGCTCGACGGGCTTGCTGCCCGACCACACGTCCCAGAAATGGCGATCGCCGTTCGCGTCGGTGTCGGTCGGTCCTTCATAGTCGGTGGACGGCGAGCCGGGCCAATAGGGCACGTCGCGGTCGCGCGCCGCGGCGACGCGCAGCACCCGGTCGAACAGCACCGCCATGCCGACGCCCGTGCGTTCCTGCTCGTCGGCGCCGACGCGGCGTTTCCACGCCTTGCGGTCCGACCAGTTCTCCCACCCGGACAGCACCTCGTTGTTGCCGGCCCAGATCACCACGGAGGGGTGAGCGGAAAGACGGTCGACCTGTTCCTCCGCCTCCGCCTGCACACTGGCGCGGAAGGCGGCGTCGGGCGGAGTGACGGAGCCGCCAAACATGAAGTCCTGCCACACCATCAGCCCCAGTTCGTCGGCGATGGCGTAGAAGCTGTCGGGCAGGTAATAGCCGCCGCCCCAGACGCGGATCATGTTCATGTTGGCGTCCCGCGCGCCGGTGAGCACCGCGCGCATCTGCGCATCGGTGACGCGGGTCGGGAAGCTGTCGAACGGGATCAGGTTCGCACCCTTGGCGAACACGTCGGCGCCGTTGATGCGGAAGCCGAAACCGCCCCGCTCGCGGATCAGCTCGACGGTGCGCAGCCCCGTGCGCGTGTCGGCGCGGTCGAGCGTGCCGCCGGCATCGCGCAGTTCCGCCTCGACCTGGTAGAGCGGTTGCGCGCCCCGTCCCGCCGGCTGCCAGCGCTGCGGGTGCGGGATGCTGACCGGCACCTGCACGGTGTTGTGACCGGCAACGATCGAAACGCGGCGCTCGGTCCGGATCGTCCGCTCGTCGGGGCCGGTGACGCGGATGCGGGCGGTGGCGGTGCCGGCACGGGTCGCCGCCACCTCCAGCCGGGCGACGACCCGCGCCTCGGCATCGGTGACCGCTTCCTGGTCGATGGCGAGCCGGTCGATGCGGGCGGTGTCCCATGCCTCCAGCCGGACGGGTTGCCAGATGCCGGTGTTGACGATGCGCGGGCCCCAGTCCCAGCCATATTGGTATTTGGGCTTGCGGACATAGGGGCTGGTCTGGCGGCGCGGGGGCTCGTCGCCGAACGCGCTGTCGTATTCGCCGGGCAGCGGGTTGACGAGCTTGAGCACCGCGGGTTGCAGTTCGCGGATGGGGGAGCGGAAGCGGACCAGTATCTCGTTGTCGCCGGGATGCAGCACCGCCCTGGCATCCACCCGCCAGCGGCGGTGGGCGTTGTCCGCCCGCAACAGCTCACGGCCGTTGACGAGGACGGTGGCAAAGGTGTCGAGGCCGTCGAACACCAGCTCCACCCGGTCGCGCGCCAGCGTGTCGGGCGTGACAACAAGCGTGCGGCGATATTGCCATTCGGTCAGCCCTGCCCACTGGATCGCGGCCTCGTTCGTGTCCCTGAACGGATCGGGCACTTGCCCCGAGCGGACGAGGTCGAGCTGGACGTGGCCGGGCACCGCGGCGGGCTGCCACCCGGCGGACTGCGGATGTTGCTTGGCGGCCGTGGTATCGGCAGGGTCGATCCGCGCCTGCCAGCCATCGTCCAGACGGACGACCTGACGCTCCGCGGCAGGGGCGGCGCTGGCGAGCAGGATCGCGACGGCGGCGAACCGGGCCTTCACCGCCGCGCCGCCGTCAGCTGTACCGATCCGACCGTGTAATAGGGTTCGGACAATGGCGAGGTGAACTGGAAGCAGAGGTCGCGCTCGCCCTGTTGCGGTGCGATCGTCGCCGACAGGGTGAAGCGGTTGGGGGTCGCGGCGGGATCGGGGAGTGTAAAGGTGGCGAGCACCGGCGGGCGGGCCTGTTCGGGCGGTACGGCCGGCTGCGCGGGGCCGGGGCGCACCGGGCAACCAGCGGTGACCACCAGCTCGCCATGCGGAGTCACGTTGAAGTGGCGGCGAAGCGCGCCGGCCTCGTTGGCGAGGCCGTAGTTGCGGGGCAGGCGGGCGACCTCGACGGTGAAGCCGGTGATCCCGTCCATCCGCGCGCCGGGATAGGCGGTGCAGGTGTCGAACAGGTTGATGTTGTACGCGGGCGCGTTCGTGTCCTGCTCCGAATTGAGCGGCACCCGCAGCCCCAGCGCGCCGCGCGGGCAGGCGGTCATCTCCGCGCTGTCGCGGCGCAGCAGCCCTGCGCGGGTCGCGTCAAAGCTGCGCACCCCGCCCAGAGCATGCCCGTCCGGGGCAAAGGCCGCGGCGCGCACCACCGTTCCCACCGGTATCCCGATCGTGGCGCGATACGCGCGCGACCGGCGCGTCGGCACCGACCCGTCGACGGTATAGCGGATGGTGCCGTACCCCGTCTGGCTGGCCATCGACAGGCTGGCGCGGCCGGTGCGCAGCGCTTCGGCGCGACTGTCCGCCAGCGTGTATTCGACCACAAATGCGCTGTCGGCGACCTCCACCCCCGATCGCCGCCAGCGGCCGATCTGGGGATCGAGGCGGGCAAGGAAGCCGGGGAAGTCGCGCCGGTTCTGCGGCGTCCAGGTCATCTCGGCGATCGCGGCGGCGCGGGGGAACAGCATGTGCTGCACCTGGTACGGGGTCGCCATGTACTCGGCCCAGTTGTTGCCCTGCGCGCCCAGCACATGGTGGCGCCGGTCCGCCGCGATCCCAGCCGGCAGGGGGTCGTAGGCGTAGACGTTGGCGAGCCGCCCTGCGACCTGCGCCGGCGTGTTGTCCGGCGCGTCGCGGCCGGCGATGCGGCCGGGCGGTTCGGCGGCGGACGAGCTTTGCAGCGAATCGAGGTACAGGGTTGGCGCGGGCGACAACACCACGTCGTGTCCCGCCGCCGCCGCCTCAACCGCGCCCTTTTCCCCCCGCCACGACATGATCGACGCGGACGGCGGAATGCCGCCTTCGAGGATCTCGTCCCAGCCGATCAGGCGACGGCCGCGAGCGGCGAGATGGCGGCCGAACTGTTCGAACATCCAGGATTGCAGGGCCTGTTCGTCCTTCAGGCCCAGTGCGCGGATCTGGGCCTGCACCGCCGGCGAGCGCTGCCATTGTTCCTTCACCGCCTCGTCCCCGCCCATGTGGACGAAGCTGCCGGGAAAGATCGTGACCAGCTCGTCCAGCACGTTGCGGACGAACGCCATCCCTGCCGGGCCGGGGTTGAGGATATAGGGGCTGATCCCCCATTCGTTGGACACCACCGGCCGGTCGCCGAACACGCCGAGCTCCGGATAAGCTGCGAGTACCGCCTGGACGTGGCCGGGAAAGTCGATTTCGGGCACGATCGTGATCCCGCGCGCCGCGGCATAGGCGACCAGCTCGCGCAGCTCGTCCTGCGTGTAGAAGCCGCCGACATGCTGTCGCGGGGGTTCGCCCGCGCTCGGCCCGGTGCGCCACCCACCTACCTCCGTCAGCTTGGGATAGCGCTTGACCTCGAACCGCCAGCCCTGGTCGTCGGTCAGGTGGAGGTGGAGCGTGTTGAGCTTCACCTCCACCATCCGGTCGACGATCGTGCGCAGTTCGCCAACCGGCTGGAAATGGCGCACCACGTCGACCAGCAGCCCGCGCCAGACGAAGCGGGGCCGATCCTCGATCGTCATCGCCGACAGAGTCACCGGGCGACCCGTTGCGCGATCGGGATGCCGGGCGTTCTTGCCGTCGGGGCTGAGCAGCTGGGCCAGCGTCATGGCGCCGTACAGGAGGCCGCGGTCGCCCGAGGCGGCGATCGAAACGCCCGTCCGGTCGACGGTCAGCCGGTACGCCTCGTCCCCCGCGATGGCGGGATCGCGACGGAAGCGGATGCGCGCGCCGGGGGCGGTCGGCCGGTCTGCGACCAGAGCGATGCCGCGATCGCGTTGCACGCGTTCGACCAGCAGCCGGGCGGCGGTGGCGGCGGCGGCGTCGCCGGCCGGAACCGCGATCGCCGCGCCGTTCGCGACGACCAGCCGACCCGATCCCGGGCGGACCATCGCCGGACGCGGCAGCAGCGCCGGCTCGAAGGCGGTGGCGGGAGCGGCAGCGACGGGCAGCGCCGTCCCGGACAGGAGGATCGCGGCGAGGGCCGTCGCGGGCAGGGGAAACGCCATCGCCGCCGCGACGCGCCCCGTGATGCACCGGCCTGATCGCATCCGTCGACTCCCCTGTTCTCGTCCGGCGCGACGACCGGCTTTGGTTATAGACAATATATGACCATTGCAGCGCAAGCACCGATCGCGCGATTGCGCGGCGGGCCGATGTCGCGGTACGCTATCGCGCTATGACTGCGCTGGAAATCTGCATCGAGGACGTCGCGGGCGCGCGCGGGGCGATCGCCGGGGGTGCCGACCGGATCGAATTGTGCGCGGCGCTGGCGCTGGGCGGGCTGACGCCATCGCCGGCGCTGCTTGCCCGGGTGCTGGCGGTGGCAAGGCCGGCGGGGGTCGCGGTGCACGCGATGGTGCGCCCCCGCGCCGGCGACTTCGCCTATGATGCCGACACGCTCGACCTGGCGCTGGCCGAGGGCGAGGCGCTGGTTGCGGCAGGGTGTGACGGGCTGGTGTTCGGGGCCTGTTCGGGGGGAACGCTGGACGGGGAAGCGCTGGGTGCCTGGATCGCGAGATTCGCCGGCCGGCCGGTCGAGCTGACGCTACACCGGGCGATCGACCTCGTCCATGACCTGCCCGGCGCGGTGGAGCAGGCGGTATCGCTCGGATTTCACCGGATCCTGAGTTCGGGTGGTGCGATCGCGGCGTCGCAGGGCATCGACACGCTGCGCGCGATGGTGGATCGTGCCGCGGGCCGGTGCCGTATCGCCGCCGGGGCGGGGGTACGCGCGGACAACGCCGCCGCGCTGGTCGCGGCGACGGGGGTGGACGAGGTTCACGCTTCCGCATCGCAGGCCGGAGTGTTCGACGCGGCGGTGCTCGCGCTCGGCTTCGCAGCGGGCGCGCGACGGTGGACGTCGCCGGCAACCGTGGCGGCCTTGCGCGCCGCGATCAAACCATCATAGGTCCTGATAAGACCAGTTGTCGGTTGCCGCTGCCTTTGTTTATGGTCGCGCAACCAGGGGGGAGCGAAAAGGCGGCCGTGGCACGCAACGGAACCGATGGACGCGCGGATGCGACCGGCAGCTTCTCGGCCAAGGTCGGGCAGTTGCGCGCCAGCAACCCGCTGCCGCTCTACCTCCAGCTTCAGTCGCTGATCCGCGACGCGATCAAGGACGGGGTTGCCCCGCGCGGCAGCGGCATCCCCGCCGAACGCGACCTCGCGGTCGAGTACGACGTGTCGCGCATCACCGTGCGCAAGGCGATCGAGGGGCTGGTCGAGGAAGGGCTGCTGACCCGCCGGCGCGGCGCGGGGACGTTCGTCGCGGGCCGGGTCGACAAGAACTTTTCCAAGCTGTCGTCCTTTTCGGAGGACATGGTCGCGCGCGGTCGGGTGCCGAGCAGCCGGTGGGTGTCGCGCGCAGTGGGCGCGGTGACGCCGGAGGAGGCGATGGCGCTGGGCCTGTCGCCGGGATCGCCGGTACTGCGGTTCCACCGCATCCGGCTGGCCGACGACGAGCCGATGGCGCTGGAGTTCTCGACGTTGGCGGCGGGCGCGCTCGCCTCGATCGAGGATGTCGGGGACTCGCTGTACGCGGCGCTGGATGCCGCCGGGCACCGGCCGGTGCGCGCGCTGCAGCGGCTGCGCGCGGTGCCGCTGGGATCGCAGCATGCCCGGATGCTGGGGATCGACACCGGCCATCCGGTGCTGTTGATCGAACGGCGCGGCTTCCTGCCGGACGGTCGGGTGGTGGAGTTCACACGATCCTATTACCGCGGCGATGCTTATGACTTCGTGGCGGAACTTTAGATGGTGATGATCGATAGCGGGTCGGGCGTGTCGCTGATGGCGGCGGAGGTGACCGAGGCACCGGCCGTGGTCGCGCGCATGCTGGCGGCCAATGCCGACGCCGCGGCGACGTTGGGCCGGGCGTTGCGCGATACCCCGCCCGACGTGGTGGTCACCTGCGCGCGCGGGTCGTCCGACCATGCCGCCACCTATGGCAAGTACCTGATCGAGACGGGCGTGGGGGTGCCGGTCGCGTCCGCCGCGCCGTCGGTGGCGTCGATCTTCGCCGCGCCCGCCGCCACCCGCCGCGCACTGGCGATCGCGATCTCGCAATCGGGCCGCAGCCCCGACCTTCTCGCCTCGGCCGGGGCGCAGCAGGCGGGCGGCGCGCACCTCGTGGCGCTGGTCAACGACGGCGGGTCGGCGCTGGCCGGGATGGCCGACACGCCCCTGCCGCTCCACGCCGGACCCGAGCTGTCGGTGGCGGCGACCAAGTCGTGCATCGCGGCCATGGCGGGGCTGGCGCAACTGGTGGCGCACTGGAGCGGCGACCGGGCGCTCCACGATGCGCTGGATGCGTTGCCGACGCTGCTGGACCAAGCGCTGGCGCTCGACTGGGAGCCTGCGGTCGAGCCGCTGGCGGCGGTCGAGCGGATGTTCGTGATCGGCCGCGGCTTCGGCTTCGGCATCGCGGGCGAGGCGGCGCTGAAGCTCAAGGAAACCTGCGCGATCCAGGCCGAGCCGTTCAGCGCCGCCGAAGTGCGCCACGGGCCGATGGCGATCGTCGGCCCCGGCTTTCCAGTCCTCGCGCTGGCCGGCAGCGATGCGGCGGGCGACGACGTGCGCGATGTCGCGGCGGTGTTCGCAGAGCGGGGCGCAACGGTGCTGCTGGCAAGTACCACCGGCACGGGGGCGCTGCCGGCGACGCCCGCGCATCCGGCGATCGAACCGATCCTGATGCTGGCGAGCTTCTACCGGCTAGCCGAACGGCTGGCGTGTCGCCGCGGTCTCGATCCCGATCGCCCGCCCCATCTGTCCAAGGTGACCCGCACACGATGACCGAGCTACGTTTCACGCGCGGGTCGGTGGTGGTCGGCGCCGATGTGTGGCCCGGCATCGCGTTGTCGGTCGCGGACGGGCGGATCGTCGCGGCGACGCGGCTAGCGGCGGACGCGACCGGCGGCACCGACCTGGCGGGCGGCTGGCTGATGCCCGGCTTTGTCGATACCCAGGTCAACGGCGGCGGCGGGGTGCTGTTCAACGATGACACCACGGTGGAGGGCATCCGCGCGATCGGTGCGGCGCACGCCCGCTATGGCACCACCGCGTTCCTGCCAACCTTGATAAGCGACGGGCCCGACCGCGTGGCCGCCGCAATGGCGGCGAGCGACGCCGCGATCGCCGCCGGCGTGCCGGGTGTCGCGGGCGTGCATATCGAGGGGCCGGCGATCAACGCCGCGCGCAAGGGCATCCACGACCCTGCGCGATTCCGCCCGCTGGACCGCACGCTGCTCGACATCCTGACGCGCCCGCACCGTGGCACGGTAATGGTGACGCTGGCGCCCGAGCTTGCCCCGCCCGGCGCGATCGCCGAGCTGGCGGCGGCTGGCGTCCGGGTCAGCGCCGGCCATTCGGAGGCGAGCTGTGAAGAGGCGGTGGCCGCGTTCGACCAGGGGCTGACCGGCATCACCCACCTGTTCAACGCCATGCCCGCGATGCGCCAGCGCGAACCGGGGCTGGCAGGGGCGGCGCTGGACGATCCCCGGCCGTGGTGCGGGCTGATCGTCGACGGAGTCCATGTCGCACCGGCGGTTCTGCGCATCGCGCTGCGGGCACGACCGGCGGACCGGATGATGCTGGTCACCGATGCGATGTCGTCGGTGGGTGCGGCGAACAAGGACTTCGTGCTCCAGGGCCGGGCGATCACGGTACAGGACGGCAGCTGTGTCGACGCGGATGGAACGCTGGCGGGGTCGGACCTCGACATGGCGGGCGCGGTGCGGCGTACGGTGCGCGAACTGGGCATCGCCCCGCCTCGCGCCGCGGCGATGGCCGCTACCTATCCGGCCGCGTTCCTGGGCCAGTCGGGCGCGCGCGGTACGATCGCGGTCGGGCTGGCCGCCGACCTGGCGCAGCTCGACGCCGGCTTCGGCGCCGTCGCGACCTGGATCGGCGGGCGCAGGGTGTTCGGCGGGTGACGATCGATCGGCGCGGCCTGCTGGCGGGAACCGCGGTGCTGGGCGCGGCGCTCTCCGTCCGGCCGGTGGTCGCGGCGACGCCCGGCGTGGGCGGCGATGGGGGCGCGGGCGCGCTGCCGATGCCGGTGCCGAGCGACCTGCTGCCCGAACCGCTGCCGGTGATCGACCGCAACCGCACGCGGATGGAACGGGGCTGGCTGTTCCACGAGGGCGACGTCGTGCCGCCCCGGCCGCAGGGGCACCACGAGACCTATCTGAGCGTCAAGGCGGGCAACGCGCCGGGCGCAGCGGCGCTGGATTACGCCGATGGCGACTGGGCGGCGGTGGACCTGCCGCACGACTGGGCGTCGTTCCAGCCGTTCGTCGAAACCGCCAATGTCAGCCAGGGCTACCGCGCGCGCGGGATCGGCTGGTATCGCCGCCGCTTCCGGCTCGACCCCGCCGACCGGGGCGGGCGGCTGGAGCTGCATTTCGACGGCATCGCCACCCATGCGCAGGTGTGGATCAACGGCAACCTCGCCGCGCGCAGCTGGAGCGGGTACAGCGCGGTAATCGTCGACCTGACCCCGTTCGCCACGTTCGGGGACGAGGCCAACGTGGTCGCCATCCGCGTCGATGCCGACGCGATGGAAGGCTGGTGGTACGAGGGCGCGGGCATCTACCGCCATGTCTGGCTGGTGCGGCGCGCGCCCGTGTCGATCGCCACCGACGGCGTCCATTGCGATCCGCGCAAGGGGCCGGACGGCTGGCATGTGCCGGTGACAGTGACGCTGGACAATGTCGGGCCGGAGGCGGCGGCGGTGACGGTGGGGGCGGTGCTGATCGCCCCGGATGGCCGCCGCCTCGGCGGCGCGCTGGCCGAGGGCAGCGCGCCGTCGCTCGACACGGGACAGGTGACGCTCGACTTCCCTGTCGCCGATCCGGCCTTGTGGTCGGTCGACCGGCCGCAGCTGCACCGGGTCGTGGTGCGGCTGGAGCACGGCGGGCGGGCGGTGGACGAGCGGAGCGTGCCGGTCGGGTTCCGCACGATCCGCTTCGATCCCGACCGCGGCCTCTTCGTCAACGACCGGCCGGTGAAGCTGAAGGGCGTGTGCCTGCACCAGGACCATGCCGGGGTCGGGGTCGCGGTGCCCGACAGTCTGCACCAATGGCGGCTCGAACGGTTGAAGGCAATGGGCTGCAACGCGATCCGCTGTTCGCACAACGCCCCTGCGCCCGAGTTCCTGCACCTGTGCGACCGGATGGGGTTCCTCGTGATGAACGAGAACCGCATCTTCAATCCCTCTCCCGACTATCTCGCACAGCTGGAATGGCTGGTCCGGCGCGACCGCAACCACCCCAGCGTCATCCTGTGGTCGGTATTCAACGAGGAGCCGATGCAGGGGACCCCCGCGGGGGTCGAGATGGTGCGTCGCATGGTCGCGGCGGTGAAGCGGCTGGACGACAGCCGGCCGGTAACCGCGGCGATGAACGGGTCCTTCTACGAACCCCGCAACGTCAGCCAGGTCGTCGACGTGATGGGGTTCAACTATTATCAGGCCGACTACGACCGTTTCCATGCCGCCAACCCGCGCCTGCCGGTGACGAGTTCGGAGGATACCAGCGCGTACCAGACCCGTGGCGCGTTCCGCACCGACGAGGCGGCGCATGTCCATACCTCGTACGACGAGGAAGCGGCCGACTGGGGCGGCACCCATCGCGCGACGTGGAAGCGGATCGCCGAGCGCGCGTTCGTCGCGGGCGGCTTCGTTTGGACAGGGTTCGACTATCATGGCGAGCCGACACCCCACGCCTGGCCGACCGTGTCGAGCTTCTTCGGGATCATGGACCTGTGCGGTTTTCCCAAGACCGCGTTCGACATCCACCGCGCGCACTGGACCGACGACCGGCCGGTGGTGTCGATCGCCCCGCACTGGACCTGGCCCGGCCGCGAGGGCGAGCCGATCAAGGTCTTCGTCGCCTCCAACGTGCCCCACGCGGTGCTGCGCCTCGACGGCAAGATAGTGGGCGAGGGGCCGGTGGACCGGATCATGGGGGCCGAGTGGACCGTTCCCTACCGCCCCGGCCGGATCGAGGTGGAGGCGTGGGACGGCGACCGCATCGTCGCGCGCGCCGCACACGAGACCGCCGGCCCGCCCGTGGCGCTGCGCCTCACCCCCGCGCGCGTCCGGATGCGCGGGGACGGCGAGGACGCGCAGGGCGTGACGATCGACACGATCGATGCGCGCGGCCGGCATGTCCCGACCGCCAACCTCCCCACCCGCTTCACGGTCGAGGGCGGGAGCATCATCGGCGTCGGCAACGGCGATCCCAACAGCCACGAACCCGAGAAGGGCCATGCGCGCCGCCTGTTCAACGGATTGGCGCAGATCATCGTCCAGTCCGCCGCCGGCACGGGGCCGCTACGCATCCGGGCGGAAGCGGACAGCCTGCGTCCCGCGGCCATCACGATGCGCCGGGTGGCCGCGCCGGTTCCCGCCCAGGTCGCCGCGACGGCGGACGAGAGCCCGGTGCGCAACTGGCGCCGTTCCCCCCGGCTGGCGACCCGGCCCGAGCCGACGCTGACACCCGCGGATGGCGACAACAACAGCTGGGATCTGGTGCGCAGCGGCACCGTCACCCTGGCCGATCCCGTGCGCGGCTGGCGGGTCTATCGCAGTCGGGTCGTGCCCCGTCGCCGGCTCGCCGCACGGGGCGGGACGATCACCTTTGAACAGGTGACAGGCATCGCGGGCCTGTGGGTCGACGGCCGGCCGGTCGCGACGAAACCCGATCCCGCGCCCGGCCCGCTCACCGCGCCGTTGCCTGCGGGCGAGGGTCCGCACGTGCTGGTGCTGATCGTGGAGGCCGCACCTGGGCGAGAGTCGGGGATCACCGGGCTGGTCCGGGTGCGATGAAGCCGGGCCGAGAACCGGAGCATCGGGCCCAATTGGTTCCATATCGGTATTGCTTCACGGCCATCCCCCGCTAGGCTGGGGCAGGAGGCGCGCTTGGACCTGGAACTGCTTTCGCCGTTGGCCGGCTGGTGCGTGCCGCTAGTCGATGTACCCGACCCGGTGTTCGCCACCGGCGCGATGGGGCCTGGTGTCGCGATCGACCCGGTCGGCGACACGCTGCACGCGCCCTGCGACGCGGTCGTCCGGACCGTTCACGCCGCTCGCCATGCGGTGATCCTGCGGACCGCCGGCGGGGCCGAGCTGTTGATGCACCTGGGCATCGACACCGTGGCGCTGCAGGGCGCACCGTTTACGGTGCTGGTGTGCGAGGGGCAGAAGGTCTCGGCGGGCGATCCGTTGATCCGGTTCGACCTCGACCGGCTGGTGCTGGCCGGATGCGCGGCGGTGACCCCGGTGATCGGCATCGGCGAGGGCATGACCGCGATCCCGCTGGCGAGCGGTCGGCTGGTCGCGGTGGGCGATCCGCTGTTGAGGGTCGGCGAGGTGGCGGTTGGCGGGTTGAGAGGGCAGGCCACGGCGGAGCCGGCGGCCGACATGACGGCTGATCGGCCCTTCCTGGGACGTCGGCGCGAACTCGTTGTCGGGCTGGCGTACGGGCTCCACGCGCGCCCGGCCGCGCGGATCGCGGCGGCGCTGCGCCCGCTCGATGCGCGCGTCACGGTGACGGCCGGCGACCGGACCGCAGTCGCGACCAGCAGCGTCGCGCTGCTCGGCCTGGCGCTGGGCCATCGCGCGGCGCTGCTCGCGCAGGCAGAAGGGCCCGATGCCGTCGCGGCGCTCGACCGCCTGGCCGAGCTGCTCGCCCCCGATGCGGAGGATGCCGCGCCAGCGTTCACCCCCGCCGTCGCGTTGCAGCCAGCCTCCCGCCGTACCGCACCCGCGCTGCCCGCCGGGGCGCGGCGCGGCGTCGGGGCGGTGGCGGGGCTGGCGATGGGGCCCGCGCAATGGATCGGCGGTGGCGTGATACCGGTGCCCGCGCGGGGTGAGGGGATCGCGGCCGAGCGCGCCCGGCTCGATGCGGCGCTGGCCTCGGTTCGGGCAGCGCTGGACGTTGCCGCGGCGGCCACAGGCGCCGCCGCCGGGATCGCCGCCGCGCATCGCGAGCTGATCGACGATCCGACGCTGCACGAGGCCGCTGACGCCGGGATCGCGGCGGGGCGGCATGCCGCCGCCGCGTTCGGGGCGGCAACGGCGGGAGAGGCGGCGCGGCTGCGCGCGACGGGCAACGCCCGTATCCGCGAACGGGCCGACGACCTCGACGACCTTGGCCGGCGGATGGCGCGTGCCAGCCTGGGCCTGCCCGATGACGCCCCCGCGTTCATCGCTGGCGCCATCCTGCTGGCCGACGAGCTGCTGCCCTCGCACCTGCTCGCGCCCGGGGCCGACCGGCTGGCGGGGATCGCGCTGCGCGGCGGGGGCACGACGTCGCACGTCGCGATCCTGGCGGCGGGGCTGGGCGTGCCGCTGGTGGTGGCGCTGGGCGCGGGGCTCGACGGCATTGCGGACGGCACCCCGCTGGTGCTCGACGCCGATGCCGGCGCGCTGGTCGTCGATCCTGCGCCCGCGCTGGTGGCGGACGTCCGCACCCGCATCGAACGGCTGCGGTCCACGCAGGACGCCGCACGCATCGCGGGGCACCGTCCCGCCGCCACCGCCGACGGTACCCCCGTCGCCGTGCTCGCCAACATCGCGTCGGTCGCCGATGCGGAGGCGGCGGTGCGGGAGGGCGCGCAAGGCTCCGGGTTGCTTCGCACCGAGTTCCTGTTCCTCGATCGCCCCGCCGCGCCCGATGCGGCGGAACAGGCCGGCCATTACCGCGCGATCGCCACGGCCCTGGGCGATCGCGCGCTCACCTTGCGGCTGCTCGACATCGGCGGTGACAAGCCGGCCAGCTATCTGTCGATGCCGGTGGAGGAGAACCCGGCGCTGGGCGAGCGGGGAGTGCGCGTGCTGTTGTCCCGCCCCGACCTGCTCGACACCCAGCTGCGCGCCGCGCTGCGCGCCGGGCCGGGGATCCGGATCATGGTGCCGATGATCGCGGGGGTGGAGGAGTTCGTCGCCGTTCGCGCCGCGCTGGATCGGATCGCGGTGGATGAAGCGACGCCCGCGCCGCCGCTGGGGGTGATGGTGGAAACGCCCGCCGCCGCGCTGATCGCCGACCAGTTGGCGGAACTGGCCGACTTCCTGTCGATCGGCAGCAACGACCTGACGCAATACGCGCTGGCGATGGACCGCGGTAATCCGGCAGTTACGGCGATGGCGGACGGGCTGCATCCCGCCGTGCTGCGGCTGATCCGGCTGACCTGCGACGGTGCCGGCACCACCCCGGTCGGGGTGTGCGGCGGGCTGGCGGCGGACCCGCTGGCGGTGCCGATCCTGATCGGGCTGGGCGTCCGATCGCTGTCGGTGCCGCCCGCCCGCGTGGCGGCGACCCGCGCGATCGTGGCGGGGCTGAGGCTGAACGCGGCGGAGGCGCTTGCGCGGATCGCGCTCGCCTGCGTCACGGCGGACCAGGTGCGCGCGCTGGCCCGTGGCGCGGCCGAGCATGACGGCGACACCGACGTGGAGACGGTCCCATGAACCCCATGACCTTTCTCCAGCCGCTCGGGCGCGCGCTGATGCTGCCGATCGCGGTGCTGCCGGTCGCGGGGCTGTTGCTGCGACTGGGCCAGCCGGACCTACTCGACATCGCGTTCCTGTCGGCGGCGGGAGAGGCGATCTTCTCCAACCTTGGCCTGTTGTTCGCGATCGGCGTGGCGACCGGCTTCGCGCGCGACGGCAACGGTGCCGCATGTCTCGCGGGGCTGGTCTGTTTCCTGACCGCGACGCGCGGGGCGGCACCGTTCCTCCAAGTTCCCCCTGAGGTGCTCGCCGGCCTGCCCGAAGCGGCGCGCGGCGCGGCGCAGACGGCCTGGCGGCAGGCGGCGATCGGCAGGCTCGACGTGCCGATCGGCATCGCCTCCGGGCTGGTAGGCGGACTGTTCTACAACCGGTTCGCGGGGTTGAAGCTGCCCGACGCGCTGGCCTTCTTCGGCGGGCGGCGGTTCGTGCCGATCGCCAGCGGGCTGGCCGGCATCGGCATCGCGCTGCTGCTGGGGCCAAGCTATGGCGCGATCGGCGCGGGCGTCGACGGCCTGTCCCGCACGGTCGTGGCGGCGGGCGGCTGGGGACTGTTCGCGTTCGGGGTGCTCAACCGGCTGCTGCTGGTGACGGGGTTGCACCATATCCTCAACAACGTCGCCTATTTCGTGGTCGGCGACTACGGCGGCGTCACCGGCGACCTTCGCCGCTTCTTTGCGGGCGATCCGACCGCGGGCGGGTTCATGAGCGGGTTCTTCCCGGTGATGATGTTCGGCCTGCCCGCCGCCTGCCTCGCCATGTACCACGAGGCGGTCCCCGCGCGGCGCAAGGCGGCCGGCGGACTGTTGTTCAGCCTAGCGCTGACCTCGTTCCTGACCGGCGTGACCGAGCCGATCGAGTTCTCCTTCATGTTCCTGGCACCCGCGCTGTACGCGCTTCACGCTCTGCTGACCGGGGTGGCGGAGGCGGTGATGAACGCGCTGGGCGTGAAGCTCGGCTATGGTTTCTCGGCAGGGTTGTTCGATTACGTCCTGAACTACGGCAAGGCGACACGGCCGTTGATGCTGCTGCCGATCGGGGCGGGTTATGCGCTGGTCTATTACGCGCTGTTCCGCCTCGTCATCCGCCGGTTCGACCTGCCGACGCCCGGCCGCGAGCCGGCGGAGGCGGTGCCGACGCCACGGGCGGACCTGTCCGATCGCGGCGCGGGTTTCGTCGCGGCGCTGGGAGGATCGGCGAACCTGCGCGACGTCAGCGCCTGCACCACCCGCCTGCGCCTGCGGGTCGCGGATGGGGATGCGATCGACGAGGCGGCGCTCAAGGCGCTGGGCGCGCGCGGGGTGTTGAAGCCGTCCGCGGGGGTGGTCCAGGTGGTGCTGGGCCCGGTTGCGGACGCGGTAGCGATGGACATCCGCGACGCGCTGGACGGCGAGCGCCCGGCTGCCGCGCCCGAGCCGCCTGCCCCTGCCTCCGTCGCGCCCGCCCTCGTCGCCGAAACTTACGCCGTGCCCGACGCGATCGCCGCGTCGGTGGGCGGAACGGACAACATCGCGGAAGCGAGCCGCCATCCCGGCCGGCTGCGCCTGCGTCTGCGCGATCCGTCGCTGCTGGCGAATCCAGTGCCGGGCGTGCGCGCGGTGGCATGGCCGCGGGCGGACGTGGTACACCTGTTGATCGAGGGGGAGCGCTGATGGCCGGAATGACGCGTCGGACGATGGTGGGCGGGATCGGCGCGGCTCTGCCCGCGGCGGCGCTTGCCGGGCAGAACGGGGCCGCGCCCGCGCCCGTTATCCTGTCCACCTGGGATTTCGGTGCCGCCGCCAACGATTCGGCCATCGCGCGGCTGCGCGCGGGCGGATCGCTGCTCGACGCGATCGAGGCGGGGGCGCGGGTACCCGAGGCGGACCTGTCGAACCATTCGGTCGGCAAGGGCGGCTATCCCGACCGCGACGGCCATGTCACGCTGGACGCGGTCATCATGGACGATGCCGGGCATGTCGGCGCGGTCGCGGCGCTGGAGGACGTGACCCATGCCGTGTCCGTCGCGCGCGCGGTGATGGAGCGGACGCCCCACACCCTGCTGGTCGGCGAGGGTGCCCGCCGCTTTGCGCTCGACAACGGCTTCCGGGCCGAGTCGCTGCTCACCCCCGATGCGGAGGCCGAGTGGCGCAAGTGGCTCTCGACCGCAAAATACCAGCCGGTCGCCAACATCGAGAACCGCCGCCCCGCGCCCGGCTCCGCGCTGGACCACGACACGATCGGCATCGTCGGTCGCGGTGCCGACGGCCGCTTCGCGGGGGCCTGCACCACGTCGGGCATGGCGTTCAAGATGCGTGGCCGGGTGGGCGACAGCCCGCAGGTCGGCGCCGGGCTGTTCGTGGAGGCCGGGGTCGGCGCCGCCACCGCGACCGGGGTAGGCGAGGAGGTGACCCGAATCGCCGGCAGCGCCCGCGTGGTATCCTCGATGCGCGCCGGGATGGCTCCCGCCGCGGCGTGCCGGGAGGCGGTTGAGCATATCGTTCGCCTGCGGGGGAAGGCGATCGACGGGATGCAGGTCGGCTTCATCGCGATCGGCCGCACGGGCGCGATCGGCGCCTTTGCGCTGATGCCGGGCTTTACCTATGCGCTGACCGGGCCGGACGGGCGCAGCACCGTCCACCCCGCGCCCAGCCTGCGCGGCTGACGCATGATCCGGGCACCCGCACCGTTAGCCTCTGGCGCAGTCGGGGGCCATCGATTGGCGCTTCGATCCCGCTTGGCGTAAGCGACGCGAGGGGCGGAATTTGGGGCGGGGTGCGGTCCGGCACCGGAACGGTGTCCTCCTCGCGCCCGCCGCGGCGCTGCTGGCTGCCACCGTCGTGGCGCAAGCGCCCGCGAGTCCCGAACCCGATCGCGCTGTTGCCTATGTTCCCTCGCCCGCCCGAAAGGTCGCCACCCTGTCCGCGATCGGCCGGTGGCTGCGGATCAACGGCGACAGCTTCCACAACACCGTCGCCGGCCCGGTCGCGCCGCAGCCCTGGGGCGTAACCGCGAGCGGGGCGGCGAGTGTTCGTCCACCTGCTGGGCGATCCAGGCCCCACCCTTGCGCTGCCGATCCGGGGCGTGCGGTCGGCCCGGTTGCTTGACGGTGGTGCCAGGATCCGGGTGCGCGCGACCGCGACGGGAACCGAACTCCTGGGTCTGGCCCGCCCGGCCGATGCGGCGGATCGGGTCGTGCCGCTGGTGCTGCGCGACGGATGATACCCGATCGCGTCGGGATGTGTCCCGGCCTGTCGGTGCTTGCCGTCGCCGCATGATCCAAGCGCCAACGGGGCGGTTTGCTGCTCGCGCTTACCGGTTCGCCTGATCCGATGCATCGGGCAGGCGGTCAGGCGGCGGTGGTGGGCAAATCGACGCTATTGCGACCGTCGCTGCCGGCCTGCATACTACCCTTGCCATGCCTGCTGCGACGGGAACGCGTGTGGATGAGCGACGGGAACGATGCCTGTCGTTCATCCCCCCGTGCACCGTCGGACTCTCTTTCGGAAAGCCTCTCGATGCGTCTGGTCGCTTGCTCCCTCTTGCCGCTCATGATCGCCGGCGCGGCGGCCGCTCAACAACGCCCGGCGGTGACGGCCGCGGACTATACCCGCGCCATGCACCAGCTCATTCCGTGGACGGCTCCGCTAGTCGATCATGCGGTGCGGGCGGCGCATTGGATCGATGCGCGGCGCTTCTGGTACGTGGACACCAGCCACGGCGTGCAGACGATCATGCTGGGCGATGCCGTGGAGGGTACGAAGGCGCCGGTTTTCGATACGGCGACGCTGCTACGATCGCTGAACACGGCGGGGCTGAAGGAACGGGATCCGACCAAGCTCGCCTTCGAGGGGCTGGAGCCTGATTTCGACAAGCGCACCGCCATCGTGAAGGTCGGCGGAGAGCGATATGCGTGCGCGCTGGCGCAGCCTCATGCCTGTACGAAGGCGGCTGAACCGGGCACCGGGCAGGCTACAGGTTCTCCGCCGCAAAGTCGCCAAGCGGCAGCGGTGCCGTCCCCGGACGGCAAGCGCGCGGTCTTCCTGCGCGACTGGAACCTGTGGGTCCGGGACGTGGCCACCGGGACGGAGCGGCAGTTGACGACCGATGGCGTCAAGGATTTCGGCTACGCGACCGACAATGCGGGCTGGCGCCATTCGGATCAGGCGATCGTGATCTGGTCGCCCGACTCCAGAAAGGTCGCGACGTTCCAGCAGGATCAGCGCGCGGTCGCCGACTTCACGACCACGACGACACAGGTGGGCCACTCGGTCACGGAAACGTGGAAATACCCGTTTGTCGGCGACAAGGAGATCATCCACATACAGCGCGTCATCGTCGATGTGGACGATGCCCGAGTGGTCCGTCTGAAGATGCCGGCGGACCTGCACCGATCGTCGCTGTGCGACGATGTGGTGTGCGGCGAGGGCCCCCAGGACATGCAATGGGCGAAGGACGGCAGGACGCTGGCCTTCGTGTCGACCTCGCGCGACCACAAGGTGGAGACAGTACGCATCGCCGATGCGACCACGGGTGCGGTCCGCGACGTGTTCACCGAAACGGTTCCGACATGGTTCGACAGCGGGTACAACGACGAGGGGATCAACTGGCGTTACCTGTCGGAGCGCGGCGAGATCCTGTGGTGGTCGCAGCGCGACGACTGGGGCCATTATTATCTGTACAGCGCCCGGAACGGCAAGCTGCTGCGGCAGGTGACGCGGGGGCATTGGAACGTCGACCACCCGGTCCATATCGACGAGCGCAGCGGCAGGATGCTGGTCGCCGGGGTCGGGCGCGAGGGCGGCGTGGACCCGTATTACCGCAGCATCTATGCGGTGAACCTGAAGGGCGGCGCTCCCAGGCTGCTGACGCCCGAGAAGCAGGACCATATCGCGGTGCCGTCCAGCGACGGCCGGTATTTCGTGGACATCTATTCGACGCCGCAGGAGGCGCAGACCGCAGTGCTGCGGCGCTCGGACGGCTCGGTGGTCCAGGAGCTCGCGAAGGGCGACCTGACTCGCTTGCGGGCGGCGGGCTGGCAGGCACCGGAGAGCATCGCCGTCCAGTGCAGCGACGGCAAGACATTGTGCCACGGCCTGCTCTTCAAGCCGGCGGGCCTCGATCCGCAAAAGAAGTATCCGGTCATCGACTATGTCTATCCGGGGCCGTTCACCGGAACGATCTCCTCCCGGCAGTTCACGCCGTCGAATGGCGATGCGGGGGCGCTGGCGCAGCTGGGATTCGCGGTCGTACAGATCGATGCGCTGGGAACGCCGCGGCGGTCGAAGACCTTTCAGGATTTCTACTATCGCGCCATGGGCAAGCAGGCCGTCCCCGACCAGGTCAGCGGCATCAAGGATCTTGCCGGGCGGTATGCCTGGATGGACGGCGATCGCGTGGGCATCTGGGGGCACTCGGGCGGCGGCAATGCGACGGCGGCCGCGATGTTCCTGTACCCCGATTTCTTCAAGGTCGGGATTGCCGAGAGCGGAAATCACGACAACCGCAACTATGAGGACGATTTCTACGAGAAATACCTCGGGTTGCTGGAAAGCAAGGACGGGAAGACCAACTACGACCTGCAGGCCAATCAGGACCTGGCCAAGAACCTGAAGGGCAAGCTGCTGCTGGCGCACGGGATCCTCGACGATAACGTTCCGGTGTCATCGACGCTGCTGGTGGTCGATGCGCTGGAGAAGGCGAACAAGGACTTCGATCTCGTCCTGTTTCCGCGAGCGCGGCACGGCTATGGCGATCAGGCCAACTACATGATGCGGCTTCGCTGGGACTATTTCGTCGAGAACCTGATGGGGGCGACGCCGCCCAAGGAGTTCAGGATCGTGAGGCCGGGCACTGGCGGTTGAGGTCGCGCAAGGCTTCACCCAGCCGCCGGGCCGCGCTGGGACAGGTTGCGCAGGTCAAGGAGAAGCCGCTCGCGGTCTACACCCGTCCACCGAGCGTCGCGATCTGCGCTGCGGCACGATGAGGAAGCGTCAAGCGCCGGTCCGCACCGTGCCGAACAGAAAGGCCGTGCCACTGGCGGCATTGGCGCGCCAGTCGCCGAGACGCAGCGTGACATCGCATCGCACCGGATGTGAGTCAGGGCCTACTCTTGCGGCGTGCGGCCCGACGATCGAGGGCGATGTTGCAAGCAGGTTCGGGAGCAGTTGATGGATCTGGATCGCCGCACGTTTACCGCCATGTCTTCGGCCTTGGGCCTGGCCGGGCTGTCGGGCACGTTGCAGGCCGCCGGCGCGGGGCCCTGGTATGCACGGCTGAAGCGCGTGCTCCACGTCAACTTCAACGAGCTCGACCCCCTGACCATGGACGTGGAGGCCTATGCCGACCTTCTCGCGGCGGCGAAGGCACAGGCGACCTTCCTCAGCGTCACGGGCTCTGTCGCCTTTTATCCTTCCGCCGTGCCCGACTTTCCGCCTGCCATGGGGTTGAAGGGGCGCGACCTGTTCGGCGAGTGCGTGGCGGCGCTGCGCAGGCGGAACATCCGCGTGGTGGGCCGCTTCAGCCCGGACATCGTCCAGCTCTCCGCGGCCGCCCGCCACCCCGACTGGCTGCGACGCACCCGCGACGGAAGCGTCGCGCGGGACGGCGCGGGCGGCGGCACGCTGCCGCCCGGTTACGGCCAGACCTGCCAGTTCACCGCCTATTACGACCGCCAGACGCCGGCGATCATGCGCGAGCTGGTCGAGCGCTACGACGTGGACGGGCTTTACACCAACGGCTGGCCCAACACGGAGGTACGGCGCTGCTGGTGCCAGGCCTGCCGCAAGGTGGCCGACGCCGACAGCTCCGCCTATGTCGACGCCTATCAGGCGCGCGCCATCGAACTATGGCGGCTATACACGGGCATCGCCAAGACGGGGCGGGTCGACCGCTTCTACACGGGCAACATCACCGGGGGCCTCAGGGGCGGCGAACTCGACCTGACCGAGATCACGCGTTCGGCGGAGGTGCTGCTGTGCGACAACCAGAACCGCGGGCCGGGCCTGCCGGTGTGGGACTCGGCGCAGCAGGCCCGGCTCGCGCGCGACGTGATGGGCGGGCGCCCGGTGCTCAACCTCACGGGTGCCTGGGCGCGGGGCGCGAACATCTGGTGGCGCAACGCCACGCAGAACGCGGCCGAGCTTCAGACCCGGATGGCGCAGAGCGCGGCGGCGGGCGCGGCAGTGCATTACCACTGGCTAGGCGTCCATCAGGGCTTCGGCGAGGACCGGCGCTGGCAGGCGATCGGCGGCGACTTCCTGGCATGGCAGGCCGCGCATGATCCGCACTTCCACACGGTCGAGTCGCTCCACCGGATAGCGCTGGTCGTCTCGCCGCTGACCAACCGGCTTTATCCCAGACCCGACGGGAGCGACGCGACCGACAGCGTGCAGGGGCTCTACGCCATCCTGCTGGAAGCGCGCATCCCCTTCGACCTCCTCACCGCGGAGAACCTGTCACGAGAGAAGCTCGCGCGGTACGCGGCGGTGCTTCTCCCCAACATCGCCATCCTGACCGACCCACAGGCTGCCATGCTCGAGGCGTATGTCGACCGCGGTGGTTCGCTGATGACGAGCTTCGAGACGGGATTGTACGATCAGACGGGCCGCCTGCGGGCCGACTTCGCGCTCGGCCGGCTGTTCGCCATGAAGCGAGCAGGAGACCGGGCGGACTCGCACCGGCCCTTGCCCGGTAATCCTCAGCCCTATCCCTCGACTTTCGCCGGCTACCAGCGGATCGAGGGCAGCCATCCCATCACCGCCTCGTTCCACGACACGGGCTGGATCGCCGGGCCCAACTGGACGATCCCGATCGAGTCGGCGGGGGAGGCACCCCTGACGCACGTCGATCCCTATCCCATCTATCCGACCGAGCAGACATACAGCCGCGTGCCGCGCACGGGCCGGCCCGCGGTCGTGCTGCGCGAGCGAGGCCGCTCACGGCTCGCGCACTTCGCGGGCGACGTCGAGGGTACGTATCGCCGCGCTGGGTCGGACGATCTGGCGACGCTGGTTGCGGACACGGTGCGCTGGCTGGTGAGGGGCGAGATCGGGCCGGTTGTCACGGGCGACGGGCTGGTCGAGACGTTCGCTTGGCGGACGGAGCCCGGCTACGCATTGCACCTGTTGAACTACACCAACCCCGCGGCGAACACCGGCGTTCTGCGACGGCATCATCCGGTCGGGCCGCAGCAGGTGGTCATGACGCTGCCGTCCGCCGCGTCCATCCGCCGGGCCCGGCTGCTGCGCGCAGGCGCGGAGCTTCCATTCCGACAGGAGGGTCGCCGGCTGAGCTTCACCGTGCCACGACTGGCCGAGTACGAAGTGGCGGCGTTCGATTGCAGGGCGACGCCGACGTGAGCCACCGTCCGACGCTGGCGATCACGAACCCAAGCGCCGACCTCGCGGGTCATACCGGTAACGAGTGACGCCGGTGAGCGCGCGTCTCGCAAAAAGGTTGTCGCCGAGTGCGCGGTCGTGCGTTGAAGGGCGCATGCAAGACCCTTCCGACCGACCTGCTTCGTGGCCTGTCGGCGAAGGGACGATGGCCGCACTGATCGGCTTTTACCCGTGGAGCGCGACCGCGATTGACCGCTGGCGTTGTCGCCGGCAAGCCTGCGGACGACGGCATGGAACGGCGCTTTCTTACCGGCATCTTCCTGCCGGTGCGCGCGAGCGAGGCGCGGCTGGCGCGCGCGCTTCGGCGCGAGCGGCCTGACCTGCCGATCCTGGTCGTATCGGGCTATGCGGAAGAGGACGGGATCGATCCCGGGCTGGCGCGGCTGAACAAGCCGTTCCGGAACGCCGAGCAGGCCAACAGCCTTTCGGCGCTGTTGCCGGTCGGTCGGCACAAGGCCTGAACGGGCGCGTGGGCGTCGCGCGCCCGTTCAGGCCAGCGCGGCGACCCCCGTCCACACCAGGCGCACCAGATCCGCCTGTCCCGTGGTCCCGGTGGCGGCGTAGAGCCGCTTCGAGTAGAAACGCGCGGTCGCTTCGGTGATCCCCAGCATCCGCGCGGCGCCAGCGATGCTGGCGCCGTCCGCGAGCGCCGTAGCGAGCCGGGCCTCCGGCAGGGACAGGCCGTGTGCGGCGGCAAAGGCGCGGGCGCGGTTGATCGGCTGCGTCGGGGTCCGGAACAGCGCCAGCGCGGCGGCACCGGTGTCGGCGGGCGGGGGCACGGCCACCGCCTCTCCCCCCACCGCGAGCGGGGCGCCGCCCGCGACCGCATCGGCCAGCGTGGCCCGGTCGCGCGGCGAGGCAGGCGGTGCCGCGCCGGCCACCCGGCCGCCGCCAATATCGAGCAGCGCCCAGCCGATCCCGCCCCGGGCCAGCGCCGCTCCCGCCGCGGCGGCCTCTTCCCGTGCGTCGTCCAGCCGGGCCAGCGTATCGCACGCGATCGCGACATGGGGCGACAGGTCGGCCATCAGCACGCTGTCCGCCGCCGAAAAGCCGCGTCCGCCGCCGAACGCGGCTAGCCACTGGTCGCCCGCCGCTGAGCCGGAGCGGACCAATCGGCCGGCACCCGCCATCGAGTCGACCTCGGCCAGGTCATACACCCGCCCCGGCCGCATGACGGTGAGCGCCGTGCGGTCGAGCGGCAGCGCTGCCGCGACGTCGCGGTCCGCGGCGAATCGGATCGTCCAGCCGCCCCGGCCGCGATGCTCCACCAGTGCTGCCAGCGCCCCCCCGACCCGCCGGCGAAAGCGCTCCAGGAACAGCGCAAACGGCGCGTCGGTACCTACCGCATAAAGCGCGGTCAGCAATTCGCCCCCATCGATCCTGCCCAGCGTCATCGCCATCGGCCCTCCCATATGGCAGGTACGTCCGCAAGCGCGAGCGGGCATTAGGCGCGCGCAGGAGGCCCGAACCGATGACCGACGCCGCAACCATGACGCACCTCGACCGGCTGGAGGCGGAGTCGATCCAGGTGCTGCGCGAGGTGGTGGCCGAGTGCGAACGGCCGGTGATGCTGTATTCGGTGGGCAAGGATTCGGCGCTGATGCTCCACCTCGCGCGCAAGGCGTTCCATCCCGGCCCACCGCCCTTTCCGCTGCTCCATGTCGACACGACCTGGAAGTTCCGGGCGATGTACGCGCTGCGCGATCGGGCGGCGGCGGCGGCGGGGATGGAGCTGATCGTCCACCACAACCCGGACGCGGTGGCGCGCGGCATCAACCCATTCGACCATGGCGCGCTGCACACCGACCTGTGGAAGACGGAAGGGTTGAAGCAGGCGCTCGACCTCCACGGCTTCGACGCGGCGTTCGGAGGCGCGCGCCGGGACGAGGAGAAGTCGCGGGCGAAGGAGCGGGTCTTCTCGTTCCGATCGGCCAATCACCGCTGGGACCCCAAGAACCAGCGGCCCGAACTGTGGCACCTGTACAATGCGCGGAAAGCGCGCGGGGAGTCGATCCGGGTGTTCCCGATCAGCAACTGGACCGAGCTGGACGTGTGGCAGTACATCCGGCGCGAGGCCATCGAGATCGTGCCGCTGTACTTCGCCGCGCCGCGGCCGACCGTGGAGCGCGACGGACTGATCCTGATGGTCGACGACGACCGGTTCCGGCTGCGGCCCGGCGAGCGGCCGGTGGAGCGGTCGGTGCGGTTCCGGACGCTCGGCTGCTATCCCCTGAGCGGCGCGGTGGAGAGCGGCGCGACGACCCTGTCGGAGGTGATCCAGGAGATGCTCCTCACCACCACCTCCGAGCGGCAGGGACGCGCCATCGACCGCGATGCCGGTGCCGCGAGCATGGAGAAGAAGAAGCAGGAGGGGTATTTCTGATGACGATCGCGGCCCCTACCGGCGACAGCGCCTATCGCCCCGATGCGCTGATCGCGAGCGACATCGACGCGTATCTGGCGGCGCACGAGGGCAAGTCGCTGCTCCGCTTCATTACCTGCGGCTCGGTGGACGACGGCAAGTCGACCCTGATCGGCCGGCTTCTGTACGACAGCCGGATGATCTTCGAGGACCAGCTCGAGGCGCTGGAGGCGGATTCGAAGCGGGTCGGCACGCAAGGGGGCGAGATCGACTTCGCGCTGCTGGTCGACGGCCTCGCCGCCGAGCGCGAGCAGGGCATCACCATCGACGTCGCCTATCGCTTCTTCGCGACCGCGAAGCGCAAGTTCATCGTCGCCGACACGCCGGGGCACGAACAGTACACGCGCAACATGGTGACCGGCGCGTCCACCGCCGACCTCGCGGTGATCCTGGTCGACGCGCGCAAGGGCGTGCTGACCCAGACGCGGCGGCACAGCTACCTCGCCCACCTCCTCGGCATCCGGGAAATCGTGCTGGCGGTGAACAAGATGGACCTGGTCGGCTATGACCAGGCGACGTTCGACGCGATCGTCGCGGAATACGCCGGCTTTGCGGCGAGCATCGGTATCGAAACGTTCACCGCCATGCCGATCAGCGGGTTTCGGGGCGACAACATTGCTGCGCCCAGCGCCAACACGCCCTGGTATGCCGGCCCGACGCTGATCGCCCATCTGGAGGGCTTGCCGGTCGACGCCGAGCGGGAGCGCGAGCGCCCGTTCCGGTTGCCGGTGCAGTGGGTGAACCGGCCCGACCTCGACTTCCGGGGCTTTTCCGGCCAGGTCGCGAGCGGCGTCGTCCGGCCCGGCGACCGGGTGCGCGTGCTGCCGTCGGGCAAGGTCACCACCGTCGCGCGCGTGGTCACCTTCGACGGCGACCTTGCGGAAGGCGCGGCGGGGCAATCGCTGACGCTCACGCTGGAGGACGAGGTCGACTGTTCGCGCGGCGACGTGATCGCGGCCGCCGACGACCCGCCCGAGACCGCGGACCAGTTCGAGGCGACGCTGGTGTGGATGTCCGACGACGAGATGCTGCCCGGCCGCCCGTACTGGCTCAAGCTCGGTACCCAGAGCGCCACCGTCCAGGTCGCCGCGCCCAAATACCGGATCAACGTCAACACGGCTGAGCATCTGGCGGCGAGGACGCTGGAGCTGAACGCGATCGGGGTGGCGAACCTGTCGGTGGACCGGCAGCTGGTGTTCGAACCCTATGCGCGCAGCCGGGACCTTGGCGGCTTCATCCTGATCGACAAGCTGACCAACGCCACCGTCGCGGCCGGGATGATCCACTTCAGCCTGCGCCGCGCCCAGAACGTCCACTGGCAGGCGCTGGACGTCACCCGCGACGATCACGCGCGGCTCAAGAACCAGACGCCCGCGGTGCTGTGGTTCACCGGCTTGTCGGGGGCGGGCAAGTCCACCATCGCCAACCTCGTCGAAAAGAAGCTGAGGCGCATGAACCGCCACACCTTCCTTCTCGACGGCGACAATGTCCGCCACGGGCTGAACCGCGACCTGGGCTTCACCGATGCCGACCGGGTGGAGAACATCCGCCGGGTGGGCGAGGTCGCCAAGCTGATGGCGGACGCCGGGCTGATCGTCATCACCGCCTTCATCAGCCCGTTCCGGGCCGAGCGCGACATGGTGCGCGAGATGATGCCGGATGGCGAGTTCGCGGAGATCCATGTCGACACGCCGCTCGGCGTGGCGGAGGCGCGCGACGAGAAGGGGCTGTACGCCAAGGCCCGCGCCGGACAGCTCGCCAACTTCACCGGCATCGATTCGCCCTATGAGCCGCCGTCCGCCCCCGAGCTGCGCATCGACACCACGGTCACGACCCCCGACGACGCGGCCCAGCAGATCGTCGACTGGCTGATCCGGTGAGCGCCGGGATGTCCGACGCCGCGCTCGCCGCGCATCTGGCCGAAGTCGCCGGGCGTCTGTTGCTGGAGGTGCGCGCATCCGGCGTGTTCCCGCCGCACGCGCTGGGCCGGGTCGGCGACGAGGTGGCGAACCGGTTCCTCGTCCGCGCGCTGGCCGAGGTGCGGCCCGACGACGGCCTGCTGTCGGAAGAGGAGGGGGACGACCCCGCGCGCCTGTCGCGCTCGCGCGTGTGGATCGTCGATCCGCTGGACGGGACGTGCGAATACCGCGAGTCGCGGCAGGACTGGGCGGTGCACGTTGGACTGGCGATCGACGGTGCGCCCACGGTGGGCGCGGTGGCGCTGCCCGATGCGGGGCTGGTGCTGCGGTCCGACCGGCCCACGCCGGTGCCACCGCCCGCCGCCCGCCTGCGCATGCTGGTCAGCCGTACGCGCCCGGCGCCCGAGGCGGTGGCGGTGGCCGAGACGCTCGGTGCCGAACTGGTGCCGATGGGGTCGGCCGGGGCCAAGGCGATGGCGGTGGTGCGCGGCGAAGCCGACATCTACCTCCATTCGGGCGGGCAGTATGAATGGGACTCGCTGGCCCCCGTCGCGGTGGCGCTGGCCCATGGCCTCCACGCCTCGCGGATCGACGGGACGCCGCTCCGCTACAATCGGGCGGACGTGTACCTGCCCGACCTCCTGATCTGCCCGCGCGACCTCGCACCACGCGTGCTGGAACTGGTCGCAGCGGGCCAGGGGCCGGCCCGACGGGCGTGATCCGATTATCCACGCCTTCGAGCGAACTGGTGACCCCTACGGGACTCGAACCCGTGTTTTCGCCGTGAGAGGGCGACGTCCTAGACCGCTAGACGAAGGGGCCGTGCGCGGTGGAGGCGCGCTGTTAGGCGGCGGCGGGGCGGACGTCAAGCACTGCATCGCGCTCCAGCGTCACACCCGCCTCCGCGCCCGGTCAGGCCGCGATGCGCCGCCGCTCCGCCATCTCGGCGTTGAGCATCTCGGCGAGGAGGAACGCCAGCTCCAGGCTCTGCCCGGCGTTCAGCCTGGGGTCGCAATGGGTGTGGTAGCGGTCGGCCAGCGACTGTTCGGTCACGTCCACCGCGCCGCCGGTGCATTCGGTGACGTTCTGGCCGGTCATCTCGGCATGGATGCCGCCCGCATGGGTCCCCTCGGCGCGGTGAACCGCGAAGAAGCCGCGCACTTCCGCCAGGATGCGCTCGAACGGCCGGGTCTTGTAGCCGGTCGCGGCCTTGACCGTGTTGCCGTGCATCGGGTCGCACGACCACACCACCGGATGCCCCTCTCGCGTCACCGCCCGTACCAGCCGGGGCAAGTGCGCCTCGATCTTGTCGTGGCCGTAGCGGGTGATGAGCGTCATGCGGCCGGGCACGCGCGCGGGATTGAGCATGTCGAGCATCCGAAGCAGCGCGTCCGGTTCCAGCGACGGGCCGCACTTGACCCCGATCGGGTTGCCGATCCCGCGGAGGTACTCGACATGCGCCGATCCTTCGAACCGGGTGCGGTCGCCGATCCACAGGAAATGCGCCGAGGTCGAATACCAGTCGCCGGTCAGCGAGTCCTGCCGGGTCAGCGCCTGCTCATAAGGAAGGAGCAGCGCCTCGTGGCTGGTGTAGAAGTGAGTCTGCGCCAGTTGCGGCACGGTTTCGGGGTCGATCCCGCAGGCGCGCATGAACTCCAGCGCGTCGCCGATCCGGTCGGCGGTCTCGGCGTATTTCTTCGCCCAGGGGCTGCGGCCCATATAGTCCAGCGTCCAGCGATGGACCTGGTGGAGGTTGGCATAGCCGCCGCTCGCGAAGGCGCGCAACAGGTTCAGCGTCGCCGCCGACTGGGCATAGGACCGGATCAGCCGCTGGGGATCGGGCGCGCGCCCCTCGGGGGTGAAGGCGATGTCGTTGACGTTGTCGCCACGATAGGAGGGCAGCTCGACCCCGTCGATGACCTCGGTCGGCGCGGAGCGCGGCTTGGCGAACTGGCCCGCCATCCGCCCCAGCTTCACCACCGGCAGCTTGGACGCATAGGTCAGCACCACCGCCATCTGAAGGATAACGCGGAAGGTGTCGCGGATGGTGTTGGGATGGAACTCGGCAAAGCTCTCGGCGCAATCGCCGCCCTGGAGCAGGAACGCGCGCCCCGCCGCCACCTCGGCCAGCTGCCCGGTCAGGTTGCGCGCTTCCCCTGCGAACACCAGCGGCGGATAGGAGCCGAGCGCGTCCAGCGTCGCGGCCAGCGCGGGCTGGTCGGGATAGTCGGGCATCTGGCGCGCATCGTGCGCGGTCCAGCTGTCGGGAGCCCAGTTGGCGGCCATTCGTCCTGATCCTTAGACGTGTACGGCGCGAGCCATGCGCCCAAATCCACGCTCGATCAAGAAAGCCGGGCCTCGGCGGCGTGCGAGCACCCCGACTGCTCGTCCGAGCGAAGGGCTACGCGACGAGCCGGGAGGATCGCTCGCCGCGATCCGACCCACCGCGATCGCGACCGTGTTGCTGGTCCTTGATACCGCGCAGCCGACGCTTGCGCGCGGACCGCCGGCGCGACGCCACGGCCGCGAATACGCTGGCGACGATCACGGTCGCGGCGATCAAGCCATAGGCGACAAGCAGACGAGGTTCCATCAAGTAGCCTGTATCGGGGAACGAAGGGTGCTGCCTTTACGGATGTAAGCGCGTGGACTCAACACCGGCCTAATATCCTGCCGCGAGGTCAACGGCGTTGCGGAGCGGGCGACCTTCGCGAAACGCGGATAGGTTCTCGAGGAACAGCGCGCCGCCGCGGGCGAACATAGTCGTCTGGCTGCGCCCCGACAGGTGCATGGAGATCAGGCAATTGGGCGCGGTCCACAGCGGATGGTTGGGGGGCAGCGGCTCGGGATCGGTGGGATCGAGGAACGCACCGCCGATCGCGCCCGCAGCGAGTGCGGCGACCAGTGCGTTCCCTTCCACCATCGCCCCGCGCGCGATGTTCACCAGCCACGCGTCCGGCTTCATCGCGGCGAGTTCGGCCGTTCCAATCGCCGCGCGGGTTTCCGCAGTGGACGGGGCGGCGAGCACCACCCAGTCGGTGGTCGGCAGCCGCTCGCGCCATCTGTCGGGGGTCAGCGTGCCGTCGCGGCCCGACCGGGTGACCCCGGTCACGTCCACCCCGAACGCCTGCAATCGCTCGCCGATCAGCCGCCCGATCGCGCCATAGCCGATCACCAGCGCAGCGCTGCCCGCCAGCTCCGCCTTGCCCGGCGCGTCGCGCAGCCATTCGCGGGCGTCGGCGGCGCGGATGACGCGGTCGAAGCGCTTGGCTGCGACCAGCATTGCCATCACCGCATATTCCGCCACCGCCACCGCGTTGATCCCCGAACCGTTGGTCAGGACCACGTCGCGCGTCCGCAAGGCGTCGAGCGGGAACGCGTCCAGCCCCGCATAGATGGTCGACACCCAGCGCAGTCCCGGGCCCGCCGCCGCCAGCGCGTCCGCGACCAGCCGGGTGGGCTGCATGTCCACCCAGGCGATGTCCGCATCCGCGATCATCGCCTGCGCCTCCTTGGGAGTCGCGAACCACGCCACCTCCAGATCGGACGGCAGATGCGCTTCGAGCAGCGGGCGGGCGATCGCGGGGAGGACGGCTTTCATGATGGGCAACCTAGCCCGGATCCCGGTCGCGCCAAGATGGCTTTGCAGGACCATTCCCGTCGGCATCGCCGCACCGATCGGTCACCCCGGCCTCGTGCCGGGGGCCACGGTGCCGCGGGCGCATGGGGTCGAGGCTCACCGGCCGACTTTTCCGTCCGGTGGACCCCGGCACGAGGCCGGGGTGACGAATAGGGTGGTGCCCGCCGACCTGCTACCGTTAAGGCGCGCGGCATGAAACGGCTCATCGGCCTTGCAGCCCTGCTGACGCTGACCGGAGCGGCGGGTGCGGCCGACCGTTCCGCCGCCGCGAGCGACGCCGACGCCCGGCTCGCCGCAATCGGCCACCGGCTCGCGACCGCCAATGTGTCGCTGTGCGACCGCCGCCAGCCGCGGCCCGGCTGGATGCTCCACGCGGTTGATCAGTATCTCGCCCAGCCGATCGCGCCGCCGCGACCCGTCGCCGAGTTCGAGGCCCCGGTCGCGGTTGCGCTGGTGGTGCCCGGCGGCCCCGCCGCCCGCGCCGGGATCGCCGCCGACGAGGCGCTGGTCGCCATCGGTGCCCAGCCGCTGCCCGCCCCGCCGCCCGGCCCGCCCAGCAGCCGCACCCGCGACGCGATCGAAGCGCTGGTCGCCGACCAGCCCGCCGATCGGCCGCTGACCGTCGAGCTGCTCCACAGCGGCGTTCGCCGGCAGGTCACCATCCCCGCCAGCCCCGGCTGCCGCGTCACCTTCGAGGTGCTGGCCGGGGCTGCGCTCAAGGCGTCGAGCGACGGGCGCGTCGTCCAGCTCTCGCCCGGCTTCTTCCGCTGGACCGATGCGGAGGTCGCGGTGGTGGTCGCGCACGAGCTGTCGCACGCGATCCTCCACCATCGCGAGCGGCTGGAAGCGGCAGGGGTGAAGTGGGGCCTGCTCGCGGAGTTCGGTCGCAACCGCCGCCTGTTCCGCCGGACGGAGGACGATGCCGACCGGCTGTCGGTCGCGCTGCTCCGTAACGCCGGCTACGACCCCGCCAGCGCCCCCGCCTTCTGGCGCGCGCATGGCGATGCGGTCGGCGGCGGCTTCTTCCGCGCACGCACCCACGGCTCGTCCGGTGCGCGCGCCGCGATGCTCGACGCGGAGGTCGCCGCGATCCCGCCCGGCGCGGCGCGACCCTGGGTGCCGCCGGTGCTCGCGACGCGTGACCAGCCGTTGGACTGATCGGCGAGCCGGGTCGCCCTCACCCGTCGCCGGCTCTGCCGTCTCTCTGTTTCCCGGCGGGGGAGGGAAGGGGCCCGCCGCCGCAGGCGGTGGGAAGGGTGAGAGCGATGCCTGCTGCTACACCACCACCCGCCAGTCCCACCCCAGCGGGTCGCCGTCCATCACCTCCACCCCCTTCGCCGCCAGCTCGTCGCGGATCGCGTCGCTACGCCCGAAGTCCTTGGCGCTACGTGCCTCGCGCCGTTCCGCCAGCCGCGCCGCCACCCCGGCCTCGTCCATCCCCGCCCCCGCTGGCCGCACCCTGAGCGCCTCGCGGGTCAGGTCGAGCAGCCGGAGCCCCAGCACTGCATCGAACTCGGCCAGCGCCGCCAGCCGTTCGGTCGGGCTCACTCGCCTGTCCGCGATCAGCTCGTCGAGCACCGGTAGCGCGCGTGGCGTGTTGAGGTCGTCCGCCATTGCCGCATCCAGCCGCTCGCAATACGCCGCGGCATCGCCCGCGCCCGGCCGCTCGGGCGCGGCCTTCAGCGCCGCCACCGCCTGCACCAGCCGCTTCAGCCGGGTCTGCGCCGCGGCCAGCCCCTCCCAGCTGAACTCCATTTCCGACCGGTAATGCGCCTGAAGGCACATCAGCCGATAGGCGAGCGGGTGGAACCCGCGCTCGACGACCCGCGCCAGCGTCAGGAACTCGCCTGACGACTTAGACATCTTGCCCGTCCGGTCGACCAGGAAGTTGTTGTGCATCCACCAGTTCGCGCCCGTATCGGGGGTGCCGCTCATCGCCTGGTTCTGCGCGATCTCGTTAGGGTGGTGGATCTCGCGGTGGTCGATCCCGCCGGTGTGGATGTCGAACCGCTCGCCGAGGTACTGCCGGCTCATCACCGAACATTCGAGGTGCCAGCCGGGCGCGCCGCGGCCCCAGGGGCTGTCCCACTCCATCTGCCGGTTCTCGCCCGGCGCGGAGGTGCGCCAGATCGCGAAATCCTCCGGCTGGCGCTTGCCCGCGACCGCTTCGATGCGGCTCTCGCGGTCATCTCCGCGCGATCCGGCGAGCCGGCCATAATCCGGCACCGTCGAGGTATCGAAGTACAACCCGTCGGGCAGGCGGTAGCAATGGCCCTCGATCGCCTGCCCCCACTCGATCATTCCCGCGACGTGGTCCGTCGCCAGCGGGAGGCGCGCAGGCGGGCGGATGTTGAGGTCGAGGAGGTTCGCCTTGAACGCGTCGGTATAGTGCGCCGCGAGTCCCCAGATGTCCTGCCCCGTTTCCCTGGCGCGCGCCTCCATCTTGTCGTCGCCCGCGTCGGCGTCGGAGGTGAGGTGACCGACATCGGTGATGTTGATGACGTGGGTGATCGGGCCCCATCTCATTTCGGGGGCCTTCCACGTCAGCGTGCGGCTCAGCGTGTCGGTGAACACGTAGGCGCGCAGATTGCCGAGGTGCGCGTAGTTGTAGACGGTCGGCCCGCACGAATAGATCCGGACGTTGGCGGGGTCGATCGGCGCGAACGTTTCGAGCGCGCGCGACAGGCTGTTGTACAGGATCAGGGGAACGCCGTTCATGCCACCGGCTCTACCCGCGCTGCCCGCGCGAAAAAAGGCCCCGGCAGCGGGGCATTGCCGCCGGAGGCCAGGCTCGGGGAAGCTCCGGCGGCGTGGGAGTACGCCGCCGGAGCGGCACGGCGACAGGGGGCGCCGTGCGTCGGGGGGAAGGGTGGGGCGGACGTCGCCTAGCGGGCGATGCCGATCAGAGCCGTGCCGGTATAGCCCGCGCCGGGGCTGCCGGTCAAAACGGGGGTTTGCTGGGCGATCTGCGCCGAGCTGTTGTCGCCGAACACGTTGTCGCTCGACAGCGACACGCGCGCGAAGTTGGTCGCGCTCGACGGGTAGGTGGTCGTGTCGGCATACACGGTGGAACAGGTCGCCGCCGGCAGCGCCAGCTGCGAGGTCAGCACCGCGTATCGCCCGCTGGTCGCGTTGGCCAGCGACGAGAACACCTCGAAATGCATGTGCGGCCAGCGCCCGTCGTAACAGGCGGGAAAGATCGTGGTGAAGGTCACCTGCCCGTTGGCGTCGGTCACCTGCACCCCGCGCAGGTAGCTTTCGTTCGCCGCGCCGCTGTAAAGCGAGTAATGCCCCTGCCGGTCGCAGTGCCACAGGTACACCGCATAGCCGGCGAGCGGCGCGCAGGTCGCGTTGACGTTGACCACCGTCAGCGTCAGCTTTAGCTGGACGCCGGTCGCGACGGTGGTGGTGGTCAGGAAGCTCGACCGGATGTCCGACCGCACCACCCCGGTCGACACCAGCACGTTGCTGGTCGACCCGCTCGACGTGTTGGTGCCGTCGCCGGGATAGGGGCCCGCGGTCTCGGTCGGATCGACGAGGCAGGCGCCGGCGGAGGCGGTCGCCGTGGCGGTCGGCGTCGGCGTAGCGGTGGCTGTGGGGGTCGGGGTGGCCGTGGCGGTCGACCCGGTGACCGTGGTCACCGAACCCGACGACGACCCGTCGCTGCCGCCGCAGCCAGCGACCAGCGCGGCGGTGCCTGCGCCCGCGAACCATTGCAGCGCGCGGCGACGGGCGACCTGCACCCGCATCATCGCCAGGTCCTCGGCCAGGCTGTGGCCGTGCTCGGGTTCGTCATGATGGTGGTCGGTCACGGTTCAGGCACTCCCAATGCGGCGATGAAGTGCCGTGTCGCCCCGCCGCTTTGCCCGCGAATGTCGCTGCGTCGCACGATTGTTTCAGCGGATTGCAGGTGGAGGAATTTGTGTTCTCCGTTCGCCCTGGGCCTGTCGGAGGGCCGTTCTTCTGCAAGGACTGCGCTCCGAGAAGGTCAGCCCGAACGGTCCGGATCGAAGGGGTGTAAGCCCGCCAGCTCACCCCGACAGCGGCAGCACCACCGTCGCGCGCGCGCCGCCCTCCGCGCGCGTCTCCAGCCGCGTCTCGCCGCCATGCCGCGCGACGATCGACCGGACGATGGCGAGGCCCAGCCCGGTGCCCCCCGTCGCCCTGTTGCGGGACGGATCGCCGCGCACGAACGGCTCCCATAGCTGCTCGACGCCCGCCGGATCGACCCCCGGCCCCGCATCGTCGACCGTCACCGTGACCGTGCCGCCCGCGACGGTCCAGCCGATCCGCGCCTCTCCGCCATAGCGGACGCCGTTCTCGACGAGGTTCGCGAACAGGCGCCTGAGCGATCCCGCATCGCCCCGCACCACCGCCCGCCCGCCGGGCGTCAGGCTGACGGGCGCGCCGGTCTCGGCCATGTCGGCGATCAGGCTGTCGAGCAGGCTGCCCAGCTCGATCCGGTCCGCCGCCGGCCCCGCCAGCTCGTCGCGGGCGAAGCGGAGCGCGGCGGCGATCATGCCGCGCATCTCCTCGATATCCGCCGCCGCCCTGGCCCGCGCGCCGTCGGGCAGCTGTTCGACGCGAAAGGCCAGGCGGGACAGCGGCGTGCCCAGGTCGTGCGCGATCGCCGCCAGCATCGCCGTGCGCCCCTGCGCATGCCCCGCCAGCCGGGCATGCATCGCCCCCACCGCGCGCGACAGGTCCTGCACCTCGCGCGATCCGCCGGCGGGCAGCGGCGGCAGCGGCGCGCCCGCCCGCGCCTGCGCCGCCGCTCCCGCCAGCGCGCGCAACGGGCCGGAGATCGCGCGCGCCAGCGCCCAGGCGGGCCAGGCGAGCAGCAGGATCGCGAGCAGCATCGACCCCAGGGTCACCACGTGCCAGCGCCGCACCAGCGGTCGTTCCGGGCTGCGCACCACCCGCCAGCGGTCGCCGACCCGGACCGCGACGGCATAATCGCCGAAGAACGCCTCGGGCGACGGGCGGCGCAGCCCCGGTTCGGTCAGTGCCACCACCCGCGCGAGAGTCACGCCCAGCCGGCTCGCGACGGCGGCGGCGGCATCGGCGTCGGGCGACAGGCCATCGGCGGAGGGCGGCGCTGCCTCGATCGATAGGCGCAAGGGCCGATCGCCCTGGCGCCCCCGCCCACCCCCGAATGGCCCGCCCCCGAACGGTCGGCCCGGCGGGGCTGGCCGCGACCAGCCCTCACGTGTCTCCCCGGTCGGCTGGCTGCCGGTGCGCAGCGCCTCCGCCACCGCGCCCACCCCGCGCGGCGCATCCATCGGCGGCGGCCCGTTGAAGGTGATGAAGAAGAACGCCGCCGTCGCCACCGCCAGCGTCACGATCACCAGCGCGAAGATCGGCCACGCGATCGACCGCGCGGGGCGGAGCCGTTCCCTCACCCGCTCAGCGCCGCTCGACATCGGCCGTGAACAGATAGCCTTCGTTGCGCACGGTGCGGATCAGCTCGTCGCCGCTCCGGTGCAGCTTGCGGCGCAGGCGGCTGATCTGGACGTCGATTGCCCGGTCGAAATGCTCGGCATTGGGCCCTCGCGACGTGTCGAGCAGGAAGTCGCGGGTCAGCACCCGGCGCGGATGCTCGACCAGCGCGACCAGCAGCCGGAACTCGCCGTCCGACAGGTTGATGAGCACCCCGTCCGGGTCGAACAGCTGCCGCCCCACCGGCTCCAGCCGCCACCCGGCGAAGCGCAGGTGCGGGCGCGGGGCGGTGGCGGGGCCGGGGTCTGCCGCTTCGGCCCGCCTGCGGCGCAGCACCGAGCGGATGCGCGCCAGCAGCTCGCGCGGGTTGGCGGGCTTGGCGACGTAATCGTCCGCGCCCATCTCCAGCCCGACGATCCGGTCCACCTCCTCGCCGATCACCGACATGATGATGATCGCCGGCGCGGTGGCGCGGTCCAGCGAGCGGAGCACGGACAGGCCGTCCTCGCCCGGCATCATCACGTCGAGCACCACCAGCGCATAGCTGTTCGCCGCCATCGCGGTGCGCATCGCCGCAGCGTCCTCGGCGGTGTCGACGATGTAGCCGTGTCCGCCCAGGAACTGTGCGGTCAGCTCCCGGATGCCGGGATCGTCGTCGACGATGAGCAGGCGGGTGCTGAGGTCCATCAGGTCGGCGTCGTGGGCGATCCGGAGCATGAGAGCAGGGGTGCGCGGCGACGGTATCGCCCGCATTGCAGCGTTGCAACAAAGCACGGTTGGCGGGGGTGTGTGCCCCGCGCGCAACAATCCACCCCTCCCACGCCGATTCACCCCGGCAGGGATGATCGGGGGAGACTCGCTTGCCATGCAGGACCCCCTCTGCTAACCGCCCCCGTCACGACGGCGCGGACGGGTGTTCGCGGCCGCACTTGCCATTCGACCGGAGCTCTACGGGTTTATGCAGATCATCGTCCGCGACAACAATGTCGACCAGGCCCTTCGCGCGCTCAAGAAGAAGCTGCAGCGCGAGGGCGTGTATCGCGAGATGAAGCTGCGCCGGCACTACGAGAAGCCTTCGGAAAAGCGCGCGCGTGAGCGGGCCGCCGCCGTCCGCCGCGCCCGCAAGCTGGAGCGCAAGCGCGCCGAGCGCGACGGCGCCCGGTAAGCACCGGCCACCCCCACGCGGGAAAACACCGCGTAGGGCGTGACCTTTCGTGACCTTTCACCGGTGACGGCCGGCCGGCACCGACAGCTTCGGGTGCCATCATGTCGACCGTCACCGCCGTTCCGCTCCAGCCGGTCAAGCGCGGCTATCTCGTCTGGCTCTGGATCGGGATCGCGCTGGCCGTGCTGCTTGCCGTTGCGCTCGCCTGGGCGGGCGACTCGGGCATCGGGTCCACGCCCTCCGGGCTGCGCTACCAGTTGCTCAAGAAGGGCGCCGAAGGGCCCCATCCGACCGACACCGACATCGCGCTGGTCCAGTATGAGGGCCGGCTGCCCGACGGCACCGTGTTCGACAAGTCGCAACAGCCCACCCCGATGCCCGTCAACGGCGTCGTCCCCGGCTTCTCCGAAGGGCTGAAGCTGATGACCAAGGGCGCGAAGTACCGCCTCTGGATCCCGCCCGAGCTCGGCTACGGTCCCGAAGGCAAGCCGCCGGTGATCCCGCCCGCCACCACGCTCGACTTCACCGTCGAACTGGTCGACTTCCTCCCCGCCGAAACCGTCCGCCGCCTCCAGCAGCAACAGCAGATGATGGGCGGGATGCCCGGCATGCCGGGCAGTCCCGGCGGTGCAGCCCCGAGCGGTCCGCCCCCGCGCTGATCCAAGCGCATCGTCCCGGCCTTGTGCCGGAGTCCACGGCTCCGCTAACCGGCGCCGCCGCGGTACTGGACCCGGTTCAGCCAAGCCGAAGCGGCCGTCCTCCCCTCTTGTGTCCCCGCGAAGGCGGGGACCCAGTCTGGGCTCCCGCCTTCGCGGGAGCACACCTAGGGGGCAATGGCATCAGCTTGATGGGTACATTGAACCCGCCTCACGTCTGGAGGAACCATCGTTCCTCCCCCTCCAGCCCCACCGCGGTCAGCCGCCCGGTCGCATAGGCGCCGGTGTCGATCCCCAGCCGGCAGGGTTGCTCGTCCACCCTCTCGGTGATGGTGTGGCCATGGACGATGAACCTGTCGTGCGGGCCGGGGTGCTTCAGGAATCGGCTGCGGATCCAGCGCAGGTCCGACAGCGCCTGCTCGGCCAGCGGCACGCCCGGCAGGATGCCGGCATGGACGAAGCCATAGTCGCCGATCGCGAAATACGGATCCGCCGCCGCCAGGAAGTCGCGATGCGCCGCCGGCACCGCCGCCTCCAGCAGCCGGTGCAGCTCGGGATAGTCCGCCTGCTCGTAGGTCGCCTCGTCGATGCGATAGCTCAGCGCCGTCTCGCGCCCGCCGACCCGCGCGAACAGCCGCAGCATCTCCGCGTCCCCGGCCAGCGCGCCCAGGAAGATCTCCTCGTGGTTGCCCGACAGGAGGTGGACCTGCCCTGGAAGCTGCTCTCTCAGCGCCATCGTCCGCGCGACCACGCCCGCGCTGTCCGGCCCGCGATCGACCAGGTCGCCCAGCAACACCGTGATCCGGGTGGCAGGCCCCCGTGCCGCATCGTCGGCCGCGATCAGCTCCAGCAGCGCCTCGAACTGGCGGATGCAGCCATGAACGTCACCGATCGCATAGACGCGATACCCGTCAGGCACACGGGGCAGGGCGGGCCTGGAACGGCGGAACAGCGAACGCAACATGACGCGCACGCATATAGTGCGCGTGCCCCCAAGCGAAGAGGGTCAGGCCGCCCGCGCCGCGCGCACCGGCGCGGCCGCGGGCTGGTCGGGCCAGATGCCGCGCGTGTCGAGCACCTGCTTGCCCGCGCGCTCGTCCAGCGGCACCGACCGGAACAGGTCGTGGTCGACCAACACGATCCAGATCGCATCCTCCTCGATCGCCGCATCGAGATCGACCAGCGTCGCGCCCGTCCCCGCCAGCGACGGGGGCAGCGCGGCGACATAGGGCTCGACCACGTCGATCCGCGCGCCGAAGCGCTCCGCCAGCGCCTCCGCGACATGGAGCGCCGGGCTCTCGCGCAGGTCGTCGATGTTCGCCTTGAACGCGAGGCCCAGGCACGCGACCCGCGCCCCCGGCCGCGCCTCGATCAGCGCGGCGGCCTGTTCGACGACATGCGCGACCTTGGCGTCGTTGACCTCGCGTGCGGTGCGGATCAGCGGGGTGGCGTCGGGCGCAGCGGCGACCAGGAACCACGGGTCGACCGCGATGCAATGCCCGCCGACGCCGGGGCCGGGGGACAGGATGTTGACCCGCGGGTGGCGGTTGGCGAGGCGGATCACCTCCCACACGTCCGCGCCGACCCGGTCCGCGACCAGGCTCAGCTCATTGGCGAAGGCGATGTTGACGTCGCGATACGCGTTCTCGGCCAGCTTGGTCATCTCGGCCGCCCGCGCGGTGGTGGTGACGCACGCTCCGCGCACGAACCGGCGATAGAATTGCAGCGCCTTCCTCGCACACCGCGGCGTGATGCCGCCGATGACGCGGTCGTTATCGATCAGCTCGACGAGGATGCGTCCCGGCAGCACGCGCTCGGGGCAATAGGCGATGGCGATGTCCGCCTGCTCGCCGGTGCGTCCCGGCACCTTGAGGTCGGGGCGCAGCTTCGCCAGCAGGTCGCGGACCTGTTCGGTGGTGCCGACCGGGCTGGTCGATTCGAGGATCACCGTGTCGCCCCGCTTCAGCACCGTCGCAATCGTGGTCGCGGCTTGCAGGACATAGCCGATATTGGGCTGGCGATCGTCGTGGAACGGGGTCGGCACCGCGATCACGAACACGTCCGCAGGCGCGATCGCCGTCGAGGCGCGCAGGGTGCCGCGCGCGACCACGCCCGAGACGAGGCCATCGAGGTCGACCTCCTCGATATGGATGTGCCCCGAATTGACCGTCTCGATGACATGCTGGTGGACGTCGACGCCCAGCACGCGGGCGCCGGTGCGCGCGATCACTGCGGCGGTGGGCAGGCCGATATAGCCGAGGCCCAGGACGCAGACGGCAAGCTCAGGGTCGGTGTGCATCGGCGACGATCCTTGCGATCCTGCCTGCGGCCTGACCATCGCCGAATGGATTGTGGGCGCGGGCCATCGCGGCGTGGGCGGCCTTGTCGTCGAGAAGCGTTGAAACTTCGGAAACGATGCGGGCCTCGTCGGTCCCGATCAGCCGCGCGGTGCCCGCCTCCACCCCCTCGGGCCGCTCGGTCGTTTCGCGCATCACCAGCACCGGCTTGCCCAGCGCCGGCGCTTCCTCCTGCACCCCGCCCGAATCGGTCAGCACCACATCGGCCATGCCCAGCGCGCGGACGAAATGAGGGTAGTCGAGCGGCGGGACGCGGACGATCGACTCGCGGTCGCCCAGCACTTCGTCCATCACCCGTCCGACCTCTGGGTTCGGGTGCATCGGAAAGAGCAGGGCGGCGTCCCCGCGGTCGGCGATGCGGGCCAGCGCGCGCGCGATCCCGGCCATGCCGTCGCCGAAATTCTCGCGCCGGTGGGTGGTGACCAGCACCACCCGTCGCCCCGCCAGCCGTGCCGCGACCGGATCGAGTCCCGCCACCAGCGCCGGCTCCGCCGCGATCCGGTCGCGGGTCCAGTGCAGCGCGTCGATCACCGTGTTGCCGGTGACATGCACCCCCACGCCCACGTTCTCCCGCGCGAGCGCCGCTGCCGCGATTGCGGTCGGCGCGAAGTGGAGGTCGGCGATGGGCGCGACGATCCGCCGGTTCACCTCCTCGGGCCAGGGATGATAGATGTCGTCCGACCGAAGGCCCGCCTCGACATGCGCTACAGGGATGCGCCGATAATAGGCCGCGAGCGCGCCGGCCATCGCGGTGGCGGTGTCGCCCTGCACCAGCACCCGGTCGGGCCGCTCGGTGTCGAGCACCTCGCCGATCCCGGTCAGCAGCCGCGCGGTCAGCCGGTCAAGCGACTGCCCCGGCTCCATGAGGTTCAGGTCGATGTTGGGTGTGAGACCGGCGATCGAGAGCACCTGGTCGAGCAGCCCGCGATGCTGTGCGGTGACGCAGGTTCGCACGGTCATATCGGGCAGGTTCTCGAGCGCGCGCACCACCGGAAACAGCTTGATCGCCTCGGGCCGGGTGCCGAAGACGAGAAGGAGCTTGGTCATGGCTCCCATGGCTAGCCGCTCGTCCTTAAGGCGGCGCTAACTGCACCTCGATCAGTTGCGGATGACAATGCGCGGCGATAGGCGACCTGCGCAAAGGGAGCAGTGACAGATGACGGTCAGGCCGGTTCGCAAGGCGGTGTTCCCGGTGGCGGGGCTGGGGACGCGGTTCCTGCCGGCGACCAAGGCGATGCCCAAGGAGATGCTGACGGTCGTCGACAAGCCGCTGATCCAGTATGCGGTCGAGGAGGCGCTGGAGGCGGGGATCGAGCAGATCATCTTCGTCACCGGGCGCGGCAAGGGCGCGCTGGAGGATCATTTCGACGTCTCCTACGAGCTCGAGGATACGATGCGCGCGCGGGGCAAGTCGCTGGACGCGCTCGACGGCATCCGGATGCAGCCGGGCAGTCCGGTCTATGTCCGCCAGCAGGAGCCGCTCGGGCTCGGCCATGCGGTATGGTGCGCGCGCGAGATCGTCGGCCACGAGCCGTTCGCGGTGCTCCTGCCCGACGAGCTGATGGTCGGCGGGTTCCTGCGCCAGATGGTCGAGGCGTATAACCAGGTCGGCGGCAACGTCATCGGCGCGCTGGAGGTGCCCGACAGCGAGACGGACAAGTACGGCATCATCTCGCCGGGCGAGCAGAAGGGCCGGCTGGTCGAGGTGCAGGCGCTGGTCGAGAAGCCCAAGGGCGTCGCGCCGTCGAACCTGATGATCCCGGGCCGCTACATCCTCCAGCCCGAGGTGATGCGGGTGCTGGACGCGCATGAGGCGGGGGCGGGCGGGGAAATCCAGCTGACCGACGCGATGGCGAAGCTGATCGGCACCCAGCCGTTCCACGGCTTCCGCTTCGACGGCGACCGCTACGACTGCGGCGACAAGGCGGGGTACATCCAGGCCAATCTCGCGCTGGCGCTCGCACGGGCCGACATCGGTCCCGCCGTGCGCGGCTTCGCGCAGGCGCTGCTGGGGTAATCAGCCCGTCGGGCAGCGCTGCTGGCCTGCGAGCACCCGTTGCAGGACGCGGGACGGCTGCTCGGCGGAATGGGGCTTGTGGAGCAATCCGTAGTCGTGCCCGCCCTCCTGCGCGAGGATGTGGCTGTAGCCCGACGCGAGCACCACGGGGAGGCCGGGCAGGCGCTGGCACAACTCGCCGGCAAGCGCGACACCGCCGGTGCCCGGCATCACCACGCCTGAGACCGATGTCGAACCCGTCGCCATCCGGTCCCAGTCGTTCCAGTGCCTCCTCGACGTTAGTGCCCCGGTCGTGCGATCGCCCAGGTCCTCCACGATCTGGGTACAGAAGCGACCCACCTCCAGATTGTCCTCGGCCACCAGGACGCGTTGCCCCTCGCCAACCGGCGCGCTGCTCGGGCCGGGCGCATCCGTCGCGAGCGCAGGTTCCTCCACTTTCGTCGGGATGCTCCAGCCACTCGGACGTCACGCCGATCATCTCCTTCTCGGTCCAACCGAGCACGGCCGTCCAGGCGGGATTGATTGCAACGAGCCGGCCCTGGAGGTCCATGATCGCGAGCGGATCGCGGGTGACGTTTCACATCCGGTTCAGCTCGCGCGCGCGGGTCAGGTTTTCGGCCTCGAGCTGTTCGTTGGCCGTGCTCAGGTAGGCGATCGCCTTGTCGCGCTCGGCCTCCACGGTGCGGCGCTGTTCGACGTCGATGAGGACGCCGGGGAAGCGCAGCGGGGTGCCGTCCGTCGCCTGATCGACGCGCCCGTTCGCCTCGATCCAGTAATAGCGGCCGTCATGGCGCCGCACGCGAGATTGGCGGGCATAGACACCGCCCCGCGCGATTGCCTCCTCGATCGCCGCCGACAGGCCGGCCTGGTGGTCGGGACGGACGGTCTGGACAATCCTGGCGAGGGGGATGCCCTCGCGCCCGAGCGCGGGGTCGAGCCCGAACGCGTTCGCGAAGCCCTCGTCGACCTTGAAGTGATCGAGGGTCAGGTCCCAGAACCATGGCCGATGATCGCGCCGGCACCCAGGGGCAAGCTGCACGCACTCGCTGTTGGTCCGTGTTGCTGCCTCGGTTCGCGCAGCGCCTGTGCGGCGACGTGCTCGTGGGTGCTCGGGGTGTAGGACTAGGTGACGTGGGTCTCCTCCGGATACCCGGTCCGCTCCATCATCAGCATGATGTCGTTGGTGTGGGTTGGCCGGCCGGCATAGGCTTCCGCGACTAGAGGCGTCAGATCGCCGGCGATCTCTCTCCAGACCTCCAGGAACCGTCGCCCGAGCGCGGCGGGATGATGCCCCTGGAGCACCGCGCTGTAATCGTCATTGTAGAGCCGCCGCTGCTCGGGACCTCAGACGATAAACATCGGCTGGTTGGATACGAGCATGACGCTGACCAGCGTCTGCAACGCCTTGGGCCAGTTCGCTCTGGCCGACATGAAGCTCGGCATGAAATCCCGTGCGCTGGGTAGAGCCGCAGAGGGCGATAGCCAACAAGCACGGCAACGGGCCGGCAACATCTGTTACCTCCGGGAGTTCGGTCCTGCCAACGGGATTGGTGGTGAGAAGGCGATGATCGACATCAACACGGCATCGGCCGACGAGATCGACATGGTGCCGCAGTTGAAGGGGCACGGGTTCGAGATCGCGCGCTATCGCGACGAGCGCGGTCGGTTCGAGGCGGTCCGGCAGCTGGAGGAGGTTCCGGGGCTCGCGGGCAAGGTCGCCGGGCTGGAGGACGCGATCCGGTTCGGCTGAGGCCCGCCGCTATCCCGTCATCCCGGCGGGCGGAGTGGGGTTCGCCCCCTGCGCCTTGAGGTGCCGCCAGACCTTAACCTTGGCAGGGTAGAGCGGGCTGTCGGGTTGGGTGACCTGGGGATCCTCGAACGCGGCGACCAGGCCGTCACGCGCCTTGGCCGTGTCGGTGCGCGCGCCCAGCTGTATGAGGTGCCATACCACGTCCCAGTCGACCGACAGCGCATAGGACACCACCAGCGGCTGGCCGTCGTCCTCGGCGTCGATGTCGGCGCCGTGACGGTGGAGCCAGGTGATCGCGTCGAGGTTGCGGTCGTTGCCGAAGCGGACGATGACGGGCGATCCACTGGCGTTGCGGGTGTTCGGATCGCCGCCCGCGTCCAGCACCATGCGCAGCAGTTCGGGATCGCGGGCCCAGGCGGTGACTGCGACCGTGACCGCGTTGTCGCCCTCCTCGTCCTTGGCATTGGGATCGGCGCGGTGGGCGATCAGGGCGCGGACCGCCTGCTTGCGATCAGTGCCGGTCGCGAACGCCAGCGGAGTGACGCCGTGCGCGCCATGCGCGTTGGGGTTGGCGCCCGCGGCGATCGCGGCGTCGATCGCCTGGGCGTCGTCGGCTTCGATCGCCTTTTCCAGCGCGGCGTCGCGTCCGGTGAATTGCATGGGGGAACTCCGGTCGGGGGCGGGGGAGCAGGCGGCGAGCAGCGCCGTCAGCAGGAGGCGGCGGATCATGGGGCGGACCACGGGGAGGATCATCCGCAATGCGCGCGGAAGCGTTGCAGCGTCGCGCGGTCGGCGGCGATCTGCTTTTCCATCGCGCCGGGGTGGCCGGCGGTGCCGACGACATTGGACATGCGGTGCTGCGCCAGCTTGCCGAGCGTCGGGCCCTGCTTGTTCGCGCCCGTCGCCCGGGCAAGACCGCCCATCGAATTGGGAATGGTCTCCTTGGTCGCCGCGCGCACCGGCGGAAACGCGACCGACCGGTTGGCGATCATCCGGTCGAGGTCGCCCATCAATCCCTGGCGCGCCGCCGCGAATCCCGGATCGGGCGTCTTGGACGTGGCGTCGAGCGGGTTCAGGTGGGTGATCTTCATCGGCCCCACGATCCCCGCCGAAGGTGCCAGCCCGCTGTCGTTGCTGCCCGCCAGCTGATCGCGCAGGAAGCGCGCATTGGTCAGCTGCTGCGCCGGATTTGACGTGTTGTTCATGTAGGTCAGGAAGTCCTGCTCGGCGCTGAAGGCGTGGGTGCGCGAGGTCAGCGACGCGAAGTCCGCCTGCCCCGTGCGCGCCAGCGACGCCGGATGCAGGCCCGACGAGTTGAAGACGTAGACGTTGCTGCGCGGGGAGACGAGGCCCGCCTCCTGCGCCAATCCACCGCCCTTGGAATAGCCGGCGATGTCGAAGTTCGTGCCGCTCTTGGACAGCTTGCTGCCGAGTTTGCGGGCGGAGCGGAACTGGTCGGTATCGCGGCCCTGGCCGTTGTCGATATTTGTTTTCCAGTCGACTAGCGAATCGGGCTGGGTGTCGCGCGGCACCATGATGATCTTGCCGTTGGTTTCGTCGCGGTACAGCGCCGCGCGCCAGCCGGTTTTGTCGTCGCGCAGGTCCTTGTCGGTCAGCGCATAAGGGCTCTTGGGATCGATCCCGAGCGCGCGGTTCGCCCCCGCCGCGTCGGTCGGCAGGCGGGTGAGGCAGGGCTGGTTGATTGGCCCCGCGTCCTTGTTGCCGAGCTCGTTGAGGTCGCGGGCGGCGCGCGCGCCGGGCAGCGCGGCGCTGTAGCGCTCCATGCGCGCCGCGACCGGGCCGACCTCGGCCGCCTCGCGCGCGCAGATGCTGCCGGGCTGGCCGCGCGCGGCGACCACCTTGGCGCGCTCGCGGGCGCCGTGGATCAGCACCTCGTCCTTCGCCTTGGCGTCGGTGCACGACTTCGGGCACGCACCGACGGCCTTGGGCGGCGAGGAGCGGCTGAACCCGCCCATCAGCCCTGATCGAACGCGATGAACGGCACGATCCCGCGCTCCTCCAGTTCGACCTTCATCGCCAGGGTGGCGTCGTCGCCAGCGACCTCGGCCGGCGAGGCGTCGAACCCGTGCGCCTGCGCGGCGAGCAGGTAGCTCAGCCGGACGGCAAGACCATGTTCGTCCATTCCGGCGAACCGGTCGTACGGGGCCAGCCACAGCTCGCGGCACCATGACGGCGAGGCGAGCAGCGCGAGCAGCGCCGGGTCGGCGGACTGGCTGGACAGGAACCGGCGCATCCGGTCGAGCATATGCTCGCGGGTCAGCGCCGCCAGCTGGCCGGGCGAGACGTTCAGCATGGCGTCGCGCCCGCCCAGTCGACATCCGTCTCGACCAGGGCGCCGCCCTCGCGGTGGAGCCGGTGGAGCCGGCCGGGGCGCTCCCCCTCGACCAGGAAGCGGACGACGCCGCGGAACCAGGGCGCAAGCTCGGCCGGGGTCGAGGCGTGGAGGATCGTGCGCAGCACCAGCGGGTCGTAGAAGCGGAACCACACCACCGATCCGTCCGGAAGACGCGCGTTGAGGAACCGCTTCAAGCGCAGCCGCAGCGCATCGGTGGCGAGATCGGCCTGGATCATGACGCCCCAGCCCCGGCCTGCGCCTACCGTCCGCCACAGCGACAGCAGTGGTTCGGCGGGGTCGAGACGGACGAGATAGGGCAGGGTGGCGGCGATGACGCCCGGCACCTCGCCCGCGACGAGGCATTGCGCCTCGCGACAGCCGGTCACGAGGGGGTGGAGGCGCGGGTCCTGCGCGGTGTCGACCACCGCGTACCAGCCGGGCTCGCCCGCCCTCACGCCCCGCAACGCTCGCAGAACGGCACGCGCGAGGCGGCGGCGGCCTGATTGGCGGCGGCCTGTGCGGCGGGGCTCGCGATCGAGGCCGCGACCGCCAGTGCGCCGGGGGCGAACGCGCCGGCCCCGCCGGTTCCCGCGCTGCTCGCGTCGCCGATGAGGACGGTCGGCAGGCCGAGCATGATCGCGCCGCCATGCGCGGTCTGGTCGCCGATGCGGGCCGCGGGCAGGCCGATGACGAACACGGTCTTGGAGCCCATCAGGATGACGTCGGGCGGGCCGACGCAGGTCAGCTGGTCCGACACCCGCGCCTGCGGGATCTTGCCGGTCAGCACGGTCGGCGCGCACGCGGGCAGGATCGGGCCGCCGACATGCGGCGCCCCCGTCACCATCGGGCAGATGTGCATATCGCCCACCCGCGCGGCCGGCATTCCCATGATGCGTCTTCCCTGTCCTGCCGGTCGCCGACCGATGTGTTCCAGGCGCGGGCCCGTGGCAACCCGTTTTGCGTCCGATGCCGGGACGTTTCGCCGGGCGGGGCCGCGAAGGTTCCGAAGGTTCCGGCAAAACGACATGTTCGCGCGCCTCGCCTGCGCCGACGCGAACGGGTCGGAGCTGCGGAGGGCGGGGCCGGGCATGGCGCGACCAAAGCACGATCGGCGCATGTAGGACAGACCCGACCGCGCGCCTGTCAAAGGACGGCTTGCCCCGACGTCAGCGGCGTGCGCGGTCCGGCGCGGCGGGGGTCAGGACCAGCAGCGAGACGCCCTGGCGCGGCAGGGGGAAGGACAGAATGGCGCGCCGGCCGCTCACCGCGACGGGAGTGGGCGCGGGATCGAGCGTCGCGAGCCTGGCCGCGTCCAAAAGCGCGGCGCGCTGCGCGGCGGTCGGCGCGATCGGCGACCCCATCGCCCGCCACGCGGCGAAGCTGTTGGAGTGGCGTTCGTCGATGCGGTAATGCGTCAGCGTCGCGCCCCGGGCCATGGCAAGGGGCAGATCGCGCAGCGCCACCCGCACCGCGGCGTCGGGTCCGGGCACGTCGTCGTCATGATAATGCCAGACGAGGACGCTGAGCGCGCCTTTATCCAGGCTGGCGACGCTGCCCACGTCCGGGCGGTCGCGCACGCCGTCGTGCAACACCGCGTCGAGCGGCGACTGCCCGTCCGACGCCGCCCGCACGTAGCGGCCGTGCATCTTCGCAAACAGCTTGAACATGTTCATGACGGGCAGGTCGATGCCCTGCGACGTCAGCTGGCGGAAGCCCGCGAAGGGAGGCTGGTCCTCGAACTCGAACGCCCAGGACAGGATGCCCTCCAGCTTCAACCCGCGCCGGTCGGCGAGTGCGCGCAGCCGGGGGAAGGACGCGGCGGTGTAGCTCGAATACATCGTGCCGTTGCGATAGGCGTTGGCTGGGCCCTGGCAGGCAGCGCATCCTTCCGGATCGGACTCGCCGATCACGATCGGTTTGGAGCGGAAGGCCGGGTTGGCGGCGATCGCGGCGAACTCGTGCTCGGCCGCCTGGAGATGCGTGTTGAGGCCCATCCGGACATGGCTGCCTCCCGGCCCGTCAACAACGCTCGGCTGGCCCTTGGCATGGAAGGACAGGAAATCGGTGGGATTTCCGGCGGCGGCGGCATGGGCCATGAACGCTGTTCGGAAGTCGTCGCCCGCGCCCGCGTTGTCGGGTCCGCCCACCCGCGCCTCGGGCAACGCGCGCCGGACGCCTCGGACGGCGGCGTCGTGGAGGCGGAAGAACGCTTCGCGCGTCCCGCCCCAGTAATATTGCGGCAGGTTGGCCTCGTTCCACGTCTCGAAATACCAGCTCGCGACCTCCGCCCGGCCATAACGGTCGACGCAGTGGCGCACCCATTGGCGGATCAACTCCTCCCACCGGGCATAGTCGCTGGGCGGATAGGCCCAGCCGGTGCGCAGCGCGCCGCTGCCGGGGCGCCAGTCGTGCTGATAGGGGGCGGGGCCGGTGGTCATCGCCTCCGGCATGAAGCCGAGCTCGACATAGGGCTTCACCCCGCGGGCGCGGTAGGTGTCGAAGATGCGGTCGACGATCGTCCAGTTGTACACCGGGCGCCCCGCCGCATCCTCCGAATAGATGCCGGTCGATCCCCATTTCAACGCCGGCGTGCCGTCGCCCGAGGTCAGGAGGTTGTGCGCGCGGAAATACACCCGGTCGGGGGCGAGCGCGCCCAGGGTCGCCAGCGTCGTGCGCCCGTCCTTCATGGTGGCGTAGTTGGGCTCGTCCGCACCGAAGAAGCGCCACACCGGTTCGACCGGCCCCTTGTCGTGGGCGGCGTCGATGCTGACCGTGACCGGGATCGCCGGCGCGGTCTGGGCAGCAGCCGGGCCGCCCAGCGCGAACGCGACGGCGAGGAGCGACCGCATCCTCAGCGCCCGCCCGGGACGGGGCCGTCGACGACCCGGAACTGCCCGCCCGCGTGCATCATGCTCATGAGGTAGAGCATGCCGTCGAAATAGCGCTGCTCGCCGGCGGGCACGGGCATGTCCCACAGCTCCTGCAGGAACGCGCGGCTGACCGGGCCGGGGGTCGCGGTGAGGCCACCGACGGCGGCGGCGGCGACCATGCCGGCCGAGTGGCGGTCGGACAGCGGCCGACCGTCGAGCGTGTAGCGGTCGGGAAAGGTCCTGATCCCCTGGTCGAACAGGAAGCGCTGGATCCGATCGCTCAGCACCCGCTGGCGCGGATCCTTGCCCCACCAGCCGCCGTCGACCGACCAGTTGCTGACGGTGCGCCAGCTGTCATAGCCGAATTGCGAGGGATTGCCGTCCCAGCCGTTGGTCACCCCGCCGTCCGAGCGGCTGCGATCGGGGGAGAGGCCGGTCTTCGGCCCGGTGACCTTGACGAACAGGTCGCGGCTGACGGTGGCGGCCCGAGCCCAGAAGGCGCGGTCCTCAGCCGGGCCCCAGCGCGCCCAGAGCTCGTAGAAGGCGGGGAGGTGATAGGACGCGTCGGTGCCGGGCAATGCGCGCTCGGGAACGAAGCGTACGACGGCCTCGGCCTCGTCCACCATCGGGCCGACCGTGACCGGCCCCGCCGGGCGGGCGCGGCGGGCCGGCGGCCAGGGCTTGCCCGCGGCGCGCGCCTGGGCGGCGGCGGTGCGGTTGTTGGGGCTGGGCCACGGCGTCGCAGGCTCGACGAAGGGCGCGTCGCCGGGATGGATGCGGAAGGGCGGTGTGGCGGTGCGGACCGGATGGTGCCGCATCCCGCGCAGGATCGTGTCGGCCTCGCGCTGGTAATCGTAGATGCCGGTGCCGTTGCCCCAGCGCCGCGCGGCGAACAGGAGCGCCATCGCGTAATATTCCTCGCCGTCGGGCGCGGCGCTGATCGAGCGCGGGCTGCCGTCCGTCCCCATCGACCAGGCAAAATAGCCGACCGAGGGGTTGGCGGAATCGGTGATGAGCATGTGGGTCTTGGACCAGTTCCACAGCGCATCGAACTCGCGCTTGTGGCCGAGCTGGACGGCGATCATCATGCCGTAGCTCATCCCCTCCGACCGGGCGTCGTTGTTGGCCCAGTCGGTGACATAGGCGAGCGGGCCGTTCGCGTTCGCGCCCGTCTCGAAATAGACCCGCTGCTCCTGCCCGTCGCCGTGGAAGAGCTGGCGGAACGCGCGGTCGATCCGGGCGCGGGTCTCGGCCTCGCTTTGCCCGAGCTGCTCGGCGAACAGGTTGCGGTAGCGGCCGGTGACGGCGGCGCCGGTTGCGGTCTGGGGCGCGCCATCGCGCGCGATCGCCGGGGTGGCGGCTGCGAGCAGGCAGGCGGCGGCAAGGCGGAGGGCGCGCGGCATCGATCAACTCTCCCGACCGGCCGGCGTAGGTTGCCGGCTCTGTTATCGCTCCCATGGCATGGATGACGGTGCGAACGGAAGCGGCGATGCAGCCGCGCGCTTCCGTCCGCGGTCGCTCTAGCGGGCGGTCCGGGCGGCGGCGCGGGCGAACAGCCAGGCGGACCCGGCGAACAGGAGGACGAACCCGCCGTTCAGCACCACCTGGCCGAGCGGCCCCGGCGGCTGGTCGCCCGCGGTCGCCACCGCCACTGCGCCGGCCAGCGCCTGCGCGACCGCCGCGGCGGCGGTGGCGCGGGCCATGCCACGGGCCCGGAAGCGCGCGACGATCGCGCCGACCAGCGCCACCGCGAGCACGCCGGCGTACACGAGGTTGAGCGGGTCGCCCTCGTCGCCGATGATCCCGACCGCGGCGTTGATCCAGACCAGCAGGAACGCCGCCGCCAGCAGCAGCGCGACCCCGCCGCGCCAGGCGAGGTCGCGCGAGCCGCGGACCGCCAGTTCGAGCGCGAGCCCGACCCCGCCGATCAGCACGCCGGCGAACACGAAGTCGCCCGCGGTCCAGTTCACCTCGTCAGTAACCTGCATCGCGGCGAGCGGCAGCAGCCACAACGCCGCCGCCAGGCTCCATGCCGCGATCCGCCAGCCGCTGGTCGCCGCTCCTGCTCCACCATTCGCTTCCATCCCACCATTCGCTTTCATCATCGTCGCCTCCATGCTGTAGACGGGTCCGGTCTGACCGATCGGGTGGTGAGCGGCATGAGCAACGGATGAGGAATGGCTGAAAAGTGACCCGCCGCCACGTCTTCGACCGGTTCGAGCTGGACGGCGCGAACCGGACGCTGCGGAAAGACGGCGCACCGGTGGAGGTCAGCGCCCGTTATCTCGACGCGCTGATCCTGCTGGTGGCGGAAGCGGGGGCGCTGGTCAGCAAGGACCGCTTCATGCGCGAGGTGTGGCAGGGGGTGCCGGTGACGGACGAGGCGCTGACCCAGTGCATCAGGACGCTGCGCCGCCTGCTGGGCGACGATGCCGCGCAGCCCCGGTTCATCGCGACGGTGCCCAAGCACGGCTATCGGTTCATCGCCCCGGTGGAGCCGGCCGGCGCGCCGGCGGCTCGTGAGGACGTGAGCGTCCGGCCCCGTCCGGGGCGCACGATGTGGGCGCTGGCCGGGGCGGGCACGCTGGGAGCGGGCGGTGCGGGGGTGGCCGGCGGGCTGTTCTATGGTTCGGCGGTGGCGTCGGGGCAGGAGGGGGCGGGCGGCGCGTCGGTGCTGCTGGTGCTGTTGTGGCTGACGATCGTCGCGGCGACGGTCGGCGGGGCCGGAGTCAGCCTGGGGCTGGCGGTGGCGGCGCGGGCGCATGCGCCGGCGTGGCGGATCGTCGGCGGTGCGGGCGGCGGGTTCGTGGTCGGCGGGCTGGTCAAGCTGCTCGGGCTTGATGCGTTCAACCTGCTCCTCGGCCACGCGCCGGGCGACATCACCGGCGCGCCCGAAGGATTGGTGCTGGGCGGGGCGGTGGGGCTGGGCAGCTGGCTGGCGGAGCGCCGGCCGGGGTCGCCCCGCCGGGCTGCGGGAGTCGCGGCGGCGGCGGGCGCGGCGGGGGCGTCCATGATCCTGCTGCTCGGCGGCCGATTGATGGGGGGCAGCCTGGACCTGCTCGCGCGCACCTTTCCGGGGTCGCGGCTCCATCTGGCGCCGCTGGGACGGGTGGTGGGGGAGGGTGGGTTCGGGCCGGTGGCGCAGCTCGCGACGGGGGCGCTCGAAGGGGCGCTGTTCGGAGCGTGCATCGTCGGGGCGATGGCGCTCGCCCGGCGCTAAGCCTCCACCTGCCGGATCGCGAAAGCGCGGTCGGGGCCGAGCGCGGCGGCGGTGAAGCGGAGCCCGCTCGCGTCGGCCTCGTGGCGCTCGGGCGGCAGGGCGGTGCCGGCGGTCGTGTCCCACCCCGTCACCTCGTAGCGGCCGGGCGGCACCGGTACGGTGACCCGTTGTTCGGGGGTGACGATCGCGGCGTCGACCCGCCCGTCCCCAGCGCGCGCGCCCCGGCGGACCAGCCAGACGACCGCCTGGGCGTCGTCGCCGCAGCCGAACGCGTGGAACCCCGGCGCGCGGACGACCAGCGGCTCGCGGCGGAAATCCTGCCATCGGATCAGCGGCAGGAACCCCGCCATCGCCGCTTGCGCGCGCCGCATCCCCGCGGTCAGCACGTGCGGGTGGCGGTTGGGCCAGCGCATCCCGCCGCCGACGCCGCCGGACGCCAGATGCGCCCAGCTCATGTGGCGGAAATACTCGTCGTCGAACGGTTCGGGCAGGGTGCGGTGCCTGTCCTTGAAGCTGTGGATGGGCCCGTGCTCGGTGTCGAGGAAGGGGCGGGCGTCGGCCGTCTCGCGGATGCACTGGCGCACGATCCGCCCCATCGCCAGCGCCGGGCGCACCGTGTCGCGAGGGTCGTCGATAGAGCCCGAGCGATAGATGTGGATGCTCGCGAAATCGAGGTCGGGGTGGCGGAAGATCGGCTCGGCGAGCGGCAGGTCGGGCCGCCACCACAGCTCGGGCCCGAACAGCGACACCGTCTGGGGGTGGGTGCGGCCGTACAGCCTTTGTTCGAGGTTGCGGACGTGGAGCGAGAGGTCGGCGATGAATTCGGGAAATACGTCCGCCGCGCCACCGGCTTGCGCGTAGTGGATCTCGTTCCACAAATCCCAGGCGAACAGCGCCCCCGATCCGCCCCAGCGGGTCGTGATGAAGGTCAGCCGCGCCTTGATGACGTCGCGCGTCTCCGGCGACAGCAGCAGTCGGGAGGGGTGCGACAGCGGACCGCCGTTGGCGGCGTTCCACGGGTGGTGACGCCAGTGCCGCCACATCCAGAAGGTGTCGACCGGGGTCAGCAGGATGCGCAGGCCGATCCGCGCGCACATCGCGAACAGGTCGTCCCACAGCTGCACCATTGCCGGCACCGGGACGCCGATCCGCCGTTCGAAATAGCGGTGCCGGACCTGGGCGTACTCGACCATGAGGCGCAGGCAGGTGACGCCATGCTCGACCAGCCAGCGCAGATGCCGCTCGACGGCGGGGAGGTCCTTGCGGCGGAACAGCGGTTCGAGCTCGGGCCAGCTGATCGCGTCGTTCTGGCCGATTGGCGTCCAGTCCGCGCCGGTGTCGTCGAGGAAATACGGCGCGCCGGGCGCTACGCTGATCCAGGGCAGCGTCGGGGTGGAGATGGTCACCGGTGCCTTCTGCCAAGCGCCGCGCCCGAAAACAATTCGGCTTCGGTTTCACGTGGATTAGAGAGGCCGGGTTGTCCGAGCGGTAGCAAGCCTTACGAGCCGGGGGCCCGTTCTGACCGGAGTAGCCGATGACCGTCGTGGCCCCGCTTGCCTCTTCCGATCTCGCCGCCAATCCGGAGCTGCTCCTCTGCTTTTCGCACCTGCGCTGGGACTTCGTATTCCAGCGACCTCAACATCTGATGACCCGCTTTGGCCGGACCCGCCCAGTGGTGATCTGGGAGGAGCCGGCAATCGGAGGCACGGACACGGCCGCGCTGGACGTGCGACACGAACCCGGCGGGGTGCGGGTCGCGACGCCGCGGCTGCCCGAGGGGCTCGACGCGGCTGCGGCGACCGCGTTGCTTGGCGAACTGCTGGCCGGGTTCCTGGCGGGGGAGCCGCCGGTCGCGATCCGCTGGTACTACACGCCGATGATGCTCGCCTTCTCGCGCGAGGTCGCGGCGGCGTGCACCGTATACGACTGCATGGACGAGCTGTCCGCGTTCCGCTTCGCGCCGCCCGAGATGCTGGCGCTGGAGGAGGAGCTGCTTCGCACCGCCGACCTGGTCTTCACCGGCGGGTATAGCCTATACGAGGCCAAGCGCGACCGGCACCCGGACGTGCGGACGTTCCCGTCGAGCGTCGATGTGGCGCATTTCACGCAGGCCCGTAGCCGCGCGCCGGGGCAGGCGGCGCGTCCGACGCTGGGCTTTTACGGCGTCATCGACGAGCGGATGGACCTAGATCTCTTGCGCCAGCTGGCCGACGCGCGGCCCGACTGGACGATCGAGATGGTCGGCCCGGTGGTCAAGATCGACCCCGCCGACCTGCCCCGGCGCGGCAACCTGCGCTACACCGGGCCGCGATCGTACGACGCGCTGCCGGCCGCGATCGCTGGCTGGGACGTGGCGCTGATGCCGTTCGCGATCAACGAGGCGACGCGTTTCATCAGCCCGACCAAGACGCCCGAGTATCTCGCCGCCGGACGCCCGGTCGTGTCGACGCCGATCATCGACGTCGCCCGACATTACGGCACGATCGCGGGCGTCCGGATCGCGGAGGCGGGCACCCGCTTCATCCAGGCGTGTGACGATGCGCTGGCGCTGGTGCGGGGCGACGACGGGGGCTGGCGCGACGAGGCGGATGCGCTGCTCGCGGCGACGTCGTGGGACGACACCGCCGCGGCGATGCTGGCCGCGATCGACGAAGTGGTGGCCGAGCGTGCGGCCGAGCGGGGGGACGGGCGCGGAGCGGAGCGGCTGCACTACGACTATCTCGTCGTCGGCGCGGGGTTCGCGGGTTCGGTGATGGCCGAGCGGCTGGCGGCCGATAGCGACAAGCGGGTGCTGGTGATCGACCGTCGTCCGCACATCGCGGGCAACGCGTTCGACGTGAAGGACGACGCCGGCATCCTGATCCACCAGTACGGCCCGCACATCTTCCACACCAACTCGGACGAGGTGTTCGCATACTTGTCGCGCTTCGCCGGGTGGCGGCCGTACGAGCATCGCGTGCTCGCCGAGGTGCGGGACCAGCAGGTGCCGATCCCGATCAACCGCACCACGCTCAACGCGCTGTTCGACGCGGGGCTGGAGAGCGATGCGGATGCCGCCGCATTCCTCGCCGCGCGCTCGGAGCCGGTGGCGACCGTGCGGACGTCGGAGGACGTGGTGGTCTCGGCGGTGGGACAGGAGCTGTATCGCCTGTTCTTCCGCGGCTATACCAGGAAGCAATGGGGGCTGGACCCGTCCGAGCTCGACAAGGCGGTGACCGCGCGGGTGCCGACCCGCACCAGCACCGACGACCGGTATTTCACCGACACGCACCAGGCGATGCCCGCCGAGGGCTTCACCGCGATGTTCGCGGCGATGCTGGACCATCCCAACATCACGCTGCGGCTCGGTGCCGATTTCGCCGAGGTGCGGGAACAGGTGAGCTATGACCGGCTGGTCTATACCGGGCCGATCGACGAGTATTTCGGACACCGTTACGGCCCGTTGCCATACCGGTCGTTGCGGTTCGAGCACCGGACGCTGCCGGTCGAGCAGCATCAGGCGGTCGCGGTCGTCAACTATCCCGACGAGGCGACCCCCTTTACCCGCGTCACCGAGTACAAGCACCTGACCGGGCAGGTCGCGGCGGTCACCAGCGTCACCTTCGAGTATCCGGCCGCCGAGGGCGATCCGTATTACCCGATCCCGCGGCCCGAGAACCAGGCGCTGTTCAAGCGATACGAGGCGCTGGCGATCGCGGAGCCCGACGTGATCTTCGTCGGGCGGCTCGCGACCTATCGCTACTACAACATGGACCAGGTGGTGGGACAGGCGCTGGCGACGTACCGCCGGTTGCGCGCGCGCGAGGAGCAGGCGGTGCTGGCGGATGCTGCCGAGTAGTGCCGGGCCCGGGCGGGTATTTCGGCGGGTGTGACCGGTTGCACGGTAAGCGCGGAACGATCATGACCGTAACGCCCGGCCTCCGTCGGAGCATCAGCCGGGGGTTCAGCATGGCATCGCGATCGTTCCTGACATTGGCGACGGCGCTGCTCACCCTCGCGCCGGTGCTGGTGTCTGCCAAGGCGGCGGCGCAACGGGTGCGGACCGAGCTTCGCGACGGGTGGCGATTCCATCGCGGCGATCCACCGGGGCTTGCCGTCGATCTGCGCTATGACGTTCGGCCCGCGGTGACCGAGAGTGCCGATACCCGCATCGCCGATACCCGGCCCGAGGCGGCGGCCAGCGTGCAGTCGGCGGCGACCGTGCTGAAGCCGTGGATCCTGCCCACCGCCAACCCGCTGATCCGCGACCCCGCGCGACGGCACGTCCGCCCCGCGGGCGACCCCGGCGGCGATGTCGCGTTCGTCCGGCCGGAGTTCGACGATCGCGGCTGGCAGCCGGTGCGCCTGCCGCACGACTGGGCGATCAGCCAGCCGTTCATCGAGACGGGCGCGGTCGGCGGGATGGGGCGGCTGCCGAGCTGGGGGATCGGCTGGTACCGGCGGGCGCTGGACGTGCCCGCGCGCGAGCGGGGGCGGTCGGTGTTCCTCGATCTCGATGGCGCGATGGCCTATGCCACCGTGTGGCTCAACGGGCGGCTGGTGGGGGGCTGGCCCTATGGGTACAATGGCTGGCGGGTCGACCTGACGCCGTATCTGGCGTCCAGCGGGCGCAACCAGCTGGCGATCCGGCTGGACAACCCGCCCGAATCGTCGCGCTGGTATCCGGGCGGGGGGCTGTATCGCAGGGTCTGGCTGAGCACGGTGGCGCCGGTCCATGTCGGGCATTGGGGCAGCGTGGTGACGACCCCGGCGGTCGAAGCGAAGGCGGCGACAGTCGCGGTGTCGACCACGCTCGACAATGACGGGACCGCGCCGGCCCAGGCGACCGTGGCGACCGCGATCTACTTGCTCGACGCGACCGGCCGGCGGACCGGCGCGCCTGTCGCGCGGCTGGCGCCGCAGCGCGTGGCGGTGCCGGCGAAGGGCAGTGCCGTCGTCGCCGCGCGCGCGACGATCGCCAACCCGCGGCTATGGGGCCCGCCGCCGACCCAGGCGCCCAACCGCTACCTGGCGGTCACCGAGGTGACGCAGGCCGGCCGGGCGGTGGACCGGGACGAGACGCCGTTCGGCATCCGCACGCTGCGCTTCGACGCCAACAAGGGGTTGATCGTCAACGGCGAGCGGGTGGCGATCCAGGGGGTCAATATGCACCACGACCTGGGTGCGCTGGGCGCGGCGTTCAACCGAGCCGCGGCGCAGCGGCAGCTGCGCATCCTGCGGGACATGGGCGTCAACGCGATCCGGATGAGCCACAATCCGCCCGACCCGCAGCTGCTCGACCTGACCGATCAGATGGGCTTCCTCGTCATGGACGAGGTGTTCGACAGCTGGGAGCGGCGCAAGACCCCGCTCGACTTCCACCTGGTGTTCCCCGACTGGCACGAGCCGGACCTGCGCGCGATGCTGCGCCGCGACCGCAACCACCCGTCGATCATCCTGTGGAGCATCGGCAACGAAGTGGGCGAGCAGTATACCGGCGAGGCGGGCGGAGCGATCGCGCGCGAACTGGTCGGCATCGTCCGCGAGGAGGACCCGACCCGGCCGACCACTACGGCGATGAACTTCGCGGGGCCGGGGATGCCGCTGCCCAATGCGGTGGACGTCCTCAGCCTGAACTATCAGGGCACCGGCGTCCGCTCGCTGCCCGGCCAGTTCGCCGCGTTCCACCGGCGCCACCCCGACACGATGATCCTGGCGAGCGAGAGCGCGTCGGCGCTGAGTACGCGGGGCGCGTACCTGTTCCCGGTCGCCGGCGCGATCAGCGGCCCGGTGCGGCCGGGCTCGGGCGGCGACCCGGCGACCCGCGAGGTGAGCGCGTACGAGCTCCATGCCGCCGACTTCGGCTCCACCCCCGATCGCGACTTCGCCGCGTTCGACCAGAACCCGTTCGTCGCGGGCGAGTTCGTGTGGACCGGGTTCGACTATCTGGGTGAGCCGACGCCTTATTATTCCTCACGCAGCAGCTATTCGGGGATCGTCGACCTGGCCGGATTTCCGAAAGACCGGTTCTGGCTGTACCAGTCGCGCTGGCGGCCCGAGCTGCGCTTCGCCCACATCCTGCCGCACTGGACCTGGCCGGGGCGCGAGGGGCAGGTGACGCCGGTGCAGGTGTTCTCGTCGGCGGACGAGGCGGAGCTGTTCGTCAACGGCAAATCGCAGGGGCGGATCAAGCGTGCGCCCTTCGCCTATCGGTTTCGCTGGGATTACGTCACCTATCAACCGGGCGAGATCCGCGTCGTCACGTGGAAGGGCGGCCAGGAATGGGCGACCGCGACGACCCGCACCACGGATGCGCCCGTGAGGCTGGCGGCGGAGGCGGACCGCGCGGTGATCGCGGCGGACGGGGACGACCTCGCCTTCGTGACGGTGCGGGTGACCGATGCGCAAGGGCAGACCGCGCCCACCGCGACGAACCGCATCCGCTTCGTGGTCGAGGGGCCGGGAGAGCTGGTGGCGACGGACAACGGCGATCCGACCAGCTTCGTCCCTTTCCCCTCGTCGGAGCGGGCGGCGATGGCGGGGCTGGCGCTTGCGATCGTGCGCGCCAGGCCCGGTGCGAGCGGCACGATCCGGGTGCGGGCGGAGAGCGAGGGGCTGGCGGGTGCGACGGCGACCGTGCGGCTTCAGAAACCAAGACCGTAGCGTAGCGCGATGCCGCGGTCGTCGGGGGATGCGGCGACGTTGCCCGGATCGCGGCGCCAGTACAGATTGGCCTGGAGCCAGCCGCCGGCGAGCGGGCGGGCGTAGCGCGCCTCCATGTCGAGCTCGCGCCCGGTGGGGGCGAGGGTCAGCCGCTGCGGGGTCCAGGCGGTAACCGCGGCGTCGGCATAGCTCCAGCCGGTGGGGAGCGTCAGGTCGAGCCCGCCCGACAGGACGCGCAAGGGCCGGGCGAGGCGCAGGCCGAGGCTGTCCGCGCCGAACACCCTGTCGCGGCCGAGGTCCACCGCCCAGCTTTCCGTCAGCAGCCGGCCGCCGCCCTCGATCCCGCCATGGGTCGAGAGGCCGGTGCGGCCGCGCCGCCATTCGGCCCCCAGCGTCCAGCCGGCGAGGTCGAGCCGGCCGCCGGCGTCGACGAACCAGCTCGCAGCGGCGGGGGCGCCAAGGCCGCTGCCCAATCGCGCGCCGAGCACCGTGCTCGCCTCCGCCAGCCGGCTGACGCCCAGCGTCGTGGCGAGCGGGCCGAGGCGGCGGTCAAGCGCGAGCGAGGCGCGGGAGTAGGCTGAGCGACGCCAGTCGCGCGTCCCGCGGGGGGTGTAGACGTCGCCCGACTCGACCCCGCCGGTCAGCCCCCAGCGGCCGAGCTGTTGCCGCCACGCGCTTGCGCCGCTTGGCCGCGCCTCGAGCCCCTGGCCGGTGCCGATCAGGAAGGCGGGGCGGGTGCGGCCGGCCATGCGCACGCCAAGGCTGTCCGCGCCTTCCGCGATGCCCATCGCCAGCTGTGACCGGCCGAGCCGCCGGATGACGCTGGCGGCGACCGCACGGGCGGCCGTCGCGTCGGCGGGGGACAGGCGGAGGCGGTCGGTGGCGATGTCGGCCAAGGTGCCGCGCGCCGCCAGCGTGACGGCGATCGCGGTATCGCCCGCGGCGAACGCCAGCTGGCGTCCGGGGGTCGCGAGGGCAGGGGCGAGAAGGCGGCGGGCGGGGGCTTTGGCGAGATTCGCAGCCAGGTTGATCGCGAACGCGCGGGAATAGCCGTCGAGCACCACCGCGCCCATCGTACCGGCGGCGGCGTCGCCCATCGGGGCCGACAACGTGCCGTTCGCGACGGTGGAGACCGCCGTGCCCGCTCCCGCGACAACGGTGCCGCCGACCGGCTGGAACGCGCGGGTGAGGTCAAGGACGCCGCGGCCATAGATCGGGTCGGCCCCCGGCGCGCCGGCGTCGCGAGCGGTCGTGTAGAGCAACTCGACGATCTGCGCGCCCGACAGGTTGGGGAATGCCTGCGCGAGCAGCGCCACCGCGCCCGCGATCTGGGGCGCGGCGAACGACGTACCGCTCCACAGCAATGGCGTCCCCGTCTCGTCGGGGGCGCGCACCCGCTCGCCGACCGCGGTCAGGAACCAGTTGGCCTGGCTACCGGCGCGGTCGCTGAACGAGGAGATGCCGTCGCCGGCCCCGACCGAGCCGGCGATCACCACCTGTCCGCGCGCGACCGCGGCGTTGGCGGCGACGGCGGTAAAGGCGTCGGGCTCGGCGGTGCCGTCATTGCCTGCGGCGATCACCACGACGATGCCCGCTGCGGTCGCCCGCCCGATCGCGGCGACGAGGTCGCGCGGCATCTCCGCCCCGCCCAGCGACATGTTGATGACGCGCGCGCCCGCGGTGCGCGCCGCGTCCACCCCGCGCGCGATCGCGTCGGTGCCGAACTTGCACCCGCCCTCGCTGTCGTCGGTGGAGACGGTCGCGCAACTGCCCGGGCGGTCGGCGCGCAACGCGATCACCGTCGCCTCATAGGCGACGCCATGGGTGCCGACGCCGTTGCGGCGGCCGGCGGCGGTGAAGGCGACAGCGGTGCCGTGCCCGCCCTCGTCGTCGAGCGAGGGGTTGCCAGCGACATCGCGCGAGGCGCTCGACACGCGGCCGGTGAACTCTTCGGACTGGAGGTCGATGCCGCTGTCGATGATGCCGATCGCGACCCCGCTGCCCGTCGCACCCACGTTGTAGGCCGACAGCGCGCTCATCGACACCGCGCCGACGGTGGCGCGATACTCGCTGCTGTCCTGATTGGTGCGCGTGACCGTCGGCGTCGGGGTGGGAGAAGGCGTCGGCGCGGGCGTGGGCGCCGGGGTGGTGACGACGGGGGGTGTCGGCGTGCCGTTGACCCCGCCGCCACCGCCCCCGCACGCCGCCAGCCCGACACAGCCGGCCCATGCCGCCGATCGCCACAGCCAGCCCCTGCCGCCCCGCATCGCCGAACCCCATCCGTCAACCGCAACATCCTCTGATATAACAGGATTGATGCAAGGAAAGATTACGATCCGAACGATCCCGATCATCGGTCGCGAGCCGGCGGCCCCGCATGGCTTGCCCGGTCCGGCCGTGCCCCCTAGAGCGCAGCGGCGATGCTGGCCTGCCTGTCCCATGTCGATAACTGGATATTTGACCTCGACAACACGCTGTATCCGGCGCGCGCGGACCTGTTCGCGCGGATCGACGCCCGGATGACGCGCTTCATCGCCGACCTGTTGAGGGTCGACGACGCCGAGGCGCATCGGATGCAGAAGGCGTATTTCCACGGCCACGGCACGACGCTGGCCGGGCTTATGGCGGAGCACGAGGTCGATCCGCATGCATTCCTGGCCTATGTCCATGACATCGAGATGGACGTGCTGGAGACGGACGCGCCGCTCGCCGCCGCGATCGCCGCGCTGCCGGGGAGGAAGCTGGTGTTCACCAACGGCGACACGCCCTATGCGTTGAAGGTGCTCGACCGGCTGGGGCTGGGCGGCAGTTTCGAGGCGATCCACGACATCCACGCCATGGCATTGAACCCCAAGCCGCAGGCGTCGGCCTATGCCGGGCTGTGCGCCGCGCTCGCGGTCGATCCGACCCGCGCGGTGTTCGTCGAGGACATGGCGCGCAACCTGAAGCCGGCCAAGGCGATCGGGATGACCACCGTGTGGATCGACAACGGGTCCGAGCAGGGGCCCGAAGCGGAGCGCGACTTCATCGACTTTACCGTGCCCGAGCTGCTGCCGTGGCTCCAGGAGATCACCGCATGACTGCCGAGCTGCAAGCGACCATCGACGCCGCGTGGGAGGATCGCGCGACGCTGGGCCTGGATACCGGCGGCGAGGTGCGGGCGGCGGTGGAGCGGGCGCTGGCGCTGCTCGACGCGGGCGAGGCGCGGGTGGCGGAGCCGGATGGGCAGGGCAGCTGGCGGGTCAACCAGTGGCTCAAAAAGGCGGTGCTGCTGTCGTTCCGGCTCAACGACAACGCTGTGATGGGCGATGCCCCCTGGTTCGACAAGGTGCCGACCAAGTTCGCAGGCTGGGGCGAGGCGGAGTTCCGCGCCGCGGGCTTTCGCGCGGTGCCCGGATCGGTGGTGCGGCGGGGCGCATTCGTGGGCAAGGGCGCGATCCTGATGCCGAGCTTCGTCAACATCGGCGCGCATGTCGGCGAAGGGACGATGGTCGATACGTGGGCGACCGTGGGATCATGCGCGCAGATCGGCCGCAACGTCCACCTGTCGGGCGGTGCGGGGATCGGCGGGGTGCTGGAGCCGTTGCAGGCCGACCCGGTGGTGATCGAGGACGGCGCGTTCATCGGCGCGCGGTCGGAGGTGGCGGAGGGCGTCCGCGTCGGCGAGGGCGCGGTCCTGTCGATGGGCGTGTACCTGGGCGCATCGACCAAGATCATCGACCGCGCGACCGGCGAGGTGTTCCGCGGCCATGTGCCGCCCTATTCGGTGGTGGTGCCGGGCTCGACGGGGGGCGATCTGGGCCTGTATTGCGCGGTGATCGTCAAGCGGGTCGATGCGCAGACCCGGTCCAAGACCTCGATCAACGATCTGCTGCGCGACTGAACGGCCGGCAGGCAACAGGGAGAAGATGGCATGATCACGGCCGCCAGTAACGTCCTCGACCGCGTCCTCGTCCTCGAGATGGTGCGGGTCACCGAGGCGGCGGCGATCGCCGCGTCGACGCTGGTCGGGCGGGGTGACGAGAAAGCCGCGGATGCCGCCGCCGTGGAGGCGATGCGCGCGGCGCTCAACACGCTCGACATGGACGGCACGGTGGTGATCGGCGAGGGCGAGCGCGACGAGGCACCGATGCTGTTCATCGGCGAAAAGGTCGGCACCGGCACAGGCCCCGCGATCGACATCGCGCTCGATCCGCTGGAGGGCACCACCATCTGCGCCAAGGCGGGGCCCAACAGCCTGGCGGTGCTGGCGATCGCCGAAAAGGGGTGCCTGCTCAACGCGCCCGATGTGTACATGCAGAAGATCGCGGTGGGGCCGGGATACCCCGAGGGGGTGATCGACCTCGACCGGTCGCCGACCGAGAACATCCGCGCGATCGCTGCCGCGAAGGGCGTGGCGCCGGGCGAGATCATCGCTTGCGTGCTCGACCGGCCGCGGCATGAGGACCTGATCGCAGAGCTCAGGAGCCTGGGCTGCGGGGTCATGCTGATCGGCGACGGCGATGTCGCAGGCGTGATCGCGACCGGGGATCCCGACACCACCATCGACGTCTACATGGGGTCGGGCGGCGCGCCGGAAGGGGTGCTCGCCTGCGCCGCGCTGCGCTGTGTCGGCGGGCAGTTCAAGGGGCGGCTGCTGTTCCGCAACGACGACGAGCGGGCGCGCGCGCATCGCTGGGGTGTGACCGACCTCGACAAGCAGTACGACCTCAATGAACTGGCGAGCGGCGACTGCATCTTCGCCGCGACCGGGGTGACCGACGGGTCGCTGCTGGAGGGCGTCAAGCGGCGCGGCGGCACCATGACCACCGAAAGCGTGGTGATGCGCGCCTCGTCGGGCACGGTGCGCTGGGTCAAGGGCGAGCACCGCATCGAGCGTTGATCGGGGAGCGGTGATGCCGCTCCTGGCGACCGCGCTGCTGCTGGGCATCGTCATGCAGACGATGGGCCAAGGGCCGGGGATCGCGGCGCGTGTCGCGCGGCTGGCGGGCGGGCGAACGCGGGCGTCGGCGCTGTACGGCTGGGCACTGGGGACGGCGGTGACCTTCTGCGCGCCGGCGCTGCTGGCGTTGGCGCTGATCGGGCGCGTGGACGCGGTGTGGGCGATGCCGGCGGAGTTCGGGCAGGTTGCGCGGGCGGCGGGCTGGCGCGGGGCGATCGACGGCGAGGCGGCATGGCTGCTCGGCAGCCTGGGGCTAGGGGCGGCGATCGGGCTCGCGGTCCTGCTCGTCCGCCGGGCGCTGGGGCGGGCGCCGATGCGGGTGATCCACCGATCCGCCGCGGCGGCGCGGCACGCAAGCGAGTGGGGCGGCGCGGCGGCGATCGCGGTGGCGGCAGGGGTGAGCGAGGAACTGTTCTTCCGCCTCGCGCTGCCGCTCGCGATCGGGCTCGCGACGGGGAGCGTGGTGGCGGGTCTTGCCGTCGCGACCATCGCGTTTGCGCTCATTCACCGGCATCAGGGCTGGAAGGGCGTGGCCGCGACCGGGGTGGTCGGGGCGGGGCTGGCGTATCTGTACCTGTCGACGGGCGCGCTGTGGGTGGCGATGCTGCTCCATGTCGCGATCGACCTCAACGCGCTGATCCTGCGGCCCTGGCTCGACCGGCCGCTGCGGCGCGCATAGAAGAGGCGCAATCAGAGGGGAATGACGATGCGGGCATGGGTGATGGGCGTGCTGCTGGCGGCGGCGACGAGTGGGGTGGCCGAGGCGCAGGTGGCGGCCGGGCGCTATGCGGCGGCGCGCGATCCGGGGGCGAGCGGGCCGATCCAGTACGAGGTGAGCTTCCCCAACGCGGTTCATCACGAGGCGCGGATCACCGTCACCTATCGCCAGCTGCGCCCCGGGCCGGTGCGGTTCCAGATGGCGCGGTCGTCGCCCGGCCGCTACGCGATCCACGAGTTCGCCAAGAACGTCTATTCGGTCAGCGCGGTCGACGGGGCGGGGCGCGCGCTGACGGTGGGTCGCACCGATCCGTATGGCTGGTCGGTGGACGGGCATGACGGGACCGTCTCGGTCACCTACACGCTGTATGGCGATCATGGCGACGGCACCTATGCGCAGATCGACGCAAGCCACGCGCACCTCAACATGCCTGCCACCTTCCTGTGGGCGACGGGATATGACGAGCGGCCGATCCGGGTGCGGTTCCGCAGCCCTGACCCCAAGTGGAAGGTCGCGACCCAGCTGCCCGAGGCGAAGGGGGCGGCGATGACCTTCTGGGCGCCGGACCTGCAATATCTGATGGACAGCCCGACCGAGCTGTCGGACTTCGCGATGCGCGAATGGCAGGTGGCGGGGCCGGTGGGCGCGCAGACGATCCGGCTGGCGGTGCACCACCAGGGGTCCGAGGCGGACATGGACCGCTATGCCGCGATGACGAAGAAGGTCATCGAGCAGCATTTCGCCGTGTTCGGCGGGGCTCCGCGCTACGATTTCGGCCGCTATACCTTCATCGCCGACTATCTGCCCTGGGCCGATGGCGACGGGATGGAGCATCGCAACTCCACGATCATCGTCGACACGCGCGGGCTGGCGGAGGCGCAGTTCGGTCAGATTCAGACGCTGGCGCACGAGTTCACCCATGCTTGGAACGTCGAGCGCATTCGCCCCGCCGGGCTGGAGCCGTTCGACTTCACCCGTGCCAACCCGACGCCCTCGCTATGGCTGGCGGAGGGGTTCACCCAATATTACGGGCCGCTGACCGTCCGGCGCGCGGGGGAGATGCCGGTCGATGCGTTCCTGAAGGGGCTGGGGCGGACGCTCGACTATGTGGTGAACAGTCCCGCGCGCCGCTATGGCGGGCCGCAGGAGATGAGCCTGCGCGCGCCGTTCGTCGATGCGGCCAAGTCGATCGACCCGGTCAATCCCAACATCTTCGTGAGCTATTACCCCTATGGCGCGGTGATCGCGCTGGCGCTCGACCTGCAACTGCGAGGGCGGTACCCGGGCAAGACGGTGGACGACTTCATGCGCCAGATGTGGCGGGTGCATGGGGTGACCGAGCGGCCGTATCAGCCCGACGACGCGCGCCGCGCGTTGGCGGCGGTGACCGGGGACGAGGCGTTCGCGACCGCGTTCTTCAAGGCGCGCGTCGACGGGTCGGCGCTGCCCGATTTCGCACCGTTGCTGGGGCAGGCGGGGCTGGTGGTGCGGCCGGCACGTCCCGATCGCGGATGGCTGGGGGCGACGCAGGCGGGGAGCGAGGGCGGCGCGGTGACGCTGGCCGAACCGCCGGTGCCGGACAGCCCCCTGTACAAGGCGGGGGTGGAGCGGGGCGACGTGCTCGTCTCGCTGGGCGGCGCGGCGGTGGCCGACGCGGCCGGGTGGACCGCAGCGCTGGCGGCGTTGAAGCCGGGGCAGCGGGTGGAGCTGGCGATCCGGAGCCGCGGGACCGAGTGGCGGGTCACGCTGGTCGCTGTCGCCGACCCGGCGTTCGAGGTCGTGCGGGCGGAGACGGCGGGGCAGACGCCGACCCCGGCGCAGGCGGCGTTCCGGCGGGCGTGGCTGGGAGCCGACGCTACGCCTTGAGCCGCCAGCCGGTGCGGAAGATCAAGGTGATCGCGCCGAGGCAGGCGAGAAGGAACAGCGCGGTCACCCCCAGGCTGAGGCCGGGGGCGACGTCGCTGGTGCCGAAGAAGGTCCAGCGGAAGCCGTTGATGAGGTACACCACCGGGTTGAACAGGGTGATCGTTCGCCACGGTTCGGGCAGGATGCTGACCGAGTAGAACGCGCCGCCGAGGAAGGTGAGCGGGGTGACGACGAGCAGCGGGATGACCTGGAGCTGCTCGAACCCCTTGGCCTGGATACCGATCGCGAAGCCGAACAGGCAGAAGGCGGCGGCGACGAGGACGAGATAGCCGACCATCGCGACCGGGTGCGCGACGGGCAGGTCGACGAACAGGTGGGCGGTGGCGAAGATCACCGCCCCGATCAG
>Ga0325401_1000026_pt1 | contig 86637 bp, 79 predicted proteins | sample PopdelMetagenome_FD_205666 | JGI IMG/M metagenome (GOLD analysis project Ga0325401, IMG submission 205666) | Populus deltoides microbial communities from Bellville, Georgia, United States - Xylem-PdKOR-R2 | ecosystem: Host-associated > Plants > Phyllosphere > Stem > Wood/Secondary xylem | place...
CGCCGATGCCTTGAGCCGCCCGTCCATCTGGGTCACCGACGCGGCGGTCTCCTCCAGGCTGGCGGCGTTGCTCTCGGTGCGGCGGGCCAGGTCCTCCGATGCCTGGGCGATTTCCCCCGAGCCGGTGCGGATCGTCGCCGCGCTCTCGCCGACCTGGCCGATCAGCTCGCGCAGGCGCTCCAGCGCCTCGTTGAAGTTGCCCTTCAGCGCCGCATACTCGCCCGGAAACTCCGCCCGGATCGTCGCCGTCAAATCACCCTGCGACAACGCCGACAGCTGCTCGGACACGGTCGCGACCACCTGCTTCTGCTCGGCCTCATGCCGCACCTGCGCTTCGGCGGTGTCGCGGAACGTGTGCATCGCGCGCGCCATGCGGCCGACGCAGTCCTGGAACTCGGTGAACTGGATCGGGCTGGTGCGGTCGCCCGCGGCCAGCGCCTCCATCCGCACCACCGTAGCGATATAGGGGTCGCAGATGCCGCGGCGCATCTTGGCGCCGCTCCACCATGCCGCCACCACGCAGGCCGCAGCGATCGCCAGCGCCACGCCGACATAGCCCGCGGCTGTTGCGGCGATACCGCCCAGCGATCCCAGCGCAACCAGCGCGCTCATGGTGGCGAACGCGACAAAGGTCTTCTGCCGAATGGGTGCGACCGCCGTGAACCAATGCATCCTAGGAACTCCTGCTGCGAAGGTGCGACGGGTCGGCGGCAACTCCGGCACCAAGCCGATCCGCAAACACGTCCATATGACGCAGCAGGCTCACTCCCCCCGGTGCGCTACCCCCATTGTAGGAGAGTCGGGATCAGAAAAGGCCGAAGCGGGACTAACCTAGATTATCGTCGAAAGAAAAACCCTTCCGATCGGCCCTGGGCCTACAGGCGAAAGCTGACCCAGGCGGCGGCGAAATCGGCATCGGCATAGCCGGCGCGGGTCAGCGCGGGCCCCGCCTGGAGGTGCTCGTAGCGGCCGGTGACCGACACCCGCGGCGCGACCGACCAGACCAGCTCGGCGCGCAGCACGTTGGCGACGTGATGCCCCGCCACCTGCTGGGTGCCCGCGAAGGGCGTGCCGTTCGACCGGTACACCGCGTCGTCCTCAGCCGGGCGACCGACGATCTGGTACTCGGTGGTCAGCCGCACCCGGCCGATCGGCGACACGGTGATGTTGCCCGCCGCCGCCAGCAGGTTGGTCGGTGCCAGGAACAGCGCATAGCTGAAATACGGGCCGTTGGCGTAGGGCGACAGCGCGGCATGGAGGGTGCCGCGGTCATACGCGCCGCCGCCGCTGGCGTAGTCGATATGTGCGCCTACCCGGGGCGCGGTGCCGGCCTTGCCCAGACGATAAGTCTGGGCGGCGAACACCTGCCACGCGTCGATCGGGCGGCCGTCGGAGTTGCCGGACTGGTGATCCACCGTCCAGTCGATCACCGCCTGCCCGGCCTCGCCCCATAGCCGCGCACCGAGATAGGTCCGCTCCTCGCGCCCGGTGCGCGGCCCCCAGCTCTGGGCGCGGTTACGCAGCCGCCAGACGAAGGGGTCGAGGAACAGCTGCGAGCCGAGAACGCTCGGCGGAACGACAAACCCCGCGGTCACGCCCGAAAAGCGCCGCTGGTGGTCGACATCGTCGTCGCGCGTGCCCTCGACGCCATAGATGGTGGGGTGGAGGTCGAACAGGTCGGCGCGGGCCTGCGCCGATCGTACCCAGCCGCGCAGGCCGTTGACGACGGTGCGGATCGTGCTGTTGTCCCGCTGCGAGATCAGCGTGCTGGCACCGTCGGTGAACTCCTGCCGGCCGTAACGCCCGCCGACCGCCAGCCCGGCGATCTCGCCGTGCAGCTCCGCGAACGCCTGCTGGACGATCAGGTCGTTTTCCATGGTCGCGTTGGGCGCGCCCAGGTTGCGGCCCGACAGCCAGCCATGCGCGAGCTCGCCATACAGGCGGAGGACCGGGCCGAGATGGACGTCGGCGCCCGCGAACAGGCGGCTGATGTCCTGGCGTTGGTGCGGCACGTCGCGCAGGCCGGGGTTGCTGAGCGCATTGACGCGCAGTCGAAGCTCGCCCGACAGCGTGAGGTAGGCCCGGTTGTCCGCGGTCAGCGGCAGGAACTTGAGCCGGTCGAGCGGGTCGTCGCGCTTCCCGGGATCGGCGTACCGGCTCCAGTCCTCCGCCCAGCGCGACGGGTTGTAGCCGGCGCTGGTGGCGCCGTCGCCGGTCGCCCTGGACGGATAGGTGGTGACGGTGGGCAGCGCCGGGGTGCGGGTCTGCCCCGCCTCGCTGGGCGCGGTCGACGGGTGCACCTGCGGGCCGGTGTGCGTGGAAGTCTGCGCGGGCGCGGCGACGGGGATCACGCAGCCGAGAGCCACGGCGGCGAGGAGACGGTGGCGGGTCATCACGGGTTCCGGCGAGAGAGCTGAGGGCAAAACCCCCGCCGCGACACTGGCGCGGCGGGGGGGCGCGGGCAAGCCGGTCGGCTCAGAACGCCTTCCAGTCGTCGTCGTCTGCGCCGGATCGGACCAGCGCGGGGATGGCGGCGGCGGGGAGGGGGCGGACGGGGGCGTTGAACGCGGCGGGCTTGCGGGCGGGGGCGCGGGTGTGGCTATTGCCCGTACCGGTGTTGAAGCGCCCGGCCTGTTCGGCGAGGCTGCCGACCTCCGACGCGAGGTTGCGCGCGGCCGCCGAGGTCTCCTCGACCATGGCCGCGTTCTGCTGGGTGGCCTGGTCCATGGTGCCGATCGCGGCGGAGATCTGGGTGATCGCGGCGGACTGGGCCTGGTTGTCGGCGGCCATGGTCGCGAGCAGTTCGTGGACCTGGCCGACGTCACCCGAGATGTCGGCCAGCGCGCCGTCGACCTTCTGCACCGCTTCCACCGCGGTGACGATGTCGGTCTGGGTGACGGTGAGCTGGTCGCGGGCGCGCTTGGCCTCCTCCTCGGCGCGCATCGCCAGCGCGCTGACGAGGTCGGCGACGACCGCGAAGCCGCGGCCGGCATCGCCCGCGCGCCCTGCCTCGACCGCGGCGTTCATCGCGAGCACGCGGGTCTGGAACGCGATCTTGTCGAGCCCCTCGATGACGCTGTCGATGCCCTTGGCGCTTTCGGAGACGCGGCCCATCGCCTGCACCGCCTCGTCCGCGACCGCGCGGCCGCCGCCGACGGTGGCGATCGCCTGGTCGGCGCGCTCGACGGTGCGGCTCGCCGCCACCGCCGATGCCTTGAGCCGCCCGTCCATCTGGGTCACCGACGCGGCGGTCTCCTCCAGGCTGGCGGCGTTGCTCTCGGTGCGGCGGGCCAGGTCCTCCGACGCCTGCGCGATCTCCCCCGAGCCGGTGCGGATCGTCGCCGCGCTCTCGCCGACCTGGCCGATCAGCTCGCGCAGGCGCTCCAGCGCTTCGTTGAAGTTGCTCTTCAGTGCCGCATACTCGCCCGGAAACTCCGCCTGGATCGTCGCCGTCAAATCACCCTGCGACAACGCCGACAGCTGCTCGGACACGGTCGCGACCACCTGCTTCTGCTCGGCGTCAGCCCGCGTCTTGGCAGCGTCGGCGGCGTCCTTGGCGATGCCGTTCTCGCGGAACACCCGCACGGCACGCGCCATCGCGCCGACCTCGTCACCGCGATCTGCCCCCTCGACCTCGCGGGCATAGTCGCCGCCGGCGATCTCGCCCATCTGACCCCCGAGCCGCGACAACGGCCCGGTGATCCCGGTGCGGGTGACGAGTAGCGACACCGCGATCCCGCCGACCACGCCCAGCACGCCCAGCGCGAGCATGAAGGTGGAGGTGGACGCGACCTCGCTCGACAGGGCGGTGTTCGTCTTCTCCGCCGCCTCGGTGCGCTCGTCCTGCAGCTTGACGCTGGCCTCGATCAGCTGGCTGGCGGGGCCGTCCGCGTCCGCCAGCAGCCGCTTGGCCTCGTCGTCCCGGCCGCGCAGCGCCTGCCGGATCGCCGTCCCGGTCAGCGCGTGCAGCTTTTCGACCCGCTCGCGATAATCGTTGACGGTCGGGGCCAGCCGCGGTTCGATCTCGGCGATCGTGCCGAGCCGCTTGATCGATTTCCCGTAGCCGTCCAGCTCCTCCGCCTGCGCCGCCAGCGCGACCCGGCTGCCTTCGCCATAGGAGGCGGCTTGATAGCCGGAATAGACCATCTGGGTGACGGTGCGGTTCACGCGGGCGAACAGCATGTTGCTCTTGAGCGTGACGTTGACCACCTCGCCATAGCGTGTGTTGGTGTCCTGCAACCGGCGCGAGCCGTTCCAGGCGATGAACAACGTCACTGCGCCCAGCGCGAGCAGCAGGCCGATGATCTTGGTCGAGATCTTGGCATTGTTGAGGATGGTCATGGCACAACCTTCGCAAGTGAAGATGACGCGCGACCCCGGCCGCCGTGCGACGGCCGGAACGCGAACAAGGGTGATCGGATCGCGGACCGGCGGGTGCCGGCTGCGTGGTTAACTTCGATCATTATAGATGTGACGCAGTGTTGCCGGGCGGCGTCGCGGCGCGATCAAAGGCTGGCGTTGACCGAGATCGGCGTCGCCTGCTGGGTGCGCGCGAGGCCGCCGCGCGCGCCATAGGTGGTGGTGCGGGTGCCCGACGCGCGCTGCGCCTCGGCGGTGATCGCGCCCATCAGGTCGTCGCACAGCGCGATCCGGCGCTGGAGCAGTCCGGCGTTGACGTTCAACTTATCGGTGATCGCGCCGACCAGCCCGGCCAGCGTCTCGCGCGCGGGCGGGTCCAGCGCCGCCAGCCCGTCGTCGGCCGTTCCCATCCGGACATGCTCGGCCTCGATGATCCCTACCAGCCTGAGCTTGGCGGAGACGAGCGGCTCCAGCCGGGGATCGTAGGCGGAGCCGCTGAGGATCGCGTTCTCCTCGTCGAGCACGTCGGACAGCGAGGTAATCGCACCTACCAGATCAAGCGACATGCTCACCTCCCTGCAACCGGATGATCTCGGCGAGCACCTGGCGCGACAGGCCGATCCCGCCCGCGTCGGTGATCGCGGTGCCCAGCTTCTCGGCCATGACGCCGCGGAACATCTCCTCGCCATGGCCACCGCCGAAGGGACCGTCGCTCTGGACGGTGCCCATCATCATCTGGGTCATCTGGCCCAGGAACACCGCCTCGAACGCCTTGGCGGTGCGCTCGGCAGGCGTCGGCGTCGCCGGCGCGGGAGCGGGGGAGCCGGGCGCAGACGAGATGGGGACCATCATTGTACCTCGATCTCGGCCTGGAGGGCGCCGGCGCTCTTCACCGCCTGGAGGATGGTGATGAGGTCGCGGGGGCTGACGCCGAGCGCGTTCAATCCGCTGACCAGCGACTGGAGCGATGCGCCGCCGCCGATCGTCGCCAGCGACGCGCCGCCGCCGTCGTCCACCGCGATCCGGGTTCGCGGCAATACCGCGGTCTGCCCATCGGACAGCGGCGCGGGCTGCGAGGCGACGGGGGTTTCGCTGACGCTGATGGTCAGGCCGCCCTGCGCGATCGCCACCGGGCTGACGCGGACGTCCGCGCTCATCACGACGGTGCCCGCGGCCTCGTTGATGACGATGCGCGCGGCCTGGTCGACATCGACGGGAAGATTCTCGACCTCGCCCAGCAGGTCGACGACGTTGCCGGTGAATGCGCCTGCGGGCGCGATCTCGACCGTGCCGGGATCGAGCGCCTGTGCGGTGCCGGCGAAACGTGCGTTGACCGCGGCGGCGATGCGGCGGGCGGTGGTGAAATCGGGGTTCTTGAGCGCGAGCTTGAGGCTGGTCGCCGAACGCAGTGCAAAGGGCACCTCGCGCTCCACGATCGCGCCGCCGGCGATCCGGGCCGACGTGGCGACCCCGCGGCTGACGCTCGCGCCCGCACCCTGCGCCTTGAAGCCGGACACTGCGACGGGGCCCTGCGCGACCGCGTAGATCTCGCCGTCGAGCGCGCGCAAGGAGGATACCAGCAGCGTGCCTCCTTGCAGGCTGGTGGCGTCGCCGAGCGCGGAGACCTGGACGTCGATCGTCGATCCCTGGCGCGAGAAGGCGGGCAGGGTGGCGGTGACCGACACGGCGGCGACGTTGGCCGGCTTCATCTTGGCGTCGCGGACATTGACGCCCATCCGTTCGAGCATCGCCTGCAGCGACTCCTCGGTGAAGGGCGAGTTGTTGGTCCGGTCGCCGGTGCCCGCCAGCCCGACCACGAGGCCGTAGCCGACGAGCTGGTTGGCGCGGACGTTCTGGACGTCGACGATGTCCTTGACCCGCGGGCGCGCGGTGGCCGGGGCGGGCAGGGCGGCCAGCAGCAGGATCAGCCCGGCGATCATGCGCACCCAGCCGATGCGAAGGGGATTTCCGTTCGTCATGGTTGATTATAGGATAGGCATGATCCGCAACCGGAGGTCGAGCACGGGAAAAATGCGTATCGAGGGGCTGCCGCCGGCGATCCGCCAGGCGCTGATCGCCGCCGCCGCGGCGCGGGTCGAGCCGTTTCGTGCCGAGACCGGCGGGGGTGAGCCGCCGCCACCGTCCGCGATCCCGCCCGCGGCGGCGGGTGCGGTGGGCGCGCAGCCGCCGACCAGCGTTGCGATGCTGGTGGCGCTCGCCGCGACAGATCCGGTGGCGGAGCGGCGGCGCAAGGCGGCGGCAACTGATCGGGGGCTGTCGCTGCTCGAAGCGTTGCGCGACGAACTGGAGCTGGGGCTGGCCTCGCCCGAACAGCTCCATCAGCTCGCCGACTGGGTGGGCGGTTTCGCGATCCCCGACGACCCCGAACTGGCGACGTTGGCGCGCGAGGTGGAACTGAGGGTCAGGGTAGAACTGGCGAAGCACGACCTGACGGCGTGACCATGCCGATCCTCCTGCAAGGGGAGGGACACCGCGAAGCGGTGGAGGGGTGTTCCCCGCCGCGACGAAGCAGCCAATCGCAACCGGCGACACCCCTCCGTCAGCTCTGCGGGCTGCCGCCTCCCCTTGCAGGGGAGAAACGAGGGGGATCACCCCCGCCGCTGCGCCAGCCGCATGACATAGCCGATCACCTCGGCCACCGCGGCGTAGTGTTCGGTCGGGATCGGACGGTCGAGCTCCGCGCCCGCGTGGAGCGCGCGGGCGAGCGGGCGGTTCTCGACGATCGGCACGCCGGCCTCCGTCGCGATCGCGCGGATGCGCAGCGCGACCGCGTCCACCCCCTTCGCCACCACCACCGGCGCGCCCATCCGGCCATAGTCGTACTTGAGCGCCACCGCGAAATGGGTCGGGTTGGTGATGACGACGCTGGCGTCGGGCACCTTGCTCATCATCCGGCGGCGCGCGCGCTGCATGCCGATCTGGCGAATCTTGCCTTTGATCTTGGGATCGCCCTCGGTCTGCTTGTGCTCGTCCTTGATCTCCTGAAGGCTCATCTTGAGTTTCGCGAACCAGCTGTGCCGCTGATAAAGGAGGTCGAACAGCGCCAGCGCCGCGACCGGGGCGGCCACCGCCTTGATCAGAACCGCCACCAGCCCGCCCGAGGCGCGGCCGATCTCCGCCGGGTCGGCACCGACCAGCGTGCCCAGGGCGACGACATGGGGGCGCAGCACCGCCGCAGCGATGCCGATCACCAGCGCCAGCTTCGCCAGCGTCTTGCCGAACTCGACCAGCGCGGGCTTGCCGAACAGGCGTTTGGCGCCGCCGATCGGGGACAGCTTGCTCCATTTCGGGCTGACCCGCGACCAGCTGATCGTCGGCATCCCCGCCATGGTCCCGCCGATCAGCGCGAACGCCACCAGCGCGGCGAACATCGGCGCGAACACGACCGCCAGCTGGCCCAGCATCCCGCTCGCCAGCCCCTGCGCGCCCGCCGGATCGACCCGGAAATCGTCCGCCCGGCCCCAGATCCGCGCCAGCATCGTGCCCAGCCGCGCAAAGGCGTGGACGCCCAAGCCCCCCAGCACCAGCAGCATCGCCGCGAACACGGCGGCGTGGCGCATCTCGGGCGCGGTCGGGACGTCGCCCTTGCGCCGCGCGTCGTCGATCCGCTTGCCGGTCGGGGCGTGGGTCTTCTGCTCCTTATCCGCCATCGCGTCAGCCCCAACCTGCGCTCAGCCAGTGCGCGAACTCGGTCGTGAATGCGGTCAGCATGATGCCCGACAGGCCCGCGAACAGCGCCAGGCCCAGCGTCAGGTTGAGCGGCTGCGCGATGAAGAATACCTGCATCGCCGGCGCCAGCCGTGCCGCGAGCCCCAGCGCGACGTTGAACACGATGCCATAAACGATCATCGGCGCCGCGAGGCTGACCGCCAGCGTCAGCGAGCGTCCCGCCGTCCGCACCGCCAGCTCCGCAAAGTCGCCCGCCGCCGGCACCCCGCCGATCGGGAAGGTGGCGTAGGAGCGGACGATCGCCGCAATCCACAGGTGATGAACCAGCAGCGCCATGCACGTCACCGCCGCCGCCACCGACACCAGCTTGGACAGGACGGTCGCCTGCCCGCCCTGCGCCGGATCGGCGATCAGCGCGGAGGTGAGCCCGACCTGGAGGCTGACGATCGACCCCGCGGTCGCCATCGCGAGGAACACCAGCTTGACCAGCATTCCCAGCGCAAGGCCGGTCAGCAGCTCCGCCAGGATCACCCCGATCAGCCCGTCGCCGCCGGCGCGCGCGAGCGGCAGCGCATAGCCCGACAGCAGCCCCCACAGCGCCACCGTCATCGCCAGCGCGACCATCAGCCGGACACGCCCGGGCACCGCATCGTCGCCGAACACGGGGAGCAGCATCAGCACCGCGCCGACGCGGGCGAAGAGGATGAGGAAGACGGTCGCCTCGACCGAGACCGCGTCCATCAGCCGTGGACGATGCGGTCGGCGATCAGCCCCGTGAAATCGTTCAGCGCATGGCCGATCATCGGCAGGGTGAGCAGCAGCGTCACCCCCATCGCGCCCAGCTTGGGAACGAAGGTGAGCGTCTGTTCCTGCACCTGGGTCAGCGCCTGGAACAGGCTGACGATCATGCCGACCACCAGCGACACCAGCAGCAGCGGGCCGCACACGGTCAGCACCAGCACCATCGCGGCGCGCGCGATGTCGATCGCGTCGGTGGCGGTCATCAGATCTGGAGCCGCATGATGTCGGTGTACGCGCTCACCACCCGGTCGCGGACCGCGACCACCGTGTCGAGTGCGGTTTCGGCGGCGCCCATCGCGGTGACCACGTCGATTAGGTCGCCCTTGCCCGCGACCTGCTTCGCGCTGGCGGCTTCGGCGGCGCGCATGGAGGTGGCGGCGTTGCCGACCATCGACGATACCATGTCGCTGAACCCGCCGCCGGTGCCTTGCGGCTCGGCGGTCCCGCCCGCGACGCCGCCGCTGCGGCCGACCGACAGCGCCCGGCCATAGGCGGATGCGGCGTCCAGTGCTCCGATCGATCCGATCGCCATGGCTCCGGTTCCTTATTTCAGCAGGTCGATGGTGCGCATCGTCAGCGTCTTGGCCGCCTCGATCGCGTTGAGGTTCGCCTCGTAGGAGCGCTGCGCCGCCTTCATGTCGGCCGCCTCCACCAGCGGGTTGACGTTGGGCATGCTGACATAGCCCTGCGCGTCCGCCGCCGGGCTGCCCGGCTGATAGGTGCGGACGAATGCGCTACGGTCTCCGTCGACCGAGTTCACCTTGACCCCCGTCGCGCCCGACGCGCGGTCGACATCGGCGCGAAAACTCGCGACCTTGCGGCGGTACGGCTCGCCGCCTGGCTGTGCCGCGACCGAGTCCGCGTTGGCGAGGTTTTCGGCGATGACCCGCATCCTGAGCGACTGCGCGCGCAGGCCCGATGCGGAGACGCGGACTGAGTCGGTCAGCTCCATGATGCTACTCCCGGCGACCGGGACCGGCGCCTTCAAAACCCATCATAGGCAAGGATTGCCGCCCCCGGTCGCGGCCCGGCAATTTCGACCGCCCGGCAGATTTTTCCCAGTCGCGGCGGCGGCGGGGGCGCGGTCGTTCCTAGGATGGGGAGCAAAGGAGCCGCTTCATGTCCGTCGTCGACGACATCAGCATCGACATGTCGATCGTATTGGGATCGGCCAACGTGCCGATCCGCCAGATTCTCCACATGGGCCGCGGCGCGACCATCGCGCTCGATTGCGGGCATGACGACCCGACCCTGGTGTTCGTCAACGGCCGGCTGGTCGCCAAGGGGCGGGTGCTGGTCGCGGAGGAGCAGATGTCGCTGGAGGTGACCGAGGTCATCAAACGGGGCCGCGACTGATGGAGCTGCTGCCGCTGTTGCGGACGCTGGGGGCGCTGGGGTGCGTGCTGGGGCTGCTTGGCGGTGCGCTGTGGGCGGTGCGCCGCTTCGACCTCGCCCTGCCCGGCCGGGTCGGCGCGCGCGCGGACACCCGCCGCGTCGCGCTGGTCGAGCGGGTGGCGATCGACGCGAAGCGCTCGCTGGTGCTGCTGCGCCGCGACGATGCCGAGCACCTCGTGCTGATCGGCCCCGACCGGGTGACGGTGGTGGAGAGCGGCATCGTGCGCCCCGCGCCCGCACCCACCTTCCACGACATGGTGCTGTGCCCCTCGCTCGACGGGGACTGGTATCGTGCGTAGGTCCGTTCGCGCCGGGATGGCGGCGACGCTGATCCTCATCCCCACGCCCGCGCTGGCGCAAGTCGCGACGGTGACGCTGGGGCAGGGGACGCTGACGTCCAAGGCGATCCAGCTGGTGCTGATGCTGACGGTGCTGAGCCTCGCGCCCGGCATCCTGATGACGATCACCTCGTTCACCCGCATCGTGGTGGCGCTGTCGCTGCTGCGCACGGGGCTGGGCGCGCAGGGGGTGCCGCCCAATCCGGTGGTCATCAGCCTGGCGCTGTTCCTGTCCTTCTTCGTCATGGCCCCGACCTTTGAAAAGGCGTGGGTCGAGGGCGTCCAGCCCTATACCGCGGGCAAGATCCAGGAGGCGGAGGCGTTCGAGCGCACCGCCGCACCGTTCCGCACCTTCATGCTGGGGCAGGTCCGCGACGACGACCTCAAGCTGTTCACCCAGCTCGCGCACAAGCCGCCGAGCCCGCGCGCCGAAACGCCGCTGCCGACGCTTGTCCCCGCCTTCCTCATCTCCGAACTGCGCCGGGCGTTCGAGATCGGCTTCCTGCTGCTGCTGCCGTTCCTCGTCATCGACCTCGCGGTGTCGGCGGTGCTGATGGCGATGGGCATGATGATGCTGCCGCCGCCGACCATCTCGTTGCCGTGCAAGATCATCTTCTTCGTGCTGGTCGACGGCTGGGCGCTGGTCGCGGGGTCGCTGGTGCGAAGTTTCGGCAACGGGTGAGGGACTACCCCAGCCGGTACAGCCCCGCGCCATGGCTCGGGATCACCTGGGCGAACCGGTTCGATGCGGGCGATAGCGCCCGGCCCGCCCACAGGTCGCGCACCGGCTGCGTGCCCGCAAGGCCGAGGTCGCGGAGCGGGATCGCCACCTCGCGCGCCGCCTTGCCCGTGTTGAACAGCGCGAGGTAGCGCCCTCGCCCGTCCGCCGGCCGCGCCGACCAGATACGCACTCCGTCGGCGATGAAGTGCGGCCGATTGTCGCCGCTCGCCTGGTTGACCGCCAGCACCTCGCGGTTGGTGAGCAGCGCCAGCGTCGGCGCATCCAGGTGGCGCAGGTCGCCGCCCATGATGAGCGGCGAGCGCGCGATCGACCACAGGGTCATCAGCGTGCGCTGCTCGTCGGGGGTGAAGCGGCTGTTGCGCTCGCCCAGCGCCAGCCGGCCGAGCGGCAGCATGTCGGCATCGGGCCAGCCGCCGGGGCGACGATGATCGTTCCAGTTCTCCAGGCGGGTGAACTGCGCCTCCAGCAGCGGCCATTCGTCCCAGAAATCATCGCTGATCCGCCACATCTGCGCGAACCGGCGGACATGCTCGCCGCGGCTGACCGGGGTTTCGCCGGGCGAAAGGCTGAGCAGCATCGATCGCCCGCACACCGCGATCGCGCGGTGCGCGGCCTCGATCTCGGGCGCGTGCGCGTCGTACGGCCGGCTCATGTCGTCCATCTTGACGAAGTCGACGCCCCAGCCGGCGAACAGCCGAAACACGCTGTCGTAATAGGCCTGCGCGCCCGGCCGGGTCATGTCGACCCCGTACATGTCGGGGTTCCACGGGCAGGTGCTGGTCGTGTTCGCCACGTCGCGCGCGAGATGGGGCGTGCCCAGCACCGGCAGGTTGCGCTCGACCGCGAGGCGCGGGATGCCGCGCATCAGGTGGACGCCGAACTTCAGCCCCAGCCGGTGGACCTCGGTGGCGAGCGGCGCGAAGCCGCGCCCGCCTGCGCTCGACGGGAAGCGGTTGGGCGCGGGCAGCAGCCGGCCGTGCCCGTCGATCGCCGGCGTCGGCTTCGCGTTGTAGGTATAGCTCGACGCCTCGGGCTCGTACCACTGGATGTCGACGGTGAAGACGTCATAGCCGAAGGGGAGCAGCCGGTCGGCCATGATCCGCGCCGTCTCGCGCGCCTGCGCCTCCGTGATCGTGGTCGCGAAGCTGTTCCAGCTGTTCCACCCCATCGGCGGGGTCGGGGCGAGCGGGGGTTTCGTGCCCGCCACCGCCGCCGCACCTGTGGCCCAGGCCGCCGTGCCCGCCGCGCCCGCACCCAGCAATCCGCGCCGATCGATCCGCACACCCGCTCCTTCCGCCATGGCCGGCAAAGGCTAGCAGCGGGGCAGGGCGCGCGCCACCGCCCCGGTCAGCCGCCGCCTCCGTCAGCCGCCGCCACGTCCCAGCGCGGTCTTCAGCAGCGCCTGCTGCTTGCGGTACAGGTTGGTCATCGCGGTGAAGTCCGCCTGGATCTGCCCCATCTTGAGCAGCTGGTCCTCCAGCGTGACGTTGTTGCCGTCGGGCTTGGTCTCGGACACGTCGTGGTCGAGCACCACGCCCGTCGCCCGTCCCGCGCGGCTGCCGAGTGCCGCCATCGCCGCGGTCGCGGCGACGCGGGGGCGGGCGACGCGGGCGCCGCTCGCCTCGCCCTGTTGCGCCAGCAGCGCGGCGAAGTCGGGCGCCTCGACCTCCTTGGCCTTGAACCCCGCGGTCTCGCTGTTGGCAATGTTCTGCGCGATCACCCGCTGACGTTCGGCGAGGTGCTTCATCTCGCGCGTGATGCCCGCGATGATCGAGGGGACGCCGTCGGCCATGCGCTAGAATCCGTAGCTGGTGCTGGGGGAGGACAGGCGGGTCAGCGCCGCCTGGTAGTTCGCCAGCTGCGCCTGCTCGATCACCGTCGAGCCGCCCTTGCGCCCGCCGGTCCGCGTGGTGTCGGCGAGCGCCGCCTTGGCATCGTCCCAGTACAGCGAGCGATAGGCCGACTGGGTATAGCTGATCGCTTGCTTGACCCGGGCCAGCGCCACTGCCGCATCGGTCTTGGTGTCGACCCGGATCGCGTCGCTGAGGTCGAGGCCGAAGCTGCCGCCGGGGCGCACCTTGGGCGCGTCGTCGTCCGCTTCCGCCGGGGTGCTGATCCGCCGCGCCGACAGGCCGAGCTTGGCGAGCGCGTCGCGGCCGCTGGTGCCCGCGACCAGCTCGATCTCCTGCCCCGGCCTGGTGGTGATGCGGAGGGTGCGGCCGGTATCCTTGGCGGGCGTGGTCACGGTCGCGCCCTTGCCCGCCAGCGTGCGGATGCGATCGGCGAGCGTGGTCAGCGTCTCGTTGTCGCCGATCACGATCTTGCGCAGCGCGCCGCCGTTGACGCGGATGGCGAACTCGTTCCCGGCGCGCACGCTGGTCTGCGCCTCGAGCGTCACCGAGTCGGTCGGGGTCAGCGTGCCGCGATGGAGGCCGAGCGCGCCCAGCACGCTGTTGCCGCCCTTGACCGCTGACAGCTCCACGGAGGCGGTGGCGGCGCCGATCGTGCCGAACTGGCGCACGTCGGCGACATTGCCCGTGGCGGCATCGACCCGCGCGACGAAGCCGTCGACCGTGCCGGTCTTGGCCCCGCTCCCGAACGCACCCGCGGTGCGCCCGCCGACATAGATCGCGTCGCCCAGGAAGCCGACGCTGTCCGCCTGATCCTCCGCGGCGGTGGCGATGTACGAGATCGACGCGCCCGACAGGTTCGCGTCGATCCGCGCCAGAAAGGCATCGCGCTTGCCGCCGGGGCCGTTGGCCTGCGCACCGGGCAGTGCGGCGTCGGTCGCGCCGACCACCGCGATCCGCCCGTTCGCCGCCACCGCCAGCGCGCGCGCATCGGCCTGGCCCAAGTCCAGCTTCGCAAGGTCGCCGGTCAGCGCCGCGCCGTTCAGCCGCCGCAGCGTCGCCCGCCCGCTCTCGCCGGTCAGCACCAGCAGCTTGCCGCTGCCGTCGACCGCCAGCGCCTTGACCGTGTCGGTGCCGCCGCCGTCGATCACCCGCCGCTCGGCGAGCTTGCCGGCCGAGTCGAGCCGCGCGACCACCGCATCGCCCCCCTCCGTATTGCCGCCGACGAAGATGCTGCCGTCCGCGCCCACCGCCACTGCACTCGCGCTCTGCCCGCCGATCGCCCGGATCAGTGTCGAGAAGGTCTCGTTGCCCTGGCCGTCGTAGCGCGCGACTGCCATGTCGCCGTCGCTGTTGGCCCCGTCGAAGCCGCCCGATACCGTGCCCGCGATCACCACGCCGCCATCGGCCGCAATCGTCACCGCCGCCCCGCGCGCACTGCCGGCTGCGCCCAGGTTGCGTTGCCACACCACCGTGCCCTCGCTGTCGACCTTGGTGAGCAGCAGGTCGTCGGAGCCGTTGGATCGATTGGCGGCGACATCGCCCTTGGTCGCGCCCACGACGTAGCTGAACCCCTGCGCGTCCGTCGCGATCGCGTCCGCCGACAGCCCGGCGGCGACCACCTTGGCCTTGAGCTTGCCGGTTTTGTCGTCGTCGGCGGCCATCTTGCTGCGCTCGGTGGCGGCGGCGTCGGTCGCGGTGATGAGCGGATATGTGCGCCGGTCGAGCGCGCCGGCCGGGTCGTCGAAGCGGGCGATCCGGGTCGCCATCGCCTCTCCGGTCGCGGACACCCCGCCCGCCACCATCAGCGCGTCGCCCGCGCCGACCTGGTCGATGGCGATCGTCTCAAACCCGGCGCGCTTGATCGACAGGCCCCACTTCTCGCCGAACTTGTCCGGCTCGACCTTGACCGCCCAGCGCGGCACCGGCTGCCCCTGCGCATCCAGGACCGTGTTGCCGTCCTTGTCGCGGCGCGGGATCGCCCGGATCGCGGCGTTGATCGCGTCCGCCACCCCGTCCAGCGTCGGCGGCTGCGAAGCGGTGGACAGGTCCACCGTCAGCGTGTCGGCGACCCCGCCCGCCTGCGACAGGCTGATCCGCAGCACCTCGTCGCCTTTCACACCGTCCAGCGCACCGGTGCGGGCATCACGCACGCCCTTGCCCGCGATCGTCGCCGCGGACAGCGAGGAGGGGGAGGCGACCGCCACCGTCGATACCTCGCGCGCGGCCCTGGCGAACGACAGGTCCATCTGTTCGGACGGCGCGGCGACCAGAAAGGTGCGAAGGTCGCCCATGCCCTTGGCGAACGCCGCTTGCAGCCGCGTCCGCTCCGCCGAGCCCGTGGTGTCCTTCGCCGCCGCCTCCGCCAGCAGGCGCAGCCGGTCGAGCGCCTTGTAGGTCGTGAAGCTGGTCTGGACGTCGGTCGGCAGCACGGCGCCGCCGGTGCCCGCCTTGTCGACGATCGTCCGCATGGCCAGCACCGCGGCGAGCTGCTGCGAGGCCGGCACCTTGGACGGCGCCTCCTTCCACGGCGCGGTCGTCTCGGGCGTGGTGAACGCCGCCTTGGCCTTGCGCTGCGCCCGCGTCTCGACGGTCGGCAGCGATGCCGCGGCGGCCGAGAACGCGTCGGCGCCGGTCAGCAGGCTGAGGCCGGCGAGGCCGCTGGACAGGCTCGTCATCGCTCCCATTTTCCGCCACCGGCGCGCACCCGATCGTCCGCGCACTCCTCTATAATAGGACGAAACAGGGTCGGGCGGTGCGCACGTGCACCCCCAAATGCACGCGGGAACAGAGCCAAACGCATGAGCATGGTCGCCGAACCCGCCGAGTTGAAGCGCTATTCGGGCGTCGAGCGCGCCGCCGCGCTGATGCTGGTGCTCGGCCCCGACTACGGCACCCCCATCTGGGAGCACCTGTCGGTCGACGAGATCAAGGAGCTGTCCTCCGCGATGGCGCAGCTCGGCCGCATCCCGTCCGCGGTCGCCGAGCACCTGCTGGTCGGCTTTTCGGGCGAGGTCGCGAGCATGAGCGCGCTGCACGGCTCGTTCGAGACCACCGAGCGCCTGCTCGGCAACATCCTGCCCGACGGCCGGGTGCGCGAGATCATGGAGGACATCCGCGGCCCCGCCGGGCGGACGATGTGGGACAAGCTGTCCAACGTCAGCGAAACCGTGCTCGCCGGCTATCTCAAGAACGAATATCCGCAAACGGTGGCGGTGATCCTCTCGAAGCTGAAGCCCGACCATGCCGCGCGCGTGCTGGGGCAGCTACCCCACGAGGTCGCGACCGACGTCGTTCAGCGGATGCTGCGCATGGAAACGGTGCAGAAGGAAGTGCTGGTCCAGGTCGAGCAGACGCTCCGCTCCGAATTCATGAGCAACCTGTCGCGCGCCCAGCGCCGCGATCCGCACGAAGCGATGGCGGAGGTGTTCAACGCCATGGACCGCGCCACCGAAGAGGCAATGCTCGGCGCGCTCGACGAGAACGTGCCCGAATCCGCCGAGCGCATCCGCTCGCTGATGTTCACCTTCGACGATCTGGGCGGGCTGCTCCCGGCGTCGGTCGCGGTGATCGTGCGCCAGGCGGACAAGCGGCAGATGGCGCTGGCGCTCAAGGGCGCGCCCGAACACATCCGCCAGCTGTTCATGGGGGCGCTGACCGAGCGCTCGGCCAAGCTGCTGCGCGAGGACATGGCCTCGATGGGCCCGGTGCGCGCGCGCGACTGCGACGAGGCGCAGACGGCGCTGGTCCGCCTTGCCAAGCAGCTCGCCGATTCGGGCCAGATCGTGCTCGCCGATCCCAAGAGCGACGATGCGATGATCCTGTGAGGATGGTGCCCGACAGGATTGTCCCATGAGCATCCCGTTCAGCATCCGCCCGTTCGGCTTCGACGAGATCTTCGAGATCGCCGTGCCATCGCCCGAGGAGGGCGACGAGGCGGACCTTTCCCTGCGCGTTTCGGTGCTGGAGGCGGAGCTCGCGCTGCTGCGCGCCGACGCGGAGGCGACGCTCGCCCGCACTCAGGCGGAGGCGTTCGCCGCCGGCCTCGCCCAGGCGCAGGGCGAACAGCGGGTCGCGCTGCTCGCGGCGGTGGACGCGCTCCATGCTGCCGTCGAGGGGGTGGAGGACCAGATGGCCGCGATCGCCACGGAGGCCGCGCGCGACGCCGGCGCGGTGGCTCACGCCGCCGCCGAACTCCTCGCCGGCCACGCGCTCGCCCACGCGCCCGCCGCCGCCGTCGACGCCGCGATCGGTCGTGCGCTCAGCCAGGTCGCCCGCGGGCAGGAGGTGCAGGTAGTGGTCCATCCCGACCTCGTCGTCGCGGTCGAGGAGCTGATCGCCACCCGCCAGGCCGCCGATCGCCGCCGCCTTCACCTGTCCGCGCTGGGCGACCCGCAGCTGGCGCCGGGCGACGCGCATGTCCGCTGGGACGCCGGCGGCATCGTCCTCAACGCCGCCGCCAGGGCCGCTGCCGTCCGCGAGGCGCTGGCCGACCTCCTTCCCGACTGACCGCCCCCGCCCCACCACCCCGAAAGCAGGGCTGGCGCACCCCGCAACCCTTTGCTAGTGCGCGATCCAACGCACCCGTAGCTCAGCTGGATAGAGCGCTGCCCTCCGAAGGCAGAGGTCACAGGTTCGAATCCTGTCGGGTGCGCCAGCCTCGCCGGACTATTCGAATCCGACCACGGCGTGCGGGACGTACGGCGTTTCCAGCCAGTCCAGCTCGTCCGCGGTCAGCACGATGTCGAGCGCGGCGATCGCGTCGTCGAGGTGGCCGGGTTTCGACGCGCCGATAATCGGGGCCGTCACCTCCGGCTTGGCGAGGACCCAGGCGAGCGCGATCTGCGCGCGGGGGACGCCGCGCTCCGTCGCCAACGCCGCGACCGCCGCCACCACCTTGCGGTCCGCACCGGCGGTGTGTGCGTACAGCGTGCGGGCGAAGGCGTCGGTTTCGGACCGTTCGGTGGCCTCGTCCCAGTCGCGGGTCAGCCGGCCGCGCGCCAGCGGGCTCCACGGGATGACGCCGATCCCTTCCGCCTCGCACAGCGGCAGCATCTCGCGCTCTTCCTCGCGGTACAGCAGGTTCAGGTGATCCTGCATGGTTGCAAAGCGTGTCCACCCGTTCGCGTCGGACGTGTGGAGCATGGTCGCGAACTGCCACGCGTACATCGACGACGCGCCGATGTGCAGCGCCTTGCCCGCTTTAACGACATCGTGGAGCGCTTCCAGTGTTTCCTCGATCGGCACCGCGGGATCGAAACGGTGGATCTGGTAGAGATCGACATGGTCGGTGCCGAGCCGGGTCAGGCTCGCGTCGATCTCGTGCAGGATCGCCTTACGGCTGAGGCCGGCGCCGTTGGGGCCGGGGCGCATCCGGCCGTGGACCTTGGTCGCGATCACCACCTCGTCGCGGCGGGTGAACTCCTTCAGTGCGCGCCCCACGATCTCCTCCGAACTGCCGTCCGAATAGACGTTGGCGGTGTCGAAGAAGTTGATTCCCGCCTCCACCGCCTGCCGGATCAGCGGGCGGGTCTGGCCCTCGTCCAGTGTCCAGCTGTGGCTGCCGCGCGCCGGATCGCCATAGGTCATGCAGCCCAGGCACAGCCGCGACACGTCGAGGCCGGTCAGCCCGAGTTTGACATAGTCCATGGCTCGCATCCTTCGTCCGGGCGCTCCCCAACGCGTCGGCGGGTGATCCGGTCCGCCTTGCCCCCCGGCCATGGCCGGATCGCGTGTAAGGCTCTACAGACCGGGCTCCCAGCCGAGGAACTCCCATGCCGTTCGAGACGCCCTATCTGCCCGCCGCCGACCGCTACGACGGCGCGATGCCCTATCGCCGGTGCGGGCGCAGCGGGTTGCAGCTGCCCGCGATCAGCCTGGGGCTGTGGCAGAACTTCGGCGGGGCAGACGTGTTCGAGACCGGCCGTGCGATCCTGCGCCGGGCGTTCGACCGGGGCGTCACCCACTTCGACCTCGCGAACAACTACGGCCCGCCCTACGGCTCGGCCGAGCAAAATTTTGGACGGGTGATGGCAGCCGACTTTCGGGCGCACCGCGACGAGCTGGTGATCTCGACCAAGGCGGGGTGGGACATGTGGGCTGGGCCCTATGGCGGGATCGGCAGCAGCCGCAAATACCTCGTCGCAAGCCTCGACCAGAGCCTCCGCCGCATGGGGCTCGACTATGTCGACATCTTCTATTCGCACCGGGTCGATCCCGATACGCCGCTGGAGGAAACGATGGGCGCGCTGGCGGACATCCACCGGCAGGGCAAGGCGCTGTATGTCGGCATCTCCTCCTATTCGCCCGCGCTGACGCGGCGCGCCGCCGCGATCCTCCACGATCACAAGGTGCCGCTGCTGATCCACCAGCCGAGCTATTCGATGCTCAACCGCTGGATCGAGGATGAGCTGCTGGGCACGCTGGCGGAGCTCGGGACGGGGTGCATCGCCTTTTCGCCGCTGGCGCAGGGGCTGCTATCCAACAAGTATCTGCGCGGAGTGCCCGATGACGCGCGGGCGGCGCGCGAGGGATCGCTGGCGAAGTCGCAGCTGAGCGAGGACAATCTTGCGCGGGTGCGGGTGCTGGGCGAGATCGCGGCGGCGCGCGGGCAGAGCCTGGCGCAGATGGCGATCGCCTGGGTGCTGCGCGATCCGCGCGTCACCTCCGCGCTGATCGGCGCGCGTACCGTCGCGCAGCTCGACGACAGCCTCGACGCGCTCGGGCGGCTCGACTTCTCGGCGGAGGAATTGGCCGCGATCGACGCCCATGCCAGCGAGGGCGGGATCAACATCTGGGAGGAACCGTCGCGGATCCAGACGCTGCCGCCCGCGGGTGGCGTGCCCGCCTGATCCGGTCGCCCCATCCTCGGACATGGCGAAGCTCAAGGTCTTCCGCACCCCGATCGGCTTTCACGACGCCTATGTCGCGGCGCCGAGCCGCAAGGCGGCGCTGAAGGCCTGGGGCGCGGACGCCGACCTGTTCGCGCGCGGAGTGGCGGAGGAGGTGACCGACCCGGCGCTGGTGGAAGCGCCGCTCGCCAGCGCGGGGACGGTGATCCGCGTGCGCCGGGGTACGGTGGCCGAGCACCTCGCCGCGCTGCCGCCGACGCCCCCGCCGGTCCGCCGCCCGCGGGCTGAGGCGGCTCCGCCCGCCAAGTCGCAGGCCGGCCAGGCCAAGCCGAGTGCCGAGTCTTCGCCCAAGCCGCCGCCGCTCCCCCGTCCCAGCCGCGATGTGCTCGACGCGGCGGAGGCGGCGCTGGCCGAGGCCGAGCGCCACCACGCGGACATACGCCGCGACCTCGCCGCGCGTGAGTCCGCACTCGCCCGCGAACGGCGTGCGGCCGAAGCGGAGCGCGATCGCGAGACCGCGCGCCTGACAAAGACGCGCGATGCTGCCGATGCCAAGTATCGCCAAGCATTGCTCGAATGGAAGGCACGATGACGGGCCGTCCGCCCGTTCGGTAGCAACCTGTGGTAGTTTTCGGGCTGCGTGTCCCGCCTTGAAGCGCTATGACCCGTGCCGAACGGGGGGCGAAACGGGTGGCACGAACGGCGAAGCTGTGGCTGAGGCTGGGCGCGATCGGCAGCCCGCTGCTGGCGCTCCCGGTTTTTGGAACCGGGCCTGCGGCAGCGCAGATCCCGCCTGGCGCAGCGGTGCAGGCCCCCGACGGTCGCCAGGCCGCTCCGATCCCGACCCGCCCGCAGGTGGAGCAACCCGTCCCGCCCGAACAGCGCCGCACCCGCGCGCGGATCGACGTCGGCGCTGCGCTTGCCGCACCGCCGTGCCCGCTGGAGGGCTCGACAGTCCGCATGACGCTGAAGGACGTGCGCTTCGAACCGGCGCGCGGCGGCGACCTTGCCCCCGAGCTCGCCCGCCTGCTCGCACCCGTCGCCGCTCGGACAGAACTGGGTGAGCGCCCGATCGCCTCGGTGTGCGACATTCGCGACCGCGCCAACCAGGCGCTGTTCGCGGCGGGCTATGTCGCATCCGTCCAGATCCCGCAGCAGGACGTGACCGATGGGACGCTGAGGCTTCAGGTGGTCGCCGCCCGCATTGTCGAGGTACGCGTCCAGGGGGTGGAGGGCGAGCTGTCCGGATCGCTCGCAGCCCGGGTCCGCGCGCTTCAGGGGATCGACCCGCTCAACCAGCGCGAGGCGGAGCGGCTGCTGCTGCTCGCGGGCGATGTGCCCGGGCTCCAGCTGCGCCTGACGCTGCAACCGGCGGGGCGCGAGCCGGGCGACGTGATCGCGGTGCTCGACGTCGAGCAGCAGCGCGGGCTCGTCATCGGCAGTTTCCAGAACAGCGGTTCGCGCGCGCTGGGCCCGGCGATCTTCTCGCTTCGGGGCGAGCTGTACGGGCTGACCGGGCTCAACGACCAGACGTACCTCGGGGTCTCGAACACGAGCACATGGAACGAGGTGCACGTCGTCCAGGCCGGCCATTCTATCGGGCTGGGCACCGAGGGCGTGCGGCTCGGCGTCCGGGGCAGCTATGCGCGGTCGAACCCGACCATCCCCGACCTGGACCTCGGCAGCCGTTCGCTGATCGCCGGGCTCGACCTGTCGGCGCCGCTGGTCCGCACGCTGCGGCGCACCGGCCGCACTGTGGATGACATCAACCTGTTCACCGGCGCCGGGTTCGAGCTGCTCAACCAGCGCACAGTGGTGAGGGGCGCCGGCGGCAACACGCCGTTCACCCGCGACCGGCTGCGCATCCTTTATGCGCGCGGGGGCGGGCGCTACATCAGCCGCAACGCGTACGGTGTGGCGGTGAGCGACGTCGATGCGGTCGTCGAGATGCGCCGGGGCCTCGACGTGTTCGACGCGACGCAGCTGCGCACCAGCGAGGACGGGTTCCAGCCGTCGCGCTTCGCGGGCGATCCGCGCGCGCTAGAGGTGCGCGGCACCGTCAACCAGACGCTGCGTCCGTTCTCGGGGCTGCCGCGCCTCGCCTTCGACCTGTCGGCGTTCGGGCAATGGGCGAACAACCCGCTCCTCAACCTGGAGGAGTTCACGATCGGCAACCTGACCTATGGTCGCGGCTACGATCCGGGTGCCAATGCCGGCGACCGCGCGGTGGCGATTCGGCTTCAGCCGCGGGCGACGCTGGTCGCGGGGCCGGACGGCGCGCTGGACGTGTTCGGCTTCTACGAGGGCGTCCGCTTCTGGAACCTAGATCCCGGCACCACCGAGATCGACCGGCGGCTGCAATCGGCGGGCGGGGGGCTGCGCTTCTCGATGCCCAGCCGGCTTGCGGTCGAGCTGACCTATGCCCGCCCGCTCGACCCCGTGCTGCGCAGCGACGCGCGCCGGCCGAGCGACCGGCTGCTGGTGTCGCTGACCAGCCAATTCGCGCCCTGGAGGTTTGGCCGATGACCCGTTCCGCTTCCCTGCGCCGCCGCTGGACGTGCGCCACGCTCTTGTCGGGTGCGGCGTTGACACTGGTCGAGGCTGCCGCCGCAGCGGCTCAGGTTGCGCCGGTGCCGCCGCCACCTGCCCCGACCGACGTGCCGATCGTGGTCGCGGGCGGCGAGGGCGGCGCCGTCATCGGCCAGAGCGGCGACACCCGTACGGTGGACATCGGCGCGCAGAGCCGGTCGATCCAGTGGCAAAGCTACAACGTCGGCAGCGCGGCGTCGGTGGTGTACAGCGGTGCCGCCGGACGGCCGCTGACTGTGCTCAACTCCGTCGATGCGGCGGGTGGGCTGTCGCAGATCTACGGCAAGATCGTGTCGCAGCCGAACATCAACGTCTGGCTGTCCAACCCCAACGGCATCCTGTTCGGATCGAGCGGTGCCTATACCGGCGGCAGCCTGGTGCTCACCACCGCGGCGCTGGGCGGCATCGATCCGTCGGCGATCGACAGCACGGTCGCGCCGCTGGCAAGCGCAAGGCTGGCCGACATGCCCGCAGGCGTGGGCGTGCGGGTATTCTCGACGGTGGGCAACGCCAATCCCGATGGCACCGCAACGCCGGGCACCGGCACGGGCCTTCAGGTCCAGGGCAACGTGCTGATCGCGGCGCAGGTGATCGAGGTGACCGGGGTTGTGCGAGCAAGCGGCGCCGCCGACCTGATCACCGCCCGAACGGTAGACGTGGCGCTGTCGGACGGGAGCCCGATCCGGGTCAACATCGCCGAAGGCACGACGGTGGGCCGGCTGACGATCGGTAGCAGCGGCGAAGTCGCGGCAGCGAACCTGCGCGTGCGCGGCGCGTCGGCGAGCGGTAGCGAGGTCCTGCTGGGCATCGATGCAGGCGCGCAACTGACCGCGACGGCCGCCAATGGCCGCGTCCAGATCGTCGGGCAGGCAGCCACGGACGGCTCGACCGGGGCGGTGCGGGTCGAATCATCCGGCACGATCGCGGGCAATCAGGTGACGCTGCAGTCGAGGGGGCAGCTGGCCGACCGGACCGGCAGCGGCCCCGGCACCGTCACCGCCGGGACCGGCGGCCTGGAGGTGATCGGCACCGAGAGCATCGACTTCTCCTCGGCGCTGAACACGCGCGGCATGGCGCGAGTGTTTTCGCCGGGCACCGTGGCGCTGCGCGGTGCGGTCACCGCCGACGGCGCTCTTTCCGTCACGGGGATCGGGATCGAGCTGGGTGCGGCGGGAACGGCGGTGTCGCACACCGTGGGCGGCATCGCGACCGTCGATGCGAGCGGCGGCGATCTGGTCGCGCAATCGGGATACCGGCTTGCTGCGGCGGGCGGCGTGTCGCTGGCGAGCAACGGTCCGGGCGGCATCCGCTTCGCGACCGACGTCGCGATCCTGGCGGGAACGGCGGACGCGGACGGCCGGTATGGCGGAACGCTGACGCTCCAGCCGGGCGGGCAGATTGCCGCCGTGGCGCTGGGCACCGTCGACGCGGGGCGGATCGTGCTGCCCAGCGGCAGCACCTCGCTGGCGGGCAGCCTGACGGCGGAGCGGCTGTCGATCCGCGACGCGTTGACGTTGCGGTCGACGGCTGGAGCGCTGACATTGGGGGAAGTGCGCTCGTTCACCGGCGGCGTGACGCTGACCTCGGACACGCAGGCGGTGCTGGCGGACTCGGTGCAGGCGGCGGGCGATGTAGCGATAACTGCGGGCACCGACATCGCCGGCCGCGCCGCGAGCGCGTCGGCCGCGGACGGCCGGCTCCTGACAGGCTTCGGGCGCACGACGCTGGTCGCGGAGCCGGCGCGCGCGCGGATCGCGGTCACCGCGGGCGGGGCCGCGCAGCTGGGCGACGTGCTGGCCGGCGTCGGCGCGGCTGGCGCGGCCAACCGTCTGCTCGATCAGGTGGTGGTGCGCGCGGGCATGATCGATGCCGCCACCGCGACCGACGCGGCGGGCACGCCGACCCAGGCGGTGCGTGCGGGGCAGGGTAACCTGGTGCTGGCGAGCGCGGGCGCGCTACGCCTCGGCGTCGGGGAGGCGGCGGCGGGGGTGGAGTCCTACGACGCGGTAAACGGCACCTATGGCGTCGGGGTTTCCGCGACGGGTGACGCGCAGATCGGCACATTGACCGCGCGCGTCGGCGACATGCGCCTCGCGGTCGGCGGTGTGTTGACCGGGCTGAACCTGCCCGGGACGGTCGCGGACGGGCTGGCCCTGGCGGATGGCGAGACGACGGGCGACCTCCGCCTCGATGCGGCGGGCGACCTGGGCGTCGTGCGCGGGGTTGCGGGCGGCGCGGCGACGCTGGACGCGGGCGGCAACATCCGGATCGGCAGTGTCGGCGGCGGCACCGGGCTGACCGCGACCGCCGACCTGTCGGTCACCGGCCTGCCGGTGGGCGGGATCGCGGGCGCGTCGGCGGGCGCGAACCTCGTCGCCGACACCGGCTCGATCCTGCTGCCACCGCCGGGTGCGGCGGCGGGCACGGTGGCGGTGCTGGGCACCGTTTCCGCGGCCAACGGCATGGTATCGCTGACCGCCGGGCGGCTCTCGGCGCAGTCGGTCACCGCCGGGGGCGCGGCGACGCTGACCGCGACCGGATCGGCGCTGGCGGTCGGCACGCTGCGGGCGAGCGCTGCGACGCTGTCGACGGGTACTGCCGCCACGCCCGTCGACAACGGCCAGCTCGCGGTGGCGATCGAACGGGTCGCGGACACCGCCATCTTGCGCGACGGCTTCGGCTTCGCGGACCTTGCCGTGACCGGGTCCGACGCGGTGCTCGCGGTGGCGGCGGGGCGGGCGGCTCAGCTGGGGCAACTGACCGCCGGGCAGGTCGCGGATGGCCTGCGCGCGGGCGACCAGATCACGGTTACCGCCGAGGCGACCACCTTGCGCGCGCTGGTCGCGGCCAATGGCGGCGTCCGGGTCGGCGCCACTGCCGGCGACTTGTACCTCGGCCTGCCGGGCGGCGAAGCGGCGGCAGTCGCGGCCGCAGTGGTCCAGACGGGCGGCGGGGTCACGCTCGACAAGACCGGCACTACCGGCATCCTGCGCGTCGCGGGTGGCCTTGCCGTGGGAACCCAAGCGGGTTCCGCCGCAACCGTAACCGTGTCGAGCGACACCGACCTGCTCGGCCGTGCGATCACCAGCGCCACCGGCGACATCCTGCTGCGCGCGAACGGCCGGGTCGCGGCGTTCGCGTCGGGCGTGGTTGCTGGTGGGCTGACGATCGGCAGCGGCTCGGCAGACACTGTAGCGTTCGATCTCGCCGGTGACGTTCGCGTCGGCGGGTTGACTGCGACCAGCGCGATCGATGTCGACGCGGGTGGATCGGTAACCGGGCTCGGCATCGCCGCGACCGGGCCGGGGCTCGACCTCGCCGCAACGGCGGGGGTGGCCGACGTGCGCGGGCGCGCCGGGACGCTGGGCAGCGCGGCGCTCGGCACAGTCACGGCGCGCGACGGCATCACCGTGGCGGCGAACGCGGTCTCGATCGAATCGGCGGGGACCGGCGGTGTGCTGCAGGCAGACGCGGGCGGCACGATCGCCGCGACCCTGCCCTTCGTCGCCGACGACGGCACGGCGGCGGTGGAGCGGCTTGCCCCCGATTACGGGTTCGCCGACCTGCTGGTCACCGGCGCGGGCGGGACGCTGTCGGTCACCGCAGGCGGCGCGGCGCAGCTCGGGCAGGTTGCCGCGGGCACCGGCGCGACCGCGCTTGCCGACGCCGCGGGAACGGCGCTGGCGCAGGTCGGCGTGGCCGCAGGTGCGGTCTCGATCGATCGCGCGACCGCCACCAATGGTGGGCTTGCGCTGACGGCGACCGGCGGCGGGCTGTACCTGCGCGAGGGCGCGGCGGGGACCTTCGCGACCCTGACCAAGCAGGGCGCGACCGGCGGGGCGGCGGACGCGAACGCGAACGAGCTGCGGGTCACGGCGCTTGCGGCCGGCACGTTGCGCGCGACTGATCCCTCGCTGGCGGGGCGCACGCTCGTTGACAGCGCGACAGGGCTGCGGGCGGGCGTCATCACCGCGTTCGGCAACGACGATCGCACTCAGGCACCGCTGCTCCGGCTGACCGCGCGCGCCGGCGACCTTTCCGGCCTTGCCGCCGTGACGGCGAGCGACGGCCGGCTGCTCGCTGACTATGCCCGGACGGAGCTGGCCGCCCCCGACGCCGGCGCACGGATCGCGATCGCGGCGACCGGAACGGCGCAGCTTGGCGGGGTCGAGGCGGGCGTCGCGGGCGGCGGCGCGATCGATGCGAGCGCCGCCGACCTGACGATTAATCAGGTCACGGTACAGGCGGGCGCGATCGACGCCGCCGCGCTCGATCGGCGGGTCGCGGCCGGGCAGGGCAACATCGCGCTCGCGAGCGGCAGCGACCTTCGCCTCGCGCTCGCCGAGGCGGCGGGCGGCGTCGAGCGCTACGACCCCGCCACAGGCGCGCGCGGCGCCGGGCTGGTCGCGGCCGGAAACGCCCAGGTCGGGCGGCTGGTCGCGCGCGCCGGCGACCTCCGGCTCGACGTGGCGGGTGTGCTGAGCGGGCTCGTGCTGCCGGGAACCGCGATGGTGCTGCCCGCCGGCGACGGCTTGATCCTCGCGGATGCCGATCTCGGCAGTGCGGCGATCGACGGCGCGGGCCATGTCCGCATCGGCGCGATCCGCGCAGCCAGCGGCGTGTCGGTGACCGCGGGCGGCGACCTCACCGGGCTGGGCGGCGGCGCGGCCGGCCCCGTCGCGGAGCTGTTCGCCGACCGCGGCTCGATCCTGCTCCCCGCCGGTGGGGCGCCTGGGCAGGCGGCGCTGCTCGGCCGGGTGGAGGCACCGCTGGGCCAGGTCACGCTCGCCGCGGGACGGCTCTCGGTCGATCGGCTGGTCGCGGGGACGGCCGCGCTTACCGCCAGCGATGCGGTGGAGTTCGCAGAGACCGGCCTGCTGGTCGATGCGAACCGCGCGCTCCGCCCCGCATACGGCTTCGCGGACCTGTCCACCACCACCGCGGGCTCGCGGCTCGACGTGACGGCGGGCGGCGCGGCGCAGCTCGGCACGCTGGTAGCGGGTGACGCCGCCGCGGGGACCATCGCGGGAACCCAGTTGTCGGTGACCGCGGACGCGCTGACGATCGGCCGCGCCTTTGCCCGCAACGGTGCGCTGCTGCTCGCCGCGCGCGCAGGCGACCTGTACCTGGGCGATCAGGCCGCGGGTGCCGCCGGCACGCTCGTCGCCGGGGCTGCCACGACGGCGACCTTCAACAAGGCCGGTGGAAACGGACTCGTTTCCGTCAGCGGCGCGTTGATTGCGGACGGCTTGGTCGCGATCACCACCGACACCGGGTTGCGTGCGCGCGCGATTGAAAGCCGTAATGCCGACGTAGCGATCCGCGCGGCGACACTGGTCAGTGGATTGGCGCTCGCTGGGCTCCCCGTCGATCGGCTGGCGGAGGACGGCCTTCGCCTCGCCACCGGCTCGGTCGGGGGTGAGGCGGTGCTCGACGGCGGCGCAGGGACCGCCCCGGCCGGCATCGACGTCCGCATCGGCGAGCTGACCAGTGCGACCCGCATCGACATCGCCGCCAGCGGCTCGGTCACCGGCCTTGCCGCGCCCGACCTTCCCATCAGCGCCAGCCTCACGCTGCGCGCCGGCAGTGCGGTCACGGTCGGTGCCAGCGCCGCCGCCGCCCGCCTTGGCAGCGTCACGGTCGCAGAGGCGGTGGCCGGCGACTCCGTTACCATCGACGCCAGCCGCATCGCCGCCACCCGCGTGCAGAGCGGGGGCGCGACCGACCTCACGGCCGGTGCCGGCCTGTCGGTCGATGCACTGGTCGCGGGCGGCCCGGCGCTGCTCCGCGCCGATGCGCCCGCGAGCGCGCCTGCGGCGGTCGCACTTATGGCCGAGGCAGGCGTTCCCCTCGCCGCCGGCTTCGGCGAGGCGGTGCTGACGGTTACGGGGGCCGGCATCAGCCCCGCGGCGGCGACCGATCTGGCCGGCACCGTCCGCGTCGCGGCGGGTCTGGTGGCGCAATTGGGCACGGTGACCGCAGGCACCGGCTCGACATCGCTCGTCACACCGGACGGCTCACCGCGCGACCAGATCACAGTCGGGGCGCAGGCGCTGTCGATCAGCCGAGCAGACGCGGCGAACGGATCGCTCCGGCTCGACGCCGCAACGGGCGAATTGTACCTTGGCCAAGGCACAGCGCGGCTCGATGCGGCGTTGGTGAAGCGCGGCGCGACCGATGGGGCGGCCGACCTCGTCCGGGTCGGCACGCTTGTCGCCGGCGGTGCGCTGTCGGTCGCCAGCGACACCAGCATTCGCGGCACGTCGCTGACGAGCACGGGCGGCGATATCGCGCTGACCGCCGTGCGCGAGATCACCGGCGCGGCGCAGGTAGCGGGCCCGGCGGGGCTGTCGATCGGCAGCGCCGCGTTGGCGGGTGATGCCGTCATCGACACCGCGGGCAACCTCAGGATCGGCAGCCTGACTACGACCGGCGCACTGACGCTCGGGGCGGACGGCTCGATCACCGGGTTGCGCGCGGGCGATGCGGTGCCGGCCGGGATCGACCTGGTCGCGGCGGGGCGGGTCGGCGTCGGCGGGGTGCCGGGGGCGACGCTGGAGCAGGCGGCGCTCGGCCGTGTCGTGGCGGGCTCCGACCGCGATGGAGTTGCGGCGGTGCAGGTGCGGGCGGGGCTGATCTCCGCCGGTTCGGTCGAGGCGGCCGGGCGCGTGGTGCTCGACGCGACGCGCGGGTTGGCGGTCGGCGCGATCGGGGCTGGTGGTCTGGGCCTTATGGTGCGCGAGGGCGGTGCTGACGTCGAAGGCACCGTGCTCGCCACGCGCGACGATGGCGGCGATCGGCTGGCGGCGGATGCGGGCTTCGCGCGGCTGGCGGCGGGCGGCGCTCTCGGCGTCATCGCGGGCCGGGAAGACGGTTACACCGGCGCGGCGCAGCTTGGTACGATTCGGGGCGCGAGCGTGGCGGTCACCGCCGATGCGCTGACGATCCAGCGCATCCTGCCCACCGATTTGGCGGCCGCGACGGCGACCACCGGCCCGTTGTCGCTGACCGCGACTCGAGGCGCGCTGTACCTCGACAGCGGCAGCGCGAGCGGCGCGGCGACGCTGACCAAGGCGGGCGCGAATGCGGACCCGCTGCTTGCGACGCGCGCGGACGAGGTTCGCGTGAGCACGTTGAGCGCGGCCCAGGTCTCGGTCACGAGCGCGACCGGCATTCGCGCCGGTGACCTGCGCGGGACCATTGGCGACGTGGCGCTCACCGCGACCGGCGGTGACGTCACCGGGCTGCGCGGCGCGGCCGTGGCGAGCGACCGCCCGGGCTTCGCGCCCGATTGGGGCAGGACGCAGGTCGATGCCGCGATGACCACCGCGGTGACCGCGAGCGGCCTTGCACAGCTTGGCACGGTGACGGCTGGCGTGGCGGGTAGCGCTGACGTAGCTGGAGCGCCGCAGTTGGCGATCCGCGCACAGGCGACCAGCGTGCTGTCGGCCGATGCGCGTAACGGCAGCCTGCTGGTGGAGATGGGCACCGGCGAGACGTCGCTCGACCGCGTGGGAGCGCGACTGGGCGCTGTGGTACGGGGTGGCGGTTCGGTGCGCCTTGGTGAGTTGCTGTCGCAGGTCGGGGATCTGACCGTCGTCGGCAGTGAGGACGTGACCGGGCTCGGGATCGCCTCGGGCTATGGCCGGGCTGATCTGACCGCGCAGGGTAGTGGCCGCAGCGTCGGCGTGACCGCGAACGGGTTGGCACAGCTCGGGGCGGTAACGGCGGGCTTAGCGGGCGGCGCGGATCTGGCGGACGGCGCAGCGGCACAGGTGGCGGTGCGGGCGCAGGCGACGAGCGTGGCCTCGGTCGCAGCGCGCAATGGCGGGTTGTTAGTGCAGACCGGTACCGGCGAGACCGCGATCGACCGTGGCGAGGCGCGGTTGTCCGCGGAGGTTCAGGGCGGCGGGTCGGTGCGGCTGGGTGATCTCGTCTCGCAGACGCGGGACGTGACGGTCACGAGTGGCGCGGACGTGACGGGGCTGGGGTCGGCATCGGGCTTCGGCCGGGCAAACCTGACGGCACAGGGCCTTGGGCGTGGCGTGACGGTAACGGCGGACGATCTGGCGCAGCTTGGCGCGGTGACGGCGGGCTTGGCGGGTGGAGCCGATCTCGCGGAAGGCGCGGGTGCGCAGGTCGTCGCTCGGGCGCGGGCGGCGGATGTGACCTCGATCGTGGCGCGCAACGGCGGGGTGCTGGTGGAAACCGGTGCGGGCGAGACGTCGCTGGCGCGTGGCGAGGTGCGGCTGGGCGCACGGGTTCAGGGCGGGGGAGCGGTGCGGATCGGCACGCTTTCGTCACAGATTCGGGATGTTTCGGTGGTCGGCGGGGGCGATGTCACCGGGCTGGCCGCGCAGTCGGCGGCCGATGGCCGGCTGGTGAGCGGACAGGGGCGCGCCGATCTGGCGGCGCTGGCTGAGGGGCGGACGTTGTCGGTGACGGCCAGGGGCACGGCGCAACTGGGCGTGGTCGCGGCGGGGCAGGGTAGTGGCGCGAGCCGCACCGCAAACCAGATCGCGGTACGCGCGGCGGCGGTGGATGCCGCGAACGTCACCGCAACGAACGGCAATCTGGTGCTGGAGGCGCGCACGGGCGTGGTCCGGCTGGGCCAGGGTGTCGCGGGCGGTGGCGTGGAGGCGTATGACGCGGCGCGGCAGGTCGCCTCCTCGGGTATAAGCGGTGCGGCCGGGGTGCAGATCGGGGCGGTTTCGGCGCGGACCGGGGACGTGCGCGTGCTGGCGGGGACCGGAAACGTGTCGGGCCTGGTCACCCCAGCGGGCACCGGGCGCGCCGATCTGTCGGCGGCAGGTGCCGATCGGCGGATCGTGGTGGAGGCTGGCGCGGGTAACGCGCTGCTCGGCACGTTGAGCGCGGGTACCGACGCGGCGTCTGCCATCGAGCAGATCGGGGTGGACGCGCGGGCGATCGATGTCGCCGCGGCGACAGCCGCCAACGGCGCGATCGGCCTGCGGGCGAGCACGGGCGCGCTGACGCTGGGCACCGGCACCGCCGCGACGAGTGCGACGCTGACCAAGCTGGGGAGCGAGGGCGCCTTGCGGATCGGCGGGGCGTTGACCGCTCGCGATGGGGTGACGCTGGCGTCGACCACGGATGTGGACCTGGGCGATCCGGTGCGCGCCACCGCGGCGAACGGCACGATCCTGATCGACGCGATCGGAACGACGCCGGTGCGGCTGGGGAGTGCCGCGACCGCGGGCTTCGCGCTGACCGCGGACGAGCTCAACCGGCTCGACGCGCCGACGATCACGCTCGATGCGCGGGGCAATGCGGTGACGATCGGCAACGCCGCGCTGGGCACGGGCGGCACCAACACGCTGCTGCGCCTGCTGACCAGCGGCGACGTGACGCTGACCGGGACCATCGGCGGCACCGGCAGCAACGCCGCGGGCGCCGCGCGGACGCTCCAGATCGGCGGCACCCGCGCCGCGAGCGCGGTCGACGCCAACGGTATCGCCCAACCGGCGGAGCTGGCGAACAGCCTGTCCGCGACGCTGAACACCGGCGCGGGCATCCAGTGGGCGGGCGGCACCGTCGACCTTCGCGCGCGCGGAATCGTGTTCGGCGATGGCGCGCTCCGGCGCGAGGTGGCGGCGAGCAACCCGGCGGGGATTGCGATCAACCTGGTCGCCAATCCCAACTCGACGCTGTACCGCAGCGGGGTGGGGCGCGACTTCCTGTCGGCGCGACTGCTCCAGGTCCGCTATCGCAGCTATGCGCTGCTCCAGAATGCCGGGGCGAGCGCGACGGCGAGCAGCGGCGTGGTGCTCAACCCCGGTGGCACCACCACCGGGCCGGTGGCGCTCCAGCTGTTCGGGCCGGGGGACACCGGGTCGGCAGGTGGGGCCGGCGACAGCTTTGCGCTGTTCGGGACGATCAACGGCGCGGTGGAGCGAAGCGCCGGGCTGTTGCCGGAGAGCGTGATCCAGTTCGCGGGCGGCCAGCCGCGGGTGGTGCGGGTGACCCAGGCCAATGCGCGGGTCAACGGCTGCGTGATCGGGTCGCCCGACCGCGGCTGCCTCAACGTCGATTCGCCGCCGCCGCTGATCCGGCTGTTTGACGAGCGGCAGATCCAGCTGTTCGGCACCGAGGAGAACCCGGACATCCTGTTCGAGCCGCTGATCGGCACCAACAACGAGGCGTTGGTCGGCGATCTGGGCGGAGTGGACGCGACCGGCCTGGCCGATTGCCCGACCGGCAAGGAGCCGACCTGCCCGGTCACCACCTCCGCGCCCGCGACCCTGGCCCCCCCGACCCAGATTCCGACGCCCGCCGCACCCGAGGAGGTGAAGCCGTGACCCCATCCTTTCGATTGGCCGGGCTGATGCTCGGGGCCGCGACGCTGGCGTTGCCGCAGGCGGCCGCCGCGCGCGAGCTGCCCGGGCGGTTCGACCTGGGGGCGAACGCCGATGGCGACATGTGCGTCGCGACCCGCAGCTGGAGCGAGGGCGGCAGCGTCCGGGTGGCGGCGCAGCAGCCGTTCGCGATCACCTGTCGCGGATCGACCCAGACCCGCGGCTATGCCAGCCGTACCGACAGGGTAGCCGACACCTGCGGCGCGGAAAGCAGCGCCGAGATCGAGGGGCTGGGCCGGGTCACGCTGGCCCGCTGCCGCGACGCGCGGATCGGGCAGGCGGTGGTCGCGATCCAGGCGGGCGGCTGGCGCGGGGCGGCGATCGAGAGCGCGGTCGCGCCAATGGTCAACCTGCTCCGCTCGCTGGGCGCCGGCGCGGTGACCCCGCCGGCCCCGGTCACGGTGGCGCTCGCCGGGGTAGCGCCCGCACCGGACGGGGCGGGGTCAGGCGGATCGCACCAGACCGGGATCGATGCCGCCGCCGCGGTCCAGCTCGGCCTGGGATATATCTATGCGGGGTCGAACGTCGAGGCGTCGCGGCTGCTCAACGACGCGATCGCGCAGTTCGCGGGCGCGCCGCTGTCCGACCGGGCGGAGCTGCGCCTCAACGCTGCGCTGGCGGATTCGAACATCGGCGAGTTCGGCGCGGCGGACGCGCATTTCGCGGAGGCCGACCGGCTGGTCGGCGGCGACACGCCGAATCCGGCGTTGCAGGAGCAGGCGGCGATCTATCGCGCGCTGCACCTCGTCAACCAGGGGCAATGGCGCGCGGCGCTGGCGGCGCTGCCCGGCGCGAGGCGAGGGGCGGGGTCGCTGAGCGATCCGGCGACGCTGGCGGTGCTGAACCGGCCGCCGGCCGCCGCGGTCGCGGGGACGATCGACACCACGCGCGGCGCCAACGCGATGATCCTGGCGACGCAGGAGGAGATCGTCCGCTCCACCGCGCACCTCAGGCTCGGCGAGTTGGACGAGGCGACCGCGGCGCTGACCCGCGCGGTGACGCAGGAGGAGCGGATCAGCGCCGCGCTGACCCCGCCGGGCGCGCCGGCGCGCAGCCTGCCGTGGCTCCGCGCGCGGCTGGAGCGGCAGCGCGGCCGGATCGCGCTGGTTCGCGGGCAGAGCGCGGCGGCGCTGGGCGCGTTCGACTGCGCAATCGCGACGATGCAGGACGTGGCGGCCCCGGCGGGCGCGCAGTGCCTGTTCCCGACGCGTGCGGTGCGGGTGGGCGGGGCGCTGTCGGGCCCGGTGATCGCGGAGGCGCAGCTGGAGCGCGCGGCAGCACTGGAACGGCAGCCAGGGGTGGCGCGGGCGGCGGTGCTGGCCGATTACCAGACCGCGGTCGACACGCTTGCGGCGTCGTCGGAGAACGCCGCGGCGACCTCGCCGTTGCTCGCCCGCTATCTCGACCTGCTCGTCGCGCAGGCGGACGCCGCCGGTAACGGGGGCGATGCGGGCGCGGGCGAGCGGTTCTTCCGCGCGTTGCAGACGGTGCGCGAGCCCGGCATCGCGCGCGAATACGCGGCGCTGCAATCGGTGGTGTCGTCGGGCCGCGCGGGCGCGCTGGTGCGGGACCGCCGCGACCTGGAGCGGCAGCGCAACCAGCTGCGCGCGGAGATCGGCACGCTCGCCCCCGATGCGCCGCGGCTGGCGCAGGCGCAGGCCGAGCGCGATGCGATCGATGCACGGCTGGAGGCAGTCAAGCAGCGGCTGCGCGACAACGGCGGTACCGCCGCGATCGACGACGAGCCGGTAACGCTGGCCGCGCTGCAACGCGCGCTGAGGCCGGGCGAGGCGTATCTGAAGCTCGTGCCGGTGGGCGCCAAGGTCTATGGCGCGGTCGTCACCCCCGGCGCGACCAGCATCTATGTCGCGGGGGCGTCCGCCGCCCGCGTGGCGGAGGCGGCGGACGCGGTGCTGGGCACTGCGCGCAGCCGGACGGGGGCGGACGGGCGCGCGCGCATCCGTCCGTTCGCGGCGGACCGGGCCTACGAGCTGTTCTCGCTGGTCGCCGGACCTGCCGCGCCGCTGCTGACGCAGGCGCGTGCGCTGGTGGTCGACACCGGATCGACCTTGGGGGCGCTGCCGGTGGCGGTGCTGGTCACCCAACCCTCGGCGGCACCCGAGAAGGGGCAGACCGACTATACCGCGGTGCCCTTCCTGGCGAAATCGGCGGAGCTGGCGAGCGCGCTGTCGCCGCGCACCTTCCTGCGCGCGCGGACGGGGCTCGCGCCGTCGGCTGCGCCGCACTCGCTGATCGGGTTCGGCCAGAACGCGCCCGCTCCGGCCGAGCCCGCCGCGGTCGAGCAGGCACCGCTGATGGTCGGGGCGGTGTGCCGGATCGGCTATGGCGACTGGGCGGCGAACCTCAACGCCAACCGCCCGGTCCCCGCCGACGAGATCGGCGTGGCGGCGAGGGCGTTGGGCGCGCGCGACGCAGAGGTGGTGACGGGCACGGCGTTCACCGATTCGGACATCATGCAGCGGAGCGACCGCGGCGAGCTGTCGCAATACCAGGTGCTCCACTTCGCCACCCACGGCATCCCGGCGACGCCGCTGCCGGGCCGGTGCGAGACGCCGCTGCCGCCTTCGCTCATCACCTCGCTCGCCCCGCCGCAGTCGACCCCGGCGGTGTTCCCGTCGGACGGTCTGTTGAGCTTCGTCGATGTCGCGCGGCTCAGGCTCGACGCCAATCTCGTGATGCTGTCGGCGTGCGACACCGCGAGCGGGGTGGACACGGTGACCGGGCGGCTGGCGGGGCAAGAGGAATCGGCCGCGACGCTCGATGGGCTGGTGCGTGCGTTCATCGTCGCGCAGGCACGGGCGGTGGTCGCGACCTATTGGCGGGTGCCCGCGACCGCGGGGACGCAGGACCTCGTCGCCGCCTTCTACCGCGCCGGGCGGGACGGAACGATCGGGGCGGCGCTGCATCGAGCGCAGGTGGCGGTGCTGGCAAATCCGGCGACCTCGCATCCTTACTTCTGGGCGTCGTTCTTCCTGGTCGGGGATGGGGCGAAGTCGATGCTGACGGCACCTGCCGCGAGGGCGACCGTGGCGGCGCGCAAGTGATGATGAACGCGCGATAACTTTCTTTTCGGGATCAGGGAACAAACTTGCCTCTCCCGTAACGGACATGATCGTGGTATGCGCCGGCCATGGTCTGGATGTGCGACTCGGGAATACTCGGGCGTTCCGGGCGGATCGCAACGGTGCCGCGCCAACGTGCGGCGGTTCGGGGAGTTGATGACGATGCGCAAGGTCGACGCGCTGGGTCTGCTGGTGATGGCATCGCTGGCCGCGGGAGCAGGGGCTCAGGTTCGCACCCCGACGGAGATCGCGGCGGCACTGGGCGCGGGCGGCACCAAGCCGGCGGCGGCGGATGAGGACGGCTCGATCCCGGTCGGCGACGAGCGCGCGTTCTCGCTGGCCTGCACCGGTGTGTGCGGCGGTTCGGCCAAGTCGGTGCCCTCCTTGGTCCGGGTTGCCCCGCGCGGGTACGCCCGTTCGGCTGCGGTGCCGACGCCCGGTCGCGGCGCGCATCGGCGCAGCGCCGGCGCAGCGACGCCGCGCGCCGCACGGTCGTCGCTCGACATGCAGCTGACCTTCGCGCACGGATCCGCCGAGCTCGATGCCGAGGCGCGGCGGCGGATCGACCCGTTCGCGGTGGCGCTGACCCAGGCCAATTACGGCCTCGCCGGCAACAGCTTCCGGGTCGAGGGGCACACCGACTCGGTCGGCAACCGCGCGAGCAACCTCGACCTGTCGCGTCGCCGCGCGCAGTCGGTGGTCGACTACCTCGTCGCCAAGGGGGTGCCCGCGTCGCGGCTGACCGGCAAGGGCTTCGGCCCCGACGCGCCGCTGTCCGGCCTGTCGGCGAGCAACGGCGCCAACCGCCGGGTGGAGATTATCCGGAACTGACCGGCCGATCGGACCGGTTCGACGCCGCTTCGGCCCCGTGCCGGAGCGGCGTTTTCGCGTGCCCCGCGGAGCCAAGCGGCGCGTGGGGGGTTGGGGTGGGCTAAGGAGTCGAACTCGCCGATGCGGACCGCCCTGATCGCGCCATTGCTGTTGCTCGTGGCCTGCGGGGGAACGCCGGACGATGACGACGTGCCTACGGTCAACCTCGCGAGCAACGGCGTACCAATCGCGCCCGATCCGGAGCACAGGCCCGACGCGAAGGGACCGGGGACTGCGCTGGGGCTGACCCAGCTTCAACTCGAACAGGCGCAGCTGCTCGATCCTGCCGGCGCGCGGCTGGGCGAGGTCGAGAAGGTCGAACTGGACGGCCAAGGCTATGTGCGGGCGCTGCGAATCCAGCTCGACGACAGCATCGCGATCGGGCGGGTGGTGCGGATCGGGCTGGACGGACTGGCTCCGGTTCGCGGCGGCGGGCGCTGGAACCTGCGCACCACTACCCCGCGCGACCGGCTAGGCGCCCTGCCGCCGGTCGTCACCTGACCTATACGGGAGATTACGAATGGAAGACGAGCGCGTTTGGGCCTTCGAGGAAAGCCTGTGGACCGCGGATGCCGAGCATTACCAGGAGGCGGTCGACGACGAGATCCTGATGGTGCTGCCGACCCCGCCCTTCGTCCACAAGGGTCAGCAGGCCAAGGATGCGGTCAAGGCTACGCCACGCTGGTCTTCCGTCAAGTTCAGCGAACAGCAGATCGCCCGCCCGCAGGAGGGTCTGATCGTGGTGGCCTATCGCTGCCGCGCATCGCGGGACGAAGAGACCTACGAGGCGTTCTGCACCTCCACCTATCGCCGGATCGAGCACGAGCACTGGCGCGTCCTCCAGCACCAGCAGACCCCGCCGCTCGCCGCATCAGCGGAACGGTAGCATCCGCCTGTCCGCGCGGGGCCTGTCGATGTTGTGACAAGCTCCGCGTGACCCTCGTTACGGTGCCACCACCACACAGGTGACACCGGTGGCGGCGCAGGCGCGGTTAGCCTCCGTGCGGCTAGCGAAGCCGGTCGCCTGAAGGCGGATGAGCCCGCCGCCCTCAACATAGTCGGCGCGCGCGGAGCTCAGCCGAGGGCGCACGCGGGTCCACAGCGCCTCGGCATTGCCGCGATCACGAAAGGCACCGAGCTGGACGCGCCAGCCACCCCGCACAGGTGCGGGGCGGGCGGCCTCCGTCTCGATGCGGACCGGCGCCGGGGCGCGGGGCGGGGTAGGGCGTGGCGGTGTGGCGCGCGTAGGTGCGGGCGCGCTCTGGGGCAGGGCCGAGGCAAGCTGGCGTCCGTCGGCGCCGGGCGGGCTCGCGACGCGGGCCTGCGCGGCATATTGGCGGGCAAGGGCTAGGCCCTTCTCGCGATCGGGCGGCGAGATGTACTGGTCCATCTGCGCCAGCGTCTCGGAGGCGGATTTCATCCCCTTTTGCGAGGCGAGCGTCATCAGCGCATAGGCGCGCGGGTAGTCGCGCCCGACCGCGTCGCCGTTGAACAACATGGTGCCGTAGACAAGCTGCGTCCGCGCCTCGCCGCGGGCGACCGAGCGTTCGAGCCACGGCACCGCGTCCGCCTTCTTCCCCGCCTGGAACAGCGCCAGCGCGTAGTTGTCCTCCGCCTGGAAATGCCCCTGGAGCGCCGCCTTGCGGAACCAGCTTTCCGCGAGCGCGGGGTCGAGCGGCACGCCGCGGCCGAGCTTGTACGCCTGGCCCAGATTGAATTGCGCGTCGGGGTCCCCCGCGACCGCGGGCCCGCGCCATTCGTCCACCGCCTTGCGGAAATCGCCCTTGGCCCAGGCATCGACCCCCGCCTTGACATCGGCGGTCACCGGCGCGGCCGCTCCCGCCATGGCCCCCGCCATCGTCAGCGCCGCAATCCACCCGATCGCCCGCATCGTCCTGCCCCCTCTTGGCCCCGCCGCATCATGGCGGTGAACGGGATATAGGGCCAGCCCGTTAACCAGTTCTTAGCCGCAACCGTGCGACGCCGCCCCGGATAGAAAAGGGGGCAAGCGCATGCGCGTGGTCGCACTGGCATCGCAGAAGGGCGGATCGGGGAAGACGACCCTGTCCGGGCATCTCGCGGTGCAGGCCCAGTTGGCCGGACAAGGCCCGGTGGTGCTGATCGACATCGATCCGCAAGGCTCGCTAGCCGAATGGTGGAACGAGCGCGAGGCGGAGCTGCCCGCCTTCGCCCAGACCACGGTGGCGCGGCTCGCATCGGACCTGGAGGTGCTGCGTCAGCAGGGCTTCCGCCTCGCGGTCATCGACACGCCGCCGGCAATCACCATGGCGATCCAGAGCGTCATCCAGGTCGCCGAGCTGATCGTCATCCCGACCCGGCCTAGCCCGCACGACCTGCGCGCGGTGGGCGCCACGGTCGACCTGTGCGAGCGCGCGGGCAAGCCGCTGATCTTCGTGGTCAACGCCGCGACGCCCAAGGCGCGGATCACCTCGGACGCCGCGGTCGCGCTGTCGCAGCACGGGACGGTGGCGCCGGTCACGATCCACCACCGGGTCGATTTCGCCGCGTCGATGATCGACGGCCGCACCGTCATGGAGGTCGACTCCAACGGCAAGTCGGCGGGCGAGGTCACCGCGCTGTGGAGCTATATCGCCGACCGGCTGGAAAAGAACTTCCGCCGCACGGTGTTCGCCGCGCCGGGGTCGCCCGGCTTCGGCCAGCGCGCCGCCAACGGCTTCGGCCGGCGGGGTGTCGCCTGATGGGCAAGCTCGCCGCCCTGTCCTCGGGCCTCCTCGCGCGTAAGGGGCAGGCCAAGCCCGCAATGCGGCCGCAGGGGTTCAGCCTGTCGCCTGCGTCGCTGGACGATCTGGGCTGGAACGACATGGGGTCGCAGCCCCAAGCGGCGTCCCAGCCCGCCCAGCCGCTGCCGCCTGTGCTGACCCAGCGCGCCGAACTGGAAGCGCAGATCGAGCCGGAACCCGCCCCGCCCGAGCCCGCCGCTCCTGTGGCTGAGCGTCGCCCGGTTTCGGTCGCCACCGCCGAGCGCATCCGGCGCGAGACGGGGAAGGCGACCGCGAAGGGCAAGGCCGCGTTCACCCTGCGCCTCGACGCCGACCGGCACCTGCGCCTGCGCCTTGCCAGCGCGATCGCCGGGCGGTCCTCGCAGGCGCTGGTCACCGACGCGCTCGACGCGCTGCTGCAAACCCTGCCCGAGGTGGAGGCGCTGGTCGAACAGCTTCCCCCGGCCAAGCGCCGGAAGGCCTGAAGAGGATGTCCGCCATGAACACCCGCCCCCGCAACACCCGTATTGTCGTGAGCCTGTCGGCGCTGGCGCTGGCCGGCGCGCTCGCCGGACAGGGGATCGCGTCCGCCGACAATAAGGCGGCGGTCGAGATCGCCAAGGCCGCCAACGCCGACGCCCGCCGCGCCGTCAAGGCGCTGGCCCGGCATCGCGACGACGAGGCGGTGGGCTATGCGGAGCATGCGGTGACGCTCGCGCCGCGATCGGCGGAATACCGGATGCTGCTGGGGCAGAGCTATCTCCAGGCGGGGCGGTTCCGCTCGGCGGCCAGCGCCTTTGCCGATACCGTGGCGCTCGATCCCGCCACGCCGCGCGCCGCGCTGAACCTGGCGCTGATGCAGGTCGCGACCGGTGACTGGGGCGCGGCGCGGCAGACGCTCGACGCGCACGCGACCCGCATCGACGCGTCGGACCGTGGGCTGGCGGTGGCGCTGGCGGGCGATCCGCAGGGCGGGGTGCAGCTGTTGATGGAGGCCGCGCGCGCTCCGGGTGCGAACGCCACCGTGCGCCAGAACCTGGCGCTGGCGCTGGCGCTGTCGGGCCAGTGGCAGGCGGCGCGGGTCACCGCCGCGACAGATATGTCCCCCGCCGACGTCGATGCGCGGATGCAGCAATGGGCCGCCTTCGCACAGCCCAAGGCGGCGTCGGACCAGGTCTCGACGCTGCTCGGCGTCGTGCCGACCGCCGATGCCGGCCAGCCCGCCGCGCTGGCGCTCAACGCGCCCGCCCAGCCGCCCACTCTGCCGGCCGCCGAGCCGGCGCAGGTCGCCGCCGCCGAGCCGGCGCTGCCCGCGCTCGCCCCGGCCGAGCACGCCGCGCCGGTGCCCGTCGCCGCCGCCTACATCGCGGCACCGGTCGCGACCCCGGTCGTTGCCACCGCCGCCCCCACTCCAGCCGGCGCGACCGCGATCGCCTGGGGCCCGCGGCGCGAGGTGGTGCAGGCGCTGCCGGTGCCGCTGATCCGGCCCGACGCGAGCCCGGCGCGGCTCGCGCTCGCCAAGGCGATCATGACGCGGCAGGTCGCGCCGCTCCAGGCTGCCGCTGCGCCGACCGGCGGCAGCTGGCATGTCCAGCTCGGCGCGTATCGCAATACCGCGGTCGCGCGCGATGCGTGGCACCGCTTCGTCCGCCACGCCGCATTCGCCGGGCGGGTGCCCAACGGGGCGACGATCAAGGCCAACGGCGCCGAACTGTTCCGCCTGTCGGTGGGCGGGCTGAGCCGCACGCAGGCCGACGCGATGTGCCGCAGCCATCGCGCCCGCGGCGGTGCCTGCTTCGTGCGGGCGGGGGCGGGGGACCAGATGGTCCGCTGGAACGGCAGCGCGCCGCAGTGGATGGGGCCGATGCGGGCGGGGGTGCAGCTGGCCGCAAGGAGCTGATCCGGGCTTGCCATCGGGCGTCGGCCTGTCAGGATCGGGCGACTCCGAGCGAGGATCGAGCCGTGGCCGACGCACCCGTCAGGGGACCTGCATCCTATTTTCCGTCGATCGAGAAGACCTATGGTCGACCGATCGCGCACTGGCAGGACGTGATCCGCCAGCACCTGCCGGCGAAGCACATGGCGCTGGTGGCGATGCTCAAGAGCGAGCACGGCCTGGGGCACGGCCATGCCAATGCGCTGGTGGCGCATACGCTGGCGGATGCGGGGTCGTAGTGCGGCGCGTTACCCCATCACCTCGCGGCCACCCTTCCACAGTCTGAGCGCGCGGCCCTGGACGGGGAGCCCGTCGAAGGGGGTATTGCCCGCGGACGCGCGGAACGCCTCGCCGTCGATGCGCCAGGGGGCGTTGGGGTCGAGGAGGAGGAGGTCGGCGGGCTGGCCGACCGCAAGCGTGCCGGTGTCGAGACCCAGCACCCGCGCCGGATTGGCGGCGAGCAGGGCGAACAGGCGGGGGAGCGTCAGCAGCCCGTCGCGGACCAGCATCAGCGCGAGCGGGAGCAGCGTTTCCGCGCCGGCCATGCCCGGGGCGGCGTCGGCGAAGGGAAGGCGCTTCGCCTCTGGCCCCTGCGGATCGTGGGCTGAGCACAGGACATCGACGGTGCCGTCCGCCACCGCCGCGAGTGCCGCCTGCCGGTCCGCCTCGCTCCGCAAGGGGGGCGAGAGGCGGGCGAAGGTGCGGAAGTCGCTGATCGCGATGTCGGACAGGTGGAGGTGCGCGGGGTTGACCCCGCAGGTCACCCGCACCCCGCGCCGCCTGGCCGCGCGGACTAGGTCGAAGCCGGCGGCGGTGGTGAGCTGGTGAAGGTGGAGGCGCGCGCCGGTCTCTTCGGCGAGCAGCAGGTCGCGGGCGACCGCGAGCGCTTCGGCGATCGCGGGGGCGGAGGCGAGGCCGAGGCGGGTGGCGGTCTCGCCCGCGGTGGCGACCGCGTCGCCGATGAGGCCGGCGTCCTCGGGGTGGACGACCACCGCGAGGTCGAGGTCGCGGGCGTAGCTGAGGACGCGGTGCATCACGCCCGAGTCGGCGATCCAGCGCCGGCCGGTGCCGACCGCGCGCGCGCCGGCGGCGCGGCAGGTCGCCATTTCGGCGAGGTCGGCGCCGGCAAGGCCCTTGGTGGCGGCGGCGATCGGGTGGATCCAGAGGTCGGGCTTGCCGATCAGCGCCGCGCGCTGGACCATGCCGGGGTCGTCGAGCGGGGGCGACTGGTCGGGCTGGAGCGCCACCCGGACGATGCCGCCGGCGCGGAAGGCGGCGCGGTCGATCGCCGCAACGCCCAGGTCGACGATGCCGGGGGCGAGCAGCTTGCCCCGGCAGTCGATCGTGGCGGCGTCGGGCGCGTCGGTGGCGATCACGCCATCGCGGACCAGGAGATCGGCGCGGGTCTCGCCCCGCACCGGGCAGACGAGGCGAGCGTTAGTGAAATGGAGGTTCATGCCCAGCCCTCCACGCCGCGGGCGCGGCGGGTCAAGACGTCGAGGCAGGCCATGCGGACCGCGACGCCCATCTCGACTTGCTCGGTGATCGCCGACTGCGCGCCATCGGCGACGGCCGAGTCGATCTCGACCCCGCGGTTCATCGGGCCGGGGTGCATCACCAGCGCTTGCGGCACTCGCGCCAGCCGTTCGGGGGTGAGCCCGAACAGCGCGCGGTATTCGCGGGCGGAGGGGACGTAGCCGCCCGCCATCCGCTCGTGCTGGACGCGCAGCATCATCACCACGTCCGCCCCCTCCAGCGCGCGGTCGAAGTCGGTGAAGGGGGTGACGCCCATCGCCTCGATCGCAGGCGGCATCAGCGTGGAGGGCGCGCAGACCCGGACCTCGGCGGCGAGCGCGGTCAGCGCGAGGATGTTCGACCGCGCCACCCGGCTGTGGAGCAGGTCGCCGCAGATCACCACGCGCTTGTTGGCGATCCCGCCCAGCCGGCGGCGGATGGTGAGCGCGTCGAGCAGCGCCTGGGTGGGATGCTCGTGGCGGCCATCGCCGGCGTTCAAGACGGGGCAGTCGACCTTGTCCGCGATCAGCCGCACCGCTCCGCTAGCCATGTGGCGGATGACGATGACGTCCGCGCGCATCGCATTCAGGGTCTGGGCGGTGTCAATCAGCGTCTCGCCCTTCTTGGTCGAGCTTTGCGCGGCGTGCATGTTGACCACGTCCGCGCCGAGCCGCTTGCCGGCAATCTCGAACGACAGGAGGGTGCGGGTCGAGTTCTCGAAGAAGGCGTTGATCTGGGTGAGGCCGGCGAGGCGCTGGTCGGGGGTGTGCCGGGTGCGGTTGGCCTCCACCCAGGTTTCCGCCTCGTCGAGGAGGAAGGCGATCTGGTGCGGTTCCAGCCCCTCGATCCCGGTGAGGTGGCGGTGGGGGAACACGGCGCCGCCGGCGATCTGGGCGGCGGGGCGGTGGTCGGAGGCACGCATCGGGCGCGGGCCTAGCGGTGCCGGCCGGAGGCGGCAAGCGCGCAACCCGCCGGCCGGGGCGGGCTCAAGTGGAGGCGATGGCGGCTTTTGCGGCGGGTTGCCGATTCGGGCGATCGCGACGCGCCGGTGCCGCGACGGTTGCGCGACATCGGCGCGGCACGGAGGCACACGCCTGCGCCATCGACGCGCGTCCATGCGCCGCGGACGCGTCCGCCCGCGCCGTCCAAGCGCCGGGCGCGCGATGCCGGCCGGTCCATGGCGGCGGCGCGAGAGGGGGCATGACGGGAACGGGTGTTCATGACGCCCTTGAACCAGTTCCGTGCCGTGTAGGGCGGGCCCGTTTCGAACCGGGCGATCAGCGCGCGCGGACGTGGGTGCGGCCCTGCCACGCCGCGGCGAGCGCGAACACGATCGTGGTCGCGGCGAGGCCCCAGCGCATGTCGCTGCCGACCGAAGCCACGAACACCATGCCGATCAGCGCCCCCGCGCCCGCCAGCATCGCCGCGAGCAGCCGCTGGCGCAGCCAGCCGGCGATGCCGAACCCAATCGCCAGCGCCAGCATCAGCCAGGCGAGGCCGCCGATATGCTGGCCCGACTGGACCAGGTCGGTCCCGAAGTCGGCGAGCATCTCGCGCGGGAGGAAGCCCAGGTCGACCGCGCGCCAGGGCATGAACCAGAGGATGGCGAGGACGATCGCGATCCCAGCCGATGCTTCCCGATCGCGTGTCATGGCGTGTCTCCCCCGGACGTTGACCGGCATTGTAGGAGGCATTGACGTCCAGGTCGAAAGCCAAATTGCCGTCGCTCCCGCGCCGGCGTGAGCCCCGGTGTCGATATAACCTTGCATGGCCACCATGCTCCGTCGCCCCCGCGCAGGCGGGGGTCCATCTCCTTCGCAGTGGATGATGGTCAAGCGACAGGAGATGGATCCCCGCCTTCGCGGGGATGACGGCGCTTGTTTCGGGCGGGGTGCAGGATTTTGAAGCGGGTCGGACCGGGCGGACGTCGGGAGACGGACTCCCGCCTTCGAGGGTGACGGGGGTGGTTGAGGGTGGGGATGTAGGACCTTGATGGATGTCGATCGGGCAACGCGGGCGATGCCTGCGAGCCGGACCTCACGCCATCACCAGCGCGTCGATCGCGGCCTGGAGGATGTGGGCGGCGGCGTGGTTGTCGATGCGGGTGGCGCGTTTGGCGCGGCTCATGTCCTGGGCGAGCATCGCGCGTTCGGCGGCGACGGTGGACCAGCGTTCGTCCCAGAGCAGGATCGGGAGCCCCAGGTCGATGCAGTTGCGGGCGAAAGCGCGGGTGGATTGCGTACGGGGGCTGTCGGTGCCGTCGAGGTTGAGCGGGAGGCCGATCACCAGCCCGCGCACCGATTGGGTGCGGATCAGCTCGGCGAGGGCGGCCTTGTCGGCGGTGAACTTCGTCCGGCGGACCAGGGTCGCGGGGCTCGCGAAGCTCCAGCCGGCATCGCAAAGCGCGGTGCCGATCGTCTTGGTGCCGATGTCGAGCCCGAGCAGCCGGCCGCCATCGGGCAGCGCCACCCGAAAGGCATGGGCCTCGATCGCGATCACCGGCGGTAGGCCGCCAGCCGCCGCAGCGCGTCGGCGCGGACATTGGCCCAGAACAGGCTGTAGTCGTAGACGTGGTAGTTGTTGCCCGGCAGCACATAGGGGCCGACCGCCGGCCCCTCGCCGATCAGCAGGTAGCCGCGGCCGGCGCAGCGGGCGGGGACGCGGGCGGGTTCGAGCGTGGCGTTGGACAGGTCGGCGGCGGGGAACAGCGTGCCGGCGTTGGCGCTGGCGGGGGCGGCGGCGTCGGCGGTGCCGGTCAGGGGGTTGGTGCAGACGATCTGCGTGCCCCGCCGCGGCCGGCCGTCGAAGCCGGTGGTGGCGTCGAACGCTTCCTCGATCAGTTCGGGGTCGGCGGGTTCGGCGAAGCTCGCCCAGGACAGGATGCACCCGGTCTGGGCGGCGGCGGTGCATTGCGGCAGGCCCATGCGAGGCAGGTCGGTCGCCTCCGACACCGGCCAGCCGACGACATAGGCGGCGACGATGCGGCGGCGGACGCGGGGGTCGTTCGCGACGTGATCGCGCAGGAGGCGGGCGAGGTGGAGCGCTCCCTGGCTGTGGCCGGCGAGGATGATCGGGCGGCCGGGCTCCACTTCGCCCACGAAGTCCGCCCAGGCGGCCTCGATGTCGTGATAGGCGAGGTCGAGAGCGCGCTGGGCGTCGGGGGCGCTGGTGACGAACGCGCCGAAGGTTGCCTGGCGGTAGCGGGGTGCCCAGACCTGCCCGGCGGCGGTGAAGGCGGATGCTTGCCCGCGCAGGAAGATCGCGGCGCGCGCGTCCGCCTCCGCGTCGCCGATCGGCGCGTTCCAGGCGTTGCGGCTCATGTAGCTGGTGGGGTGGATGAAGAACACCGCCCCGCGGCCGGGGGGCGTTCGCTCGACGCCGGGGGGCAGCCAATCGGCCGGGGTGTTCGACAGGCCGGGGCGCGCGAACCACATGCCCCGGTCGCGATACGCCTGAACCTCGGCGCGGGGCTGGTCCCGGAACAGCCCGCCGGGGGTGAGCGACCAGCGCAGCAGGTCGTTGCCGAACAGGCGGTAGGCGAACGCGCCCGCGATGGCGAGCACCACCAGCGCGGCCATCACGTACAGGAACTTGCGCGCCAACCCGTCACTCCTTGCCCAACGGCGATCGCCGTGCCCCAGGTGCGGGGGTGGATGCAATCAAAGCGTTGCGCGGGCACAGGCACCGATGTAGCCGCTCAGGCCATGTCAGTAGACCCACAGACCGTGAAGCGCGTGGCCGGGCTCGCCCGCATCGCCATCACCGACGACGACGCGGCGCGGCTTGCGCCCGAGCTCGGCCAGATCCTCGGCTGGATCGAGCAGCTGGGCGAGGTGGACACCAAGGGCGTCGAGCCGATGACCGCGGTGATCCCCAATCACCTGCGGCTGCGCGACGACGTGGTCGACGCCGACCCGCTGACCGGCGGCGGCATCCGGGCGAAGCTGATGGTGAATGCGCCCCAGGCGGAGCACGGGTTCTTTACCGTCCCCAAGGTGATCGAGTGATGCGTAACCTTCTGTCAGTCACTCCGTCCCTGCTCGTCACCCCAGCGCAGGCTGGGATCGCTTGCGGCTCTTGCCATACGCTCTGCCACGCGACCCCAGCCTTCGCTGGGGTGACGGGAGTGGCTGGGGCGACGGACGTTGCGGGAGTAGCGGCATGACCGACCTAATCGACCTCGGCATCGCCGCGATCCGCGACGGGGTGCGCTCCGGCGCTTTTTCCGCGCGCGAGGTGGCGGACGCGTTCATTGTTGCGGTCAGCCGCGCCAAGCCCTTGAACGCCTTCCTGGTCGAGACGCCCGACCATGCGCTCGCCGCCGCCCGGGCCGCGGACGAGGCGCGGGCGCGGGGCGAGAACCTCAAGCCCATGGCGGGCGTGCCGATCGGGATGAAGGACCTGTTCTGCACGAACGGCGTCGCCACCACCGCCGCCAGCCACATCCTCGAAGGGTTCGTGCCGCCGTACGAATCCACCGTGTCGCAGAACCTGTGGGATGCGGGCGCGGGGATGCTGGGCAAGCTCAACATGGACCAGTTCGCGATGGGCTCGTCGAACGAGACCAGCGCGTTCGGCAACGTGGTGTCGCCGTGGCGGCGTTCGGACGGCGGCAACGCCCCGCTCGCGCCCGGCGGGTCGTCGGGCGGGTCGTCGGCGGCGGTGGCGGCGCGGCTGTGCCCCGGCGCGACCGGCACCGACACCGGCGGCTCGATCCGCCAGCCGGCGGCGTTCACCGGAATCAGCGGCATCAAGCCGACCTATGGCCGCTGTTCGCGCTGGGGGACGATCGCGTTCGCCTCGTCGCTCGACCAGGCGGGGCCGATGGCGCGCTCGGTCCGCGACTGCGCGATCATGCTCGAGGCGATGGCGGGGTTCGACGCGAAGGACGCGACCTCGCTCGACCTGCCCGTGCCGGGGTGGGAGCATGGGCTGAACCCGTCGCTGGCGGGCAAGCGGGTCGGCATTCCCAAGGAATACCGTGTCGACGGGATGCCTGCCGAGATTGACACGCTGTGGCAGCAGGGCTTCGACTGGCTCAAGGATGCGGGGGCCGAGATCGTCGAGGTGTCGCTGCCGCACACCAAGTACGCGTTGCCGGCGTACTACATCATCGCGCCGGCGGAGGCGTCGTCGAACCTCGCGCGGTATGACGGGGTGCGGTATGGGTTGCGCGACCTTCCTGACGGGGCGGGGTTGCAGGACATGTACGCCGCGACCCGCGCGGACGGGTTCGGGGCGGAGGTGCAGCGGCGTATCCTGATCGGCACCTATGTGCTGTCGGCGGGCTTCTACGACGCCTATTATACGCAGGCGCAGAAGGTGCGGGCGCTGATCGCGCGCGATTTCGACCGGGCGTGGGAGCGATGCGACCTGCTGCTGACCCCGACCGCGCCGAGCGCCGCGTTCGCGCTGGGCGAGAAGTCGGCCGATCCGCTGGCGATGTACCTCAACGACGTGTTCACGGTGCCGAGTTCGCTCGCGGGGCTGCCGGCGATGAGCGTGCCGGGCGGGGTAGACAAACAGGGGCTGCCGCTGGGGTTGCAGATCATCGGGCGGGCGCTCGATGAGCAGGGGGTGCTGAACGCCGGGCTCGCGATCGAGGAGCGCGCGGGGTTCGCGGCGCGGCCGGGGGCGTGGTGGTGATCCAGTCCGTCATGCCAGCGCAGGCTGGCATCGCTGGCGAGGGTGCGCGACATAACAGGAAGATCCCAGCCTTCGCTGGGATGACGGTGTAGGCGAATGACTGAATCGAGCTATCGCATCCAGGGCGACACCGGCGAGTGGGAGGTCGTGATCGGCCTCGAGGTCCATGCGCAGGTGACGAGCAACGCCAAGCTGTTCTCGGGCGCGGCGACCGCGTTCGGGGCGGAGCCGAACAGCCAAGTGTCGCTGGTCGACGCGGCGATGCCGGGGATGCTGCCGGTGCCCAACCGCGAGTGCATCCGGCAGGCGGTGCGCACCGGCATGGCGATCGACGCGACGATCAACCGGTGGTCGCGGTTCGACCGCAAGAACTATTTCTACGCCGACCTGCCGCAGGGCTACCAGATCAGCCAGCTGTACCACCCGCTGGTCGGCGAGGGGCATCTGGACGTCGCGCCGGACGAGAAGAACCCGGACGCGACCAAGCGGATCGGGGTGGAGCGCATCCATGTCGAGCAGGATGCGGGCAAGCTGATGCACGACCAGCATCCTACCCGCAGCTACGTCGACCTCAACCGCTCGGGCGTCGCGCTGATGGAGATCGTCAGCAGGCCGGACATGCGCTCGCCGGCGGAGGCCGGGGCGTACCTGACCAAGCTGCGCGCGATCCTGCGCTATGTCGGCTCGTGCGACGGCAACATGGACCAGGGATCGATGCGCGCCGACGTCAACGTTTCGGTGCGCAAGCCGGGCGATGAACTGGGCACGCGGACCGAGACCAAGAACGTCAATTCGGTCCGCTTCGTGATGGCGGCGATCGAGCATGAGGCGAAGCGGCAGGTCGCGCTGATCGAGGGCGGCGGCGCGGTGGTGCAGGAGACGCGGCTGTTCAACCCGGACACCGGCGCGACCCGGTCGATGCGGTCCAAGGAGGACGCGCACGATTATCGCTACTTCCCCGATCCCGACCTGTTGCCGCTGGAACTGGACGAAGCGTTCCTCGACGCATGCCGCGCGTCGTTGCCCGAGCTGCCCGACGCCAAGCGCGCGCGGTACGAGGCGGCGGGGATCGCGGCCTATGCGGCGGGGGTGCTGACCGCGGAGGTCGAGTCGGCGCGCTGGTTCGATGCGCTACTGGATGCCGGGGTCGACCCGGTGCGCGCGGCGAACTGGGTGACGTCCGAGCTGTTCGGGGCGCTCAATCGGCTGGGCGTCGGGATCGAGGCGTCACCGGTGACTCCGGCGAAGGCGGCGGGGCTCTTGGCGCTGGTCGCGGACGGGACGCTGTCGGGCAGCCTCGCCAAGCAGGTGTTCGAGGCGATGCTGGAGACCGGCGACAACGCCGCGGCGATCGTCGAGGCGCGCGGGTTGAAGCAGACCAGCGATACGGGCGCGATCGAGGCGGTGATCGCCGAGGTGCTGGCGAAGAACCCGGGGCAGCTGGAACAGTATCGCGGGGGCAAGGTGGCGCTGTTCGGGTTCTTCGTCGGGCAGACGATGAAGGCGATGGGGGGGAAGGCCAATCCGGGGGTGGTCAACGAGGTGTTGCGGAAGGCGTTGGGGTAAACAATACCCTGCGAACCTGACACGCACTGCCAGCTTTTGTGTCGGCCATTACGTGCGATTTCGCGCTACTACTTGGGTCTGAGATCGCCTGATCGGACTTCGAGGCCCAAGTTACAACAATTCAGGCCGTCCTTGATACAGTTCTTATCAGGTACTTGGTCCATTACTAGAGCTTGCTCGTCTACCTTATCCGCATTTGTGATAGGGTGTATTTCAGCATTGCCAGTGCATCCCGCGAGAAACACTGTGGACAATGCTATTAACGAAAGGGTGCGTGGCATAATTGCAACCTCCTAGCCTGGATCGGTAAAGCCGAACGGCGGGAAGCTTGTGTTGTATTGTGAATACGCAGCGATTCCAAGCTGACTAGAAATCTTTTGAGCGATGCCGTTAGCAGTAAACTCTTGCAACCGGAAGTAAGCATTGCCACCGAGCATTTGCGGCTTGGTCAATCCAAACGTTCGCTATCACCCAATAGCGGACACGCTTTTGAGGATGTATTCTAAGCGTCATGCTTGGCTGGCTACGTAAAAAGCTCGTGAACACCTCGCCGCTGACGCTTTGGAGTGTCAGATTTTCGGATAGCAACATCGTGATCAGCGATGGTCAGGGCACTGAACGAATGCTGCCGCTTCGCGACCTGCGTCGGGTTGTAGTCGCGACAGACGATAGCGGCCCTTGGGGTGCAGACGTGATGTTCCTGCTGTATTCATATGACCCAGATCCAGCCGCCATCTTTCCACTCGAAGCGACCGGGCGAGACGGCTTCGTGGAGTGGCTGAGTGCCCAGCCGGGCTATCAGGACCGCGAACTAGCCAGGGCGATGGGTTCGACCCGGGTCGCAAGGTTCGAAGTCTTGGCTATCGAGCCGAACGTTAGCTAACCACCAAAAGCCAGCTGCTCGTTCATGACGCCACAAGCTATTACGGCCTTCTGCCTAGAAGGCATGGGATCCAGGAGGTTCGAGTTTGACCCATCGCTTGTCGCGAGGGCCGTCGTAGAGGGCGCGGGCGAAGCCCGCGCTGGACGTCGGACGGGTTCGGCTGGCGCCGACCCGCCGGCCGAGCCGGTCCGAGTCTTGGGCGAACATGGTTCGCCCAAGCCGGACTCGGCTATTGCTGCGTAAGCCCCTGGTTCTTCACCTCGCCGCCGGTGCCGCTGTTGCCGTCGTAGTCGCCGGTCCGGAGCATCGGGTCGGTTTCGGGGCCGCCTTCGCCGCGCTCGGCTGCGTCGGAGCGGGCGCTGACGGCTTGCTCCAGGTCGGAGCGGGCGTCGTCGTCGCGGGCCTCGGGCGGGGTGTTGGGGTCGGTGCCCGAGTGGTCCTCGGGCTTCACGTCCTCGGCTTGCGTCGTCTGCGGGTTCATGCGCTCAGATCTCCGCCGGCTGCGATGTGCCGGGATCGCCCGCGGGCATGCCGGGGGAGGGCTGGTCGATGTCGGGGCCGGGGACGTTGATCTCGGGCGCGGGGGCGTCGGGCTGGGCCGGCTGGCTGTCGGGGGTGGGGAATTCCTGCGGGGGCTGGGTGGCCATGTCTTGCTCTCCTTCGGGAGGGAGAACGGACGAGGGGCTTGGGGGTTGCCTCCACCAGCGGCGCAGGCAAAGCCTGCCCCGTGACGTCAGACGGGATCGGCGTTGCCGACCCGCTGGCCGGTCGGACGGCGAGTCCTCACGCCAGCTTCGCTGCCGTGGGGCCGCCTTGCGGGTTGGCCTTGCCCACCCGCTTCCGACTAGTATAAGCGCCCGCCAACGGCGCATCCCGTTTGCGGGCGTGGCGGAACTGGTAGACGCAGCAGGTTTAGGTCCTGCCATCGCAAGATGTGGGGGTTCGAGTCCCTTCGCCCGCACCAGTCCGCCGCGTTGGGCGATCGGGCCGTCCATATACCATTCCAGCCGAAGGCCCTGACATGCAGACTGCCGAGACGTTGAACGAGGGGCTGAAGCGCGCCTATCGCCTCACCATCACCGCCGCCGAGGTCGACCGGCGGATCGACGCCGAAGTGAAGCGGGTCGCCCCCCAGATCAAGATGCCCGGCTTTCGCCCCGGCAAGGTGCCCGCCAACCTGGTCCGCAAGATGCACGGCGAGGCGTTGGCGCAGGACGCGCTCAACAACGCGGTGCAGCAGGGCGTCCAGCAGGTGATCGCCGAGAACAACCTGCGCCCCGCGCTCCAGCCGCAGGTCGAGCTGGGTGGGGACTATCAGCCCGGCGGCGATGCCGAGGTCACCGTCACGCTCGAGGTGCTGCCCGACGTGCCCGCGCCCGCGATCGACGGGCTGAAGCTCGAGCGGCTGAGCGTGCCGGTCGCCGACAGCGCGATCGAGGAGCAGCTGGGCAAGTTCGCCGCCGGCCAGAAGAGCTGGGCGGATGCGGGCGACAAGGCGGCCGAGACCGGCGACCAGGTGACGATGGACTTCGTCGGCAAGACCGCCGACGGCACCGCGTTCGAGGGTGGCACGGGCACCGACATGGCGGTCGAGATCGGATCGGGCCGGCTGATCCCCGGGTTCGAGGACCAGCTGGTGGGCGTCAAGGCGGGCGACGAGAAGCAGATCCACGTCACCTTCCCGGCCGAGTACCCGGCCAAGGAGCTGGCCGGCCAGCCCGCCACGTTCGACCTGTCGATCACCGCGGTGAAGACCGGCGGCGAGGCCGCGATCGACGACGCGATGGCGAAGAACCTGGGCCTGGAAAGCCTGGAACAGCTGCGCGGGCTGGTGAAGGGGCAGATCGAGCAGGAGCACAACGGCCTGACCCGCACCCACATGAAGCGCAAGCTGCTCGACCAGCTGGCCGAGGGCCACGACTTCGAGGTGCCGCCGTCGATGGTGGAGGCCGAGTTCAACCAGATCTGGCAGCAGCTGGAGCATGAGGCGACCCACGAGGCCGACCCCGATGCCGCGCGCGCCGACATGGAAGGCGATCGCGAGGATTACCGCCGCATCGCCGAGCGCCGCGTGCGCCTCGGGCTGCTGCTGTCGGAGATCGGCCAGGCCAACGGGGTCGAGGTCAGCCAGCAGGAGATGAGCCGGCTGATCGCGCAGGCCGCGCAGCAATACGGCCCCGAGGACCGGCAGAAGTTCATCCAGTACGTCCAGCAGGAGCCGATGGCGGCCGCCCAGCTGCGCGCGCCCTTGTACGAGGACAAGGTCGTCGACTTCCTGTTCGAGCGCGCCGCGATCACCGACCGCGAGACGACACGCGAGGAGCTGGAGGCGGCGATCGAGAGCGAGGACGGGTTCGCTACGGGCACGCACGTCCACGATCACGACCACGATCACGACCATGCGGGTCACGATCATGGGCACGACCATGACCATGCCGGGCATGACCATGCGGCGCACGATCATGGCGATGCGTCGGCCGAGGTGACGGAGGCTCCCGCGGCCGAGGAGGCCCCCGCCAAGCCTGCCAGGAAGCCGCGCGCCAAGAAGGGCGCGCCGGTCGAGGCGGAGACGCAGGTGCTCGAGTCCTCGCCGGTCGCGGCCGAGGCTGCGGAGGGCACCGAGGCCGCCGATGCCACGCCGGCGAAGAAGCCGCGGGCGAAGAAGGCCAAGCCGGCGGAGGCGTGATCGCCTGATTCCAGCCGTCATGCCGGACTTGTTCCGGCATCCACCGTGCCGCACGATCGCCGGCGGCGGCGCTTGCACAACGGTGGACCCGGCACAGGGCCGGGGTGACGGATGGGGATTGATCGACCAATGACGACCCGACCCACCATCGCCGTGCTGCTCCCCTGCTTCAACGAGGAGGCGGCGGTGGCGGTGACGGTGGCGGCGTTCCGGGCGGCGCTGCCCGAGGCGGCAGTGTACGTCTACGACAACAACTGTGCCGATCGCACCGCCGAGGTTGCCGCCCAGGCAGGCGCGATCGTCCGGCGCGAGCGGATCCAAGGCAAGGGCGCGGTGGTGCGGCGGATGTTCGCCGATGTCGACGCCGACCTATATGTCATGGCGGACGGCGATGCGACGTACGACGCCGCCGCCGCGCCGGCGCTGGTCGCGCGATTGCTGGACGAACAGCTCGACATGGTGGTCGGCGCGCGCGTCCACGATGCCGCCGACGCCTACCGGCGCGGGCATGTGTTGGGTAACCGGATGATGACCGGCATCCTCGCCCGGCTGTTCGGGCGGAGTTTCTCCGACATCTTTTCAGGGTATCGGGTGTTCTCGCGCCGCTTCGTCAAGAGCTTCCCGGTGCTGTCGGCGGGATTCGAGATCGAGACGGAGATCAGCGTCCACGCGCTCGAACTCCGGATGCCGGTGGCGGAGATCGCGACCCGCTATGGCGCGCGGCCCGAGGGGTCGGCGTCGAAGCTGTCGACCTATCGCGACGGTGCCCGCATCCTGCGCACGATCGCGACGCTGTACCGGATCGAGCGGCCGGTGTGGTTCTTCGGCGCGATCGCGCTGCTGCTCGCCGCGGTGGCGCTGGGGCTGGCGGCGCCGCTGGCGGTCACCTACGTCCGCACCGGGCTGGTGCCGCGCTTCCCGACCGCGATCCTGGCGACCGGGCTCGTGATCCTCGCGGCCCTCAACGTTTTTGCAGGGTTGATCCTGGATACGGTGGTGCGCGGGCGGCTGGAGGTGCGCAGGCTGGCGTATCTGCAACTCCCCGCGCCGGGCGATAACCGGGGTTGAAGTCCCGCGGCGGCCACGCGACATAGGGCTCACACCCAGACGAGAGAGTTTTCCATGCACAATCCGTTCGAGTCCGGCGATTTCGCAAGCCCGCTCAGCGCAGCCGGTGTCGGCCTGCGCCAGACGCAGGCCGGGCTCGTCCCGATCGTCATCGAACAGTCGAACCGCGGCGAGCGCTCGTTCGACATCTTCTCCCGCCTGCTGCGCGAGCGGATCGTGTTCGTGACCGGCGGGGTCGAGGACGGCATGGCTTCGCTCATCACCGCACAGCTGCTGTTCCTCGAATCGGAGAACCCGAAGAAGGACATCTTCATGTACATCAACTCGCCGGGCGGGGTGGTGACGGCGGGCATGGCGATCCACGACACGATGCAGTACATCCGCCCGCGCGTCGGCACGGTGTGCATCGGCCAGGCGGCGTCGATGGGATCGTTCCTGCTCGCCAGCGGCGAGCCGGGGATGCGGGTCGCGCTGACCAATGCGCGGATCATGATCCACCAGCCCTCGGGCGGGGCGCAGGGCATGGCGTCGGACATCGAGATCCAGGCCAAGGAGATTTTGCGCATCCGGCAGCGGATGAACGATCTCTACGCCAAGTACACCGGCCAGCCGCTCGAGGAGATCGAGCGCAAGATGGATCGCGACACCTTCCTCCAGGCCGACGAGGCCAAGGCGTTCGGGCTGATCGACGAGGTGTTCGACAAGCGGCCGGTGCCCTCGGACGACCTCGCCGCGGCGGCGTAAGGCGGCGGCCTGAGGCGGCGGATCGACGAGCGGACGCCGATTGGGCGTTGTGTGATGCGTGCGGGCCGGGCTACGTTGCCCGGCCTCTCCAGCGGGCCTTGCTCCCGCTAAAAGGATGGATTGAATGACGAAGCTCTCCGGCGGCGACTCCAAGAGCACCCTGTACTGCTCGTTCTGCGGCAAGTCGCAGCATGAGGTCCGCAAGCTGATCGCGGGGCCGACCGTCTTCATCTGCGACGAGTGCGTCGAGCTGTGCAACGACATCATCCGCGAGGAGACCAAGTCCGCGCTGGTGAGCAAGAAGGACGGCGGGGTCCCGACCCCGCAGGAGATCTGCAACGTCCTGGACGATTACGTCATCGGCCAGAAGCGCGCCAAGCGCGTGCTGTCGGTGGCGGTCCACAATCACTACAAGCGGCTGAACCACGGCCAGAAGGGCGCGGACGTCGAGCTGTCGAAGAGCAACATCCTGCTCGTCGGCCCGACCGGCTGCGGCAAGACGCTGCTGGCGCAGACGCTGGCCCGCATCCTCGACGTGCCGTTCACCATGGCGGACGCGACGACGCTGACCGAGGCGGGTTACGTCGGCGAGGATGTCGAGAACATCATCCTCAAGCTGCTCCAGGCGTCGGACTACAATGTCGAGCGGGCGCAACGCGGGATCGTCTATATCGACGAGATCGACAAGATCAGCCGCAAGGCGGAGAACCCGTCGATCACCCGCGACGTGTCGGGCGAGGGCGTCCAGCAGGCGCTGCTCAAGCTGATGGAGGGCACCACCGCGAGCGTGCCGCCGCAGGGCGGGCGCAAGCATCCCCAGCAGGAGTTCCTGCAGGTCGACACCACCAACATCCTGTTCATCTGCGGCGGCGCGTTCAGCGGGCTGGAGAAGATCATCGGCGACCGGTTGCAGGGCAAGTCGATCGGCTTCGGCGCCTATGTCGCCGCGCCCGAGGAGAAGCGGACCGGCGAGGTGCTGCGCCAGACCGAGCCGGAGGATCTGTTGAAGTTCGGGCTGATCCCCGAATTCGTCGGCCGCCTGCCGGTGATCGCGACGCTGGAGGATCTGGACGTCGAGGCGCTGGTCAAGATCCTCAAGGAGCCCAAGAACGCGCTGGTCAAGCAGTACCAGAAGCTGTTCGAGATGGAGCAGGTGGAGCTCGGCTTCACCGACGACGCGCTGACCGCGGTCGCCAAGAAGGGTATCGAGCGCAAGACCGGCGCGCGCGGGCTGCGATCGATCCTGGAGGGCATCCTGCTCGACACCATGTTCGACCTGCCCGGCATGGACGGGGTCGACGAGGTGATGGTCGACAAGGACGTGGTCGAGGGCCGGCGCGAACCGATCCGCGTCTATGCCGAGAAGAAGCGCGGCGACGCGGCCTGAGCTTTCGCGTCATGCCGGGACCGGCCCGGCATGACGGCGATGGCGAAGGTGTCACTTTTCCCCGTCGTGCTGAGCGTGTCGAAGCACTGCCTTTCTCTTGAACCGCGGGCTGGCAAGACACGAACGGTGCTTCGACACGCTCAGCACGAACGGGAGTAGCTCATCGTGCACGCGGCAAGGGAGCGCTGGATGACGGGTTCGCCTGACGGGATGGACGGGCTCTCCCCGACGTGGCGCGATGGTCGGGGGCCGCTCGCCTTCCTCCCCGTGCCTCTGTTCCGCGACCGGCGCGCGTGGCTGGCGATCCCGGTTGCGTGGGCGCTGACCTTTCTCGGCAGTCTGCTGATCGGCTGGATGATCGCCAGGCTGGTGCCGGGCGGGGCGGGGCCGGACATGGGCGATGCGCCCGCGGGGGTGAAGTTCGTCGGGATCGCGCTGGTCAGCCCGGTGCTGGAAACCATGCTGATGGCGGGCATCCTGGCGGTGCTGACGCGCTTCCTCCCAAGCTGGCGGGCGGCGGTCGCGAGCGCGGCGCTGTGGGGCGTGCTCCACAGCCTGATGGCGCCGTTGTGGGGGGCGGTGATCTGGTGGCCGTTCCTGATCTTCTCGACCCTGTACCTGACGTGGCGGCCGCGCGGGTGGTGGACCGCGGTGGCGGTGGTGTCGGCGGTGCATTTCCTTCAGAATGTCGGGCCGGCGGCGTTGATCGCGTTCGGGTAGGTGCCTTCCGTCAGTCGTCACCCCGGACGTGTTCCGGGGTCCACCTTGCGGCGACGTCGACGGCAGGAGGCTCAAGCGATAGACGGCGCGGGCCTGTGGACCCCGGAACACGTCCGGGGTGACGAAGGATTTAGGCGGCCCGCGTGAGGAACGCCTCGACCGTGCCCAGGTCAACGGTCCGGTCGAGATAGGTTTGCCCGATGCCGCGGGCGAGCAGGAAGGGGAGGGTGCCGGCGGCCATCTTCTTGTCATGGCGCATGTGTTCGACGAGGCGGGCGGGGGATGCGGCGATGCCGGAGGCGGCGAGGCCGTCGGGCAGGCCGACCTCCCGCCAGTGCGCGCGCACGCGTTCCGCGTCCGCCGCTGCGCACAGGCCCTGTTCGACGGAGAAGCCGAAGGCGAGCGCGCAGCCCGCCGCCACCGCCTCGCCGTGGAGCAGGCTGCCGTCATAGCCGCCCTCCGCCTCCAGCGCGTGGCCGAAGGTGTGGCCGAGGTTGAGGAGGGCGCGGGTGCCGTTGGTCTCGAACTCGTCGGCGGCGACGATCCGCGCCTTGGCCGCGACCGAGTGCGCGATCGCGTGCGCCCGCGCTTCCGCGTCGCCCGCCAGCAGCGCCGTGCCGTTCGCCTCGCACCATCCGAAGAACGCGGCGTCGTCGATCAGCCCGTACTTGACCACCTCGGCATAGCCCGCCGCCAGCTCGCGCGGGGGCAGGGTGTCGAGCACCGCCGGGTCGATCAGCACCACCTCCGGCTGGTAGAACGCGCCCACGAGGTTCTTGCCGTATCGGGTGTTGATCGCGGTCTTGCCCCCGACCGAGCTGTCGACCTGCGCGAGCAGCGTGGTGGGCACCTGCACGAAGCGGCAGCCGCGCTTCAGGATCGCGCACGCGAAGCCGACGAGGTCGCCGACCACGCCCCCGCCCAGCGCCACCACCGGGTCGGTGCGCTCGATCCCCATGCCTAGCAGCGCGTCGCACACCCGTTCGAGCTGCGCCCAGCTTTTCGCCGCCTCGCCGGACGGGATGGTGATCGCCCGCACGTCGAGCCCTGCCGCCGCCAGCGACGTGTTGAGCGTGTCGAGGTGCTGCGGGATCGCTGCGTCCGCGACGATCGCGACGCTGCGACGCGGCGCGAGCGGGGCGATCCGCTCGCCGGCGCGGGCGAGCAGGCCGGGGTCGATCACGACGTCGTAGGATCGGTCACGCAGCGACACGGGGAACACGGTCATCGGCCGATCGCCTTCAGGATCGCGGCCACGGTCGCCTCGTGCGGCGCGTGGTTGCTGGTGATGTGGACGGGGGCGAGCGCGTAGACGGGGTTGCGGACGCGGGCGAGCTCGTCGAGCACCTCCGCCGGGTTGCGCCCGCGCAGCAGCGGGCGGTGGTTGCGGCGGCGGACCCGGTCGACCAGCACGTCGCGACGCGCGTCGAGCCAGATCGCGGTCGCTTGCCCCAGGATCAGCGCGCGGGTCTCGTCGTTGATGAACGCGCCGCCGCCGGTCGCGATCACCTTGGGCCGGCCGTCGATCAGCCGGTGGATGACGCGGCGCTCGCCGTCGCGGAAATAGGGCTCACCGAAGCGTTCGAAGATCTCGGCGATGGTCATCCCCGCCGCCGCCTCGATCTCGTCGTCGGCGTCGGCGAAGGGGAGCCGCAGCCGCCTCGCGAGCCTGCGCCCCACCGTCGACTTGCCCACCCCCATCAGCCCGACCAGCACCAGCGGCCGTCCCGTCCAGGCGGGCTCGCCGCGCGGCGGCGCACCGTCGTCGGGATCGGGGTCGCGGCTTTGCAACATCGCCCCGGCGCTATACAGCAGCGTCCGGGGGTGCAACAGCGCTCCACCGTACCGCTTCACGAAGGCCGCCTGCATGTCCCGCCTCATCCTCTCGGTCGTCGTCGTCCTGGTCGTGGTGGTGGGCGCGCTGTTCCTGCTCGCCGGTCGCGCCACCGAGCGCCCGCAGACCCGCGTCGAGAAGACCGTCTCGCTTGCGAACCTCCAGAACTAGGGGCGCGCTGGCGCTGGCGCTTGCCACGGCGGCGCTTGCCCCCGCCATCGCGCAGGACCGGCCCGAATCGCTGCTGCCGCCGGGCTTCGGCGACCCCGCGCCTGCGCCCCGGGCGACGCCGCGCGCGTCCGGCACGCCGCGCCCTGCGCCCACGGTTGCGCCTGTGCCGGGAGCGGTGCCGACCGCGCCCTCGACGGCCATCGTCCAGCCTCTGCCCGGCGAGGCGCCGGTCGCGACGCCCAGCGCGACGCCATCGCCCACGCCCACCCCCGACGCGGCGGAACTTGCGCTGTACGAGATGCCGCTCGCCGCGCGTCGCTCGCTGGCGTTGCTCGGCCCGGCGGCGGAGCGCGACGGCGGGGTGTCGGCGGCGGCGTTCGAAGGCGCGGACGGGCGCTTCGTCGAACGGCTGATGCGTCGGGTGGACGCGCCGCTGCCGTCACGCTGGCTGTCGATCCTGCTGCGGCGGACGCTGGCGTCGCGGCTGACCACCCCCCGCGGGGTGAACGGGGCCGACTTCGCCGCTGAGCGCGCGTGGCTGCTGCTGCGCATGGGCGAGGCGGCGGCGGCGCGCGCGGTGGTGCAGGGGGTCGACACCGCCGACTATACGCCCAAGCTGTATCAGGTCGCGATGAACGCGCTGCTCGCGACGGGCGATCCGGCGGGGTTGTGTCCGCTCGCGCCCGGCGGGCTGGCCGCGACCGGCGAGCGCGGCTGGGTGCTGGCGGGGGCGATGTGCGCCGCGCTGGCGGGCGACCAGCGCGAGGCGACCCGCCGCATCGCCGTCGCGCGGCGCGCGCGGGTGGCGAGCGGGGTGGACCTGTCGCTCGCGCGCAAGGTGGTGGGCGCGGGGGCGAACGGGCGCAGCGCGGTGACGATCGAGTGGGGCGACGTGGTCCAGCTGACCGCATGGCGCTGGGGCCTCGCCACCGCAACGGGCGTGGAGGTGCCCGACACGCTCTACGCCACCGCGGGCGCGCAGGTGCGCTGGTGGCAGGCGCTGTCCCCACAGGTGCCCGTGGGTCTCCGCGTCGCGGCGGCGGAGGGCGCGGCGGGGCAGGGGGTGCTGTCGAGCGCGGCGCTGGTCGACCTGTACGGCGCGGTGTTGGACGACGATCGCGCCGCCGCGGGGGACAGCGCGGTCGCGCAGGACCTGCGCACCGCCTATGCCGACCGCACCGCCGATGGTCGGCTGCGTGCGATCCGCTCGCTATGGGGGGCGGACGCGCCGTGGCCGCGGCTGGTGCTGACCGCGCGCGCGGCCGCGCGGCTGCCGGCGGGCAGCGCGACCGGCGCGGACGCCGACCGGCTGGTCGCGTCGATGCTGTCGGCTGGGCTCGACCGCAGCGCCGCGCGGTGGCGGGGTGCGGTGAGCGCGGGCGGCGACGGCTGGGCGATGATCGCGCTGTCCGATCCCGACGCGATCGGCAATGTCGGCTATGCCGAGCTGTCCAGCTATGCCGGCAGCGGGGACGCGCGCGCGCGGCAGCGGCTGTTCTTCGCGGGGCTGGCGGGGCTCGGCCGGCTGAGCGCGGAGGATGTCGAGCGCGGGGCGGAGGCGCTCGACGTCCGCATCGGCGCCGTCAACAGCTGGACCCGCGCGCTCGACCGCGCGGCGGCGGCGGGCGAGCAGGGCAGCGTGGTGGTGCTCGCGGCGACGGGGATGCAGGCGGCGGGATGGCGCGGCATCGCGCCCGAGATGCTGTACCGGGTGCTCGGCGCGCTCAGGGCGGTGGGGCTGGGCGGCGAGGCGCGGATGATCGCCGCCGAGGCGATCGCGCGGGGGTGAGGGATGCGTCCCCCGTCCTGCTGACCGTGTTTCAGCATCCATGTGCTGCCGTCGCCACCGGACTTGCGGCCAAGGTGGCGCCATGGATGCTGAACCGAGTTCAGCATGACGATGGGGTCGGGCTGGCGTCGTGACCACCGACCGCGCGCTGATCGACCGGTTCCTGGAGATGATGGCGGCCGAGGCGGGGGCGGCGGCGAACACGCTGGCGGCCTATCGCAGCGACCTGTCGCTGGCGTCCGAGGCGGCGGGCGGCGACCTGTCCACCGCCGATGCCGCCGCGCTGGCGCGGATCGCGGACGGCTGGCGCGACCTCGCCCATGCCACGGTCGCGCGCAAGTCGGCGGCGCTGCGGCGGTTCTTCGCGTTCCTCGCGGACGAAGGCCTGCGCGCCGACGATCCCGGCGATGCGCTGCCCCGCCCCGGCCCGGTGCGGCGGCTGCCCAAGGTGCTGAGCCTTGCCGATGTCGACCGGCTGTTCGCGACGATCGCCGAGCGGTGCGCGCGTGATCCGCTCGACCCGCGCGACCTGCGCCTGTCCGCGCTGATCGAGTTGCTGTACGGATCGGGGCTGCGTGCGACCGAGCTGGTGGCGTTGCCCCGCGCCGCCATCCGCCCCGACCGGCCTTACCTGATCCTCAAGGGCAAGGGCGGGCGCGAGCGGATGGTGCCGCTGTCCGACCGCGCGCGGGCGGCGGTGGCGGCGTGGCGCGAGCATGTGCCCGCCGACCGCATCCACCTGTTCCCGTCCGGAAAGGGCCACCTGTCGCGCGTCCGGCTGCACCAGCTGGTCAAGGCGCTGGCGGCGGAAGCCGGCATCCCGCCGGAACGCGTCAGCCCGCACGTGCTGCGCCATGCCTTTGCCACGCATCTGCTGGCGGGAGGGGCGGACCTGCGGGCGCTCCAGACCATGCTGGGCCATGCCGATATCGCGACCACCGAAATCTATACCCATGTCGACGCCAGCCGGCTGGTCGAGGTGGTGGCGCGGCATCCGCTGACTGATCCGGGCATGATTGACGCGAAACGACCGGGGGCCTAGTCGCCGCCGATGCCGAGCTTCCTCGACTTCGAAAAGCCGATCGCCGAGCTTCAGGGCCGGATCGACGAGCTGCGCGATGCCGCCGACGGGGCGGTCGACATCGACGCGGAGGTTGCCAAGCTCCAGGCCAAGTCGGACAAGCTGCTTCGCGACACCTTTGCCAGGCTGACCCCATGGCAGAAGACCCAGGTCGCGCGCCATCCCGAGCGCCCGCACTTCAAGGATTATGTCGCTGGCCTGTTCGACGAGTTCGTCGTGCTGGCGGGCGACCGCGCCTTTGCCGACGACCAGGCGATCCTGGGCGGCTTTGCGACATTCCGCGGACGCCGGGTGATGGTGATCGGGCACGAGAAGGGCCACGACACCGCCAGCCGCATCCGTCACAACTTCGGGTCGGCGAAGCCCGAGGGGTATCGCAAGGCGATCCGGCTGGTCGAGCTCGCCAGCCGCTTCGGGTTGCCGGTGGTGACGCTGATCGACACCGCGGGCGCGTTTCCCGGCATCCAGGCCGAGGAGCGCGGGCAGGCGGAGGCAATCGCGCGCTCGACGGAGGCGTGCCTCAACGCCGGGGTGCCGCTGATCGCCGCGATCGTCGGCGAGGGCGGGTCGGGCGGCGCGGTGGCGCTGGCGGCGGGCAACCGGGTGTTGATGTTCGAACACGCGATCTATTCGGTCATCAGCCCCGAAGGCGCGGCGTCGATCCTGTGGCGCACCGCTGACAAGGCCGCCGACGCCGCCGACGCGATGCGGATCACCGCGCAGGACCTGAAGGGCTTCGGCATCATCGACCAGATCGTGCCCGAGCCGGTGGGCGGCGCGCACCGCGATCCCGCCGCTGCGTCCCAAGCGCTGGGCGACGCGATCGAGGCGGCGCTGGCACCGCTGGAGGGCCGTCCCGCCGACGACCTGCGCCGCGAACGGGCGAGCAAGTTCCTGGCGATGGGGCGGCTGTAGGGGCGCTCCGACCACCCGTCGTTACCCCGGACCAGTTCCGGGGTGACGCGACGGCCTAGTTGACGCTGGCGTTGAGCTTGGTCGACACGTTGCCGAAGGTCTTCTTGAGGCTGTTGCCCAGCCCCTGCATCGCGGCGATCGCGGCGACGGCGATCAGCGCGGCGATCAGGCCGTACTCGATCGCGGTCGCGGCGCGACTGTCGCGGATCAGATGGACGAGCTGCATGGTGCGGTACTCCCGAAGGAAAAGGGGGCGGCAAGACCATCGCCTCGCCACCCCCTCCTTTGTAGGACGCGTGAGCGTCCGCCGGATCAGACGACGCTGCTGTCGAGCTTGGTGGCGACGTTGCCGAAGGTCTTCTTGAGGCTGTTGCCCAGGCCCTGCATCGCGGCGATCGCGGCGACGGCGATCAGCGCGGCGATCAGGCCGTACTCGATCGCGGTGGCGCCCTTGTTGTTCTTGATGAACTTGCGGATTGCGGTCATGTTCTCGGTCTCCAGATTTCAGAAGCTTCAGTCACCCGGCTGAACCGGGTGTCGCACCGGACCAGCAATCACCCTGATACGAATGGCGGGTTGAGAAACCTTTAAGCCCGCCGGCCGAAGCGGAGCGGCGTTCATCGGGCCTGCTCCACCTTGGTGCTGACGCTGCGCCACATCTGCGTCGTGGAATTGGCGACCGAGGTGAAGGCGACCAGCATCACCAGCGTCATCAACGCGAGGATCAGGCCGTATTCGATCGCGGTGGCGCCGCGCCGGTCGGCGAGCAGCCGTGCGAACACCGTGCCCAGGGGCCGTCCAAACGAGAGCGCCGCGTTCATCATTGTTGCCGCGCCTAAACGAAGGGGTTTAAGGAATGACTGACACCCGCCTGCTGCCGGTCGTCGCCGCCGCGCTGGTCGATGCTGCGGGAAGGGTGCTGCTCCAGCGCCGCCCGCCGGGAAAGGCGCATGCCGGCCTGTGGGAGTTCCCCGGCGGCAAGGTCGATGCGGGCGAAAACCCGGAGGCCGCGCTGGTCCGCGAACTGGCGGAGGAACTGGGGCTCGCCGCCGATCCCGCCGCGCTCGAACCGGTCACCTTCGCCAGCGTCGAAGGCGAGGAACACCACCTGTTGCTGCTGCTGTATCGGGTGCGGCGCTGGACGGGGACGCCCGAGCCGCGCGTCGCCGACGCGCTCGCCTGGGTCGCGCCCGCCGACATGGCCGCGCTGCCGATGCCCCCCGCCGACGTGCCGCTGGTCGCGGCGTTGGGCCGGACGCAGCATGAGGATTGACGAGCGCGCAAAAACCCCCCAATTGCCCGCCTCCCGCGCGATCGAGGCCCGATGGCGGAGTGGTGACGCAGAGGACTGCAAATCCTTGCACCCGGGTTCGATTCCCGGTCGGGCCTCCAATTTTACCCCACCCGCTCGCGCCGCGACAGGTCCCACAGCATCGCCGGCAGCAGCACCAGCGTGCCGAGCGTTCCCATCGCCAGCGCCACCTGCGCGCGTTCGGGCGTCGACAGCATGTTCACCGACAGCAGCCACGGCACATAGATGCCGTGCTTCGCCGACGCCGCGACGACGCCCACCAGCGTGCCCGCTATCCCCAGCGCCAGCGGCGGCACGAAGCTGCGCACCCGGAGCGCCAGCCACAGCTGGAGCAGGCAGACCAGCATCCCCGCGCACCCCATCCGCGCCAGCCGCACGGCCAGCGCGCCGACCGGAGCCTCGCCGGTCAGCAGCGCGCCCCCACGCAAGCCATCCGCCACCGCCCCGCCCGCCAGCGTGCCGATCCACATCAGCGCCGCCATCGCCGCCACCAGCACCAGCAGCACGGCGTATTTCGCCCCGAACAGCCGCGGGCGCCCGCCCGGCAGCGCCAAGAGGTGATCCCAGGTGCGCGGGCCGTGCTCGATCTGCGCGAGCAGCACCGACAGCGCGGTCGCCGCCATCGGCAGCATGAAATAGGCCCAGATCGCGGCGGTACCGTCCGCGTACATCGGCCAGGGCAGCGGCGTGTCGCGGTCGAGCAGGATCGCAAAGGCGAGCAGGCACAGCGCGGAGGGGGCGGCCACCACCAGCATCAGCGCGAGCGAGCGGCGGAGTTTGATGAGCTCCACGAGCACGGCCGCGATCATGCCGCCTCTCCGACGCGGGTGGCATCCGCGAACAGCTGCTCCAGCCGCCGCTCGGTCCTTGCGAGCCGGTGAAGCGGATGACCCGCCTTGACCAGCAACGCCGCGATCCGGTCAGGGGCGCAAGGTCCGGGGCCGCGGACCAGCAGCCGTCCGTCCTCCCCGTCCACTCGGAACCCCGCCCGCGCCAGCGTTGCCGCGGCGGCAGGGGCGGTGTCGACCTCCACCGCCTCGCCGCCGGTCGCCCGCAGCGCGTCGAGCGGGCCCTCCATCACCAGCCGCCCGCGATCGACCAGCCCGACATGGGTCGCGACCCGCTCGACCTCGTCGAGCAGGTGGCTCGACACCAGCAGCGTCACGTCCTCCTCCTGCGGCAGGCGGGCGAGCAGCCGGCGCATGTCGGCGATCCCGTCGGGGTCGAGGCCGTTGGTCGGCTCGTCGAGCAGCAGCAGCCGCGGCCGCCCGAGCAGCGCCCTCGCCAGCCCGAGCCTTTGCCGCATCCCCAGCGAATAGCCCCCGACCCGCCGCCCCGCCGCGGCATGGAGGTCGACGATGCCGAGCACCCGGTCGATCTCCGTGCGGTCGAGCCCCAGCAGCCGGCGGGTGCAGTCGAGGTTCTCGCGGCCGGTCAGGTGGTCGTACAGCGCCGGCACCTCGACCAGCGCGCCGATCCGCGCCCGCGCGCGGGCGAGCGGCTGCCCGAACAGCCGGATCTCGCCGGCATCCGCGCGGATCAGCCCGAGCAGCAGCCGGATGGTGGTGGTCTTGCCCGCGCCGTTGCGGCCGAGGAAGCCGTACACCGCCCGCGCCGGCACCGACAGGTCGAGCCGGTCGACCGCGAGTCGCCCCCCGAACGCCCGCGTCAGCCCGCGGGTCTCGATCGCCATTTCCATGGCACCCTCCTTTAGCTAAGACTTAAACCACAGCTGCATCTATTTAGGTCAGAGTTAAATGTCGAGTCCGCCCGCCCAAGCCGATCTGCGCCGCCACGCCGCCCGGCTGCGCACCGCCGTCACCCTGCTCGCGGGTGGCACTGCGGCGCTGCTGCTGTGGTCGGCGGCGCTGCCGGTGGTGTTCGGCACATATGGAGCCCGGCCCGAGGCGCTGGCGGAGTACCTCCCCTCGCTGGTCTATCTGTGGGGGCTGTTCCGGTTGCGGGGCGCGCTGGCGGCGATCGCGGCGGGCGAGCTGTTCGGGCCGGCGGTGGAGCGGGCGTTGCGCGACATCGGCGTCGCGCTGGTGGTGGGCACCGCGCTCGACATCCTCGTCCTGCCCAACCTGCTGTTCTGGACATTGGGGCCGGGGCATGGCGGGCTGCTCCGCTTCGACGTCGGCAATTTCTGTGCGGGTGCGATGGGGGCGGGGCTGTTGATCGTCGCCCGGCTGGTCCGCGCCGCCGCCGCATTGCGGGACGAGCTGGACGGGTTCCTCTGATGCCCGTCACCGTCACGCTCGACGCGGTGCTCTCGCGCCGGGGTCTGACCGGCAAGGAGCTCGCGCGGCGGGTGGGGCTGAGCGAGACCCAGCTGTCGCTGTTCCGATCGGGCAAGGTTCGGGGCCTGCGCTTTTCGACGCTGGCGCGGATGTGCGCGGTGCTGGAGTGCACGCCGGGCGAGCTGATCGGTTACCGCCATGATCCGGGGGATCTGGCGGGGGCATCGGAAGACGAAGCGTAGTGCAACCCTCGTCACCCCGGCCTCGTGCCGGGGTCCACCGCGCCGCGGACGTCAACCTGTAAGCTTCAGACCGTAGACTTCGCCGCAAAGTGGACCCCGGCACAGGGCCGGGGTGACGGGGGAGGGGCGGCTACGACCATCGCCCGCTTGACCTCCCGCGAGCCGACGTCAACGTCGTCAGCAACGAGAATCGGGAGAGCATGATGCGGGGCAGGTGCGCGTGGATGGGGCTGCCGCTACTGGCGTTGATTGCCGCCGCGCCCGACGAACCCGCCCGGCTCAAGCTCGGCGCGCGCGGCTACCTGACCGAGCCCGGGCTCGACGTGATCGTGTTCGACGACATCTATCCGGACGGTCACCAGACCGGGGTGACGGTGATCCAGCACGGCTCGCGCGTCGCCGCCAATGGCGACCTGCGGCTGGAGCCCGAGCCCGGCCAATGGTCGCCCATGCCCGCCTCCGCCGGGCCCCGCCAGCTCGACGCCGCGACGGGCACGATTACGCAGGCGCTGCGCTTTCCCGACGCAAGCAAGGACGGCCACGGCTTCAACCCGATCTTCTATCCCAAGATCAAGGTCGACTATAAGGTCCGCGTCACCCCCGCCGCGGGCAACGCGTTCCGCATCACCGTCGACCTCGACCGACCGATCCCGGCGGAATGGGTGGGCAAGGTCGGGTTCAACCTCGAACTGTTCCCGACCCCGCTGTTCGGCCGCGCCTGGACGCTCGACGACGAGGGCGGGCTGTTCCCCCGCCAGCCCGGCGGCCCGGTCGAGCGCCAGCCCGCGACCGGCGTTCCCATCCCCCGCAACGCCCAGCCCAACGGCCCGGTGCAGGCGCTCGACGGCCAGGCGCTCGCCCGCCCGCTCGCGCGTGGGCGTACGCTGGTGGTCGCGCCCGAGGAGGACCGCCAGCGGATGCGGATCGAGAGCCTCAACGGCACGCTCGAACTGCGCGACGGGCGATCGGCGCACAACAACGGCTGGTACATCGTCCGCCAGCCGGTGCGCGCGGGCGCGACGACGCGGGCGGTGGAATGGCTGGTCACCCCCAACGTGATCCCGAACTGGCGCTACCAGCCGGTGATCCAGGTCTCGCAGCTGGGATACGCGCCGTCGCAGCCCAAGCGCGCGGTGTTCGAGCTCGACGCCGCCGACGCCGCGGACGACAGCCCCGCCCAGCTGTTCCGCCTGGGCGCGGACGGCCGGCAGGCGGTGATGGCCGGGGTGCCGCAGCCCTGGGGCGACTTCCTGCGCTATCGCTACCGGACGCTCGACTTCAGCCGGGTGACCGAGCCCGGCATGTACCAGATCGGCTATCGCGGGGTCCTGTCGCACCCGTTCCGCATCGATCCCGCGCTGTGGGCGCGGGGCGCGTGGCAACCGGTGCTCGAACACTTCCTCCCCGTTCAGATGGACCACATGGTCGTGCGCGAGAAGTACCGCGTCTGGCACGCGCGCGACCATCTCGACGACGCGCGCATGGCCCCGGTCGGCCTCAACCATTTCGACGGCTACGCGCAAGGCCCCTCGACCCTGACCCGGTTCAAGCCCGGCGAGCACGTTCCCGGCCTGAACGCGGGGGGCTGGGTCGATGCCGGCGACGACGACCTGCGCGTCGAGTCGCAGATCGGCGAGGTCTGGATCCTGTCCAAGATGGTCGAGGAGTTCGGGCTCGACTATGACGCGACCCGGATCGACCAGGTCAAGAAGGCGGTCGAGATCCGCGACCCGGACGGCAGGAACGACGCGCTCCAGCAGATCGAGCACGGGCTGCTGACGGTGCTGGGCGGGTATCGCGCGATGGGTCGGCTGTACCGCGGCATCATCACGCCGACGTTGCGCCAGTACGTCCACCTCGGCGACTTCGGCAGCGTCACCGACAACGTCGTGGGCACCGGCGGCGACGAGCTGGGCGTCAATACCAACGGCGCACCGATCAGCGCCGACGACCGCTGGGTGTTCACCGAGGACAATCCCGACCGCGAGCTCGACACCGTCGCCGGCCTCGCCGCCGCCGCGCGGGTGCTCAAGGCGTCGAACCCCACGCTCGCCGCCGAGACGCTCGCCGCCGCTCGCGACCTGGAGGGGAAGGCCGCCAACCGGGGCAAGGCGACGCCGCCGCAGGTGTTCGCGCTCGCCGAGCTGCTCCAGACCACCGGCGATCCCGCCTATGCCCGACGCCTTGCCGCGCTGGAGCCGAAGATCCTGGCGGATGTCGAGAACACCGCGTGGATGCTCCACGGCGTCCAGCAGCGCCTGCCCCGCAGCTTCCGCGACCGGCTGGCCAGGGCGGTCGCGGCGTACCAGGCGAAGGTCGCCGCCGACGCGCGCACCGACTCCCCCTATGGCGTCCCCTACAAGCCGCAGATCTGGGGCGCGGGGTGGACGATCCAGGAACGCGGCGTTCACCAATGGTTCTTCCACAAGGGCTGGCCGCAGGCGACCGGGAACGAGAGCTGGCTGTCGGCGCTCAACTTCGTGCTCGGCGTCCACCCCGGCGAGAACACCGCCAGCTTCGTGTCGGGCGTCGGCGCGCAGTCGGCGACCACCGCCTACGGCATGAACCGCGCCGACTGGAGCTACATCCCCGGCGGCGTCATCTCGGGCACCAACCTGATCCGCCCCGACCTGCCCGAACTCAAGACCTGGCCCTATTTCTGGCAGCAGACCGAGTATGTGATGGGCGGAGGGGCGACCCACTACATGTTCCTCGCGCTCGCCGCCGACCGGCTCTATGCGGGGAAGGGCAAGTGAGGGCGCTGCTGGCCCTCGCGCTGCCGCTGGCCGCCGGGGCCGCCGCGCAGGCTCCCGAAGCCCCTCGCGAATACACGCTGCGTAACGCGCACGGCGTTATCGTGCGCTTCCTCGACTATGGCGCGACGATCACCGCGATCGAGGTGCCCGATCGCGAGGGCAAGCGCGCCAATGTCGTCCTCGCTTACGGTTCGCCGACGGATTATCCGCGGTTGAACCACAAGAACGGCTTCGGCGCGACGATCGGCCGGTATGCGGGGCGGATCGCGGACGCCCGCTTCACGCTCGACGGGCGCGAGGTCCGGCTCCGGCCGAACGACGGCCCCAACGCGCTCCATGGCGGCGGCCTGCCGGGGTTCGCCGCGCGCTTCTGGCGCGTCGAGCCGTTCCGCGAGCGCGGGGTGGAGGGCGCACGGCTGCGCTTCACCAGCCCGGACGGCGACCAGGGCTTTCCCGGCGCGCTGAGCGTCACCGTCACCTATCGCCTGCTCCCCGACGACGCGCTGCGCATCGACTACGAGGCGCGGACGACCCGGCCGACCGTGCTCAACCTGACCAACCACAGCTATTTCAACCTCACCGGCAGCGGCCCCGTCACCGCCCAGCGCCTGCGCATCGCCGCGACCCGCTGGATCGAGACGGGCGAGCGCGGCATTCCCACCGGCCGGCTCGCCCCCGTCGCGGGCACGCCGCTGGATTTCCGCACGAGCCACGCGATCGGCGAGCGGATCGACCACAAGGGTCCGCCGATGGCGGGGCCGGGCGGGTACAACCACGCCTGGGCGTTCGACGGCCCGCGCGGCCGGGTGCGACCGGTGATCTGGATGAGCGACCCCGCCTCGGGCCGCACGCTGACCGTCGAGACCGACGCGCCCTCGGTCCAGGCCTATACCGGCGATTATTTCGACGGGGCCGACCGCGACGCTGCTGGCCGCGTCATCGCCGCGCGCGACGGCATCGCACTGGAGACGCAGGGGTTCGCCGACGCGCCCCACCATCCGGGGTTTCCCTCGACCCGGCTCGATCCGGGGCAGGTGTTCCGCCAGACCACGATCTGGCGGTTCGGGGCGGAGGGCAGATAGTGGTTCACGCGAAGGCACGAAGGCACGAAGAGGAAGGGGTTCAGAGGAGGCGCGGAGGCGCAGAGAAGAACGCGCGCGGCAGCGCGCCTCATGTTATCGCCGACGCATGACGATGATGATAGGCTGCTGACGCAGCCGGGCACCTTCCCCGCCTCCGCGCCTCCTCTGAACCACGCTTCTTCGCGCCTTCGCGCCTTCGCGTGAAATCAGCCTTCCGCCTTGCGCCCTCGCCGCCGCGCGGGGGCGGGCGCTTCCGCCGGAGCCTTTGCCGCCGCCGCGCGCCGGCCGAAGCCGTGCTGCTTGGCCCGCTCGCTGCGCGCCTCCGAATAGGCGGGGGCGACCATCGGATAATCGGGGCGGAGGCCGTAGCGCTGGCGGTACTGGTCGGGGTCCAGCCCGTGCGCGCTGAGGTGGCGGCGCAGCGTGCGATAGGGCTTGCCGTCGATCATCGAGATGATGTGCTCGCGCGAGGCGAGCGACTTGCGCACCGACACCGCAGGCTCCGCCGCCGCCGGTGCGGCCGCGTCGTCCTCCTGCGCGCTCCCGTCGGAGCCGAGCGCCAGGATCGAGCGATGCATCTCGACAAGGAACCGCGGCACCGCATCCGCATCGACGCGCGTGTTGACGTTGCCCAGCCACGCAGCGGTCAGTTCCGCAGCCAGCAATACCGCGTCCGGAGTGTCGGTCATGTTCGATCCTGACAGATGGGGATCACCGTTCATCGCATCCGAAACGATCCTTGTCGAGAGCAAGTCGGAACCCGCGAGATGTGATCGCGTGCGAAGACTGGCCGAGATCAGGCAAGTCGCTGTAATCGCGCGCCTCGCTGCTTGGCGCTGATCGGGGAACGCGGGCGCGCGCCGCCGGTTCTGTCGCGAGGGCCATCGGGGGGACCAGCATGCCACCACGTCACCAGTGCATCGTCGGCCACGGTTGATGCACGCGAGTTCCGCTTCGGGCGCAGGCATCCGCATGCCCGCGCGCGTCAACCCGGCGCTGGTCCGCGCCTATGACCTGCGCGGGACGGTCGGCACCGACCTGACCGCCGCCGACGCAGAGGCGTTAGGGCTCGCCTATGCGGCGGCACTCGCGCTGGGCGCGCGGGTCGCGGTGGGCTATGACGGGCGGCTGTCCTCGCCGATGCTGGAAGCGGCGCTGGTCGCCGGGCTGGTCGCGGGCGGGTTGCGGGTGGCGCGGATCGGGCGCGGGCCCACCGGGATGCTCTATTCGGCGGTCCACACCCACGACCTTGCCGGCGGGATCATGGTGACGGGATCGCACAACCCGCCCGACCAGAACGGGTTCAAGCTGCTGCTCGGGCGCGAGCCGGTGTTCGGCGCGGCGCTGGCCGACCTCGCCGCCGGCCCCGGCCAGCCTCGTCCCGGCGGCAGCGCCGCGCCGCTTCCCACCGATGACGCCTATTGCGACCGCCTGCTCGCCGCCGCCGAAGGCGCGCCGCGATTGCGGATCGGCTGGGACCCCGGCCATGGTGCGACCGCGGAGGTCGTCCTGCGACTGGCGGAGCGGCTGCCGGGCGAACACCGCCTCGTCAACACGGTGATCGACGGGCGCTTTCCCGCGCACCATCCCGACCCGTCCGAACCTTCCAATCTAGCACAGCTCCGGGCGCTGGTCCGGGACGAGGCGCTCGACCTCGGCATCGCGTTCGATGGCGACGGCGACCGCATCGGCGTGGTCGACGGCGAAGGGGCGATCGTCTGGGCGGACCAGCTGCTGCTGTTCCTCGCGCGGGATGTGCTGCGCGACCGGGCCGGCGCGGCTGTGGTCGGCGACGTCAAGTCCAGCCGCGTGCTGTTCGACGGGATCGCCGCCGCCGGGGGTCGCCCTGTTCTGTCGCCGTCCGGCTATGTCCTCGTCCGCCGCGCGATGCTGGCCGCGGAGGCGCCGCTGGCGGGCGAGATGAGCGGCCACATCTTCTTCGCCGACCGCTGGGACGGCACCGATGACGCGCTCCATGTCGCGATGCGGCTGCTGGTCGCGCTCGGGCGGGCGGGGCAGGGGCTGGCCGCGTTTCGCCGCGGGCTGCCCCGCACCCACGCGACGCCCGAGCTGCGCTTCGCCTGCCCCGACGCGCGCAAGGTGCCGGTGCTCGCCGCGCTCGAACGCGACCTTCTGGCGGAAGGCACGGCGATCGATCGCACCGATGGCCTCCGCGTCACGCTGCCCGGCGGCTGGTGGCTGCTGCGCGCCTCGGGCACCGAGCCCAAGCTGACCGCGCGGGTGGAAGCGTGGACCGCCGACGCCCTTCGCGCGATCCACGCCGACCTGTCCGCCCGGCTGCGCGACAACGGGCTCGCGCTGCCGCCGATCGCCGCTGCAACGGAAGGCGATACTGATAGTTGTCAGGAGCCAGCAACAACGCCGGATCGGGTTCAGCATGGATCACCACAGGGCTCGCACGGTCCACCTCCCGCCTGTCGGGGGGGCGCGGTGATGTCGGACCCGCTGCGGTCGAGCTTTGCGGAGGATGCCCATCCCGATCCCGGCGCGCAGGCGCAGGCGGCGCTGCTGCTGGTCGAAAGCCTGATCCACAGCCTGCTCGACAACGGCGCGCTCACCCACGACCAGGCGCTCCAGGCGATCGACAGCGCGCACGAGGTCAAGGCGGAGAGCATCGACGCCGGCAAGGAGCCGATCGACACGCTCAACAAGTCGCTCGCGATCCTCGCCAGCATGCGCCGCAGCATCGCCGCCCGCGATCCGGCCTGACGTCGGCCGGCTTCACTGACTATCCCCGCCGCACCACGCGCCGCCTGGTGACGGTCGGCTCCGCGCCCCAGCCGTATTTGTACGGCTCCTCGCCGCGCAGGAAGTGGAACGCGCGTGCGCCCTCCGCCGCCGCCGCCTCGATCATCCGGCCGAAGGCGAGCGTGCCGAAGCTCTGCCCGGGCACGAAAGCGGTGCCGTTGATGTACGAGTAGCCGCGGCGGCCGTCGCAGAAGCCCAGCAGCACCGCGACGATCGCGCCCCCGTGCCGCACCACCGCCACCCGCAGCAGCCCCGCCGCCGCCAGCCCGTCCGCCGCCTCGCGCAGGAACGCGCGCGTGCGCTCCTCCGCCAGCACCCCCGGCTCCCCCGCCGCCTGCCACCGCGCCGCGTGCAGCGCGAAAAGCGCGTCCAGCGCCTCCTCCAACTCGTGCGGTTCGGCGAGCCGGGTCTCCACCCCGCCGAGCGCTTCGGCACGGTTTCGGTCGTGGACGATCTTGCGCCGACGCGACCGGCTGAGCGCTCCCAACACGTCGCCATCGGCGGGGATGGCGAGCACCGGACAGGTCTCGTGCGCCTCCTCCTCCACCCGCCACCCCGCCGGCAGCGCGCCGAGCAGCGCCGATCCCTCGCGAAGGTCGGGCCACCACAGCGCATCCCACCGCTCGCGCTCCAGCGCCGCCCACAGCCGCGCGGGCGCGTCCGCCACACCCGGATCGACCAGCGCGTCGCAATAGTCGCTGTTCCCCGCGCCGAGCGGGGCCAGCCGCCGCTCGGCGTCCTCGTTCCACACGAAGCACGGCAGCGCCGCCACCGCTCGGCCCGCCTCGTCGCGTGCGACCACGTCGACGCGCTCGCCGGAGCCCAGGTGCCGCCACCACGCCTCCACCCAGGCCGGCGACTGGAACGGGGTGGCGTGCGGGTCCGCGCGGTACAGCGCCCAGTATTCGGCCGGCGTCACGCCCGTCGCCGCAGATGGTATCCGGTCGCGTCCCAGATCGCGAACGGCGTCTCGCCCGCGCGGACCAGATCGAACCCGTGCGCGTCGCCGAGCCCGCGCGCGTCCGCCCGGTCGGCGGCATCGTCGCCCCGATACGACCAGTTGAACACGAGGAGGTCGCCGCCGGGCCGCAACACCCGCGCCGCCTCGGCGACATGCCGGTCCGCGAGCCCCGCGCGGACGAGGTACGGGAAGCTGTCCGCCGCGACGATCAGGTCCGTGCTCGCATCCGCCAGAACCTTGAGGTCACGTCCGCTGCCCTGCACCACCCGCACCCCCAGCGCGGCGGTGCGCGCCTCCGCCTCCGCGACCATCGCCGCTGATACGTCGATCGCGACCACGCTCGCCGCCTCGCCCGCCAGCGCCGCCGCCAGCCGGCCGATGCCGCAGCCCAAGTCCACCACGTCGCGCCCCGCCACGGGTGCCCAGTCACGCACCACCCCCGCCAGCTCGGCGGTGGCGCGATCGAGCAGCGCCGGATCGCCCAGCGAATAGAACGCCACCGCCGCTTCCGGCGACGCCGCCGCCATCCGGTCGAACAGCGCGGCGGTGGCGGCGACCATGTCCTCTCCCTCCGGATCGATCCCCGCCGCCGCAATGCCTGCCAGCCGTTCGAGCCCCGCCGCCTGCGCGCGACCGAGGTCGGCGAGCGGCGCGAACACCGGCTCCGCCGCCGCCAGCGCGTCGAGCCGGGCGGGGGTCGGCGGATCGCCCGACAGCAGCAGCCGCGCCATCGCGATCGGCGGCGAGATCGCCCCCGCCGCCAGCGCCGCCAGCGGCCCCGCCCACGCGTCCGGTCGTTCGCTCACGCCGCCAGCCTCGCATACAGGTCCAGATACGCCCGCGCCGTCCGGGCCAGCGGAAAGCGCTCGCACGCCGCCGCCCGGCAGCGGGCCGGGTCGAGTCCGCCGATCCGCCCGATCGCGTCCGCCATCCCGGCCACGTCATCGACCACGAAGCCGGTGACGCCATGCTCGACGATGCTCGGCAGCGCGCCCGACCGGTAGGCGATCACCGGCGTGCCGCTCGCCAGCGCCTCCATCGCGACCAGCGACGAGGTTTCGGGCGCGGTCGACGGGATCAGCAGCGCCCGCGCCCGCGCCAGCAGCCGGCGCTTCGCGGCGCCCTCGACCGGCCCGATCCAGCGCCGTCGCCCGTCGAGCCGGGGCCTGACCTCCGTCTCGAAATAGCGCTGGTGCTCGGGGTAGGGGAACAGCCTTCCTGCCGCGACCAGCGCCGCGCTCGCCATTCGAGCCGCCTCGATCGCGTCGGCAAAGCCCTTTTCGGGCGCCATCCGGCCCAGCACGAGCAGGTCGCCGCCCTTGGGCGCGGGGCGGTACAGGTCGCAATCGACTCCGTTGGGCACCGCTTCGATCAACTCCACCCCCGCCGGCGCGCGCGCGGCCTGGTCGGCGGAGACGGGTTGCAGAAAGGTGCGCGGCCGGGTCGGGTGCAGCGCCTCGTCCGCATACCAGTCCAGGGGCAGGTGCAGCGTCGCGAGCACCGGCGGCCCCGGCGGCGGCAGATAGTCGCCGAAGTCGAGCCCGTGGCAGTGCACCACGTCCGGCCGCTCCTCCGCGACCAGCCGCGCGACCCGCTCGCGCATCGCCGCATGGACCCGCGCGGGCGGGCCATCGGCGGGAAAGGCGGCGAGCTCGCCCGCCACTGCCGACCCTTCGCACGCCACCACGATCGACCGGTGCCCGGCGGCGGTCAACGCCCGGTCGCACTGCGCCAGCACCTGCTCCGCACCCCCCGCCGGATCGGCGGTGACCGGTGCGAAGCCGAACGCGACCTGGACGACCGTAAGAGACTTGGGCGTCAGCGCCATGCCGCCTCCCGCCACCGTTCGGAGGTCAGCGTCCACCCGAACGCGTCATACAGGCACGCTTCGGCCCGCGGCGGGCGTGCGAAGTCGTGGCGCGGGGCCGCGCGCCACCGCTCCGCCTCGGGCCGCCACGGCCCGAACACCGCCGCCTGGGACGCATGCGCCGCGAGCGCCGCCTCGATCCGGTCGCGATCCTCCGCGTCGAGCGCCCGCACCCGCTCCGGGCAGGCGTCGTCCGCGACGAACCTTGCCCACACCCGCTCGCCCGCGAACCGCGCATAGCAGGCGAACTCCACCACCGCGGGCGGCTTCGCCATCCCCGCCACCGCCCGCGCCACTGCACAGGCGACCGCGTCGTGATCGGGATGCCCGCCCTCATAGGGGTGCGTCACCACCAGTTCGACCCCGTCGAGGTCCGCGCGCAACCGCTCGACCAGTTCGGGCAGCGCATACACCGCCCCCTGATCGGGCACGCCATAGCGGACCAGCCGCCCGGCGAACCCCAGCGCCGCCAGGGCATCGTCCAGCTCGCGCGCCCGAACCGCCGCATAGTCCTCGCGGCGAGCGATCCCCAGCCGACGCGCGTCGGCCATGTCGTGCGGCGCGCCGTCGGTCACCATCACCAGCCGCGCGTCGTGCAGGCGTCGCAGCAGCGACCCCGCGAACAGGGTCTCGTCGTCGGGGTGCGCCACCACCACCGCGACCGGCGCGGCGATCGGCTCGCCCGACGCGAGTGCGCAGGCCCATCCGTCCGGGCTCACACCGCCTCCGACAGCAGCGCGATCGCCTGCCGATACCCGCCCAGCGTGCCGACATCGACATAGCGCTCACCCGCGCGCACCCCGACCGCCTCGTTGCCGCGCGCCAGCCACGCATTGACCAGCGTGCCGATATATTCATCGCCGCGCCCCGGCTCGCACCACAGCCGATGCAGCGCGTGGAGCACGCGCCCGGGCATCTTGAACGCCCCCCATACCCAGCGCGAGGTCGCGCCCGCGCGCTTGACCTGGATCTCCTCGACCCGGTCCCCCTCGCCCAGCACCACCGCGTCGAACAGTTCGGGGCGGTCGACCGGGAACAGCAGGAACGACAACCGGTCGTCGGGCAGGCGCGCCAGCCCGTCGAGCGGGAACCAGATCGTGTCGGGCAGCCCCACCAGCACCGGCTCGTCGTCGTCGGGGATCAGCGGACAGGCGCGGAAGATCGCGTCGCACAGCCCGCCCGCCTGCGGCTGCACGACGAAGGCCGAGTCGACCCGGCCGATCCCCGCGCCGTAATAGCGCATGATGTCGGTCTTGGCCGGCGACACCACGAAGCACACCTTGGTCGCCCCGCCCGCGACCATGCGCTCGACCAGGTATTCGCTGACCGCCTTGGGCCGCTCCGCCCCGCCCTCGTCGGTGAAGCTGCCGACCGGCAGCAGCTCCTTGGAGAAGGCGAGCGGCTGGATGCGGGTACCGTTGCCGGCGGCGGGGACGATTCCCCACATGGTCAGGCAACCGCGCCAAGGACAGCCGGCGACAGGGCAGGCGTGCGCGCGCCCTCGATCAGCCGCACCATCTCCGCCGCGCGCACCGCCGAGCTGTGCTCCGCCAGCACCCGCGCGCGCCCCGCCTCGCCGATCCGGGCCAGTTCGGCATCGGACCGCGCCAGCGCCGCCAGCACGTCGCCGCGATCCTCCGCGATCAGCACCTCCTCGCCCGGCGTGAAGAAGCGGTCGAGCCCGTCCCAGCTGTCCGACACGATCGGCGCGCCGCACGCCGCCGCCTCGAACAGCCGGCCGGACGGGCACCATCCCATCGCCGCCATGTCCGCGCGGGTGACGTTGAGCGTCAGCCGGCTCGAACAGAAGAATGCCGGGTGATCGGGCGGGGCGACGTGGTTCATGTAGAAGGTGTTGGCCGTCCACGGGAAATCGGCCGGGTAGCTCGATCCGCCCAGCACGAAGCGCCGCTCGGGCGCGGCTCTGGCGGGCTCGACGAACAGCTCGGCGACGGTCGGCTGGCGGTCGTCGGCATAGGTGCCGAGATACGACAGGTCGCCGCGGAACACGTCCTGCGGGGGCACCGGCCGGTGTGCCTCGGGGTCGACATGCCCGTACAGCGGCGCGGCGGCGCGCGCGCCCAGCCGGTCGCGCAACGCATCGAGCGCCGGCCCGCCGGTATAGCTCAGGACGAGGTCGAACCCGCCCAGCCCCTCGGGCGGCAGATAGTCGACCGCCCCACCCGCCGCCAGCCGCGCCAGCGTGACGGGGGTGTCGAGGTCGTAGAACACCCGCGCACCGCGACCTTCCGCCTCGATCAGCCGGGTCGCCGCCACCGCATCGGGGCAATAGCTCGTGACCATCACCGCGTCGGCGTCGGTGAGCTCGCGCCGCATCGCCAGCACGTCGGCCCAGTCACGGTACAGCACCAGCCGGGCGGGGGAGGGGAGGGCGTGGAGGTCGCGATGGTCGGCGTACCAGGGCTGGTCGCGCTCGACGAAGGTCACCTGGTGGCCGGCGGCGGCGAGGTTGCGGATCAGCCCCCGCCACAAGGTCGCATGGCCGTTCCCCCAGGACGAGCTCACCGTCAGACCAAAGACCGTCAGCTTCATGCCCATCCCCGCTTCACCCCTGCCGAACCCCGCCGGCCCCCGTTCGTTCCGCAGCCGAACCGGTCGATGATCCAGATCAATCCGGTTCCGCGCGCAATCGGCGCTGTCCTACATCGCGGCTTTATGGTTCACGGTATGTTCTTGTCTGGGGAGAGCATCATGACCATCGACGACCTGATCGACGCGGTGATCGACCGCGAGGGCGGCCCCGTCCACCATCCCGCCGACCGCGGCGGCGCGACCTGCTGGGGGATCACCGAGGCGGTGGCGCGGGCGGAGGGCTATGACGGCCGCATGGCCTCGCTGCCCCGCGGCGTCGCCGCCGCGATCTACCGCCGCCTCTATTGGCAGCGCCCCGGCCTCGATGCGGTGGCGAGGCGTGCACCGCTGCTCGCGGCCGAGCTGTTCGATACCGGGGTCAACATGGGGCCCGCGGTCGCGATCGGCTTTCTGCAGCGCGCGCTCAACGCGCTGAACCGGGGCGCGAGCGACTATCCCGACCTTGTCCCCGATGGCCGGGTCGGCCCCGCGACGCTGGCCGTGCTCGACGCGTTCCTGCGCACCCGGGGGCGGCAAGCTGAGGGCGTGCTGGTCCGCGCCGCCGACGCGCTTCAGGGCGAACGCTATCTCCGCCTCGCCGAACAGCGCCCCGCCAACGAGGCGTTCCTGTACGGCTGGCTCGCCAACCGGCTCGGGTGAGGGGGCGACGCCGTGACTTTCGCTGACCTTTCGCGTCGGGACGCCCCTGACCCCGTGACCTTTCATGACCTTTCGAGGGAACCGGTGACCATCGACGACGATCCCGAGCCGCCCGACCCCGCCGACCGCTGGGCCAGCCGGGCGCGCCCGACCTTCCTCTACGTGATGTACGTGCTGCTGTTGTGGGCGATCCCAATGGGGCTGGTGTCGGCGGTCGACCCGCCCACCGCGGCGGCGATCACCCACGGCATGGCCGCCTATCTCGCCGCGCTTCCCGAACCGCTCTACGCGCTCTTCGGGACGGGGTATCTGGGGTATACCGCGGCGCGGGAGTGGGGGAAGCGCCGCTGACGATCCTCCCCGGAACGGGGAGGGGGACCGCGCCCGCAGGGCGTGGTGGAGGGGCCTCTCCACGGGGGACTTCGTGCGTGGAGAGGCCCCTCCACCAGCTGAGCTGGTCCCCCTCCCCGTGCCGGGGAGGATTGCGTCACGCCCGCCCGCGCCTACATCGCCCCCCGATGAGCAACGAAACGACGTGGCACGGCACCACCATCCTGTCCGTGCGCCGCAACGGCAAGGTCGTCGTGATCGGCGACGGCCAGGTCTCGATGGGCCAGACGGTGATGAAGCCCAACGCCCGCAAGGTCCGCCGGCTGGGGGACGGCGCCAATGGAGCAGGGGGGGTGATCGGCGGCTTCGCGGGCGCGACCGCCGACGCCTTCACCCTGTTCGAACGGCTGGAGGCGAAGCTGGAGCGCCATAACGGCCAGCTGATGCGCGCCGCGGTCGAGCTCGCCAAGGACTGGCGCACCGACAAGTACCTCAAGAACCTGGAGGCGATGATGATCGTCGCCGACCGCGACGTCACGCTGATCCTGACGGGCAACGGCGACGTGCTCGAACCCGAGGCCGGGGTCGCCGCGATCGGCTCGGGCGGCAACTACGCGCTCGCCGCCGCCCGCGCGCTGGTCGAGTACGAGGCCGATGCGGAGACCGTCTGCCGCAAGGCGATGGCGATCGCCGCCGAGGTCTGCGTCTACACCAACGACCGGCTGACGGTGGAGACGCTCGACAGCGCCACCTGATCCCACGCCGTCACCCCGGCAAAGGCCGGGGTCGCTCCATTGTGCAGGTCGCCCTTGCGGCAAACGATCCCAGCCTGCGCTGGGATGACGAGGTAACATGAACGACTCCCTGACCCCCAAGGCCATCGTCGCCGCGCTCGACGCCCACATCATCGGCCAGGCCGATGCCAAGCGTGCGGTCGCGGTGGCGCTGCGCAACCGCTGGCGTCGGCAACGGCTCTCCGCGGACCTGCGCGACGAGGTGACGCCCAAGAACATCCTGATGATCGGGCCCACCGGCTGCGGCAAGACCGAGATCAGCCGGCGGCTGGCGAAGCTCGCCGACGCGCCCTTCGTTAAGGTGGAGGCGACCAAGTTCACCGAGGTCGGCTATGTCGGCCGCGACGTCGAACAGATCGCCCGCGACCTCGTCGAGGAGGCGATCCGGTTGGAGAAGGAACGCCGCCGCACGGCCGTCCGCGACAAGGCGGAGGAGGCGGCGATGAAGCGCCTGCTCGACGCGCTGGTGGGCAAGGACGCGAGCCAGGCGACCCGCGAGAGCTTCCGCCAGCGCTTCGCGGACGGCCATCTCGACGGGACCGAGATCGAGATCGAGGTCGAGCAGACGCCCACCGCACCCTTCGAGGTTCCAGGCGGCGCGCCGCAGATGATCAACCTGTCGGAGATGTTGAAGCAGTTCGGCGGCGGCCAGGCGCTCAAGCGCCGCAAGCTCCCCGTCCGCTCGGCCTGGGACAAGCTGGTCGAGGAGGAAGCCGACAAGCGGCTCGACCAGGACGACGTTAACCGTGTCGCGCTGGCGGACGCGGAGGCGAACGGCATCGTCTTCCTCGACGAGATCGACAAGATCGCGGTCAGCGATGTGCGCGGCGGCTCGGTCAGCCGCGAGGGCGTCCAGCGCGACCTGCTGCCGCTGATCGAGGGTACCACCGTCGCCACCAAATACGGTCCGATGAAGACCGACCACATCCTGTTCATCGCGTCGGGCGCGTTCCACGTCGCCAAGCCGTCCGACCTGTTGCCGGAACTCCAAGGGCGCCTGCCGATCCGCGTCGAATTGAAGGGGCTGACCGAGGCCGACTTCGTCGCGATCCTGTCCGACACCAAGGCGTCGCTGCCCGCCCAGTACAAGGCGCTGCTCGCGACCGAGGGCGTGACCATCGACCTGACCCCGGACGGCATCGCCGCGGTCGCCCGCATCGCCGCCGAGGTCAACGGCCAGGTCGAGAACATCGGCGCCCGCCGCCTCCAGACGGTGATGGAGAAGCTGCTGGAAGAGGTCAGCTTCGACGCCGAGGACCGAGGCGGGAGCACGCTGACCGTCGATGCGGCGTATGTCGACCGCCAGCTGGCGAGCATCGCCAGGAACACCGACCTCAGCCGCTTCGTGCTGTAGTCGCCCTCACCCATCGTTGCTACGCGCCTCTCCTTCTCCCGCCGGGAGAGGGAAGGGGCCCGCTCGGCGCAGCCGAGTGGGAAGGCTGAGGCTCGCTGTCACCCCCGCGCAGGCGGGGGCCCATCGCCCGCCACCCGCCCAGCATCGATTGCCGGAGATGGATCCCTGCCTGCGCGGGGATGACGGGTAGGTGCACCAACCCCACCCGTCACCCCGGACTTGTTCCGGGGTCCACTGCGCCGCATACACCGCGATCGGCGGCGCTTGCGGGACGGTGGATGCCGGAACAAGTCCGGCATGACGAGAAGGCGGGGGTGAACTATGGCTTCAACTGACGCGGCCTACCAACCGACGCCAAGGGACATCCGCCTCGTCATCACCGCGTCGTCGCTCGGCACGGTGTTCGAATGGTACGACTTCTTCATCTACGGCACGCTGGCCGCGTCGGGGATCATCGGCCGCGCCTTCTTTCCGGCCGGCAACGAGCTGGTCCAGACGCTGCTCGCCTGGGCCGGGTTCGCGGTCGGGTTCGGCTTTCGCCCGCTGGGCGCGGTGGTGTTCGGCTACCTCGGCGACCGGCTGGGGCGCAAATACACCTTTCTCGTCACCGTCGCGCTGATGGGGGTCGCGACCGCCGGGGTCGGGCTGGTGCCCTCCGCCTCGAGCATCGGGCTGTGGGCGCCCGCGCTGGTGCTGCTGCTCCGCATCGCGCAGGGTCTGGCGCTGGGCGGCGAATATGGCGGGGCCGCGATCTACGTCGCCGAGCACGCCCCCGCCCATCGCCGCGGCTTCTACACCAGCTTCATCCAGGCGGGCGTCGCGGGCGGGTTCATCCTCAGCCTCGCGGTGGTGCTCGCGACCAAGGCGGCGCTGCCGGCGCAAGCGTGGATCGGCGGCGGCTGGCGCTTCCCGTTCCTGTTCTCGGTGGTGCTGCTTGCGGTCGCGCTGTGGATGCGGCTCAGGCTGTCCGAGTCGCCGGTGTTCGAGGCGATGCGCGCCGCGGGCGAACAGGCGCGCAACCCGCTGCGCGAGGCGTTCACCCATCCCGGCAACCTTCGCCGCATGGCGGTCGCGCTGTTCGGGATCGCCGCCGGGCTGACGGTGATCTGGTACACCGCGATGTTCTCCGTCCTGTCCTTCCTCCAGACCGCGATGCGGGTGGAGGAGACGACCGCGCAGCTGCTGGTCGGCGTCGCGGTGCTGTTCGGGACCGGCTGGTACGTGCTGTTCGGCCACCTGTCCGACCGCTGGGGACGCAAGCCGCCGATCGTCGTCGGCTACCTGCTGACGCTGGTGCTGCTGTTCCCGATCTTCTGGACGATCGCCGCCGCCGCCAACCCCGGCCTTGCCCGTGCCGCCGCGCGCGCGCCGGTGGTCGTGTCGGGCCCGCACTGCACCTACAGTCCGTTCGCGAGGGAGCAGGCGGACCGTTGCGGCCGGCTGCTCGACCAGTTCTCCAAGCGCGGCATCCCGTACGAGAAGCGCCGCACCCCCGCCACCGTGGTGACGATCGGCGGCATCACACTCCACGACCTGTCCCCGCCCGCCCTCGACCGCGCGCTGGCGGCGGCGGGGTACGACCTGTCGCCGGTCCGGCCGTCGCCGGGGGACATGGCCGTGATCCTTATCGGCATCCTCGCGCTGGGCGCGCTGTCGGGGCTGACCTATGGCGCGGTCGCGGCGCTGCTGTCCGAGATGTTCCCGCCCGCGATCCGCTACAGCTCGCTGTCGATCCCGTACCATCTCGGCACCGGCTATTTCGGGGGCTTCCTGCCGTTCATCAGCCAGTACATCGTGGCACGGACGGGCAACCCGTTCTCGGGCCTATGGTACACCTTTGCGGTGACGCTGCTCGCGCTGGTGGTGACGGTCGTCGGCCTGCGCGAGACGCGGGAGGCTTAGCACCTCCTTCGTCACCCCGGCCCTGTGCCGGGGTCCACCGGTCGGCAAGCGACAACTTGTAGGATTGGAGCATCGCTCTCGCGGCACCGTAGACCCCGGCACAAGGCCGGGGTGACGGCGGGAGGCGCAAGAGCCAGCCCGTCACCCGAACGCAGGCCGGGATCGCATCCACCAGCATGCGCTCGCGGCCGGCGGCCCCCGCCTGCGCCGGGGCGACCGTGGCTCAAGCCGGCTGGAACACCCCGCACGCGATCCGTGCGCCGCTGTTCCCCGCCGGGTCCGTGCGCAGATCGTCGGTACCCGCGTGCACCATCATCGCCCCGCCGTCCGCGTCGAGCAGCGCGTCCAGCGTCGCGCCCGGGATGGTCAGCCCGATCGTGCCGCGCCCGTCATTGCCGACGATCAGGTTGGGCAGGTCGCCCTGGTGGGGTCCTTGCGGGTTCTGCGTCCCGTGCTGGCGCGCGGTGGGGTTCCAGTGCCCGCCCGCGCTGGTGAAGTCGGGCGCGTCGCATCGGCCGACCGTATGGACATGGATGCCGTGCGTCCCCGGCGGCAGGCCGGTGACGTCCGCCGTGAAGCGCACCCCGCCCGTCACCTCGGTCGCGGTCGCGCGGCCCGCGTCGGCGCCGCTCGCGGTCCGCATCGTCGCCGCCGCGCTGCGCCCGCCGGTCTCCGCCACCGCGTCGCGATCCTTCGCGCAGCCGGTCATCGCGACCGCCGCCAATGCCATCAGCCCAACCCGCATCGCCTGATCTCCCTCAATCCTGTTCGAGCGAACCCGCCGCCGACGCCACCGGTTCCCCCATCGGCTCCAATGCCCAGCGCGCGACCGGCTCGTACACCGCGCCGGCCCGGTCGAGGAAGCTCTGGTAGAGCACCAGATGCCCGCACGCGAACGGCGCGCTCGTCAGCCCCGCATGCCGCGCGCACCACGCCGATACCGCCGCCGCCTCGCCCAGCGCGCGCGGCAGCCGCGCCAGCGTGACGTGCGGCACGAAGGCGCGCCCCTCCGGCGACAGCCCGGCGCGGACGCACGCCTGGTCGACCTTGCGGTGCAGGTGCGCCAGCGGCTCGCGCGGGGTCACGCCCGCCCACAGCGTATCCGTTCGCCCGCGCTTGCCGAACTGGCCGACCCCGTTCAGCGCCATCACCGGCGTCGGCGCATGGACCTGCGCCAGCGAAGCCGCGACGTCCTCCGCCAGGGGCCGCTCGACCTCGCCGATGAAGCGCAGGGTCAGGTGCAACTGCTCGTCGTCCTGCCAGCGTGCGCCCGGCACCCCGTCGGTCAGGTCGATCAGGCATCCGCGAATCGACGGCGGCGGGCGAAGGGCGACGAACAGGCGGGGCATTCCCGCTTTGTAACGAGATTTTGCTGGCGGCGCGCGGGGTTGGGCGAGCCGCTTGAAAAGGGTCCGCAACAGGCCGATATCCCGAAATAACCGGCATCGGGCCGGCAGAGGAGCTGGTTTTCCCATGGCCAATTGGTCCGACCCCCGACCCGGCACCGCCCCCTTCGGCAGGGCGGACGCGGCCGGAACCACTTCGGCGGCGTATGACGCGGGTCTGCGGTCATACATGCTGCGCGTCTACAACTACATGGCGTCCGCTGTGCTGCTGACCGGCATCGTCGCGATGCTGTTCGCCAGCGGCGGCGCGAGTTCGCCCGCCGCGCAGGTGTTCGTCGGCGGCGGCATCCTGAAGTACGTCATCATGTTCGCGCCCCTCGCGATCGTGTTCGGGATGAGCTTCGGCCAGGCGCGCATGTCCACCGGCACGCTCCAGGCGCTGTTCTGGGGCTTTGCGGTGCTGATGGGATTGTCGCTGTCGACCATCTTCCTGGTCTATAGCGGCTCGTCGATCGCCGGCGCGTTCTTCTCGACCGCGGCGGGCTTCGCGGCGCTCAGCCTTTATGGCTACACCACCAAGCGCGACCTGTCGGCGTTCGGGACCTTCCTCATCATCGGCGTCGTCGGCCTGCTGGTCGCCTCGATCGTCAACGTCTTCGTCCAGTCGGGCCCGCTCGGCCTCGTGATCTCGGCGATCGGCGTGCTGCTGTTCGCCGGCCTCACCGCCTATGACACGCAGCGGACCAAGAGCCTGTACTTCCAGGTGCGCGGCACCGACATGCAGGACAAGGTCGTGGTGATGTC